>ORJL011305539.1_pt1 | contig 18055 bp, 16 predicted proteins | sample 1779941 | NCBI WGS metagenome assembly ORJL01 (sample SAMEA104232317, study PRJEB22302) | groundwater metagenome | biome: forest; feature: aquifer; material: groundwater | place: USA | collected 2011-08-07 | depth 5.8 m | reverse complement strand
TGGGCGAACGCCGCATCAAACCAGGAGATGAAGTCATTACAGTTGCCGCCGCTTTTCCCACGACAGTTACCCCAATTCTTCAGTATGGCGCTATTCCGGTTTTTGTTGATATCACCCTACCCACCTATAATATTGACTGCAGCCAATTAGCAGCAGCCCTTTCCGAAAAAACCAAGGCTGTGATGATAGCCCATGCTCTGGGTAATCCCTTTAACCTGGAATTCGTTAAAAACTTTTGTGACCAACACCATCTCTGGTTAGTTGAAGACAACTGTGATGCCCTCGGTTCAAAGTATTCCTATCAAGGGCAATGGCGGTATACGGGCACGCTCGGGCACTTGGGAACCTCCAGTTTTTATCCGCCCCATCATATAACCATGGGCGAAGGTGGAGCAGTTTATACTAACGATTCCCGTCTAAAACGCCTGGTCGAATCGTTTCGCGATTGGGGAAGGGACTGTTGGTGTCCACCAGGGCAAGACAATACCTGCCAGCAGCGCTTTAATCAACAATTGGGCGAACTCCCGACCGGCTATGACCATAAGTATGTCTACTCGCACTTCGGCTATAACCTGAAAGCTACGGACTTACAGGCAGCTATCGGCTGCGCGCAATTGGAAAAGTTACCTGAGTTCATCAAGGCCCGCCAAGACAACTGGCAGATCCTACGCCAAGGACTTGCCGACTTGTCCGACCGATTTATCCTGCCGGAAGCTACTCCCAATTCCACGCCCAGTTGGTTTGGCTTTCTCTTAACCATTAAAGAAAACGCCGGTTTCGCGCGCAAGGAAATAGTAACCTTTTTAGAGGCTAACGGAATCCAAACCCGCATGCTCTTTGCCGGCAACCTCTTAAAACACCCCTGCTTCGATAAGCTACGGCTCACAGGCGAAGGGTACCGCGTCATTGGTGAATTAAGAAATACCGATCTCATCCTGGAGCAAACTTTCTGGGTCGGTATTTATCCAGGTTTAAAGGCCGGAATGCTGGACTACATCCTGGTTAAAATCCGGGAGTTCTGCACCGCATATGGTTAAACAACAAAAAAAACTACCCTTTGGGGTAGTTAATTTTTTACATCATTTCTTTAATAATACGCAATTTGTAGTGGTATGCCAATTCCCGGAAGCAACGGGGTCAAGCCCAAAACATCTTCCAAGTATTTTTTATTGTAAAGGATCCTAGGATCCTCCGGAATATAGATGCGAGCTAACTCATTGTGCTTGTTAGCAAGTTCATGTTGCCCCAGGCGATCATAACACACACATAATTGCAAGTGCGGCAACCAGGTCCAATAGGTGTGATTGATCGGACCCCAGCAGTCTGTCGGTTTTTCCAACTCTGTCGCCAGTTTATACCAAAAGGCTGCCTGCTTGTATTTGCCTGCTTGCAAGTCATGAGCACCTAAACGACAACAAAATTCTGCCCGAGGTGTGTCATAGTCAAAGGATTTATAAATTGACATCCTTTCTTCTCTAGGATCACCAAGCTGAAGGAAACAGTCAGCCATTTTGTTACAGGCGGATATCTTATCTTCAACCCACCCTGCTTCGAGTGCCAAAGACTTCTGGTAAAACTCAGCTGCCTTGCCGAATTGCTGATGTTCAAAAAGCTCATTGGCATAGTAGTATAAATCGCGCGGTCCCAATTCTTCCCCTTTAGCCAAACGACCTTCGTAAATCAGCAGGTTGCGGTCAGTGTCATGGCGTTCCCCCTTGTGTGTAATGGCAATGTCACTCGTGAACACGACACCGGAAACCTCTATATACTCATGCACAGCCCCAATCCATTGAAAATGTTTGCATTGCTTAAGCAAACGGTTACGACGCAAACTATACGTCGCGCAGCCGTACTGGTCAAAGGCCAGGACATAGTGCATATTGACAACATCTATTGAAGGATCCATTGTTTTTTTCAGAACCAATAGTTTTTGTCGGTCTTCTTCCAACACAACATCATCGGCATCCAACCAAAGGATATATTCCTTAGTAGCCAGGCTAAACGCGTAGTTGCGGGCTGCAGCAAAATCATCTATCCACGAGAAATCATAAATGTGATCAGTATACCGACCAACAATTTCTTTGGTACAATCAGTAGAACCCGTATCCACTATAATGATTTCATCAACAATATCTTTTACAGTATCAAGGCAGCGAGCGATTATAGCTTCTTCATTTTTGACGATAATACAAAGGCTAATCGTAACGTCTGCCTTTAGATTATATAAATAGGCAGCGATATCAAAACCCCATTTAGCGATTACCTTTTGCTTATTTTCAACCATTAGTTGCTGAAAGTTGGCCCCTTCGGCGCTGTTAAAGGTAACCTGGCCGATATGGTGTACGAAAGAATCGAGGGCGATTCGCAAGTGATAGTCCCGGTTAACTGCTCGCAGGCACAGGTCATCATCTTCCCAATTGCCCAAACCAAACTGTTCATCAAATACCCCGATATCGTCCAAGACCTCTTTTTTCACTAGTAGACAGAATCCGACCAGACGGAATATCCGTTTTGAGCAACCTGCATTTCCTTGACAATGTTGCTGGGCAAAATTATCAAGGCCGGAAAGATCTTGATAATTTACGGGGATATTCTGATGTCCACTTACATTATTACTAAGTGGGCCAACCATTCCGATCTTGGGGTCACTATAAAGCAAGCGTAGCATATTCCCTAACCAGTTTTCAGTCACTACAGTATCGTTATTGAGAAAGAGCATGCTGTCTCCCGTGGCTATCTCCAGCCCCTGGTTACACCCCTTGGCAAAACCAAGATTAGCGGGATTACACACCGTTCTGATATCGGCTTGGTTCTGAAGATACTCAAACGTTCCGTCAGTCGAACCATTATCGACAAGAATAAGTTCATAGTTCTCCTGAGTGTGTTTTCTGATACTTTCCAAACATTGTTGCGTAATTATTAACTGATTATGCGTTAAAATAATAATACTTGTCTTCAACACGAATCCCCCTGAATAAATAATTTTCAAATAACACTATATGCCCGAAACTCATTGGTGTTTGGCCAAGCCTTTAACTCCCTTTTCTTCACTATATCGTATGTAATACCGGATTTAGCTGCCACTCTAGCCACCTTGATTCCGGGCCTACATATACTGAAAGGAAAACAAGGTCAATAAATTTAGGAGGACTGGATTATGAAAATTGTTATTCCTGTACTAAGTTTGGAAACAGGGGGCACACGTTTTATTTATCAATTAGCCAATCGACTAGTGGATAAAGGACACAGCGTGGAAATCGTGCTACCTGAAAACGCCACCGTGGCTTGGCCATTACGAACACAAATTACCCGTGTCAAAGAACTTACTCCAGATACATTACCTGCTGCAGATTTTATTCTTCTGAATTTTTATCCCACAGTTTTTCCTGCTTGGGAATCAAAAAAGGGCCGAGTCGTTCGACTTAGCCTTGGCTATGAGCCCTTATGGGTGAAAGAAACAGAAAAAGCACGGGGCTCTTATCTCATCGATGCCCCAATCATTTCCATATCTCAATGGCACGTCAACAAATTTTACAAGGGATAGGTCAAGACAGTACGGTTATACCCGGAGGTGTTGATACCTCGGTTTTTCAGCCCTCCCCTAAACTATCCCTATCCACCGGACGCCTAACTATTGCCTATATCCTGCGTTCGAAGGAACATGGCTATACTTGGAAAGGTACCGAAGAATTTTGGGAAGCTTGTCACCTTATATCTAAGTCGGTTCCTGACTTTAACATCCAAGTTGTCACTCCAGAGGGGGCACGCTACCAGGCACCCCTACCCTATAAGATAGTAAAACTGATACCGATGCTGAGATGGCCCTGTTCTATGCCCAGGCAGACATTTTTGTTTCGACCTCGTACTTCGAAGCTTTTTCCACGCCACCTTTGAAAGCCATGGCCTGTGGTACAGCGGTCGTTACCACAGATAATGGCGGTAACCGCGATTACACAAAAAACAGGGAGAACTGTTTACTTGTTCCCCCCAGCGATATCAAACAACTCACCCTGGCACTATCTCAATTGTTAACCCAGGAAAAGTACGGAATCAGCTTGCTCTCGCCAGCTCACAATTTACCCTGCCCTGGACCTGGCAGCGCTCAGTCGATAAAGTAGAAGCCTTACTTTTACAGTTAGCCCAAGTCTAGACTACAATCCTTCCAAGCCAATAAGGCATCGATAGGCTCAGCATTTTTACCATAGACCTGCAGGAACGCTAAATTTCTCTGATCGTGAAACTTACTGAAAACAACAATATTGTAACCAAGCTTTTGGAAATCCGCTACCTCCCATCCCGATCGATGCCGTTGATAGCTTTCTCCCCCTAAACCGTAATGATCGACTTCTGTCTGTTTAAAAAACCCCCTTGGTGTAAAGACAATTACTTTTTTGGTAGCTATCTCCTCTACCTGCCTTAGGACGGAAAAGGCAACCTCTTTTTCAAAATGCTCAATTACATCAATCAAAGTTACACTATCTAGGGAATGAGGCAGAAAAATTTCATTAAGGCACTCTGCCATGAAATTGAGTCTTATAAATGGCTCACCATACTTAGTATTCTCTAAGTATGGGCGATGAGCATCAACACCGATTTTTATAGGGCAACGAAATTCTCTGAGGGTCGCGCCCACACCGCAACCAACATCTAAAAGTGTATGGGAATCTAACAGGAGTTCATTGATTGTAACAAGGAAATCATTATGGTTGACAAAATTTACTGTCACAGGCTGAACATCCTTCCTAATTAACTTCTTTATATGTTATTCAAATTCTCCCCTAAAGTACCGCCAGACACACAAATCACCTACTCGGATGCATAATCTATAATACCGTTATGCTAAAGGGAGGAAAAACAATGAAGATTGTATTCCCAGTTATTAGTTTAGAAACGGGCGGAGGGGCCCGTTTTATTTATCATCTGGCTAACGCCCTTGCTGACAAAGGACATGACATTGAAGTAGTCATGCCCGAAAACGGAGCCCAAGTTTGGCCTTTGCATACTAAATTAAAACGAGTAAAGGAATTAACGCCTTCCTCCATTCCTTCAGCCGATTTTATCCTGCCTAATTTCTATCCCACCGTCATGCCGGCCTGGAAATCCCAAAAAGGCCAGGTAGTACGCCTCAGTCTTGGGTATGAACCCCTCTGGGTCCCCGATTCGGAAGCCGCCAAACAAACCTACCTGATCGGCGCACCAATCATCTCCATATCTCAATGGCATCACCATCTCTTGCTCCAAGAAACTGGTTTGGAAAGCACGATCATCTCTGCTGGAGTCGACTCCTCGGTATTTCATCCATACCCTAAGCTATCTGAACAAACAGGGATGAAAAACATTTTTTACATTATGCGAGCCCCCAGTTCCGGTTACACCTGGAAAGGTGGCACAGATTTCTTGGAAGCTGTAACCCGTTTAAAGGATCAGGTTAATTTTGGTATAACAGTGGCAATGCCTGAGGGAGCCCCTTTTACATGCCCTGTTCCTTGCTCAATTAAGACTATGGCAGATGATCAAGAGCTAGCCCGGCTTTATGCTCAAGCCGACCTCTTTGTTTATACCTCCTACTTTGAAGCTTTTGGCCTACCTCCGCTCGAAGCGATGGCTTGCGGTACAGCCGTAGTGACCACCGATTGTGGAGGAAATCGTGATTATGTTAGAAGCGGCGAAAACTGTCTGTTAGTCCCCCCTAGTGACATTAATCGGCTGAGTACAGCAATCTTTCACCTATTAACAAAGGATACTGAACGCCAGCGTTTGGCTGCCACAGGTCCGCTTCTTGCTGAAGCGTGGTCCTGGCAACGCACCGCGGATCAAGTAGAAGCTCTTTTGCTGATCCTCTGAAGATAACTAGCTGGTTGCTTTAGAAAGAGCTTGGCAAAGAATTAAAACTAAAGCCAAGGTGTTTGAGGGAGTTGACCCCAAGTTTTTATCCACTTCCAAGACTCCCACTTCTATAAGTGAGAGTGGGAATTCCGTGCTCTGCTTCGGTGGGGTAGACTCCACCCTTCGCCTCGCAGTGTACCATTTGGGATAGGCGGCTTCGGCGAAACCCATCCTTCGGCGATAGACTTATTCGGGGTTAACGCCTTCGGCATTAGTCTCCACTGTAGACTAATGTCACTGGAGGCTTTCGTTACGAAGTCTCGATGTTCAGCTTTAGCTAAACGAGTTCACTAGAAGTAAGGTTGTTAATCTCTAAATTAACAACCTTACTTCTAGTGAAGAATTCAGAATGCACTATTGTTCAAAGTTCCCCCACTCTCTACCATTGTTTCTTTCTATTTTACCGATTCTGGCAAAGAACAAATTTTTGTTATAATCTCATTCGAGGGGACCTTCACCCTCATAATAACCGTCTACTCTGGGATGGTACAAGTGTACCGTTACCTGTTTGGACACTTTTTCAGACATTCATATTTCCTTATTAAAGATTTTTTGCGCCTTCTCCAAATCATCTAGAGTTCCGATATCAAACCAGAGATCCTCACTTTCGAAACTCACGATATGAGCTTGCTTCTTAAGCAAATTTTGGACTAAGTCAGGTATGTCAAAGTGGTCGTTTTCAGGAATAAACTGAAGCACCTTATTATTTAGAACATAAATCCCCATACTCGCCCAATAGTTAAGGGTAGGTTTTTCACGATAGGCAATCACTTGTCCATCTTTTATATCCAAAACCCCAAACGAGGAAGGAACTAGCTTCTTCTGAACGGCAACCGTCATATCCGCTTTCATCTGCAAGTGGTGGGCAAATAATGCATGAAAATCCAAGGTCGTTAATTCATCACCGTTAACTAACAAAAAATCATCCGCAAGATCTGTAATGATTTTTAAAGGACCTGCCGTTCCTAAAGGACTAGTTTCTATCGCATAACGAATAGGTAACCCAAAACGGTCACCCTCCTGAAAATAGGCCATCATCAAATCAGCTAAATATCCTAAACACATAATAATTTCATCGAACCCTGCTTTTTGGAGTTGTCGCACAAGTATAGCCGCTATCGGTTCTTGACCGATCGGAAAAAGCGGTTTCGGCAAAATCCGGGTATATGGATCAAGTCGTAAACCTCTTCCCCCTGCTAAAATAACAGCTTGCATGAAGCTCTCCTTTTGTATCCTAAATCTGGTATTTGCCAACCTGATAACGTTCTAAATGGGCAGCGATCCAGGATACCGTTCTCTTAATTCCCTCTTCGAGAGTTACCTGGGGTTCCCAACCTAGCACTTCCTTCGCCAATCGGTTATCTGCTAATAAACGGTTGACCTCACTGCGCCTTGGGCGGAGACGCGCCTGCTCCACCAGGATCACCGGCCCTTTTAAGTTCTTCTCCATTTCGGGTTTTTGAACCGTCTGGGAAATAATTTTAGCCAATTGCCCAATGGCTATTTCACGCCCGGAACCAGCATTAAATACTCGTCCTACAGCATTCTCAGCCTGAGCGGCAGCCAGAAAAGCAGCAGTAGTATCTGTAACAAACGTGAAATCACGCTTGGTTTCCGTATTCCCCAAACGGATGTTATCGCCGCTCAAGGCCTGAGTAATCATCGTCGGAATGACCGCTCTCGCTGATTGACGCGGCCCATAACTGTTAAAGGGTCTAACCGTAACTACAGGCAAATCGTAGGCTGCATAAAAACTCTCCGCCAGTTTATCGGCACCGATTTTGCTCGCCGAATAAGGGGATTGCCCTTGCAATCTATGCTTTTCGTCTATGGGTACATAGTTGGCTGATCCGTATACTTCACTGGTTGAGGTATGCACTAAACGTCTAATCCCCTGTTCCCTGGCCGCGGTCAGGATATTCAGGGTCCCCAGAACATTGGTTTCAACAACCTCACGTGGATTTTGATAAGAATATGGGATTCCGACTAAAGCACCTAAATGAAAAACAACCTCACAGCCGGCAACTGCCCGTTCGATCGCATCCGAATCCCGGAGATCTCCAGCAATAATCTCTAAGTTCTCAAGGAGAGACCCTTCCAAATCTTCAAGATTGCCCCGGCCGTTTCCGGAATTATAACGGACAAAAGCCCTTACTTTTGCTCCAGATCTAACCAAAGCCTCTGTTAAATGACTACCGATAAAACCGGCGGCTCCGGTAACCAAAACACACTTGTTATACCAAGTCACATGCTCGCTTCCTCTCCCACAAAACTTCTCTATATTCTATGTAATACCGGATTTAGCTGCTACTATTGCCACCATGATGCCGTACCAAACATACACTGAAAGGAAAACAAAGTGAGTATTTTAGGAGGTCGTGGAATATGAAAATTGTGATACCTGTACTAAGTTTAGAAACAGGAGGGTCACGCTTTATCTATCAGTTAGCTAATCAATTGGTGGATAAAGGACATAATGTGGAAATCGTGCTGCCTGAAAAATCCTCCATAGCCTGGCCTCTACGAACGCAAATTACCCGGGTCAAAGAACTCACCTCAGATACACTACCGGCTGCAGATTTTATTCTTCCAAATTTCTATCCCACTGTATTTCCAGCGTGGGAATCAAAAAAAGGCCAAGTCGTTCGACTTAGCCTAGGTTATGAGCCCTTATGGGTGAAAGAAACAGAAAAAGCCCTGGCCTCTTACCTCATCGATGCCCCGATAATCTCCATATCACAATGGCACCGTCAACAGATTTTACAAGGAACAGGTCGAGACAGTACGGTTATACCAGGGGGAGTTGATACCACGGTTTTTCGACCCTCACCCAAACTATCCCTATCAACCGGACGCCTAACTATTGCTTATATACTGCGTTCGAAGGAACATGGCTATCTTTGGAAAGGTGCCGAAGACTTTTGGGAAGCCTGTCAGCTTTTTGCTCAGTCGGTTCCTGACTTTGACATCCAAGTTGTCACTCCAGAAGGGGCACATTATCAGGCACCTTTACCCTATAAGATCTTAAAAGCTGACTCCGATTACGAAATGGCTCATTTCTATGCCGAGGCAGATATCTTTGTTTCGACCTCCTACTTCGAAGCTTTTTCTCTTCCCCCTTTAGAAGCCATGGCCTGTGGTACAGCAGTAATTACCACGGATAATGGCGGTAACCGTGAGTACACAAAAAACGGGGAGAACTGTTTAGTTGTTCCCCCCAGCGATACTAAACAACTTACCCTAGCGCTAACTCAATTGTTAACTCAAGAAAATTTACGAAATCAGCTTGCTCACGTCGGCTCACAATTCGCCCTGCCTTGGACTTGGCAGAGAACTGCAGATAAGGTTGAAGACTTACTTTTACAGTTATTCCATGACTAACTACTGTATAAAATTGGAGCAAAATAGATTATCATTACCAGAATCAGTAGTATAAATTAGAAAAGCAGGAGCGGCTTTACCGCTCCTACTTTTCATAAATACTTTTTTAAAAACTAATTGGGTAATACTTTATCTTGATGGGTTATCCATTCAACAATTTTATGACATCTGTCAAATTCGACAAAAATACTCGGTGAATCCGTTATTATATCTGAAAATATTCCCAGCCATTCTGGTGAAACTTCCTTAAAGGCCAACGTCCCATCAAACAGAATTACCACCCAAACAATTTTATGCCTCTTTACAATAAACAAACTATCTTCAATAAATCCTTTTCCTCCACGACCGTGGAACCGACAGTCACATTTAGGCCTACAACATTTAACGGAATCTAGCACTTCTTGAAACAGTTCTTGTTCCTCCATAGCTTTTCCTCCCACTAATTTTTTTTGATAAAACGCTCAGTATCGTCTTATCTAGTCCATTATATGACTAGCTTGTACAGCTTGTTCATAAGCATATGGAAAAAATAAGTTTTAGAAAAAAGCAATCTGCCTCTTTTAGATAGCAGATTGCTTTTTTCTTATGGAATTTCTCTTATTGGTTCGAGCGCCCGCTGCCTCTTCAGCGCCAGAGAATACGTTTGATTGAGATACGGTTGAAAACCTTGCTCAGCAAGTTCCCTAGGTGTAAAGAGCGGATCTTCCACCCAAATCGTATTTCCGTTTTCTTCTAATGACTTTACCAGATCAACCCCACGACTATTCTTCAGATCCTTAACCCCTTGTTTAAAACTTAATCCCGAAACTAAAACCTTTTTGTCACATCCAACCCCTTTAACAATCTCTTCTCTATATTTCTTATCAGCACATTCTGCTCCATCAAGTAAAGGTGAATCAAAAACCGCCCGCAAAAACCCCATATCCTTAGGGAGGCACTCTCCCCCAATACCCCAATCAGTTCCCAGTAATTCAACATTTACTTTGCTATTGACTGCAGACCTTAAGCTATCATAGTCAAGCCCGTGACGAATACAATAGCGGTAAATTTCCTGAGCAAAAGCCACATCGACATAGCGCTTAACATTTTCCACTACCTTGCTGAGTTCTGCAAGCCGCACGTCACTAACCTCGACTAACTCAGGTACGAGTGGATTATAAAAATCCTGACCTTTTTTAAGGCAGGCCTTAGTGAAGGCTCCAATTACTCTTGGAGTATCACAAACAGATTCATCCACACCAAACATAACTCTGTGAGGAACACAAATTAGAAACACATCTACCCCTAAAGTAAGACCCCTTCGTTCAAAATAATCTCTTACACGCTCCATTGTCCCCATCGGCAACGTTGATTCAATAGAGATCAACGCACCAGGCCGTATACACATTTGATTTAAAGCTGCAAATAAGTTCTGCCCCTGATTTCCAGTTGATAGTACCATTAACCAAACATCGACAGTAGTTAATAGTTCGTAATCTCCTGTGACCTCATATCCCTTTTTCTGCAATTCTCGAATACGTTCAATATTTATATCTATACCCGTAACCATACCTGGAAATCTTCCCTGTAAAAAAGTGAAAAGATTAAAGCCAATATTACCAAGTCCGACCACACATATTCTCATTATTATTTTCATCCTTCCCATGAAGTCATCAATATAAGGTATGGAAATCCTTAATTGCCTGATACACAGGACAATGCATAACTCATAATGCATAGTTCCCATAGCAATGGGTATTCGTATCAATGTCGATCATACTCCGAGTCAAGAAGAAGGAGATACCCGGCCAATCTAATGTGGCATAACGATTTGAATGTTTTACCAATCATTATTGTGAATTATGCATTACGAATGACCTCGGAGTATAACTCAAGATACTTTGGAACCAGCTTGGACCATTCCAACATAGCAGCACGTTGTTGGGCATTACGAGCAAGGCTATACATTAAGGATGGATTATCCAAAGCCTTATTAATCACCTGAACTAACTGTCCAATATTTCCTGAATCAAAGATTAAGGCGCATGAGGGATTTGCTAATTCAGCCAAACCATCAGCATTGGAAGTAATTAATGGTATCCCAGTAGCCATTCCCTCCAAGGCTACTAAGCCAAAGGCCTCTTTATGACTAGGAACGATCAGAATCCCAGTGCGTTTCATCCATTGCCCTACCGACTGCTGGTCTATTTCCCAACCATGAAACCTTACATATTTACCTAATTGTTGACATTGCACAAGGGTCTTTAAGCGATTTTCATAATCATCCAGTCCTTTACCCACAATGTCCAATGTAAACGTCCGACCACTCTGCTTCACTATGTACAAAGCTTTAATCAGGTCTTCAATTCCCTTATAAACAAGTAATCTCCCAACATAAAGTAAAGCATTTGGATTACCTCCTAACCAACGCTCTTGTGGAGGATTAATTCCTAAAGGTACTACTTTCGTTCTTTTCAATAATTCGGGGAATTTAGTGTTAAGATAATGTCCCTCCCTCTGACTAATAAGGTGAATCCGCTGACACTTAGTTAATAATCCATCCTGGACCTCAAATTGCGCCTGAAGGTCAGGGGCAGCATTATTCTCTAATTCCTCACGTAAAATTGAATATACTGAGTAAAGTAGAGGAATCCTTCCGCCCGAAATAGCATAGGCCAAGGGAGCAAAGTTAATGGCATGTATATGGATTAGATCCCACTCCTCCTTAAGTTCAGGGAACTCCAAAAGTACCTTTTCAGAATTAATAAGTCCTAAGTGTCTAAAATAAGCTTCTGAACGTGGTAAACTAAGTTTTTTTAGATTCCCTTGGCCGATAACCCAAGCAGGAGCATTCTTCCTGCAATGAGGTACAACTATTACTTGTTGAATACCTTGTTTGGAAAACATTTGTAACATCCCGGTAACTGCGGTACCCGCTCCACCAAAATGTTCTTCCTCAAACTCATTAGTCAATGATAAAACCTTCAAAATAACATTCCCCCAAAAATAAACGTTTTTATAATGCGATCTGACCTTACGTTTTAATTTATTCATGTCTCTTTCTTTTCGGAATCACTTTACTTTTAAAGAAAACTTGTCTTACGCCAAGCCTTTGGGGTAAGCCTTAGTTGCACTTATGCACCCACAAACTTATACTTTCTGATATGCCAAGAAATAACCAAGCTAAAAGGCTTACTGCCCTCGGTTTAACCCGTGTGGCCGTAAGCCTTACTTACTAAAAAATATACTTTAAATTTGACGACCAAACTCAACAGGGTACTGATTTTTGGTTTATAAAAAATACCTTGGTTCCCTGTAATTTCTTTGAAAGCTAGTAGCTATCCAAAATTCACCTTACTATCGGTGTTTAATATTTGTAGGTCTTGATATTCTAGAGAACGGTGCCCCTTCCTAGTGGGAAATCTCACATTAAAAATTGTCCCTTTTGGACTGGTTTCAATATTGATTTTCCCCTCATGTTTAGAAACAATTCCATAACAAACTGCTAATCCCAACCCTGTTCCATTTGCTTTAGTCGTAATAAAAGGAGTACCTATTTGATTAAGTATTTCTTGAGGGAGCCCATGCCCTTCATCTTGTATTGATAAAACAATGTCCTCATTCTCACTCCTTGTACTAATTTTAATACACCCCCCTGCCGTCATTGCCTCTAGACCGTTTCGGACAAGATTTAGAACTAATTGTTTGATCTCCTCTTTATCTAATTTCAAATCAGGAATTAGGTTAAGATCTAATAAAATATTCTTATCTCCTTGGAGCGCATCAGCATAAATTAATGGAAAGATAAATTCAACAATTTTGTTCAGATTAATTTCCATAAATTCCGATTTTTTTGTCCTGGATACGGATAAGAAATCAGTGATAATACTATTTGCACGATCAAGCTCACTTATCATTAATTGAAAATACTCATTTTCTTCAAAAAATTTAGGTTTAGTGGTAAACATCTGTAAAAAACCTTTTACTACAGTTAAGGGATTGCGAACCTCATGGCTGATAGCGGCGGCCATTTGACCTATAAGATCAAGCCGATCTAAACGTCCAGCCTCTTTCCTAAATTGTTGCAATTCGGTAATATCAATTGCTCCAATTAAAAGCAATTCAGTTTTATTGACTTTAATGATATGAGTCGAAAATAAACCTGTTCGAATATACCCTGACTTTATTTTAAAATTAATTTCCTTATTTTGAATATTAATTTGACCATTTTCTGAAAATATGTCGCAGGTTGAAGTTTCATCATCCTTTTTAACCAATAAATTTAAATCGTCTGAGGTCTTCCCTATTATTTCATTACTTGTGTAGCCCGTAGTCTGTTCAAAGATTCTGTTGACTTTAACAAACTGACCCGTTTTCAAATCATTTAAAGACATCATGATTGGGCTAAAGTCAAATGTAGTTGAAAAAAGTTCCTTAGATAACCGCATATCCTCTTCGGCCTTTTTCCGATCAGTTATATCCCGAAACAACGCGGAAACACCCACTTCGGATGGGTATATATCAACTTCGATCCAGCAATTTATTATCAAAGAAAAGGCCTCAAAATGGATCTGATTTTGTGAGTTCATAGCCACTTTGAAGTTCTCATAAAAAGCGGGATTTTCATTTGGTAATTTATCCCAGATAACTCTACCCAATAAGTCTTCTTGGGACCTACCTAAAATAGTTTGGAAAACTTTATTCATATAGATACATTTCAATTCTTTATCTAAAATCAAAAATCCATCGGTAATATTTGAAAGAATATTAATAATTAACTTGTTTGCTTTCCTTAATTCTTCCGTACGATTTTTCACTAATTCCTCTAAATGGTCTTGATTTCTTTTTTGTGCTCTTTTTAATTCTGCGCTTTTAAGTTTACATTCGGTCAAGGTCTTGCGTAGGTTAATTAATTCTGCAATGAGTTGTTTCTTTGACTTTTCTTCATCCCTCATTAAATTCCTCCAAAAGACTGAATTTTCTTAATATATTCTCTACCAAGGATATATTTTCCTTCTATTTTTAATAACCACAAATTTTTTTAAATTCCCCCCATTTTTTACTTCCTTGTTTCCCACCGATCTATTGAAGGCACAATTCATAATTCATAATTCATAAAGCATTGTGCATTGTGCATCTAACCGCAAATTCTTTGTATCCCCTCTTTTTTTCTTCGATGTTTCCCATCTATTTAAGCTTCTACATACTCTATACAGAGGCCGGAAGCTAGAGGTAAAATCACAATTCACAATGCATAATTAAGCATTGTGCATTATGCATTATGCATTGAACATTAAGCATTAAGCATTAAGCATTGTGCATTACGCAGGAGGACAACATGCCCACAATTATCTATCCACCTTCAATCCCTTGGAACTGGATGGTCCAGAGACCACAACAGATCATGCGCCAGTTGGCCGCTCAAGGATATACCGTCCTTTATGAAGATCTAGGCGATTTTCCAATACCCAGTGTCAAGAAACTCTCAAATACTTTTAATTTATGTCAGGGTATTTCCAGCTTAAGTATACCCCACCCCAGACCACGGATTCTTTGGTTAAGTGTTCCCTCTCATATTAATTTAATAGAACAGTATGCCCCAGATTTAGTTATTTACGATGCTGTAGATGAGCCAAAAGAAGAGTTTGCCAGTTGGGCCCCGTATTATCCTTCTATTCTAGAAAAAGCCCATTTAATTTTTGCCAGCGCTAAAAGTATTTATAAGCACCTTTCCACCGCCCATCCGAATGTCCATTTAGTTCCTAACGGGGTGGATAACGTCCATTTTTCAGCACCCCGAATTCAGAAACCGGCTGACCTTCCTACAGGCAGACCGATCATCGGTTATAGTGGGGCAATTGCCCCTTGGGTCGATTGGGATCTTCTAAGACCCGTAATCAAAGGTAACCCTAAACTACAATTCGTTTTTATGGGTACCCTTTTTCAAATGAAAACCTTTCCTCTAAAAATGCCCAATGTGAAATATTTAGGTTTAAAGCATTATACTCTGTTACCTGGTTATCTCCAGCATTTTACCGTCGGGCTGATCCCTTTCCGAATTACCGAAATGACTAAAGGGTGTAACCCTATAAAACTTTATGAATATTATGCTACAGGTCTCCCTGTAATGGCCACACCCTTACCGGAACTTATCTCAGTTCCCAAGATTTATTTAGACAGTGACCCGACCCGTTTTTCCCTACGCTTAGGGCAAATTGTTCAGAAAGGAGATTTATGGAAAGGCCAGCGTATAGCCTATGCCCAAGGCAATGACTGGGCAGAACGAGCCAGCCAAATGAGTAGCAATATTCAAAAAAATCTACGCTAATTTGGAGCGACATAATTTGGTGAATTACATCGGACTGAACAGAACTAACTGTAACACCCTCTAACCTCAGTGAATAAGATACCATGAAAAAGTTCTAAGCTCCATAAACTCTATTATTCCATAAGGGGGGAATAGCACATGTTATTTGAAACCCATGCCTGGGTGACCCTCAACAACTCCGTCGCAATCTACAATGTCTATAGCGATGAGTTGATTGCTACCATTCCTGTGGGCGTTACACCGTTCTTCCCAAAACGCACCCCGGATGGTACGAAGGTCTATGTCCCTAACTTCGGCAGTAATACCGTCTCTGTCATCTGTACAAACAAGAACCACGTCATAGCCACGATTCCTGTGGGCCTTGCTCCGACAGCGGTAGCAATTGACCCAACTAGTACGACAGCCTATGTCACAAACTCTGGAAGCGGAACTGTTTCAGTCATCAATATTCCAACAGATACTGTCGTGGCGACGATTACCGTTGGCAACGGCCCTGTGGATGCTACCGTCGCTAGAGATGGTAGCCGAGTATACGTTAGCAATAGTACAGATAACACCGTTTCAGTCATTAACCCAACGACTAATGCTGTTGTTGCTACTATAGCCGTGGGAACAAGCCCTAACGGTTTAGTAACTAGCCTCGATAATACTAAGCTTTATGTAGTTAACAGCGGCAGCAATAATGTCACGGTAATAAACACTGCCACCAACGGTCTCCTTACCACAATTACAGTCGGTACTAATCCACAGAAAATTGCAGCAAACCCGGTAAATCCTTTCCTCTATGTCACCAATAACGCCTCCAACAATGTCAGTGTCATCTCTACTGTAACCAACACTGTCATAGCAACCGTCGCAGTTGGCCTGAATCCGCTAGGCCTTGATGTTACCGGTGACGGTACTCAAGTTTGGGTAGCTAATAACGGAGATAGTTCAATAAGCATTATCAATACCGCAACTAACACTATTTCAGCGGCTCTCCCGACCGCTTTCCCGCCCAGAGGTATAACCATAGGTAGAGTAGGTTCGGCCTTAGAACCTGGTGCCCCGATTGATCTGACCGATCCCTATCAACTTGAAGAAGTCTCTGAATCCGTTTGCATCATCGTAGAGAAAGTCTATGCTAGCTGCCAACAAAGAGAATGCTTCCCAACCTTCTTAGTCAACCTCCCAATTGGTGCAGGGCCCTTCACCTTTGTTAGTATGACCTTTGCCAATGGCATAATAGTTCCAGGTTCTATAGCTATAACACCTATTCCTTCACGTCCCAACTTCTCCAGAGTACAATTTACTATCCAAATTCCTTACACTCTTACTTTAAGGGATGCGAGCGGGGCTATAGTTGTTCTAACTGGCAACTTGCCGGATATCTTAAAAGACATCGTCCTCTACTTCCCACCGACTAGACCTGAATTCGATCTTAACTTGCGGATTGAAACCCGGAGCGAAGTCTTGGTCAGCCCAATCTTTACGGCAACTACCACCCAACTGGCCATCGGCAGCTTCGTTATCACCAAAGTCACTGGCCTAGTTCAACTCCTCGTTCCAGCTTTTGGTTTCTGCCCAGAACCACCTTTGTGTGAAGAATTCCAAACTTTGGAACTCAATCCATGTCTAACTTTTGTGGACACTACCCTGACGCCGTTCCCCAGTGATTTCTTCCCGCCACAATTAGATGACTCAGCTTGTTTCAAATAACTTCACCTAATTAGCTCAATTCTTTTCTTCTAAAATCTTAGACTATTTCTAGCAACCGGCCAATGGGCTTTTGCCCTTGGCCTCCGGTAAAGCGGGCTGTCAAACGGCAGCCCCTTTTTCTAAGAAAACTAAAGACTTAACTTTAGGAAGGGCGTGATTAAGTTGGCGGTTCCCAACAAAACGGTCTATTTACCGCCCCAGCTTATTTCTTATGAAGATACCCATTATTATTTACAAATGAATCCTTCAGGCTGTGTCCTTTATAAAGAACATTCCTCCTCCCCTCTCTATCAATTACAAGAACCTCTCCTTTTAATTCAAGGAATGGCAGCTAATACTCAACAAGTTCACCTGGTTATGCTTAAAGCTAACGGCGACCTTTGCTATACCCTGAACAACGGTACAGGTCAAAATCAAACCACAGTATTGGCCAAGCTTGATGTGCGTTCAACTCGCTACCGCCGTTTACTACTTTTTCCCTTGGGTAAGACTGTACATATTTTCTACGCCTATGCCCATCAAGCTATTCCCGATTTATGGCGCATTGAACACCGGTTTTGGAACGGGAAAACGTGGCAAAGCGTCAATTTAGGTGAAGTCGTCCATTCCCGCGAACCGCTATACGATATTGTTTTAGACAGAGGAGGTAATCTCCACCTCTTGATGATGACTTTTCAAGGTCGACAAACACTTATTTTAACCAATCGTTTTAACGGTTCTTTTTATCTCTGGGGTAACACTTCACAGGCCTTTCAACTACAACAAGAGGTCATAGACATAACT
>ORJL011124890.1_pt1 | contig 18063 bp, 14 predicted proteins | sample 1779941 | NCBI WGS metagenome assembly ORJL01 (sample SAMEA104232317, study PRJEB22302) | groundwater metagenome | biome: forest; feature: aquifer; material: groundwater | place: USA | collected 2011-08-07 | depth 5.8 m | reverse complement strand
GGGCGGGGGGGGGGGGGCTCCGCGGGGGGAGGCGGGCGGGGCGGCCGGGCGGTTGAAAAGGGCGTATGCGAGCCGATGCCGCGGTATGATGTGCGATGTGCGAGCAGGCGACTGCGAAGGAGAGGTTGCATGGTTCTCTCACGGAAGGTGCAGCCCGTCTTTCGCCGGTACGGCGTCCGCTTCGCCTATCTGTGGGGAAGCCGAGCGCGAGGATGCGCCGGACCGCGGAGCGACTACGACATCGCCGTCGAGATGGGGCGGGGTTCGCGCCGCCTCGAGGCTTTCCTGGACCTCTCCGCGGACCTGTCGCGGGTCCTCCGCACCGACGATGTGGACGTGACGCTCCTCGATGACGCGAACCTGGAAGTCCGCTTCCTCGTCCAGCACACCGGCCGGCTCCTTTTCGACGCCGTCCCCGACGTACGCATGGAGTTCGAGCGGGTCGCGCGGCGCGAGTACTGGGACGAGTCCTTCCGGCTTCGTCGTTACGACGAGGCCCTGTATGCGAGGGTGCGGGAGGGCACGTTTGGGACCTGACCAGACCGCGCGGCTCCGTCGCGCCGAGGAGGCGCTCCGTGTGCTCGCGGACTACCGCAAGCGCTTCGGCGCCCTGACCGCCTACGCGACGGACCCCCGAGCGCACGACGTCGTCGAGCGAAACGTGCAAGTGGCGGTGCAGGCGTTGATCGACCTTGCGGACGCCCTCGTCGCCCGGCGCCGGTGGGGACGTCCGTTGACGGCGGTCGTTGCTTGCGCCCGCGGGTCCCCGGCTGGTTCCTCGAGCCGTGCGGGCCCGGCGCCGGACAGGATGTAGCATCGCTCCCCGGCGACCTCCTCGGTGGATACCTGGTCGACACGAAAGGCCGATGACCAGAATTCCAGCTCCGCTGCCGGGGCCATCTCGCCATAGCCGCCGGCCGGCGGTCCGCCGGGGCGCCGTGCGTTGGCGCGCGCGACTTCATCGGACGTAGCCGAGGAAACAAACTCGCGTCCATGATGATCCAAGAGGTACACCCAAAGTCTGCTGCCGTCGTGAATGCAGAGGTTCTTCACGCTACGGCCATTCGCCTTGGTCGTTCCCTCCCAACGAATCCGGCCTTGGCCATCTTGGGCGAAGATCCCGATCACCGGGGCTTGTCCGGCCACGGTGGATTCCTCGGTCAATCTCGCGGGGCACCGCCGCATTTGTGCCATGGACACCGCCAGGATCGCAGCGGGGTCGTTGGAATTCACGGACGGAGGCGTCACGGCCGCCGGCTGAAACACGGGCTGTCTGGGGTCGGTTGGCGGGGTGCTCGAGCACCCCGCGAAAAGGGTCACGGCCAGGAAGATCCTCGCGCCTCGCATTGTACAGGACCTTTCAACGACTCATCGGAGGAGGAGCGCACTCGGCTGGCTTCTGCGCAGGCAGACGAGCCATCGAGGTCCCGCCGCCGAATTGCGAGGTCCCGCCGTCGAACCGAGAGGATCCGCTGGGCGGGGTTCCGAGGCGTGGCGAAAAGGCAGGACCCCGCATTCGGCGCAGCCGGGGCCGACGATGCATTCTTCGCGCAAGCAAGCGGGCTACCGCGTCTTCACCGTGAGCGTGGCCTTCTTGAGGAACAGGAGCGCGAACGCGGTGTCGCTCACGCGGTGCTTGGCTGGGCCTTCCCAGCGGCCGTCGGTCTCCTGGTCGTCGAGCAGGACCTTGGCGCCCTCCAGGTACCAGTCGTGACCGCCGATCTTGCGGATGCCGTAGAGCACGCCCACGCGCTCGATGCCGTAGTAGTAGTAATACAGGAAGGTGGACCAGAAGCCGCTCGGCGGCCCGCTCGCGCGCGGGCTGAAGTGCGATTGCAGGTAGGCGAGGCCCTCGCGTTTCGCTTTCGCGAGCGAGTCGCGGGTGAGTTCGTCGAGCTTGCCCGCGGCGAAGAGCTCGGACTCGCCGACGATCAGGCAGGTGAGCCCGGCGCAGGTCATCGAGGCGTAGCCCATCTCCATCGGCTTGAGGGAGATGATCGCGTAGCCCCACGGGCGCGGGGGCACGGCGGCGGCCTTGGCCACCGTCTCCCCCTCGGCCGCGGCGGCTTCCTCGGCCTCGTTGTCGATCGCCAGTTCGACGTGCGGGGCGCCGGTGGTGATCTGGTTCTCGGCGAAATGCTTGATGACTTTCTTCCAGACCTCGGGTTCGATCTTGACGCCGCAGCGGGCGGCCGACTTGAGCCCGAGGAGCGCGTATTGGGTGTTGGAGGTATCGAGGCCGAGGTCGTTGTACTCCGGGTAGCCCCAGCTGCCGGCGCGGCCCATGGTGTTGACCAGCCAGCGCGCGGCCTCCTCGACCAGCGCCATGTCCTCCGGGGTGATGTGCTCGCGGAGCCACTTCCGCGTGTCCTCCTCGTCGTACTTGCGGATCTCCTCGATTTTCTCGAAGGGGAGGTACTTCGTTTCGATCGCCTGGATCAGGAGGGAGGCCTCGTAGATGCGGGTCTTGAAGGGGCCGCCGCTCGCGTATTCGAAGCCCTTCTTCACCGCGGGATCGTCCGGCTTGACGCCGGAGTGGAGCAAAGCCATGAGGACCAGGGCGGTGCTGCCCACCGTGTAGCTGCCGGCGAAGCCCTCCTCGTCGCGGAAAGAACCGTCGCGCTTCTGCTGGGTGCGCAGCCAGGCGACGCCCTGGTCGATTGCCTCGTGGATCCCTTTGGTGAGGAGATCCTGGGCGAGCGCCTTGTCGTCCGAGATCAATTCGAGCTCCTCCTCGGCGGCGATCGAGGAGGAGAAGGGCGCCTTGTGCCCGTGCTGTTCCTGCCCCTTGACGTCGAGCTCGTAGCGGGCGCGCACGAGCCGCGGGCCCGCGGGGTCGATCCACTGCCAGGTGCGCAGCTTGCCGATCGGCTTGCCGGGCGCGCCCTTCTTGATCGTGCTGATCTGGAAAGCCCCCTCGACGAGCGCGACGCGGACGTCGCCGGCCTGCTCCATGGCCTTGAAGCGGAATTGGCCGTGACCGATCACCGGTTCGAGCGAGGTGCCGCCGAGGCCCGGGATGCCCGCGGGGACCGAGTCCGCGCCTTTTTCGAAGAAGACGGTCTTGGCTTCCCAGCGCTGGCCTTCCTTGACCTTCTCCGCCGGCAGCTGGAAGAGGAAGTGGAACGGCAAGTCGCGGAAGAGGGTGATGACGAGGCCCGGACCGTGCTTGGGGGTGAGCTCGGTGCCGAAGACGGTGTAGCGCCGGTCGTCGCCGGCGACGGGCCTGCCGCCCTTGAGCGCGTGCCGCTTGAATTGGACCATGGTCTCGGGGGCGAGGTTCCAGGAGAGCGGGCCGATCTCTTCGGCGGGCGCGGCGGAGGCGACGAGCGCGAGGACCGAAGAGAGCAGGAGCGCGCGGGCGGAGGGCACGGGGGGACTCCTTCTCGGGCATTCGAGCGGGCTACTTCAGTTTCCAGATCCGCAAGGTGCGATCGCGCGAACTGGAAGCCGGCAGATCCCCTTCGCGGGAGAACGCCAGGATCCCGACCGCATCGGAGTGGGAAGCCCTCAGAAGACGCGGTGACGAGTCATCCTAGAGCCGCCGCTCTACCGGGTCAAGCATGGGGCGCGCTGCGCTGGGGCGCGCCCGGGCGCCCGGGCGCCCGGCGGGTGCCCGGCTCGGGCACGCACAGCACTTGACGCCCCCCGCCCCGCAGGCTAGGATTTTCACGGTCTCGCGCCCCCCTTTCCGCCGGAGGAATGAATGAGGAAGCCTTCCCTGATCGCGGTGTCGGTCGCCTTCTCCGCGGTCCTGTTCCTGGCACCCCGCGAGCTGCCCGCCGCTCGGCTGACCAAGGATGAGCGCGCGGCCAAGCGCGTTGCCCATCTCAATCAACTGCTCGAAAGCGAGCGGTTCAGCCTGCGCGCCAAGGCCGCAGAGATCCTCGGCGTGATGGGGGTCAAGGACTCCGGCCCGGCGATCATGAAGCTGTTCGCGGACAGCGAGCCCGGGGTGCGCGAGGCCGCGGCCAAATCCCTGGCGCGGCTCGGACACGTCGAGGCGGTCGACGACATCATCAAGTTGCTGGGGGACTCCAGTCTGGCGGTCCAGCGCGCCGCGATCGATGCGCTCGGAGACCTGCGCGACCCGAAGGCGCTCCAGCCCCTCCTCGAAAAGGGGAAGGAAACCAAGGAGGAGAGCTTCTACACCCCGATCGCGATCGCCCTGGGGAAGCTCGGCGACCGCAAGGCCGGCTCCACCATGTACAAGATCTACGGTCTGATCAAGGACGACGCCAACAAATGCAAGGTCGCGGGATCGCTCGGGCGGCTCAATGGCGCCGAGGCCGTCAAGTTGCTCGAGGACCTCTCCAAGGAAGACGACATGCGGGTCAAGTACGAGGCGCTCTGGGCCTCTGGAGAGATGAACAATAAGGACGGCTACGACTGGCTGATGAAACGGACCTCCAAGCTGCAGAGCATGGTGACCTACTACGACGACGAGACCGGGATCCGGGACGCCTTCTCGACCGCGATCGGCCGCATGCGCGACCCCAAACTGCTGCGCGCGGCGCTCAAGGAACTGGGACAAGACCGGCCGGCCGCGGACAAGCTTCCCAAGGATCTCCTGACGGCGATCCGCGGCCTCGGCCGCTCGGGAGTCACGGAACTGTACGACGACCTCAAGGGCCTCATGGAAGATGGCAACGAGGAGGTCAAGCTCGCGGCCATCGAGGCGGTGGGACGCATCCACGCCGTGGATGCGGTCAAGGCGCTGATTCGCAATCTGGAGCGGCCGAACTTCCAGGTCGTCGTGGCCAGCATCGTCGCGCTCGGCGACATCGCGCCCGACGAGGCGATCGACCCGCTGATCAAGAAGCTCGAGGTCGATGACTGGCGCATCCGCTTCGTCGCCGCCCGCGCCCTGATGAGCATGCGCTGCGAGGACATGCTCGAGCCGATGATCAAGGCGCTCGGGAAGTCCAAGGAGTGGATGCAGAAGGAACTCGCCGGGATGCTCCACGACTGCACCAACAAGGACATGGGGCTCGACGTCGCCGGCTGGGAGAAGTGGTGGGAGGGGAACAAGGACAAGTTCGAGATCCTGTACGAAGAGGACCTCCTCAGCTCGGACCAGACCATGACCTTCTACGGCGTCGAGATCAACACCAACAAGGTGGTCTTCTGTCTGGACCGGTCCGGCTCGATGACCCTCCCCGCGAGCGAGTGGGAGGACACGGTGAGCACGATGGGGGCGGGGGGCAACGACGCGGGGGACGACCTGGCGCCGAAGGACCCGAAGGAGGCCGGCAAGAAGAAGAAAAAGGGGATCAGGACCAAGATGGAGTTGCTCAAGGTCGAGCTCATCCGCATGGTCAAGAACCTGAAACCGAGCGTGAACTTCAACCTCATACAGTACTCGAGCGACGTCCAGCCCTGGAAAAAGGAAAAGGACAAGATGCTGGTCCCCGCCACCGACGCTAACAAGGACGAGTGCGTGAAGTACATCGAGAAGATGAGCCCCGGGGGCGGCACGGCGATCTACGACGCGCTCAAGCGCGGCTTCCTGTACGCGGCGGGCGCGCCGGACGGGAAGGGGGACGAGCTGAAGCGGTTGCAGGACCCGAAGCACGAGCTGAAGGTGGATACGATCTTCCTGATGACGGACGGCACGCCGATGGGCGGCGAGATCGCCGACCCGCCTAAGATCCTCGAGGCGGTGCGCGAGTGGAACAAGCTGGGCCGGATCCGGGTGCACGCGGTGGGGATCGGCGAAGGCCAGAACGTGGACTTCCTGCGCAAGCTGGCGGCGCAGAACGGGGGCAAGTACTCGCAGAACTGAGACGAGTCGTGGCGACCACCTGCCCGAAGTGCCGTACCGAGGTCGAAGTCACCCGCTCCACCTGCGGGGCGTGCGGCACCGCCCTTGCCGATCGGCCGCCCGATGAGCCGAAGGCGCCGCCCCCCCCCGACTCCAACATCGGCCAGCTCATCGACCGCAAGTACAAGCTCATCGCCCTCCTCGGCGTCGGCGGCATGGGCATGGTCTACCGGGCGAAGCACGAGGTGCTGCGCAAGGAAGTCGCGATCAAGATCCTGTCGCCGGCGGTCTCGGGCGACGAAAACGTCCGCGAGCGCTTCCTGCGCGAGGCCCGGGTCCTCGCCGGCCTCCAGCACGCGCACATCGTCGCGGCCACCGACGCGGGCATCGCCGGCGGGAAGAACCTCTACATCGTGATGGAGCTGGTCGAAGGGGAATCCCTGGCCGACCACCTCGGGCGCGGCCCCCTGGCCTGGCCGCTGGTCGTGCGCATCGCCAAGGAGGTCGCCTCCGCCCTGATCTGCGCCCACCAGAAGGGCCTCGTGCACCGCGACCTCAAGCCCGCCAACGTCATGCTCGAGAAGGACACCGAGCGCGCCAAGGTGCTCGACTTCGGCATTGCGCGGGTGGTCGAGGGCGACGACGTTCCCGAGGGCGAAAGGGTCGCGCTCACCCGCGCCGGCACGGGTATCGGCACGCTGCCGTACATGTCCCCTGAGCAGTTGCTGGGGGACAAGATCGACGCGCGCACCGACATCTACGCCTTCGGCGTCGTGCTCTATGAGATGCTCACCGGCGCGCGCCCGCTGCGGGCCGAGACCCAGCAGAAGCTGTTCCAGGTGATCCTCTCGGAGACGCCGCCGGGGGTCAACGTGACCAACCCGAAGATCGAAGTCCCGCCCTGGCTCGAGAAGATGATCTTCGCCTGCCTCGAGAAGGAAGCCGGCGCCCGGCCGCAGACGATGCAGGACGTGCTCTCCTGCCTGGAGGACCAGCGCGCCCCGGGCGAGGAGAAGCAGCCGCGCGCGCGCGTCTCGGGAGGCGGAGGGGGCGGTGCGGGCCCCTCGGCGGCGGTGTGGATCCTGCTCGGGCTGTTTTTCCTGGGCGGGTTCGCGGTCGCGGGGTGGTTCGGATTCCAGTGGGTGTCGCGCAAGCTGGGCTTCGGAAAACCGACGCCATCGAACAACGGCGCGCCCCCCGCGAACGTGACGCCCCCGGCGAACCATGAAACCCCGCTCGCGGCGAACAACGGAGTTCCGCCCGCAGGGAACACCCTGGTGCCGCCCCCGATCACGGGCGACGACGTCGAGGCGAAGCGCCGCGCGGATGCCCAGGCCAAGGCCGAGGCGGAGCGGAAGGTCGAAGCCGAGCGCAAGGCCGAGGCCGAACGCGCCGAAGCCGCGCGCAAGGGGGAGGAGGACGAGAAGCGCCGGAAGGCGGAGGAGGAGGCCCGCGCGCGCCGGAGCTCCGTGGTGACGCAGTTGCAGGAGTTCCTCGCGAAGAAGGACCTCGAGGGCGCCCTGGGGCTGGTCCCCGCCATGAAGGACGATAGCACGGCGCGCGCGATTCTGGATCGCGACCTGCCGGCCTGGGAGAAGCTCGCGTGGAACCTCTCGAAATTGTCTCCGGAGGCGCCGGCGCTGGAGCGGGCCGCTGTGTGGGGGGACATCCAGCGGGCGATTCCGGTCGATTGGACGCTGCCGAAGCGGGCCGCGCGCGATATCGAGGCGGCCGCGCTCGAGCAGTACAATCATCGTAAGTTCGACGACGGGAACGCGAACGCGCAACTCGCGCTCGCGCTCGACGGCGATCGCCACATCGCGCGCCAGATCCGCGCCACCTACCTGATCAACATCCGCCAGGAGCCGCACGAGGCCGAGAAGCTGCTCGGACCCTTCACCACCGAGGAGACGGCGCCGAAGGACTGGCCGGACAACACGATCCTCTGGGCGAGGGCCCTCCTCGTCTGGGAGAGCGCGCCCGCCAAGGAGCGGCGGGTGGCGATCGAGCGAATCGGGCCGATCGCGGACGGATCGGACTCGGTGAATGCGCGAAAAGCGCGCGCCCTCTACTACCGCGGCTGCCTGCGCGAGCAGGTGGAGGACCTGACCGGAGCCACGGAAGATCTCCAGGAGGCGCTGGAGCAGCTCGACCTTCCCACCGAACTGGTTCCCGAGGGCCATCGGATCCTGGCGCGCGTGATCTGGTCCCATCCCAAGGCGGATGCCCGCGCCCGAGCCCAGGCCCTTTCCCACCTCCTGGAGGCGGCCAAACGGGAGGAAGCGGACCATCGAGAACCCCATGCCGTGAAGAAGTTCCTGGGATTCCTGGGGGAGCGGAACGACAAGGAGGGCTTCGTCGCGCTCGCCCGGAAGCTGCTCGTGGCCGATGATCTCCACCTTCCTGCGGAACTGAGATACGAGTTGTGCTACTATGGCGCGCGCGCTGCCATCGGCCAGTCGAAGGACGACCGGGAGCGGCTCCAGTGGCTCGACGAGGCGATTTTGCTGAGCGACAAGGTCGATGCCACCGACGAGAACCGGGCGGATCTTCACAGCATGCGGGGCTTTGTCCTGCATACGGCAAAGCGGTTTGCCGAGGCCAAGAAGGACCTGGCCGCCCTGAAGAAGCTGGTGGAGCGCTACGCCGACGAAGGAGGCAACTGGGACGCCTATCGGACGAAGCTCGAGCAGCTGACCCGTGGGCTGTCGGGAAAGTGATCTTTACGTTTCGATTGCGAGGGAGAGGGAGATGAACAGAATCGCGGGATCCCGGCCGGCGCGGATGGTGTGCGCCGTGCTTCTGTCCACGTCGCTCGTCCTGTGCGGCTGCAAGAACCAGAGCGGTCTGGGGATGGCGCTCGGGGCGGTCGCCGGAGCGGGCGTCGGCTACGCGGTGGGCGGCGGCAAGGGCGCCCTCATCGGCGGCCTCATCGGCCTCGGGCTGGGCGCTCTGATCGAGCACCTGATCAAGGAGAGCTCCAAGAAGGCGGCGGAGACCGGCAAGCCCGTCGTTCAGGAGGACAAGGAACAGCGGGTGGAGTCCTACCCGGTCGGCCGCACCGACGACGGCGACATGAAGGTCGTCACCGTGGTGTACGACAAGAAGGTCGAGAACGGCAAGACGACCTACTCGCGCTCCAAGGACGAAAGCGGCAAGGTGGTCCCCCTGGTGGAGACCGAGGTTCCGGCCGCCTCCAAGCCCGGGATGAGCGACACCGTGGCGGTGGGCGAGACCAAGGTGTACCAGGAGCAGGACGTCAAGGTGACCACTCGCAAGACCACGAACGCCCAGGGCGAAGAAGTCACCGAGTTCACCAAGACCTCGACGGCCGGGACCGAGACGTTCGTGTACGCCGACACCGGCGCGTCTTCGGGTAGCCGGTAGCACCACGCTGGGGCGGATCCGGCCGGCGACTCCGCAACAGGGGCCGCCGGCCATCCCCAGTGCCGGCAGGTCTCGGGGGAGCGTGCCCGGGTTTCAGCCCAGCAGGCCAGGACGGCAACAACGCGCGCGCCGGCCGCCCGGTGGACTCGTGCTCGTTCTCGACGGGGACACGCGTGCGTCGAGAACGAGTACGATGACGATTCCGAGGACGAGCACGATCGGCGGCAAGCTCTCACGGCCCGAAGGGGCGTGAACGCTTACCGGTACTCAGCGCTCCGGCGCGTTCTCGCGCGCAAAACGCTGCACCCACTCGCGCTGCTCTTCGGTGTCAGGGACGTCGAGGCCGCGCGCGCGTCCGATGCGCGCGAACGCTTCTTCCGGCGGCACTCCGGCCAGGGCCATGACGCTGGCAGCGGTGAGCACCGAGCGGCCGATCCCCATCCAGCAGTGCGCCGCCACCGCCTTGCCGAGGCGAAGGTGCTCCGCGATCGACCGGATGAACCCGGTGGAGCGCCGGCCGGGCTCCGGTACCGAGTGATCGCGGACCGGAAAGTGCACGAACTCGATGCCTCGCGAAGTGCAGACGAATTCCTCCTGCTCGAGCTGCATGTCGCGCAGCTCGTCTTTCGTGAGGAGGCACGCGACCACATCGACCCCTTCCCGGACCAGCCCGTCGACCTCGTCTTCGAGCCAGTCCCCGCCCCGGGGGCGGGTCATCACGGCCAAGCGGCCGGCGAAGACGGGACCGATCCAGAAGATTTCGCAGGGCATGGGGCACAGGTCCGTTCGAGCTGGGTAACCTCAGGTTCGATTCCGTGAGTCCAGGCGCCGGGCCTTCGCGACGGCCTCTCGAGTTGGAGCGGCGTCGATGGACCACACCGCCGCTTCCGCGCGCCTCGCCCGGCGCCAGACCCGCCTCGGCGGAGTCCACAGCCTCCCGTCGGGACGGGACCGTAGGTCCCGGCAAACTCCCGGGGTCAGCGATACGGCAGGTATTGCGGGAACCACATCGCCTCCTCGAGCCGGCGGTTCAGCTCCTCCTCGTCGGCCCAGGGCGCCGCCCCCTTGCGAATCGCCTCGCGCGCGACCGCCAGGGCCACCGAGCGCGTGACCTTGCGCACGTCGACGATGTCCGGGTAGACGCAGTTGTGGCGGATCCGGTCGGCGGGGACGCACCAGTGGAGAGCGTAAGCCGCCGCCGTGACCATGGGGTCGGTGACGTTCCGGGCTTGGGATATGGCCACGCCCAGGCCGAGCCCCGGAAAGACCAGGATGTTGTTCCCCTGCGAGACCGGGATCCGGGTCCCCTGCCACTCCACGTCGGGGAAGGGGCCGCCCGTGGCCATGATCGCCCGTCCGTCGGTCCAGTCGAAGACGTCTTGCGGGCTGCATTCGGCGAGCGTCGTGGGATCGGAAATCGCGAGGATCGTGGGGCGTTCGACCTGCCGGGCCATCGTGCGGATGATCGACTGGTCGAACAGCCCGGGCCGGCCGGCGACGCCGATGAGCACGGTCGGCTTGGCATTCTCGATCACGTCGACCAGCCCGACTCCGTCCGTTCCCCGCAGCTTCCACCCCTCGATCTCGGCGCGCTCCTTGACGTAGGCGGTCTTGTACTCCTCGATCGGCTCCGTGCGCCCCTCGAGGAGGAGGCCGTGGCTGTCGAGCACCCAGATCTGCCGGCGCGCCGACGCCTCGGACACGCCTTCGCGGCGGAAGGCGCCGATGAGCTGCTTGGCGATGCCGATCCCGGCTCCGCCCGCCCCGAGGATCGCCACCCGCTCCTCGCGGAAGGGCCGGTTGGCGATCTTGGCCGCCGACAGCACTCCCGCGAGGAGCACCGCGCCGGTGCCTTGGATGTCGTCGTTGCAGGAGAGCACCTGGTCGCGGTAGCGGTCGTTGAGCCGGATCGCGGTCTCTTTCCGGAAGTCCTCCCACTGGAGCAGCGCGCGGGGGAAGACCTCGCGCACGGCCGCGACGAACTCTTCGATCAGCTCGTCGTAGGGCTTGCCGGAGATGCGGGGCTGGCGGAGGCCCACGTAGAACGGGTCATCGAGGAGCGACTTGTTGTTGGTGCCGACGTCGAGGCTGACGGGCAGGCAACGCGAGGGGTGGATGCCGCCGGCCACGGTGTAAAGGGCGCACTTGCCGATGGGGATCCCGAGGCCGCCGACCCCCTGGTCGCCGAGGCCGAGGATGCGTTCGTTGTCGGTCGCCACGATCACCCAGATGTCGCGGAACGGGTAGTTGAGGAGGACTTCGCGGATCCGTCCTTGGTGCTGGGGGGTGAGGATCAATCCCCGCGGTCGGCGGAAGATGCGGCTGTATTTCTGGCAGGCGAGGCCGACGGTGGGGGTGTAGACGACCGGGAGCATCTCCCGCAGGTGCTCGAGGATCATGCGGTAGTACAGCACCTCGTTGCGGTCCTGGAGGTCGCTCAGGTAGAAGTGCCGGTGGAGGTCGTCGGGCTCCTGCTGGAAATTGGCGTAGGCACGTTCGAGTTGCTGCTCCATGGTGGAGATGGCGGCGGGGAGGAAGCCCTCGAGGCCGAGCGCGCGACGCTCCTGCGCGGAGAAGGCGGTCCCCTTGTTGAACAGGGGGCTCTGCGCCAGTGCCTGGCCGACCAGGGGGACGCGCAGGTAGACCTCTTGGGTGGCCGGGTCGACGTGCCGGCGGAAGCCTTCGGCCAGTGTGTACATCAGCACCCTCCCGGGATGGTGGCCGCGAAGCCTCTAGGCATCACGTCGTCGTCGCGCCTTGCCCGCGGCCAAACTCGCCTTCGGAAATGGGCCACGTATCGATGGGACCGGTACTGAGTCGACGGGTTCTCGTCCGGCGGCCCTCGCCTGGCCGGCTGCCGGGGATGCCCGGCGCCGGACGGTTCTTCACGGGACGCCCAATCAGTCATCCTCTTTCTTGGGCTTCGGGGGCGGGTCGATGCCGACGATCTTGAGGGCATCGCCCGACTTCTCGACGGCCAGGATGCACAGTCCCGGGATCGTCTGGAGCATCACCTCGGTGCGTCCGTTGCCTTTGTCGCGGGTTTCATACAACCAGCGGAAGAGCTGCTCGCTCGGCAATTCGGTGAAGATCTTCTTCAGCTCGGGAAGCGCGAGCATGGACTTCTTGTCCTCGGCCACCGGGTACGCGTCCACCTTGGCCTGGTCGACCAGCTTGTCGACGCCGGCCTGGTCGCCGGCGAGGACGGCCTTCAGCCAGTGGATCGCGATCGCCTGCGGATCGTTGGGCTCCGCCCCCCATTTCGCGGCCTTTTCCGCGACTTCCTTGCCGGCGGCGTCGCCCGAGGCGGCGGGAACGTACATCACCTCGACCCGCGGGTTGAACTTCTCCATGAACTGGATGACTTGCTTCGCTTTCTTGATCAGCCAGTACTTGGCGCGCACTTCGCCTGCGCTCTTGAGGGTGAAGACGTGCGCCTCCTCGGTCTTGTCGCCGACCTGCAGCGGCTCGACCCCGCTCTCGGCCATGACCAGATCGATGCCGTCCTCGTTTCGTCGGGGTTCGGGAATCTCCATGAACAGAAAAGTGCGCTCGAATGCGGGGAGATCGGTGGATAGGCGCGGCAGCAGGCGGACCGAGCCGACCGCATAGAGCGCTTGGGTGATTATCTTTCCCGACATGATCGGGTCGATCAGCCCAGGCTGGGCGAAGGCCTTCTCTGACTCGAATTGCTTCGAGACTCCGCCGATCTTGATCTCGATGCGGCACTTCGCCCTGAGGTGTTGGCCCTCGAGGGCGATGGTCGGATTGGAGACGTACTCGTACGCGCCGAGTTTGGTCTTGAATTGCTGGGTCACGCTCGGCGCCGGGATGGTCTTGGTGAAGTCGTACTCGCGGTGGGTATGGGTCGTGCCGAGCGCGCAGACGCGCCACTCTTCTTCCACGTACCGCTTCCGCGACTGTTCCTCCTCCTCGTCGAGCCAGTACTTGATCATCAGCCGCCCGACCACGCGGTCGCCCACCTTGGCTACGTAATGCCAGGTGCCCATCTTCGTGTCTTTCGGGTCGGCGAGCGGGGCGAACATGACCTTGGGGCGTTCCTCCGGATCCGGCGGGTCTTCCTCCTGGCCGACCGAGGGGCGGGGCAGAAACAGGATCGCGAGGGTGGCCAGGAGTGGAAGCAGGTACCAGCGTCGCATGGGGACATTCCTCCGGTGCGTGGGACCCCCTGGATCAATCGAAGAGTGCGTCGACGAACTTGTCGGGGTCGAAGGTCTCGATGTCGTCGAATTTCTCGCCGAGCCCGACGAACTTGACAGGTACCGAGAGCTGGTCCTTGATCGCGAGCACGATACCGCCCTTGGCGGTGCCGTCGAGCTTGGCGAGGAAGAGGCCGGTGAGCGGCACGGACTGGTGGAACAGGGCGGCCTGGGACACCGCGTTCTGGCCGGTGGTGGCGTCGAGGACGAGGATGGTCTCGTGCGGGGCGCCGGGGAGCTTCTTGCCGATCACGCGGTGGATCTTCTCGAGTTCTTTCATCAGGTTCTGCTGGGTGTGGAGGCGGCCGGCGGTGTCGACGATCACGACGTCCGCGCCGCGGGCGATCGCCGCGTCCACTGCGTCGTAGGCGACCGCGCTCGGGTCGGCGCCCGGCTTGTGGCGAACGAGGTCGACCCCGATCCGCTCGCTCCAGATCGAGATCTGCTCGATGGCCGCGGCGCGGAAGGTGTCGCTCGCCGCCAGCAGCACCTTCTTTCCCTGTTCGCCGCACCAGCGCGCCAGCTTGGCCACCGAGGTGGTCTTGCCGGTGCCGTTGACGCCGACCACGAGGATCACGGTCGGCGGCTTCTCCGCCCAGGCGATCTTCACCTCCGCCTGCGCCAGCGCCTTCTTGAGATCGGCCTTGAGGTAGTCGAGCAACTGGGCCGGATCCTTCACGGTTCCCGACTTGTAGGCCAGCTTGAGGGTCTCGAGGATCCGCTGAGTGCCCTGCACGCCGATGTCCGCGCCGATCAACGCCTCCTCCAACTCCTCGAGGAAGGCATCGTCGATCTTGCGCAGGAAGGAGAACATGTCACGCACGCGCCGGAACGCGCTGCGCGTCTTCGAGAGGCCCGCCTTGAGCTTCTCTAGGGCTTTCTTGAACATGAGCCTTCCGCGACCTTGAATTCCTGGCGCAGCCCTTCCCGCTCGCCGGCCACCCGGTCGAGCACCCCGTTCACGAACGCTCCGGACTCGGCGGTGCCGAAGCGCTTGGCCAGCTCGACCGCCTCGTCGATCGCCACCGCCGGCGAGATCTCCCCGCCGAACAGCAGCTCCCAAATTCCGATGCGCATCACGTTCCGGTCGAGCACCGGCATGCGCGCCGGGGTCCAATTGCGCGCGCAGCGGGCCAGCACCGCATCGATTCCCGCGCGCTGCTCCAGGCAGCCGCGCGCGATCTCGCGCGCGAACGAGCGCACCCGCTCCTCCGAGGGACTCTCGTCCACCAACTCGAATGATCCCTGCGGGTCGAGGGGTATGCCCACGTCCGCCTGGTAGAGCACCTGAAGGGCGAGTTGGCGGCTCTTGGACCGGGAGTTCATGGCGCGATCTGCTCGAGCAGGTTGGCCATCTCGATCGCCGCGGTGGCGGCGTCGCAGCCCTTGTTCCCCATTTTCGTGCCGCTCCGCTCGATCGCCTGCTCGATCGTGTCCGCCGTGATCACCCCGTAGATCACCGGCACCCCGGTCTGCAGCCCGGCCCAGGCGATGCCCTTCGCCGATTCGCCCGCCACGTAGTCGAAGTGCGGCGTCGCGCCCCGAATCACCGTCCCCAGGCAGACCACCGCATGATATCGCCCGCACCGCGCCGCCCGCAGCGCCGCCACCGGAATCTCGAACGCGCCCGGCACCCAGATTTCATCCACGTCTTCGGCCCGGACCCCGTGCTGTTGGAGCGTCTCCATCGCGCCGTCGCGCAACCTCTCCGTGAAGAAGCCGTTGAATCGGCTCACCACCAGGGCGAAGCGCTTCCCGGTGGCGACCATGCTTCCAACGATCTTGCGGCCCATGGGCTTGCGGCAAAGGAGGGAGGGAAAAATCGACCTCTCCGGCCAGTATAACCCGCCCGGGAGGATTGTCAAGCCGAGGACTCTGCCCTCTGCCCGTTCGATCGCGGATCGGGCAGGCCGCGTTGGTGGACGCTTCCCTGGCGAGGGCTGACCGACGGAGAGGCGAAGGGGCGGTAGCTTCAGCCTGGAGGTGGGGTCAATCCGGAACGCGCCCCAGCCGCCCGAGCGCTTCCCGATGCATAGTCATGCACCGGCCTTGACATGCCGGGATCCGGATGCTAGATTGACTGGCCTCAGCAGCGCTCTTTGTGCGGGGGACCATGCGCCGATGACCGTGACCACCGAGATCCGCAGCACCGAAGAGCGGATTCTCCAGATGTGCAAGACCGCCGAAGAGATGCTTCAGATGTCCTACGAGACGCTGAAGCACGAGCAGATCGACCTCGGCGACATGGCGGAAAAACTCGGCACGGTGATGCGGGAAGAACAGCGCGAGATCCTCGAATCGGTGGTCGAGCGTGCGCGTCATTTCCCGGAGAAGCAGGCCACCTTTCAGCGCTGCGTCGCGATCGTGGCGCACCTGGAGCGGATCAGCGACTACACCACCATCATCCTGCAGGCGATTCGCGACAAGATGGAAGCCGAGGCGAAGTTCAGTGCCGCCGCGATGCGCGAGCTCAAGTTCCTGTTCGAGAGCCTGCAGTACCTGCTGCGCTGTGCCCGCGACGCGATCCAGACCGGCAATCCGATCCTGAGTCGCTACATCGCCGACACGGCCAACACGCTGGACGCCTCGGCCGACCAGTCGGCGCGGGATCACGAGGCGCGGGTGCTGCGGGGCGAGTGCGCGGCGAGTTCCTCGCCGATCTTCCTCGACCTGCTCGACTCGCTCAAGGGCATCGTCCGCCACATGAAGCTGCTCGCGGAGCGCCTGTCCTCGTGAGCCGCAGTCTCCTTGGGGTCGCCCTGCTCCTCGCGCTCGTCCCGCTTCCGGTTTCGGCCGACCGGATCAAGCTGGCGGCCGGCAGCGTGATCCAGGGCTACGTGGTGGCCGAGACCGCCGACGCGCTGACCGTGTCGCTTCCCTCGGGGATCGAGACCCAGGTGAAGAAGGCGGAGGTGGCGTCGGTCGAGGAGGAGAAGGACCCGGCGAAGGTGACCGCCGCAGCCGAGGGGTTCGTGAGCAAGCAGAAGTACCGGCTTGGGGCCGCGCTCTACGGCCGGCTGCCGGGCGAAGAAGCCGCCGCCCGCAAGCGGCTCTATCTCGATCTCGACCGGGCGCTGGCGGCCGCGCGCAAGGAGGAGTTCGCGGAGTCCGTGCGGTTGCTCGACGCCCTGCCGGGGGAGCCCGCGGTGGCGGCGGCACGGGAGGCGGTGCTGGCGATGCGTGCGGACTTCCTGCGCAAGGTCGACGTGTCGATCCTGACGCGCAATTTCCCGGAGGCCGACCGGCTGCTCGCGCGGATTTCCCCGGCGGCGATGGATCGCGAGATCCGGCGGCGGGCCGCGCGGGTGATCGAGGAGCAAGCCGATCTTTGGTTCTTCCGTGAGGATCACGCGCAGGCCGCGCCGCGGTACGAGAAGCTGCTGCAGCTCGACCCGGACGCCGCGCCGGGGGTTCGTATGCGGCTGGCCTACTGCCGCGCGCGGGCGGCGCTCGAGGCCGGCGCGGCGGGGTTGGAAGCGAGGCTGGAGGAGATCCTCACGTTCGAGCCGGGGCTGCAGATTGCGCACCGGTATCTCGGGCGCGCGGCCTATGACCGGAACGACCGCGAGACCGCGAAACGCCATTTCCAGGCGCTGCTGGAGCCGGCGGGCGACCTTCCGGTGGAGTCGGTGCCGGACGACGTCGAGGAGCTCAAGTACCTCGCGACGCGGGTGAACGTCAAGCCGATGCTGGAGACGGACCGACCCGCGCTGCTGCCGCGCTCCGCCGGGGGCACGGACCCGTGGCAGACGAAGGAGACGCCGCACTTCTCGCTGCGCCACCGCGACGCGGGGACCGCCGCGGCGGTGGCGCAGGCGCTCGACGTGTACGTGAAGGCGTTGGCCGAGGAGGTGCTCGGTCCGGGCCGGGCCTGGACCCCCGAGCGGAAGCGGCCGCTCTATCTCTACAGGTATCCGGAAGACCGGCAGAGCGAGGAGCCCTGGCCCAACACCCACTCGCTCGGCGGCGTGGCGAAGGAAATGGGGATGCTGGGCGATGGCGATACGCTGATCGCGGACACGCTGCCGCACGAACTGGTGCACGTGATCGCGGCGGAGCGCAAGTGGATCCTGCCGATCTGGGCGGCCGAGGGGCTCGCGCTCACCCTGCAGCGCTCCGAGCGGCGCTACGATACCTTCTACCAGGTCCAGCGCTTCATCGAAGACGGCCGCGAGGTCTCGCTCGAGGACGTGCTCGGGCTCAGCGCGATGGCCGGGCAGGACGCGGCCTTCTACCAGAGATTCAGCCTCGAGGCGTGGACCGTGATGGACTACCTCCTCGAGCGCAAAGGCGGGATCGCGAACTTCCTGCGCTACGTGAAGGAGGTCGAAGACCGCTTCCGCGCCAAGGCGCGCCGCGCCGCGGAGTCCCACCGCTTCGAAGGAGCGACCGCGGTCCAGGTGACGGTCGAAATCAACCTCGCGCTGAGCTACGGCGCGATGCGCGAAGTCTACTCGCTGGGCGAACTGCGCGGCTTCGAGGAAGACTGGCGCGCCTACGTCTCGCGGTTGACGCGGGGAGAGATTCGGAAGTAGGGCGCCCGGCGCGATCCCGATTCCGCGGTTGCCTCGAGCCGTGCCGCCCGCGGCGATTCGAGGACCTGCCGGGGGTGAACGCGGACCGGTCACGGCGCACGGGCAAGGGCAAGGGCAAGGGCAAGGGCAAGGGCAAGGGCAAGGGCATGGGCAAGGG
>ORJL010340421.1_pt1 | contig 18063 bp, 20 predicted proteins | sample 1779941 | NCBI WGS metagenome assembly ORJL01 (sample SAMEA104232317, study PRJEB22302) | groundwater metagenome | biome: forest; feature: aquifer; material: groundwater | place: USA | collected 2011-08-07 | depth 5.8 m | reverse complement strand
TACCGCGGTTGGGTGAAGAGAAGCAATTCGGAGGTATTTGCAACACAACGAAATGAACGCATTTCGTGTGCCAAAAATCTCGCTGGATTTTTGTGCATTGAAAATCCCAACTATTATTAATGATACCCCGGGGCTCTGCCCAGATTGGGATTTTCATTTTAGCAACTGATATTTTTCAATCATACTGTTCGTCTAACCTAAACATTCTCTTTTTTCAGCTCAAGCCTTTATCCATTGATAGAAATAAAATCATTTTGATTTGTAAACACCAAATACCAACACCTTCCTTTAGTTGTGTTTAGCACAGGCGCATAATTTTCAGACAAAAAACTCAGAGTCTGACTTAATTCAGCACTACACTGCACATCATCACTTGCGCAAATAATGCCTCCGCCACAATTATCAAGAGCAACATATTCTACTCTATCAATATTCTGTTGCAAATATTTATTAAAACTCAAAGCAACAGCACTATCATACACCGGATAATACACTTTGTGCAAAGGCACATCAGTATATGCTGCCATCACAGGATTAGAAATCCACACCTCACCAGATGCTGACACATTATGAAAAAACGTATTATACTGCTCAGCAACAACATCATACGCAATGTATTCTCCTTTGTAAAAAGTTATCGCATTAAAAACTGCAAATATTATTAGAAGTACACTCAACGCATACCACAACCACTTTTTTCTCACAAACCAAGAAAAACCAAATACTGCAAGCAGAACAACAAAAGGTAAAAAGCTCAGCAAATAACGATAATCCCTGCAAGGCAAAAAAGAATAATATAGTAAAGGAATCAAAGAACTCAACACAACAAGAATCTTGCCACGTTTATTTTGAATGGAAGAAAAGCAAGCCAGAGCAATACCAACAACAGCAAACACATTCACAACATTCTCAAATAATAACAATTGAAAATAAGCATACCAAGGAAGAGCATGCAACACAGTACAACCCAACACCTTACTAATCACCTGCTGGCCAGCAATAAGACTGTGAAAAGGACTGCCATATAACCAATAATTAAAAACCATGAATGGAGCAAACACAGCACTAAAACCACAGCCTAACAACACTATTTTCTTCCAAATTCTTTCCCAGCACAACACTGCAAGCAAAGTAATGCCAAACAAACCACTAGGAAAACGCATCAATACAGCAAGACCAATAAATAAACCGCTCAAAAACATTTTTTCTTTTAAAAACAACCAAAAGCCAAACAAAACTAAAAACAATGCAGGAATCTCAGTATATTCATGAAAACCCAACAAGAAAAAAATCTGAGAAAAACCAAACAAAACAGAAGTAAGCAAACCAGTACGCACATCAAACACACTGCTTCCAATCTTAAACACCAACCAAACACAACCCAAAGACAGAACAAACATGAGAACACGGGCTGCAATAACTGGACTTATGCCAATCTTCCAAAAAAAACCAAGAACAAAAGGCCAAAGTACTGGACGAAAATCCTCCCACAAACCACTCGTGCCCAAAGACCACAACCACTTAGCCATGCCAACATAAACGCCAGAATCCCACCACACCTCACGCCAGTCAAACACAAACCACAAACGCACAAGTAATACAATAGCAAGAACATACCAGATGCCATACTCAGAGAGCTGGTTTTCAGCTTTTTCCCAGAATAATTTTCTCGTATTTTCCTGCATCATGCACTCACTCAAACCTTGGATTTACATCACCAAAACATGTCTGGTTTGCAAATTCTTGAAACAACAAATAACCATAAGGGTAAGGAGTTGAATGAAACAACACAGCCTGATGTTCAGAAGATTCTTCAAGCCAAGACTTCACCTGAATATAATCCTCTTTAGAAAACACACGCACACCAATAACTTTTGCCCCAACAGCAGCAGCCATATCAACAACTTTCTGAGACTGATTAAAACCATCAATTTGTGCAACCACAATATCAAGAGGAAATGACCTTTTAAGAACATCAAAATACAGTGAAGGAGTTTGATAATACCACAATGCATATGGCAAACTAGTGGCATTTTCAACAACCACAACCTGATTACGCTCAAGAATACACTCCTGACCACCAACAATAGTAGTGTCATTAACAAAATTAATTGGAGGACTTGGAAGCAACTTCAAATCATGACCAAGACCAAGAAACGCATACTTATCAGGCAAACACACCACAGTTTTGCCATGCTCAGAAAGATATTGTGCAGCAGCAATTTTACCAGGGTGGTCGCAATCACTCCACACAACTGATGCATTTAAACGAATAGCCTGCTCAACAAGCATGTTCACACCATGAGTATCAATCAACACACCAATATCCTGACGCAAAAACCGAGCAGTAGGATATGAAACCTTATCCAAAGGAACCTCAAACCTAAACACTCCGTGCTCATCAGGTGCATACCAAGAACCATTTGAATAAACGATCATAGTGCCAGCACCAACTAAAGGAAAAATAGAGGTATGATTTAGCACATTAATCAAACGACCACCCTCATGCCAGCCAATATCAGCACGCAATTCATCAGCAGAATACGTATGCTCTTCAGAAAAAACAGACAATAAGTCATTACCCCAAGGACTTTGACTCAAATGGTTGCCAAGCCAGTCACGGCGAACCCTATCAGTCTGAGACAGCACGCGCGCACTAGAAAACAATGAAACTTTAGAACTTCCAAGCACAACACGAGACGCATTTTTGGCAATATTCAAAAATAGCTTAGGAGTAATACTTGCAGCTACAATTTTCAGCACAGGCTCAGCATCATTTGCAAGAGCCTCAAGAATATTAGCACGCCAATTCACATCCAACAAACGCCACTCATTCACAGCTTCTCGCAAAGCAATTGCTTTATTCCTGCCACAACCCAAACTTGCAACAGTCTCAAATAACAACGCGCGTTCTTCACCCTGCGCAGACACCAGAGCAGTATCATAATCTTCAAGAGCACTGCACATCACAGACCTATTTTGAAAAACACGACCTTTAATGAGCTTTAAATCACCTCGAGCAAAAGAATTATTTACTCCAGAAAGCAAAACCTCAAGCTGATACGCGAACTCAGACATGTTTACACCAGCACTTTGAAGCACATACTGAAAGTCCACAGGAGCAAAAGGATCAGGCTTGCGTAAAATACTCAAAATAGATGCATTCAACACACCCTGATATGAAAAACCCTCATGCTTTATTTTGCCAATAATAACTGTTGGTGCAACAGAAACATTATATGCATTGGCAAACAAGCCAGCAAGAGGCTCATCAGAATAATCTTTATCAATTGATAACACAACAACCTTGTCTTCATAGGCTTTGCTCAAATCATCAAGCACAAAACCCTCACGCTCACTCAATTCATTATCAACACTATAAAAAAACAAAATAGGAATATACGGGTCGCCACACGCATCATTCACACCTTGCACAAGAGAAAAAAACCGCAATTGCAGCAAAATATACTTGCGTTTCAAATAATCAAAATCCTTTTTATTCAACCAACTCACTGAAGAATAACCACTTAAATCAGAACCAACCTGACGAATCTGCTTTTTTAGCTCAACAACACGCTCACGAAGCAAGCCACAAGGCACAGAACCAACAGTCTGAGTAAACTCTTTTTCAACAACAAAACTCAACCTGCCAATCTCATGTACAACCATTTGATCAACAATAGTATCAACACGCACAAAATCAAGACCATAATTAAGAAGAATGCCAACAATGAAAATTCCCACAGTAATAAGAAATGATAGAGCAATAAGCTCACCAAATGAATGATCTTTATGTGATTTGCTTTGCAATTTTTTTGGCAATTCTTTCTTAGATAACTGCTTATCTGACGAATTTTTCTTAATCATACAAACACATTTGCAGAAGACATTTAAAGAGGTTTGGGTTGGTTATTAGTTTGTCGTTGATAGTCTGTTGGTATTTATTCCACTGTCACGCTTTTTGCTAAGTTTCTGGGTCTGTCAACATCAATTCCACGCAAGCGAGCAACATGATAAGCAAGTAATTGTAAAGGAATAACTGACATTAAAGGACTTAGTTCTTCACAAACAGCAGGCACCTGAATAATATTAGTAGCAAGACTTTGAAAGCGGATATCATGACAATCAGTAATAACTGTAATACGCCCTTTTCGTGCACATATTTCTTCAATATTATTAATCACCTTTTCAAGCAAAGGACCTTGCATTGCAATAAAAACAACTGGACAATCAGGATCCACTAATGCAATCGGTCCATGTTTCATCTCACCAGCAGGATAACCTTCAGCATGAATATATGAAACTTCCTTCATCTTTAAAGCACCTTCTAATGCAACAGGAAACTGCAACCCTCTGGCCAAAAAAAGAATACTTTGAGCTTTAGTAAAGCTTAAAGCAATATCCTCAACCTGTTTAGCGCACGCAAAAACCTCATTGATTTTCTCTGGAAGCAAATGCAGCCCTGCAATAAGATTGCTTTCAATCACAAGCCCTTTTTCCTGACGGCAGTAAAGCGCAAACAATACAAGAGCAGTCACTTGACAAGAAAATGCTTTTGTACTTGCAACACCAATTTCAGGACCAGCATGCACAAAAATACCCTGACCTGCCTCGCGAGAAATAGTTGAACCAACAACATTAATAATTCCAAGAGTCTGTGCACCTTGGGCCTTTGATTCACGAAGAGCTGCCAGAGTATCAGCTGTTTCTCCTGACTGCGAAATAACAATCACAAGATCTGTTTTTTCCAGCAAAGGCTTACGATAACGAAACTCAGACGCATAATCAACTTCAGCAGGAATACCTGCAATTCTCTCAATCAATTGTTCACCCAACAACGCAGAATGCCAGCTCGTACCACATGCCACAAGAATTATCCTGCGAAGAGCTGCTGGAACAATACTCAAACTCAGTTTAATTTTTTCACCAACCCGGCCTCGCAGAGTATTGGCAACACTAAGAGACTGTTCCATAATTTCTTTCAGCATAAAGTGCGCATAATTACCTTTTTCAATCTGTTCTGCCTCCCAAGTAATTTCTACTACTTCAGGAGCGACTTCACTGCCATCAAAGTTAGTCAAACACCATGATTCAGGACTTAATACTGCGAGCTGTCCATCTTCAAGATACACCACATGCTTAGTGTATGGCAGAAGAGCAGAGGCATCTGATGCTGCAAGCATTTCATTTTTTCCTATACCGATAATCATTGGAGAACCCCTTCGCGCAACCACAATCTCATCTGAATTGCTGTGCATAACTGCAAGGCCATAAGTTCCTTCAAGACAACGCAGCGCCCTGCTAACTGCAGAGATCAAATTGCCATCATAAAATTTTTCTATCAGATGCGAAATCACTTCAGTATCTGTTTGTGAACAAAACACATGACCCTCCTGCATAAGCACTGTTTTCAATGAATGATAATTCTCAATAATACCATTGTGCACCACTGCAATCCTGCCTGTACAGTCAGTGTGCGGGTGGCTATTAGCTTGGTTTGGCTCACCATGGGTTGCCCAGCGCGTATGTCCAATGCCCTGAGTGCTGGTTATACCTGTTGCTGCTTCTGACAAAACAGCAATTTTTCCTGACCGCTTAATCACCTTAATACAATCTGCCTGACGCACTGCAATGCCAGCACTATCATATCCCCTATACTCAAGCCTTTGAAGACCAGCTAATAATACCTGCAAAACTGGACGAAAACCAGAATATGCTATAATTCCACACATACAATTATCTTTTTGTCAGTTGCTTAAAATACTTATGATTGATTGCATCATAGAACAAGCAAAAATACGCACTTCAACTGAATTTGCGATTCACTATTTACACTCATTTTGAATCGTCATTTGTAAATGTTCCCTTAATCACATCACTCTCAGTCAATCCCTGAAATACAGCATAAGTTACAATTGTATCAAATGCAAGATACACTTGTAACCGCAACGTTTATATACATCTGTATCAATGTCTTGAAACAGGTGTATCATGAATGCGGAAGAACACAAAGCTGCAGTAAAAGAAAGCATTGAAGTAATAAAAGAAGCTATACAAACAGGAATTGAGCGCAGACAAAGAACCATAGGATTTCATTGCTCTGCAGCAGTTATAGACCTTTTAGAACTATTTTTGCACAAAAATAATATTATTGATCCTGGAAAAACCATGAAACATGATTTTTTCAGCTCAGAGAGAAAAGCACTTAGTAAGCTTTCAGAAGATTTTCCTGAAAAACAAAAAATTATTGCCTTACTAGTTTCTTTAGAAACAAAAAGAAACCAGCTTTGCTATGGCAAATTAAAACAAAAAGAGGATGTTGAAGCATATCTTGCGCTTTTTGCAAGAATTCGTTCATTTTTTGATGAAAAGGTGCAGTATGACACCTAATAAAAACATTAATGAACTTATAGGATACTCTATTCAGTTTGTCTCCTATATTGTTTATAACTTACAGACTTCTTTGTATAAAGAAATAAAAGAAGCAATTCTTTTTGGTTCAGTAACGAGAGGAGAAGCAACTTCATCAAGCGATATTGATATTTTCTTTAACACATTTACTGAAAATAAAATATTATTTGAACGCATTCAACAACTAACTAAAAAGTTTTATACAACTGAGTATTATAGGATATGGAAAAATCTTGGCATTAATAATGAAATAAAACCAATTGTCGGAATTTTAGATAAATGGTCACTAAAACAATCAATTATTGCAAATGGCATAACCCTTTTTAGCAAATACACTGCACAAATAACAAAAGGAAAATCATCAGTTCTTTTGTATTGGCCACCAATAAAAAGTCAGTCAAAACGAGTCTTACTCAGCAAGAAACTCTATGGTTATTCTTACAAACATAAAAAGTATCAAGGTGTTCTGGCATCCACTGGCACAAAACTCTCTTCAAATTGCATTATGATACCTATTGAAGACAGTGCACGTGTTATTGGCATATTTAAAGATTTACAAATACAGTTTCGCATGATATATTTCAGCAAAATGGAGTGATATTATGCTGTTTTTTCATTCTTGAGATGAGTGCACGAACTCATCAGACGCAACACAAAGTTCTTGTAGTTCTGCTCTTATTTTTGTTTCAGCATTTTTTCAATCACATCACTCTCAGTCAATCCCTGAACTACACTATCATAATTCACAACAACAGAAGGAGCTTGAGAAATATTATAATACTCCTCCAAAAACCGCAAGTCCTGAGAATAATTATACTCAATAGCATACACGCGCACATAATGCGACATTACCAGACCATCCAATATGATGCCTTGCTCAAGACTTGCAGTATTATTTTTGGCATAATAAAACAAAACAACAGGACTAGACTCATTACATTCTTGCTGTAACTGAAAATTCAAAGTATATGTGCGTATTTGCAACAAATGAAACTGGCGTTTAAGCACATCATAATTAACACCTAACTCAGCACGACTTGTTTCAGAACCTAATAAATTACCTAAACCATACAACTGATTGCCTAATTCATTGATTCTTTGCTGGGCAACACCACAACTACGCTTGCCAAGAGTCTTTACTAAATCTTGTTCAAGAAGTAAACTTTCAGTATTAAGTTCAGTATTCTTCAAAATCTTAGTTGCCTCAGAAAGCTTTTGCGTACTCAAACCCCAACCCAAAAGCGTGCCAAGCACAAACGCAATACAAATACCAAGCACTGCAACAGCAAAAAAAAGACTGCGCTTAACCATCACACCACCACTGCAATACTGATTTCATAACATATTCCATCACACTTTCACCATTTGCGCTTCGTCCTCAAAGTCTCATGCACAAGAGTTGCAATCCAGTGCACACTAGTCAAATAAGGAGCAACAATAAAATACAGCCAGATATGCATGACATGAGCAAACAAACTCTCTTTCATACGCTGATGCGCAATAACCAAAAGCCACAAACCTAATGCAGTGCCAAGCATCAAAGGAAGCACAACCTGCACATTTTGGCCAATCAAAAACTCTTTCAAAGAAGGAAAATCAAGCACATGATTTAAAAAATAACCATTCACAGTAATACTGCGTGCAATAAAAGTCCACCAAGAATCAATAAGACCATAACTCACAAATACCACAGTAACAAGCAGCAAAGCCACACTCAACACATTCAAAGGCAGTTGAAACACACCAAACAAGCCATACTTAGGATTAGCAATCAAATGTTTATACTTGATATGGTTGTACACAAAACCACGAAACCAACGCACACGCTGACGCCACAATTTTTGAAAAGTCCAAGGAACACGAGTAAAACCAACTGAATAAGGACTCATGCGAATAGTGTAATGATTAGCACGCAAACGCAAAGCAATCTCTAAGTCTTCAGTAATATTATTTCTGTCACCATCAAAGCCACCAACTTTGCGCAGAACAGAAGTTCTAAACACACACAAAACACCATGAGTAAAAAACAATGTATTCATGCGTGCCATAAGCTGACGCACAAGGTCACTCAAAATATATTCAACACGCTGAAGCTTTTCATACACTGTCTTTGGATTCTCAACTTTAATAGAAGGTATGACCGCACCAACACGATTATTTTTAAATTGTGCAAGGCTTAACAGCAATGAATCAGGCGCAACATGACTATCACAATCAATCTCAGCAAAAAAAACACCAGACGCACGAGCCAGAGCAATATTCACACAAGCACCCTTGCCTTTATTTACACTATTTTGCAAAACAGAAATAGTCATTTGCGGGTTGTTGCGCGCAAATAGCTTTGCGACTTGCAAGCTTTTATCAGAACTAGCATCATCAACAACAATAATTTCCAATAACTCTTGAGGATAGTCAAGCTGTTTCAAAGACTCAAGAGTTCTTGTGATGCCATGTTCACCATTAAAAACAGGAATTACAATAGACACCTTGGAAGAAGGTCTGACAAGTTTCCGCTGAACCTCCTGACCGAATGACGCAACACTTAACCACAACACTGCAAGCCACAAACTAACAAAACTCACAGCCCAAAGAACATACTGCATAAGGAAGCCTCCAGAACACAAAACATACGCTTATTCTTTTAAAGGTTTTGGAGAGAAAGAGACTAGCGGTAAAAGAATAGATTAGTAAACTGTTGTTTTAAATTCTTTAGTGAATGGGTCTTTTCGCGTCTTTCTCGCCCAAACACGAAGGTAGTCATCTCTCCCTGAACACATTTGAATTGCAAAACCTTCAATTCCATCTTCTTGCACAATGCCTCTGAGATCTCCAGAGGGGTTGAAACCAACATGTATTGATGCCCAGTCATAAGTTGAAACACTAATTAAAAATTGGTTGTATGCTTTAGTTGAAGGAGCGTCATTGTTTGATAAACGTTCCTCAAGAGCATGAAATATTTTTTTTAGAGGATCTTGTGGAACAAATGTGTCTTTTATCCACTTTCTGAATCTTTCCTGTTTTGTGGGCGGCGGAGGTATTCCGTTTGTTCGTAGTGAATACAGGGTTTTGAGTGAGAAAAGAAACCATTGATCATTGAACTGGCTGCCTGTGCTGTCAAATCCTGATATGCCATAAGGCGGTCGTAGTAGCCAGTTGTTGAAGCAGGAATTGACTTGGTCACAAAGATCTGAGATACCATTGTTTGGCAGGTTCTTTCTCAGATAGACTATTGTGTCTGCAACTCTCTTAGCAGACCATGGACTGCCAAGAAGATAGTCTTTCAACAAAGCAAGACTTTCAGTATTGAGCAGCATAAGTAAGAAAAGCCATAGTTACTAAAAAAGGTTGTGGTAGAGTGGAAAAAACTTTCAAACAGAAAACCCTTTAAACTCCGCAAATTCAGTTCAAATCATTTAGTAATTTCTCCATTTCAAATACAAAATTCTTTGCTCTTTTCAAAGAAGTAACTGCTTTTGAATGCTTTTCTAAAGCAGTTGTCTCATACTGAAGAATGCTTCGTTTAGTTCGTTCTTTATCAAATTCATCAATTAATTCATCTGCTTTGATTCCTGGAAGGGCTTCATTCTGAGCTTCTTCATATTCTTCCAGAAGACTCTTCTTGAGCTTATTTCTTACAAATACAATAAGTGCGTCAGCAGTCACTTTATGAGGAATCTTGTCGCCCACTTTATAGCCTATTTTGAATAAAACCGCATTTGCAATATAGAACATTGCATAGTATGAGGTAACAATAATCCATAAATCAGATTTCTTGTTTTCTGATAGGAATTCAGCAATTTCAATGCTATCATTTCCATTATTCTGCAAGACAGTAAGTATTTCTTCACTATAAGAGTGCTTTTTTATCATTTCTGACTCTAAGTACTCTCTAACGTTCTTCTCTGCTTCTGTTATTCTTTTTTCATCGAGCATTGTTTATCAGCCTATAATAATCTTCAATTCCAAAAAGCAATATGTTCTTTTTTATTGCTTCTGATACAATAGTGAACTTTTTCGAGTTCAGCATTGATTTAAATTCATCATAGGTTATGTGAGTAAAGTGAATATTTAGCGGAAGCAAGTTTATTTGTGTCTCAATAAGTTTTGGATTTTCAGATATAAGAAGTAAGTCAATATCAGATTCCTTTGTTTCCTTGCCTTTAGCATAAGACCCGAATAAAAGCATGATAAACTGCAAATGAATCTTTGATAAGTGAGTATATAAAACGAGAAAGTTCTTATTCTTTAATAGTTCTTGCAATCTTGCATATTCAACTTCAAAAACAGAACTGTTGAATTTGTGGCTGAATGCACAAATTATGGTATTCCCCTGCTTTTTCAGAGTCACAACGCCATCTTTTGCTAAATCTTTCAAACTAGTATACGCAGTCTTGTAGTTAATTTGTCTTTGAATTCCAATCTGTCTGATGCTAAATACTTTTTCTTGATTCTCAATGAGCAACTTCAAAATGTTCAAACGTTCATTATCCATTTTACACCATACAATTATGGTTTAAGCCCATATATAAACTTTTCTATAACGCGCTTGAAAAACATTCTTCTCATAAATCATCAATTTTTAGCAGTTCAATACTTTCAAACAGAAAACCCTTTAAACTCCGCAAACCAAGACATGCTTGATGAAACACTACAAGACATGGCTTATCATACTTATCATAGCAATATTTGGCATACGCTTATGGTACTCACTCAACACACCAGGTTTTAGCTCAGATGAATCATATTTTCACGTACGACAAATAGAAAGCATACTCTCAACAGGACTTCCGTTCTGGCACGACACACTTGCATGGGGAGGAAGACAAATAATATTTTCACCAGTCTATGATTATTTCTTAGCAGGCTTTGCATACTTATTTGGTACGAATCTGGGTCTTACTCTAGGTTCAGAACTCATTGCTGCACTCCTTAGTCTTGTTGTTGCATTTCTAACATACAAAATTACTACACGAGCACAACTCAGCTTGCTCGCAGGAACAATCATGGCAGTCACACCAGTTTGGATAGAACACAGCCTTAACCAGCTCTGGCCACAAAGCCTTACAATATTATTGCTCGCAGTACTCTTACTTGTCTTTGAAACACCTCATGCATACTGGGTTGCCACACTTGCAGCATTCACTCATCCATTAAGCACAGTCTGGATAGCAGTCAGCGCAGGCATTATATTGCTTATCTGGCTCGCACAAACCAATAACAGCACCATTTTAAAAACAGGAATTATTAGTTTTATTATTGCCATCATAAACTTTGTCCTGTGGCTGCCTGCACTTATGCTTCATGGAATCAACATAATAAATACAATACCACAAAGTCTTGCTGCAGAACTAATTGGCACTGCAAGCGTGCTTAGCATCATAATTAGTATAGGAGTGATTCCAGTGCTTGGCGCAACAATTACTACATATTCAGAATTATTTAATTCACGCTCAAAAAACCTTGTTAAACCAATAAGTCTTGCAATTATGTGCGCAGCACTTCTCATGAGTCCACTAGGACCAAAACCTGAAATAATTACTTTGCTTAGCATAGGACTTATTATTTTATTTGTTGCATGGAGTGAGCAGGCAATAAAATACTGGAAAAGCACACGGCTTGCACCTTACACAAAAAAAATTGCAGTCATAGCAACTCTTCTTGTTTTGCTCACAACAGCATGGCCTCTAGACGCAGCACATCAACAGCTTCAAAATTCATTTTCCTACAAAGATCAGCTTGTGCTTAAGTGGATTGCAGAAAAAACACCTTCTGACTCAACAATACTTGCATTACCCACAGAAGGTCAACGCATTGCTTCACTAACTAATAGAAAAACAGTGTTGGACACTATATTTACAGGAAGAACTGATGGAACTGAACGAGCTAAAGATGTACAAAGACTATACCAAACAAGCATAGAACTTGAAGCAATACAGCTCCTTGACAAATACAGCGCAGACTATATCTTCTTATCAACACACGCAATTGAAAAATATGGAAATAAATTGCCTTCTGCAGTAGACAAAGGATGCTTTCTGATAGCATATGACCTTGGGCCAAAAGTATATGAAAAATCACAAGAATGCAAGAGCCATGCAAGTGGGTAATAAAATATCAAGAGGTTTGAACAGCCCTAATACATAGCATAAGACTCAATTCTTTCAGTATGCTTCAATTTGCAATCCAGGAATTCTAGAAAAATGCTTTGTGTTTCTGGTAAGAAGCACTTCTTTATGCTGTCTACTAATGCCTGCAATCATACAGTCTTCTGATTCAATCATTAGACCTTCTTTATCAAGCTCTCTGGCAATATGCCCTGCATTTTTAGCGCTTGAAGGATCTAATGAGTATTGTTTCAACTGCTCAATTAGCTTGTTGGCTTGCAACAATTTAGATTCTGATTCGAGACTTAAGCCGCGTCATAATTCAAAAATCGAAATGCTTGTTGCTGCTAATTGTTCACCACGAGTTTCTACTTCTCTTGCTTTTTCACTTGCGCCATTGCTGTTCCGCAACAAATCAATCAGAAAAGAAGTATCCAAAATCATGCCAGTAACTTCCGTATGCGTTTTGCCCGATGCAGTGAATGTGCGCGTCCCTGCTGAATTAGTTGTTCTACACGCTTTCCTTCCTCTTTTGTTAGTATTCCTGCAAATTCAGCAATAGACCTTTTTGCAACACGCCTTCTGATAACCTTCATCCACTCATGCAAGTTCATTAATGATTTAAGTCTTTTGTTGCGCAAAATATACCACATTTTCTTATTACTTTTTTCTGCGTGGTTGTAAATGCATTCGCTTTACTTGATTAGTTGCTTTCAAAACCTGCAATTATATAAACAAATAGTTCTTTCTTGTATCATGCCAAAACAAGCAAGCACAGGAAGTCAGCTTTTAGATGCCTTCTTGCAAGGCGGCTATGAAACAGATACTATCACTACGCTCTATGGACCAGCAGGCTGCGGCAAAACAACACTGGCACTTCTTGCAGCAATTGCATGTGCGCGCTCAGGAAAAAAAGCAATCTACCTTGACACAGAAGGAGGATTTTCAGTAGAACGCCTAAAACAATTAACCGCAGAACACAAAAAAGTACAGCAAAGCATTATTTTTCTCAAACCAACACGATTTGAAGAACAGACCAAAGCTATAGAAAAACTCAATCAGGTCATTACACCCTCAATAGGACTTATCATCATAGACAGCCTGAGCATGCTGTATCGTCTGGAAAGAAGCACAGAAACAGAACAAAGCAAAACATTTACCCAACAATTAGGAGCACAGCTTCGCACACTTAGTGAAATCACTAGAAGAAAAAACGTGTCAATACTTCTCACAAGTCAGGTGTATTCATCATTTGATCAGCCACACCAACACAACCCAGTGCGCTTAGTTGGAGGAGAACTAGTAAAGTATGCGTCAAAATGCATTCTTGAAATACAGTCAATGCACGGTAGCAGAAGAAAACTCATTCTTCGCAAACACAGAAGTATAGGAGGAGAGAAAGAAGTATTATTTGATATAGTTCAAACAGGAATCCATGAGGTGACAGTATGAAGAAGATGCAGCCAAAAGAAATCAATAAATTATTACACAACAATCAGCGTACAAGCATGTTTGTATTACGCACAGTCATAGGTATTATTTTTTTAACACACGGCATAGCAAAAATAATTAGCGGCATACCGCCATTTGCAAGCATGCTTCAAAACCTTGGAGTGCCATTGCCCTTTATTGTGGCAGTATTAGTTATTGCAGTAGAAGTTATAGGCGGAGGAGTGCTCATACTCAACACAGCAGTTCTGCCTGCCAGCATAGCGCTTACCCTCAACATGCTTGGTGCACTCTTCTTAGTTCACATCAGCAAAGGCTGGTTTGTTAGCAGCGGAGGAGCAGAATTTGTAGTATTATTAATTGCAGGATTAGTAACTGTGGGAATGGGAAGTCATCAAGCTAAGTAGCATTCAGAAGATAAAATTACATAAAAAAATTTAAAATCCTACACAAATATACTTGCAGTTACTACTACCAAAACCAAGACGCAAATCATGCTCGAGTTTTCTTCCCAAAGAAACACAGTTTGCACGGCATTTAGGATTTTTCAGAGATTTTTGAAATGCTTTTAGATCTTTAACATAGGTGGTATACGTTGATCTATCAAGTGTAACATCTCTACGAACATTTCCTTGAGGCTGAGTTTCGCGTCGTGCTTCCTGAAACATACCTGAATGCGAAAAATCCAAAACACTAGCAAGACGCACTGAAGGAGCACTATCCTGCGCAATAAAGTCTATCACTTTTTTAGAAGGAGTATCATTGCTTGGTTTTGCAAACCAGGTTCCATTTAGTGAATGATCAACAAGATAAAAACCTGATTCATCATGGATTATTGTCGCGTGAAATCTTGATACTATAGGGTTTGGCAGAAAACGTGCAGCATCTACTCTTCCAAGAGTTGCCCAATCTCCAATAGCAAGACCTTCTAAAGTGTATCGAACGTTTAGACTTCTGTTGATAATTGCTGGTGAGGTCATGTACTTGACTTAGTAACGTAACTATATAAATGTTTCGCTATTTTAATCACTAATTGGTAAGTACAAGAATGTTTTTGGCACTCGACGAAAATGCTTCAAACTGTTTTTCCCCCTTCTTATTAGCTTTTGTTCAACTCTGCCTGCAGGCTACACTTTCACCGAAGCCGGACTGTTCTATTCTTCGCTAAACTCATCCAGTGCAAACTTAGGCTCTTCATCTTTGCCAAGCAAGCTTCTTCCGCGCAAGAATTCGCGTGCAAGAATATAAAAAATCAAGCCTAAACTCTTTTTGCCTTTATTATTGCAAGGCACAACCAAGTCAAGCTCATTTGCAGTGTTATTAGTATCGCACAAAGCAATCACAGGAATGCCAATAGCCATAGCATCCTTAATAGCGTTTTTATCAGGAATAGCGTCAGTCACGAGCATGATTTTAGCTTCCCGGTATGTTTCAAGAGCAGGATTAGTTAAAATACCTGGAGGAAAACGACCAGTAAATGCTTGAGCACCAGTGTGTTTAGTGAATGCTTTAACAGCATGCCAGCCATTTTCGCGCCGAGAAACAATCAGGATTTCTTCAGGAGCATACTTGCCTAACAATTGGCCTGCCATGCGCAATCGTTCATCAATCTTTTGCAGATTAAGAACACTTAAACCATCAGTGCGTGTCTTGTAAATAAAAGACTCCATATATTTTGTTCTGAACTTTGTGCCAATATGAATACCTGCCTTCAAATATGCATCTTGAGCAACTAACATTTGTTTTTCAGCCATAACATCACTTCCGCCAGATTTTTGTCACCTCACTGGCACATGCATCTTCCAAGACAGAAGACACGGTTGGTTATGAACTAAGTATTTGATAGTCTGTTTATAAAGGTTTTGTGAAACTTTTTTTCAAAATAATTATTAATTTGCTGTTCGAACAACACTAATAAGTTCAGCAGAAATACTTCCTTTAGATAATATGGTATACTTTTGAATATATCCATAAGGTACTGTCTCTAAACCAAGAGCATTTGGTGCAAGAATAGGATTGCTAAGTTGAACCAGAATACCAATCTCCATAGGCTCTCGTTCAAGTATTTTTTCTCCTTTAGTAATACGTTCCAAACGCTGAACATTAATCACTCCAGGAACTTTGGCAAACAAATCAAGAACTTTTCCAGTTACTGAGTAGCCCTGTTCTGAAGAATGTTTAATGTGAAATTCAACAGTATCACTATTTTCTACTTCACTGAAAAATTTTCTCAAAGTCTCTTGAGTTTCTGCAATATAAGGTCTATTATAAATTTCTCTTGCACGCATATCTTCAGCCATGTTTGCTCATGTTCTTGAGGTATTGAAAAAGGTTATGTTCACATTTTCATCAAAACATTTCACACTAAAAATCAGAACATACTATGCATGTATTTAGTTGCCTTAGAAATCATTTTCTGAACTGAAAAAAGAGCTGGATTGCTCTGTATTGTAATTGCGGGTTCAATACCTTTTGCAGCAACATAACGGTCTTCTTTTTCAAAGAATAACCTGCAAACCATGAACTTTTTTGAAATCAGCATCAAAACTATAGATGATAGAGTGTTGCACAAAACAGATTGCTGCAATAAGAATATCAAACCGTCCAATCATACCTCCTGACTTTGTGAGATGTTTTTCTATTCTTACGCTTTCAATTGAGGCAGCTTCATCAAAAGGGAGAATAACAAATCGTGACAAAAACTCTCTAAATTGAGTGTATTTGTTTTCTGGAATTCCAACGCCAACTTCATGAACAGTAAGTGTAGTTATGCCAACAACTTCTTTATTTATGATGTCTTGAACTCTTTTGCCTTTTTCAGAGCCATTAATCAACTCAATCAATGCAGAGCTATCTAACACAATCATGAAACACGCTTCCTAATGCCCATAATCTTTTTGGAAATATCAGCTTCAAATGAGTCATGAAACTCTTGCATTCTTTTTCGGGCCTGCTTTTTTTCATCATCTGTCAAGTGAAGAGCTCCAAATAAACCAGCTACTGGTTTTCTTTTTTCTACCACAAACCTATCTAGCACAGTATGCTGTGCACTTCTGCCAGTAATCACAGATTGCATGAGCAACACTTCAGAAACATCAAAAAATAATGAGGGGATAACGAGCTTGCTGAGCATTGCAGCTATTTCTACAGTATTAGTTTTGACTCTTGACAAGGTAACATGAGCAACAAACTTTTCCTCAGACACCTTCTCAAGAGCATGCATAATCTTTTCATGAAGCGCCTGCCAAGAAGCTTGTGGCTCAAGACCAATCCACACAACACGAGGATTGCTTGCATTAGGAAAACAACCAACACTAGAAAGCTGAGCAGTAAATCCTGAAAAATGCACAGACTTTAGCTGTTTTTTTACCTGCTCAGCACGCACCTCAGATACGTCGCCAAAAAATGCAAGAGTTACATGAAATTCAGAAGGAAAAGACTGATGCACAGAAAACTGCTTTAGTATGGCTTGTGCTTTGTGCAGTTCAACAGCAACATATTCTGGAATTGGAACTGCAATGAAAAGGCGCATGAGTTAATAAAACAATAAATGCTAATAAGTTTTTTGGTATTAGTATTAAAAATATAATGCGCCAATAAAAAACAAGAAAAGAAAAAAACAAAAAAATCCTACCTAAAAGTTTTCGCTATCAGCAGGCTCTTCAGCAGCTTCTTCTGGAGCTTGTTCAGCTGGAGCATCACTTGAGCCTTCTTGAGGTGCGCTTTCGCCACCATCACTTGACGCTGGAGTTCCGCCTGCAACTTCTGCAAAGCCAACCTTGCGCAAAACTTTAGTAACGCGAATACGAACTGTTTGTCCTTCCTTAACTCCTGGAATAAACAAAACAAAACCATTCTTTTTAGCTATACCGTCGCCCTTAGCACCCACAGCTTCAATGGTTACTTCAAGCTCTTCGCCAACTTTCACTGGCGCAAAACTTCTAAAACCGCCGCCATTATCGCCATACGAGCTACTACCGCCACCAAATTCTCTATTACGTTGCATATGTTATGTCACTCCTTTCAATATAGTTATCCTCCATCTGGAGTCTAACAAGCACTTTTAGCTAGTTGCGCTTTTAAAGCTTGCGGTATTCAG
>ORJL010579723.1_pt1 | contig 18065 bp, 19 predicted proteins | sample 1779941 | NCBI WGS metagenome assembly ORJL01 (sample SAMEA104232317, study PRJEB22302) | groundwater metagenome | biome: forest; feature: aquifer; material: groundwater | place: USA | collected 2011-08-07 | depth 5.8 m | reverse complement strand
CGAGCGCCGGGGCCCGGGTGCCCCGGGGCCTCGTGCTAGCTCCCCCCCGCCTCGGCCAGCCCGAGCTGGGCAGCCATGATCTCCTCATCGTTGGCGACCACGGCCGTACCGCCCGTTTCGCGCACCATGCGCAGGCACTGGTAGGTGCTGTTAGCCGCGCCCGCCGAGACCGCCGCCGTCGGCCGCGTCGGCATCGCCTCGGTGTGGTCCAACCCCTTGGCCAGGGCGTTGCTCACGGGGCCGAACACCTCGGCCACCACCATGCGGGGAACCCGGTCGACCAATCCCAGCTCCCGGAACTCCAGGAAGCCACGCCAAGCGCCCACCGGCAGGTCGCCCACGGTCACCGGTGCCACCACGACATCCGGGGGCTGCCAATCGAGCTGCTCGCACAGCTCGAAGCCCACCGTCTTGGTGCCGTCCAGGGAGTAGGCGTTGGCTCCCAGGGGAGGCACCATGAAGTTCTGTACCGGGAACCAGCCTGCCTCCTCCACCCCGCGCCGCACTATTCGCCAGCGGTCGGCCATGGTGGGCACGGCATAGACCCGGGCTCCATAGCTCTGCATCAGGACACGCATGGCCTGAGGCATGTCCGCCGTCGTGAAGATGTTGGCCTCCAGGCCGGCCCGCGCGGCGTACGCAGCGGTAGCAGCCCCAGCGTTGCCCGTGGACGCGACGGCCAGCACGCGGCAGCCCATCTCCCGTGCCTTGGAGGCGCCCGCGGAGGCCAGCCGGTCCTTGAAGGACCAGGTGGGATTGCGGGACTCGTCCTTGACGTAGAGCCTCCCTAGACCGTAACGGCGCCCTAGTCGCGGGCAGCGGATGAGCGGCGTCATCCCCTCGTGCAGAGAGACCACGTGCTCCTCACCCACCGGCAGGAACTCCAGGTACCGCCACATGCTGGGCGAACGGCTCTGGAGGGCAGCCTTGCCGAAGCTCTTCTTGAGACCCTGGTAGTCGTAGACACAGAACAGGTTCGACGGCCCCCCGGCGGCGCAAGCCGGGCAACCCTCAAACATCCTGCCCGGCGGGTAGGTCCGGGCGCAGCGGAAACACTCGAGATGGCGGAGGAAGGTCACCGCCTGCAGCCCGCGGCCCTCAACTGGACGCCTGGAGCTCTATTTCAACCCCGCCAACCCGCCCTGCGATCAGGTTGTAGACCCAGGCCGTCACCGCACCAGACACGAAACCCATCACGCCGAACATGATCGGAAAGGCGACAATCCCCACGAGTCCAAAGAGGGCTCCAATCGTTCCTTCCGCCGAGTTGGAGAGGATGGCAGCGACGATGGCCAGCAGGGAGAACAGCGCGAAGAACGCGCCGTAGATCAGACCCACGACCAGGTACAGGATGCCCCACACCTTCGCCAGCGAAAGAACCCCGAATCTCCTGACTCTTACCATGGTCTCCCTTCCTGTATGAGTAATCCTACAGATCCAGGACCCCCTGCCACTTCGCCCGCACCTTCGCCATCAGCTCGGGGCTGGACTCGGAGACGGCGGGGAACTCGCTCAGCCACTCCCAGGGGCGGCAGGCGTCGATAATCGCCCGGGAATTGAACATCCCCTCGCTGCCCGGCCGCACCATGGGATCGAGGGCAGTGCTCCAGGCCCGGCGGATGAAGTCGATGTCGCCAGCGGGATCCGAGCGGGTGCAGATGGCCCACAGGACATCGTCGGTGTTGGTGGGGTCGATGTCCTCGTCCACGACCACGACGTAGCGCCCAGCGTAGGCACCCTCGCGGCACTGGGAGGCCACGAAGCCCGCTTGACGGGCATGCCCCGCGTAGCGCTGCTTGATGGAGACCACCAGCAGCAGGCGCGATCCTCCGGCCTCGTGAGCCCACACCCCGCGCACGTCGGGCACACCGGCCTTCTCGACAGCATCCTGCAGCATGGCTGACCGCACAACGCTTCGCCAGTAGGTATAGTCATGGGGCGGCCGGTTCGGCGGGCAGCCCAGGATGATGGGGTCGTTACGGTGGTAGACAGCCTGCACTCGGATGAAGGGGATGCCGCGCTCGCCCGAAGCGTAATAGCCGGTCCACTCACCGAAGGGCCCCTCGGGGCGGGTTTCTCCGGGCATCACGAATCCCTCAATGGCGATCTCCCCATCGGCGGGGATCGGCAGGCCCGTCACCGGGCCCGTGACGACGCGGACCGCTGCTCCTTTCATGGCGCCCGTGTAGTTGTATTCGCTGACACCGGACGGCACTTCCGACCCGGCCGCCACGAAGAGCGCCGGGTCTTCACCAAAGACGACAGCAACGGGACAGGGCTCGCCGAGCGCCTGATACTTCTGCAGGTGGATGTTGCCCTGCTTGCCGGGCGAGATCATGAGCCCCACCGTCTTGCTGTCATGGATCATCACCCGGTAGGTGCCCACGTTGACGAGACCGGTCTCGGGATCGCGGGTGATGACGCAGCAGCCGGTGCCGAAGTAGCGCCCCCCGTCCTGCTGGTGCCACTTGGGCGCCGGGAAGCGCAGCACGTCCACCTCGTCCCCCACGAACACGTTCTCGAAGATGGGCCCACTTTCCACCGTCTCCGGCGGGAACTCCCCAGCGAGCTGCTCCCAGGTTCGCGGCTTGCCCCTGAGGGCCTGCACGAGCTGCCGCGTGCCATACTCCGTCGGCAGGCCGAGCGTGAGGCTGAGCCGGGGGGCGTTGCAGAGGAGAGTGCTCGCGACCCGGAAGCCGGAGGGGTAGCCTGCGATGTCGTCGAAAAGCAGCGCCGGCGACTCCCTCCTGCGGGTATTCAGCTCGGTGATCGTCCCCAGTTCCAGGTTCCAGTCCGCACCGCGCACCACGCGGAGCTGGCCCAGGCTGTCTACGACCTCCAGCCACTCGCGCAGATCGCGGTACCCGGCACCGGCCTCGCGTTCCAAGGTTCTCGTCTCCACAGGGGTCTCCTTCTAGCCAGGGGGGGTCTCGATCAGGACTGAAACGGGCACTGATTCGAAGCCCCGTTCCGCCAGCCCTTGCAGGATGGCAGGCAGCACTTCTGCCGTCAAGCCGCTGTTGCAGTGGTGAACCAGGATGGTCCCCGGGCCGATCTGGTCCACGGCCGCCAGGACGTTCTGCAGCACGTCCTGAGCGGCGATGTCTCGCCAATCTCCGGAGTCCCCCGTGACCCAGCCCCGCGGGGTCCGCAGCAGGCTCCAGAAGACATGGACGGGCCACCCCACTTCGGCGGCGCCGGCTACCACCCGCGGGTTTCTGGCCCCGAAAGGGGCTCGCCAGAGCGGTCGGGTCGAGTGTCCGGCGGCCTCGGCCAGGGCCTCGGTGCGCTCGAGCTCCCGGCGCTGCTGTGCTGCGGTGAGCGACGGGAAGCTCGGGTGGGAATAGGAGTGATTGCCCAGCTCGTGGCGGGCAGCCACCGCAGCGAACAGATCGGGATGTCGCTCGATGAACTGGCCGGTCACGAAGAACGTGGAGCGTACCCCAGCCCCATCCAGCGTCGCCAGGATGCTCTCGAGGGTGCCATCCGCGACCCAGGGCCCGCAGTCGAAGGTCAGGGCCACCCGCATCCGATCCGTGGCCCCGATGGTCACCTCCCGCGGCTCCTCAGGAGCCGGGGCGGACAACGCCGCACCGTGGTCGGCGGTGGCCAGGGCGGCGACTCCCAGCCCGAGCAACGCGCGCCACGCGTGCCATGGCAGAGTTCCTACTCTGGCTTGCGCGCGAGTACCCTCATCACTGGTGGAGGCCACGGTTGGGCCTTTACCCTTTACCTCCTTGCGAATCGGTCACCGGCCGCCATGGCGGCCAAGCCCTTGAGCCTGGCCATGATAATGGCCTTGCAAACGACACGGCAACGGTCAAACACGCCCCCTGCGCCGCGCAGGTAAATCGAAGCGTCAAGGGGCTGGCACCGCGACCCTTGACGGCCTTGCCCAACGAGCATAGAGTCAGCCGACGGTTGCCATGTCCGTGTCGAGAGTCCCTGCACCGACCACGGGAACCCGTCCAGCACGCCCCTCTGCTTGGCTCAGAGCTTGTGTACCATCTCTGCTGGCTTGCTTCGCGACAGCTTGCGCCATCAGCGCGACCCCACCGACGCCGGGGGCATCCGTCCCCACGTCGCCCGGCGGGCCGCCGGCACCTCCTGTAGCGTCGCCCGACGCCGCTCCTCTGGCGCCTACGAGCATCGTACCCGGGCCGGCGCGGGCTGAGGGGCGCTGGACTGCGGCGCCCTCTGTTCCTACGGCCAGGAGCGAGGTCGCGGTGGCAGTGGCCGGCAGCCGGATCTACGTTCTCGGCGGATTCGACCCGGGCAGCGCTGCCAACGAGGAGTATGACCCGAGCAGCAGGTCCTGGCGAGCGCGGGCCCCACTGCCCCAGGGACGTGACCACGCGGCCGCGGCGGCCGTTGCAGGCAGGGTCTACCTCGTCGGTGGGTTCCGTGGCGGCAACCCCGAAAGCAACACCTGGGAATACGATCCCGCTTCCAACGCCTGGCGTGAGCGGGCGCCCATGCCGACGCCGCGAGGCGCCCTGGCCGCCGTCGGCATGGGCGGACTGATGTACGCCGTCGGCGGCGTATCCGCAGGACGCGATACGGGCGCTCTGGAGGCCTTCGATCCCGCCACCAACACCTGGCGTCAGCTCGCGCCGATGCCGACTCCACGAGACCATCTGGCGGCGGCGGCCGTGGGGGACGCCCTCTACGTCATAGGGGGGCGGCTGGGCGACATGGCTCGCAACCTCCCCACCATGGAAGCCTACGATCCGAGCCGCAACGCCTGGACCTTGCGCCGGGCCATGCCTACCGCACGCAGCGGCCTGGCTGCCGCCGCCCTCGGAGGACGCATCTTCGTCTTCGGCGGTGAGCAGCCTGCCGGTACCTTCTCTCAGAACGAGTCCTACGACCCGGCGACCGACGAATGGGCCATCCATGCCCCTCTGCCCTCACCGCGCCACGGCCTCGGCGCCGTCGGACTGGCCAATGCCATCCATACGTTGGCCGGCGGACCCACCCCCGGCGGTTCCGCCAGCGGCGCCCATGAGATCTGGATACCCGGCAACTGAAGCACTCTGATTGCGTGAAAGGAGCAGGCCATGCCTTCCGACCGCCAGACCGTGTCCCGAGCAGCCCCCGAGGCTTTCTGAAGGGGTTGAGGAGCCAAGCTCGCCCGTGAGGTGACGAAGCTCCCCGGCATCGATACCGTGGCCTTCGACCTCCGCTCCAGGGTGGCCACCGTCACGTTCGATGCGCGCCTCGTCAGTGTGACCGAGATCGAGGCGGCGATCGACGCAGCCCGCCTTGACATGGCCGACACCGGTCAACAAGAGGAACAGATGGGCCGGCTGCTAGACGGCTCCTGACCGACCTGGACTCAGGCTCCCACGTCCAGCTTCATGCCAATACGAGCGGAACCCGCATCTCTGCCGGGGTCAAGCCGGAATGATGCGAGTTGGCCGAGATCACACGGCCGGTCCCACCCGCCCTCACGTAATCGATGACGTCCACGCCACCGGAGATGGCGATGAAATCTCCCACCCTGTCCCTGGTCTCCGCCGAGACGGGTCCAGGGCCGAAGAGGTTCAGGCGAACCGCCTCATCGAGGGAGATGAGGAAGAAGCGCTCGCCGTAGCGATCCTTGAAACCCTGCTGGAATCGCTCACCAGCCCCCGCATCAATGTGGAAATAGACGACGCGCGCATCGCCCGACGGAGGGTAGCGCAAGCAGCCCATGAGTTCAGCCGACGGCCGGATCGGATGTCGCGCCTCTGGCGGCGTGTCCAGGAAGCCATGGTCGGAGGTCAGGACCAAGCGAGCACGTCCGTCGAGATCCCTCACCATCCGCTGCATGTGCCGGTCCAGATCCAGCAGCGCGGCACGGATATGTGGGTGCATCGTGCCATGCCGGTGGGTCTCGACGTCGAGGCGAGGAACGTACAGGTACGTGTAGGTCGGCTGGAGGGCAGCGGCCACCCTGGCCACGATGGTGTCGGCGGCGTCAGCCAGGCTTCGATACCCTCTCCGGTCCCTCCCGCCACTGAAGTAGGTCGAGGAGATGCTGTCCACCGTATTCGCCGGGAAGAGGGCCAGGGTGTCGCGGGGCAGTCTCCCCAGCACTGAAGGTAGCCGAAAAGCGCTGGCCGCCGTTATGCCGAGGTGAGTCAGGGATCGGCCGGCGTTCCGGGCCACAAAAGGAAGAAGAGCGGCAGCCCCGCCGATCTCCGGGAGGTGCGTCCACCAGCCGGTGACGCCATGTTGCGACGGCCATTCCCCGGTGGCCAAGGAGGTCAGCGCCACGGCTGTCGTCGAAGGAAAGATCGTCCGCAGCTCCCGCGCCAGATGCGCCGATAGGAATGCCCCCTCAGGGAGTGTTTCGAGCAGACTCATTCCTAACCCGTCCGCCAGGACAAACACCAGGTGATCTGACGGCCCAATCAGGTCGGCGAACTCCCGAGAGACAGCCGACCGATCGACTCCCTCGGCTCCGGCCAGCCAGGCGACGGCACGGCCCAGATCCACGATGTTGGGCACGTCCGCCGAGGGTCGAAGGAATTCGCCACGCTCGAACCTGCCGAGAAGACGCTCGGCGTCAGTCATCAGTACACTCCCCGGCGGTAACCATCACCACCGGCGCCGGTTCACTAGTCGTGGGGCGACGGGCATAATGCGGGGATACTATCATGGTCTGGTGGAAAGCCAATGATATCTCGGTCTGAGCAGGTGACAGCCGACCTCCTGGATGCCCAGTTCGGCGGTGCCTACGCTGGCTATGATGCCACGGAGCGGGCACGGCATGTCGCGCTCCTTCAGGCCATTGCCCGGGCCGAGGACGTCGCCGTCCACGCGGAGCGCAAGGCCGACGACCTCTGGCTGGTGACGGTCTGTGCGCCGGATCACGTGGGCGCCCTCTCCTTGATCGCCGGCCTCTTTTCCTCATACCGGCTGGACATCATCAGTGCAGACGTCTTCACTCTTCGCCTGCCGGCCAGCCAGCCCACGCCCAGGCCTGCACCGGGACGCCGGCGGCGGCCGCCGCCGCGCCTCCGGGGCAACCAGCCCGAAGCACCTTTGCGGCGCCTGCTCGATGTCTTCAGGGTCCGGCCTCTGGACGACATCACGCCTCCCCCCTGGGACAGGCTCAAAACCGACCTCTCAACCCTCACGGCGCTCCTGAGTCAGGGGCAGGAGAGCCTGGCGCGGGAACAGATCGTCGGTCGGGTCAGCGAGGTGTTCCGGGCCTTCGCAGGCGACGCCGCCCAGCTCTTCCCCATCGCCGTCGATGTCGACAATGACGAGCCGGCGTCTCCCACGCGGCTCACCATTCGCTCGGCCGATACCCTCGGATTCCTCTTTGCCTTCACGAACGCCCTGGCCGATCTCGGAGTGAACATCGAACGGGCCCAGGTCCGGACCATCCGCGGGGAGGCCCACGACACCTTGTGGGTCACCGACGCCTCCGGTCGCCCCATCGTCGATGAGAGTCACATCCACCAGTTGCGGGTAGCCACGGCCTTGATCAAGCAGTTCACCCATCTGCTGCCGCGATCGCCCAATCCAGCGCAGGCGCTGCGCCAGTTCGAGGCGCTGATCGCTCAGATGCTCTCCCGACCGGAATGGACGCTCGAGCTGCAGGACCTGGAGTCGACAGCGGTCCTGCAGACACTCGCCCAGCTCATGGGGGTGAGTCGCTTCCTTTGGGAAGACTTCCTGCGCATGCAGCACGAGAACCTCTTCCCGGTGGTGCTGGACATGCCGGCACTGGACGAGCGCCGCCCCCGGGAGGAGCTTCGCCGGGAATTGGGCCGACTCCTGGCTGAATCCCGCTCGGAGAGCGCCTCGATCGACACTCTGAACAGCTTCAAGGACCGTGAGATGTTTCGCATCGACCTGCGACACATCACCGGCCGGCTCGGCTTCCGGGAGTTCTCCGAGGAGCTCTCCGCCCTGGCGGAGGTTGTGGTCGAGGCAACCGCCGATCTCTGCCGTCAGGCGCTGCAAAGAGACCTCGGCCTGCAAGGCCTGGGATCCGGAGCAGACTGTCCTTGGTGCATCTGCGCCCTCGGCAAGTTCGGAGGCTCCGAGCTCGGGTTTGGCTCCGACATCGAGCTCGTCTTTCTCTACCAGGACACGGGCAAGCCCAGCGGTCCAGGTCTGGCGCAGAATGCCGCCTATTTTGAGGAGTTCGTCCGGCGCTTCCTGGCGACCCTGAAAGCCCGTCAGGAAGGCATCTTCGAGATCGACCTGCGCCTCCGGCCCTACGGCAGACTCGGCGCCTTCGCCTCCACCTTGGACGGCTTCAGGCGGTACTATGCGAAGGGCGGTGAGGCCCAGCAGTTTGAACGCATGGCGCTCGTGAGACTGCGGCCCATCGTGGGAGGCAGCACTCTTGGCCAACTCGTGATGGAGGCGAGGGACGCCTTCGTCTACTCCGAGGAGCCCCTCGACCTGGAGAACATCCGGCACCTACGCCGGCGACAGGCGTTGGAGCTGGTTCCCGCAGGCAAGACCAGCGCCAAGTATAGTCCCGGCGGATTGGTCGACATCGAGTACTACACGCAGGCCCGGCAGATCTCGGTCGGGCACGTTGATCCCCACGTTCGCGTGACCAATACGCTGGATGCCATCGAGCGCCTGGTACAGGGCGGACACCTGGACTGCGATGAGGCCAGTCACCTGAGCGGAAGCTATCGCTTCTTGCGCCGGCTCATCGACGCCCTCCGTGTGGTCCGCGGTCATGCCAAAGACCTAACGCTGCCGCCCGGCGACTCGCGGGAGTTCGCCTATCTGGCCCAACGACTGGAGTTTGAGGGGACCGACGCTCTCGGGCAGGCCATCGAGGCCCAGATGGGCCTTGCTCGAGCCCTTTGGGAGCCAGGACCGCTGACCGCTTCAGGACCGTCAGTGCCGCGACGGTGAGGGGGCGGAAGCCGCGCTGAAAGACGCAGGCAGTTCAATGGGCTACCGGGAGCTAACGGAACTGCTCTTGGAGCGGATCCAGATCGTCTGGCCGCCCGTCGCGCTCACCTTCGTGCTGGAGCCGCCCCCTGGCGTGCCTCCCATGGGCAAGGAGTCACCCTCCTTCTGCACCTTCTGGCGCTGGGGTGAGCGATCGCTCTTCTATGCGTCGGGCCAGCAGCACCTGGGATGTCCCATCGGCGCCATGGTGGCCGGGTTCCCCCTCCCGGAGGAAGCCCGGCAGGAGTTGCCGGCCCTCATGAATGAGATGTGCGAAGGCGAGGAGGCGGGGCTGGACGACGAGATCGCCCGTACCCCGAGGGTAGCCAAGCCAGCCGAAGGCATCGTCTATGGCCCTCTCTGGCAGTTCCCAATGGAACCCGACCTCGTGGTGATTTGGGCCAACATGGTCCAGATGGCCGTCCTTCAGGAGGTCGGCGGGGCCATCCTCTGGAGTGGCCGCCCCCAGGGGGCCGTCTTTACACGACCCGCGTGCAGCGTCCTGGCCATCGCTCTCGCTCAGCAGAAGCCTGCCCTCTCTCTGGGCTGCGCGGGCATGCGAGCCTACACCGCTGTGCCTGCTGACCTGTTCCTGGTGGCGATCCCGGCCGGCGCGCTGGGACGCCTGCAGGGGGCCCTGGCGGCCCGGGAAGACGCCCCGGAACGGTTGCAGTTCTACCTCGAGAAGCTGCGAGCAGGTCTGGCCTAGAACCTCCGGACCGGGCAACCCTAGTGCAAATGCTGGCACTATGGTAGGCTTTTGCGGCATCTAGAAACTGCCATTCGCCCCACTATCGAAGAGAGTACATGCGGAGGTGCTGGGTTGACGGACTTCGTCAAAGTGGCCGAGGTCGGCGATCTCAAGGACGGCGACATGCGGGTCGTCGAGATTGGGGAGGACAGGATCGTAGTCGCTCGGGTGGGCCAGAGCTACCTGGCCTTCAACGACGAGTGTACCCATGCCTGGGGCTCCCTATCAGACGGCGAACTCGACGGTGAGCGCGTCACCTGCCCCCTCCACGGGAGCGTGTTCGACATCCGCACCGGGGAGGTCATCGAGGAGCCGGCCGGCGAGCCCATCAAAGTCTACCCCGTGATGGTCGAGGGGAGCGCGGTTCTCGTGGGAGTCGGGTAGCCCCGTCGCACCCTCGCAGCAGATCCAGCCATGAAAGGAGGAACACGACAATGGCCAAGGCTGAGCGCAAGGTCTTGAACTCACCCGACGAGACGAGGACCTTTAGCAAGGGGAAGATTGAACTGGTCAAGATCGGAGGCGGGGTCGTGGGAAGGCTCACCCTCGAACCAGGCTGGCGATGGTCCCACGACGTGAAGCCCATCGCGAAGACCGAATGGTGCGAGGCACCCCATTTCCAGTACCACGTCTCCGGTCGGATGCACGTCCTGATGGCAGACGGCAGTGAGTTCGAGGCCGGCCCGGGCGAGATCACCGCGCTGCCCTCGGGTCACGACGCGTGGGTGGTCGGAGATGAGCCGGTCGTGTCCATAGACTGGTCAGGCGCGAGCAACTACGCGAAGGCATAGAGCAGCCCCGTAGGCGCCGAAGCCGCCGTCCCTCCCGGGCTGACTGGTGGACTGGCGGACCTTCCCGTTCCGCCCGTCGGGCGGTCCGGCCTAGGCCGCTGGCGGGTCGCTTCCTGGTGACGTGGTGCGTTCCTCCCAACGACACCCGCAACAGGGGTATTGTCTCGCGGCCCCCTCTGGCGTATGCTGGCCGCTGAACTAGTCAGCGATACAGGAGCCTGATGTGCGCGTCCATCTCCTCGTCACCATTCTGGCTTCCAGCGCCCTCCTCGTGTCCGCGGCCTGCTCGGGAGACGATAGCTTCAAGACCGAGATGACCGCCCGTCTCTCGCGACTCGAAGGCGAGCGCGACCAGGCGTCGAAGGAGGCAGAGAGCCTGCGACAGGAGCTGCGCCGGTTGCGCGCCGAGGCCCCCGCCGCACCAGCGCCTGCGGCGGCGCCGGCCGCACCAGCGGCACCCGGGGCGGCCGGGGCGCCCGGGCCAGCAGGGGCGCCGGGCGCCCCGGCCGGGGCCCAGCCCGCCCGCCCGGCGCCCGTCGCTGTTCCAACCGGCCAGGCGCGCTACGTCGCCGGCACGGATGGCACAGGCGTCCGCGTCCGCAGCGACTGCAAAGACGACGCCGCCGGCACGGGCGGCCTGGGCGAGGGAACCCGCGTGACGGTCGAGGCTGGACGCCAGGACTGCGCAGGCTGGCTGCAGGTACGGAGTCCTGACGGCACCTCCTGGGTGAAGGAGCAGTATCTCTCCGCCAGCACCCCTACCCCAACGCCCACCCCGGTCCCAGTCACGCCGACAAGCACGCCCACGCCGGAGCCCCCCACGGCGACGCCGGGGCCTGAACTGCCCACCGCTACCCCTGCACCGGTGGCGACTGCTACACCGGCGGCCCCGGCGTTGGGTGGCAACTCCCTGCGGGTCGCGAGCTTCGCTCCCCCCGCCACGCAGACCTTCTCCGTCTCCCCCGGAGCCGCGAACGCGAGGGCTTTCCAGGCGACGGTCCAGTACAACATTTCGTCGGAGTACGGCGAGATTCAGCTCTGTCGTGTGCCGGGACAGGATCCATCGGGGCCCGGCGGCGAGGGGTGCTCTTGGTTTGCCAGCAGTGGCAGGCTGGGTCCGGGCGTCGGCACAGCGAACCTAGCGGGGCAGACCGAGATACCTGACGACAAGACAGAGCTTGTCATCCTGGTGCTGTTGAAGGTGCCGTCGGGAGACGGTGGTGAGCGGGTGATTTTTCGCACCCGGCTCACTTGGCAGGTGAGGACAACCTAGCCCACCGACAGGGTACCCAGCACCTGCGCCTTGGCCTTGCGGGGAGGCAGGGCCGCTGCACAGTTCCTGGGTCGCCCGCGGGACTCCCGAGGGCAGCCCTCGGGGGAGTCTGGTCGGGGTGCCCGGATTCGAACCGGGGGCCTCATGGTCCCAAACCATGCGCTCTACCGGGCTGAGCTACACCCCGATGTCCCGCTGGGCAACCAGCCTGCCACACCAGCGCAGCGGCTTCCGCAGCATGATAGCATCCCCCTTGCCTCGGGGACACCCAGCCGCAGCCGCAGGAGAGGCCATGGCCACTCTGCTGACTGCCGACAGCCCCTTCGCTATGGCATCTCCCAGTCGAGCGTCAGCCGGCGAAACGCCTCGGCCAGGGCCAGCCCCTGGGTCTCGCCGACACGAGCCGCCATGCCGCGCAGCATGACCACCATCTCGTCAGGGTTCTCGAACTGGGACACATGGCAACGGAGCGCCCGCTCTTTGCGCTCGAACACGCCGGCAATGTCTATCCACACCTCCGGCTGTTCGGCCGCGGAAAGGAGGGCCTCGCGCACCCGGTGGGGCTGCAGCCCCTCGGCCGCCAACTCTTCATGGTAGAGGTGGCAACCGGCCTCGGGAAAGGCCGCGTCCAGCGCTGCCTGACCCGCCATGCGGTGGTCACGATGGGACACAAAAGGCCCGTAGGGGCGATACGGGTCGCCGGTAAGGATCACCTCAGGCCGTTCGATCCGGAATAGGCGCACCAGCTCCCGCCGCAACGCCGGTGTATTCTCCAGCCCGCCGTCCGGAAAGGGCAGGAAGTGCACACGCTGCACCCCCAGCACCGCTGCCGCGTCGCGCTGTTCTTGCTGTCGCATCCGGACCAACTCCGACTGGCTGAGACCGCGCTCTCGCGTGCCGTTGCGGCCGTCTGTGCAAATGACATAGCTGGCCTCGCAGCCCGCGTCACACCAGCGGGCGATCGTTCCGGCGCAGCCGAACTCGGCGTCGTCGGGGTGGGCCACGATGACCATGGCGCGGGCGGGCACCACCAAGTCATGCGATCCCATTGCCGAGGTGATGCACTACCCTCCGACGCCCGGTGCCTCACCCTCCTCGATCACGACTCGGCTGATCGCGGTCCCCGGATAGCGAGGATTGAGCAGCGGGTCCCGAGGGCGCAGCTTGGCAAGAACATCCATCCCCTCCAGCACCCGGCCGAAAACGGAGTACTTCCCATCCAGGTTCGGTTGGGGTCCGAACGCGATGAAGAACTGGCTGCCGTTGGTGTTTGGCCCTCGGTTGGCCATGGCCAGCGTGCCCGTGACGATCAGCTGCCCGAGGTTCTCGTCGGGGATCTCGTACCCTGGCCCACCGCCCCCCAGTCCGGTGGGATCCCCCGCCTGCGCCGCGAACCCGGGCAACACACGGTGGAAGGGCACTCCGTCGTAGAACCCCTCTCGCGCCAGGTTGATGAAATTGTTCACCGTGTTGGGAGCCTCGCGGGAAAACAGCTCGAGGCGAATGGGGCCATCTTCTGTCTCCACCGTGGCCCGATAGCTCCGTTGGGCGTCGATGGTGACGGGGAAAGGCTCGGAATAGCTCTTCGTGTGCACTGGCGTCGGCACGGGCTCAGGCTCGGGCGTGACCCGCTGATCCCGAACCCCTCCTACCAGCACCGGCAGGGCCGGGATAACCAGGAAGCTGGCCAGCACCAGAGCACCGATCACGAGGAAGATGCTCCGCCGCGCGTAGAAGGGTGCGGGCGTCTTGTAATTGGGACTGGGAGCCCATCGCTTGTTGGCGCGGGCAGATTGCTTGCGCACCCGCCTCTCGACCAGCTTGGCGCCGGGCCGCCGCCTGGGCTTTGGCATGCTCTCTACTAGCGGTTGGGCTGGCCGACGAAGCCAGGCCCATGTCCAGCTTGGTGAGCGGCCCAGGCACCGGCCACCCGGCCGCTGAAGAGACTCGGCCCCAGCATGGTGCCCTCCAATCCAGCCCGCCCGTTGATGTGGCCCCCCGCCATACCCGCCAGCTCCCCGGCCGCAAAGAGGCCCGGAATAGGCTCGAAGTGCCGGTCGAGTACGCGGCAACGCCGGTCCGTCTTTACTCCCCCAAAGCTCTTGCGCGCCATGGGGAAGAACTGGATGGCGTAAAAGGGCGCTGCAATCACAGGGCGCCTTCCTTTGAGCGGCCGTCCGAACTCGGGATCGGCCGCCTGGCCCTGGTCGATGGCCTCATTGTAACGCCCCACGGTTGCGACCATGGCTTCGGCCGGCACGTCCATCTCGGTCGCGAGCTCGGCCACGGTCTCACCGCGCTTGATGTAGGGCGAGGACGACAGCAGCTCGCTCCGCTTCCCCGGGTCATACTCGGCTCCCTGCCGGTAGTAGGGGTCCGCGACCGTGATCCCCTTGGCCATCTCGCTGTCTACAACGGCCCAACAGAACGGCGGCTTCTGCGCCAACACGGCGGGAGTGCCCGAGGCACCCCCGGGAAGGCTCTCGTTGTGGAAACGCCGGCCCTGCGCGTTGATCCAGATGTAGTCCTCGATGCCTCGCACCGCGAGACCCCGCCGCGAGGTGTGATCCCGGTAGTCAGGAGTTGCGAACGCGTACATCCAGAGACAGTCCATATGGGTGAGAGTGCCGCCCAGTCGCTCAATGATGCGGTGGCCCGTACCTACCGCGCTGCGAGCGGAACCTTCCATGAGCCGGTACTCCCTTAGCTGCGGAACGTACTCGTAGATCATGTCGCGATTCGACATGAACCCCCCCGTGGCCATCACCACCGCTCTTCCTCGCGCCTCGAAAGGCTCTTCACTGCCTCGCTGGTGACCCGCCACGCCAACCACTGCGCCATTCTCCACGACCAGGTTCTCAACCTGCGTCCCGGCCACCAGGTTGACCCCAGCCTGGCTCGTCGCACGATGGAGGGTTTCCCAAATGCCCTTCCCGCCGCCCTCAGGGCGGTGCCACCGCGGGACGCTGTTTCCCTCCTGGCCCTTCACCTCTACCCACCGCAGGCCCAACGCCTCCAGCCAGAAGTAGAGATCATGCAGCGTATGCTCCACGTAGAAGCGTGCCCATTCCTCGTCCGCAGCACCCTGACCCCAGCGCACCCAGTCGGAGAACGCCAAGTCGGGCGAGTCTTCGATCCCGCTGGCGGCTTGCAGGGGAGTCCCCGCCAGAGAGCAACCCCCGCCCGAGATCGCCGTGGCCCCTCCGGGCGTGCCCTCGCCTTCCAGAACAAGGGCCGAAGCACCCGCCCGGCGGGCATCCAACGCAGCGGCCAAGCCGGCTCCCCCACCACCCACGATGATGACGTCGGCCCCCAGGGTCTTACTCATCTCCTCTACCTCAACCGTTTCTGGCTTCGGATCTACGCCAAGGACAGCAGGCTCGGCATCTCTGAGGTATGGTACCCCTGGGGCGACTCGAACGCCCGCAACCGGCTCCGGAGGCCGGTGCTCTATCCTCTGAGCTACAGGGGCTCAAGATCATCATAGCGGCGGCGCCAGGGGGCGGCAAGCGGGCGCAGCCCACCACCGGCCCCTGGCCTGACAGGGTTCCCCCCTCAGCGAGCGATCATCAGCTCGCCACCCACAATCAGGAGGGCTGCAGTGGCGAGGGCTCGGTAGCCCCACCTCAGGCGCTCCGGCCTCCGTGCGCCGAGGATGAAACGGCCGGCGACCGCCGCCGCGAGCGCTCCGCTCGCCACCAAACCCCAGACGTCGATCCGCTCCCCGTGGCCCACCAGGGTCTGTCCCGCCAGGGCGATCCACGCACCAACGACGCACCCCATGGCAAGGATGGAGCCCCGCCGCACCCCGAGGCGGCTCCCCAGCGACCCGGGCACGAGCCCTCGTTCGGCTTCCACGTCGGGCAGGACGTTGGCTAGGTGGGCCGCCAGAACGAGAGGCAGTCCCACCGTATAGATGCCGGTAGCCCACCACGAGGGCCAGATTCCGGCGACGCTCCACACCAACGGAGGAAGCAGGGAAAAACCGGCAACGTAAGGAAGCCAGCTCCAAGCGGTGCGCTTGAGTCCCAGGTTGTAAGCGTAGCCACAGGCGGTACCGAGCGCGACGAGCAGCAGCGGCAGGACGCCCAGAGGCAGGGCGACGAGAAGCGCCAGGCCCGGACAGAGAAGGGCAATGGCAGCCACCCCCTTTGGCCTCGCCCGCAAGGCAGGGATGGGCTTATGGGGCTTGGTGAGGGCATCGTGACCCCGGTCCAGCCAGTCGTTGGCTGCACCGAGGGCGGCCTGAGATGCCGTCATCCCCACCAGGACGAGCACGCTCGCCCAGGAGAAGATGCCCTGGGGCGGCGGGTAGACGGCCAGCAGCAAGCCCGTCAACGCGACCACCATCGCCACCGGAAAGGGATGCAGCGCCAGGAGATAGCCGGTCAGCCCGACCCGTCCCAGTGCAGGAGCATGCTCTCGGCCGACATCCCGGGCCCGAGGGCCACGCTCACACCCCACCCGGACTGCATCGCCGCCCCCCGGCGGGCCAGGACCCGGTCGAGCACAAAGAGCACCGTCGGCGAGGAGAGGTTGCCACATTCGCGCAGCACTTCACGACTCTCTCGGATACTCTGCTCCGGAATACTCAGGCAGTCGCCAACGCTCTCCAGGACTCGGGGGCCACCGGGATGGACGATCCATTCCTGGATATCCTCGTGGCTCAAGGAGGCCTCTGCCAGCAAGGATCCCACGCTGGTCGCCGCCAGGGGCCCCGCCAGGTGGCGGATCTCCTTCGAAAGCAGCACCCTGAGACGCCCGCCCCGTTGCTCGAACCCAACCAGGCCGGCGTGCTCCGCCGCCAGGTGGGACGCGAAGCCCGCGATGGCCGGCCCTGGGCCGGGGGCCGTCCCGAGCAGCACTGCAGCGGCGCCATCAGCGCAGATGGCGTTGGCCACCGTTGTTTCCAAAGAGTCATCCACATAATAGGCAGCGGAACACACCTCCACCGCCACCACCAGCGCGCAGCGTCCCGGGTGGGCACGCACGTGGTCGGCACCCCGCTGCAGGGCCGGCAGCGCCCCGCTGCAGCCCATCCCCAGCAGGTCGGCTCGCTGTACCTGCGGAGGCAGCCCCAGCCGCGGGGCCAGGCGGGCGCTCAGGCCGGGGCACAGGTACCCGGTGCAGGAGGCGACGACCAGTAAACCGATGTCGCTCGTGGACGCGCCACTTTCCTCGAGACACGCCCGGGCCGCCCGCTCCGCCAGGGCCACAGCCCCAATGCTGTAGCGCGCGGCTAGCTCGTCTGTGGTCTCTGGTAGGCGCGTATCGCCCTCCAGCCATAGATGACGCTGTTCCACCCCGCTGTGCCGGAAGAGCTGGCGCGCGGTCTCGCTCTGGTAGCCGCAAAGGGCGAACACCTCATCTTGGGTAAAGACGCGCGGCGGAAGAGCTGTGGCCAACGCAAGGATCCGGGGCAGGACGACCATTGGCGCATGATAGCAGTATCGTGCAGCATCCCGGCCTATAATGGGCCCATCCCGAGCAGGAGTTGAACGGTGCAGACGAGAGCCGAACTTGTCCAGGGCACTACCACCGTTGCCGTAGATGAAGGAGCCGAGGCTTTCGTCCGGCTCCTCACCCACTGCGGCATCGAGTACCTGTTTCTCAACCCCGGCACTGACACCTTTCCCGTTCAAGAGGCCATCGCCAAACTCCGCTTCTTGGGCGAGGCAGCGCCTCGGGTGGTCACCTGTCTGCACGAGGGGGTGGCTCTGGCCGCCGCCCACGGCTACTGGCAGGCCACCGGCCGCCCCCAAGCCGTTCTGGTACACGTCGATGCCGGCACTCTCAACATAGGTGGCAACCTGCACAACGCTCAGCGCGACCGTGCCGCCATCCTCTTCTGCGCCGGGCGCAGCCCCATCTCCTCCGAGGGAGAGCTCCGCGGCAGCAAGAGCAGCGCCATCCACTGGTGGCAGGAGCAACGAAACCAGCACGCCATCGTCCCCAATTACGTCAAGTGGGACTACGAGCTGCGCCGCAACGAGACCATCCATCGAGTCGTGCCCCGCCCCTCCACCTGGGCTATTCCCCCTCGCCCTACCTGGAGCAGGCCGACGTTATTCTCCTGCTGGACCTGGACGTGCCCTACCTCCCAGCCTTGCAGCGTCCCGGCGAGGATGCCCGGATCATCTCCATCGACATCGACCCCGTGAAGGACGACTACGTCACCTGAGAGTTCCCGGTGGACCTGGGCCTGGAGGCGGACACCAGAAAGGCCCTCCCGGCCCTCCTGGCGGCCGTCCAGCGGCAGCTCTCGGCCGAACACCGGCCCGGCATCGCCGAGCGCGCGGCGCGGCTCCGGGCCCGGCACGCCAGCCACCGG
>ORJL010804522.1_pt1 | contig 18070 bp, 10 predicted proteins | sample 1779941 | NCBI WGS metagenome assembly ORJL01 (sample SAMEA104232317, study PRJEB22302) | groundwater metagenome | biome: forest; feature: aquifer; material: groundwater | place: USA | collected 2011-08-07 | depth 5.8 m | reverse complement strand
CGGGACAAGCCGCCGGAGCACGCGGACAAGCCGCCCGACCCGCAGGAGCCGGCGGAGGAGCCGATCCCCGCGGGACCGGACCTGCACGGCCAGGACCTGCGCGACCGGCACTTCGGCAGCGACGAGCTGATCGGCGCGAACCTCGAGAAGACGAATTTCCGCGCCGCGAACCTCGCGGAGATGGTCCTCAAGGGGGCCGACCTGAAGGGGGCCGACCTGACGAAGGCGAAGCTCACGGAGGCCAACCTCACGAAGGCGAACCTGTCGGGCGCGAAGCTCGCGGAGACGGACCTGTCCGGCGCGTACCTCAAGGGGGCCGACCTCCGCGGGGACGACCTCCAGACGACGAACCTGAGGGACGCGAGCCTCAACGGGGCCGACCTGCGGGACCTGAAGGGGATCGGCGACATCCAGGGCGCCGATTTCCGGGGAGCGGACCTGCGGGGGGCGAGCATGATCGGACCGAGCTTCGACGACTTCGGCTCCTGCCGCTGGCGCGGGGCGAAATACGATTCGAAGACGCGCTGGCCGCAGGGGCTCGACCTGAAGTCGATGGGGATGGAGCGGGTGGACGACGGGGCCGCGGCGCAGAATCCGGGGACGCCGCCCACGGCGGACGTGCCGAAGCTCCTCGACCTGAACAAGGTCCCGGGGGCCCCCTCGGAGGCGACCGTGAAGCGGCTCCTCGAGGAGGAGTGGTCGATCCTGAACCTCAACAACAGCGTCGACACGTGCGACTACAAGAAGCTGAAGTACGCGACGCCGATCGAGGAGCCGGACCCGAAGGGTGGCGCGCCGATGAAGTACTACCCCGTGAGCGTCGTCTGCACCGTCACCTCGCAGTCGAACGACGGACGCACGACGATCCACGACGTGGACCGGGAGTACCGGTTCTTCAAGGACACCGAGGGGAAGTGGAAGCGGTACGAGTCGCCCGAGGAGGCGAAGATGTGGGAACAGACGGGGAGGCTGCTGAAGTAGCCCCGCGTGCCGCTCGCAACGTGCGCGACTTGTGACGCGATGCGTTGTGCGTCACCGGATAAATCTCGCAGGTGAGGCAGATCGTGATTGACGCGCCCTCCCCGGAGGAATAGCCTTCTCCCCTCGCCAAGGGAGTGAGCCATGGGGACGGGACGCGCAAACGCCATCTCGAAGTGGATCCCGGTCGAGCGCACCGACTCGGGGTGGACGATCCGCGCCCTCCCCGGAGCGCAGTACTTTCCGCTCGCCGAGGTCATCGCCCACGTGCTGGGCCTCGGCATCGCCGGCGTCGACTTCGACGCGGTGACCCAGGCCTGGCAGCGTGCCGACGGCGTCCCCGTCGAGATCGTCCATGGGCTCCCCCAGGCCGCCCCCGTCCCCGCCACGCAGACGGCCCAGCACTTCGTCGTCGCCTGTGCCGACATGCCGCTCCGCGACTCCGTGGCCGGGACCCTGACCCGGTGCGGAATCTCGTTCCACTCCGTTGAGAGCCCCGACTCCGCATGGACGGAGATCCTCGAAGGCAACCCCGATCTCGTCCTCCTCTCGCATCCCCTCGGGTGCGAGGACGCCCTTGAGGTGTGCCGCCAGGTCCGCTCCCATCCGCGCATCCAGAAGACCCCGAATATCATGATCTCCTCGGTCGCCACCCGCGAGGTCGTCATCGACGCGATCCGCGCCGGCGCGAGCGACATGATGGTGAGGCCCGTCGCGCCCCAGACCCTGCTGCGCAAGGTGTCGAAGGCGCTCGAGGGGATCGGGAAGACGCTCCCGGCACGCGGTCAGCAGGTCGCCGAGACCGAGCTCCGGCCCGTCCTCGCGGCGGAGGAGGAGGTGAAGTCGCTCGGGCGGATCGACATCGCAAAGCTCACGCGGAAGGTCGACCGGCTCATGGCCCTCCCCGCGGTCGTGCAACGGGTCCTAAGCATCACCTCCAGCGAACGGACCGGCGCCCACGACCTCGCCACCGCCGTCGCGAGCGACCCCGCGGTCAGCGCGATCGTCCTGCGGCGCGCCAACTCCGTCACCTATGGGAAGTCCGACCGCTCGTTCAACGTGCAGGAGTCGATCGTCCGCCTCGGCTTTTCGCTCACGCGCTCCCTGGTCGTCGGGATGAGCGTCATCCGGATGTTCCCGAAGGGCCAGAAGACGGTTGGATTCAACCGCGTCGACTTCTGGCGGCACTCCCTGGCCACTGCCATCCTCGCCCGCCTCCTCGCCTCCCGTTCCACGGGCGCCGCGCCGGACGTGGCCTTCATGGCGGGACTGCTCCACGACATCGGGAAGTTGATCCTCGACGAGTACTGCACGCACGAGTTCGAGCAGGCAGGGATGATCGCGCTGCGCGAGTTCGTCCCGATGCGCGAGGCCGAGCGGCGCGTCTTCGAGGCGGATCACGCGCAGGTCGGCGGGGCGATCCTCGAGACCTGGCGCTTCCCGCAGCCGATCGTCGGCGCCGTCGCCTTCCACCACTCCTACGCGGAGCGCAAGGACGCGCTCGACGCGGAGACGCTCAGGCTCTGCCGCATCGTCCACGCGGCGAACGTCCTCGCGAAGGCGATCGGCGAGGGACACGGAGGCGACCTGCTCCTCGCCGAGGTGCCCCGCGAGACCTGGGTGGACCTCGGGTTCGGCGCCGGGCTGCCGAAGGGATTGCTCGAGACGTTCGACCAGGAGATCGCGCGCTCCGAGGGATTCCTGGAGCTCGAGTCGGAGATCGAGCGCTCCAGCGGGACCGCCGACCGCGTCGCCCTGTTCTGCGACGAGACCCAGCCGGTCGTCAGCGTGCTCGCCCTCGCGGTGGAGCGCCTCGGGTATCGACCGATCCCGCTCGTTGCGATGGAGCAGGCCTCTCGCGTCCCCGCGGGAACGGTGCACGCGGGCGTGGTGCGCGCGGCCACAACCGAGCGGCTCGCGGCGATCCTCGACGCCTGGCGCGTCCTGCCCGGGCTCTCCGGAGTCCCGCTGGTCGGCGTGCTCCCCGCCGGGCAACCCCTGTCCGCGGAGCGGCCGGGGATCAGCTGTTTCGCCGAGCCGATCGACCGGCTCGCGCTCCAGATCGCCCTGGGATAGGCCCTGCGGGCCGACCGAGGGGCTACACGCGCGGGTCGAGGATCCGGCCCATGAAGAGGATCGAGCCCGTCTTCGCGTCGCGAATGAGGAAGAGGAAGGGTCGATCGATCTGCAGCCGGATCGGCTCCGGTGGCCTTCCTCCCGCGCGCATCCCGACCGCGGTCGCCGCCGCGGCCTCCGTCCCCTCCTCGTTCACGTCCACGAACGCCTTGTGGATCACGAACCCGATGTACAGCTCGCGCGTCTCCGACATGCCCGTGAAGTCGGCCGCCGGGTAGACGAAGGCGTCCTTCATCCCCATCGCCTTCAGCTCGCCGTTCAGGTCGAACGCGCAGGTCGTCTTGAAACGCGGCAGCCCGATCGTCACCATCGTGGACTTCAGGTTTCCCCTCCACGCATCGAGGTCCGCCGCGGTCACCCGCGCCTCCAGCGCAGCGAGCCCCTTCGCCTCCTTCGGCACCAGGATCTCCATCGAGACGTCCTTCCCGAGGTACGGCAGCTCCACCGCCTCGAAGGTCCCCTCGTCCCAGTAGAGGAGGTGATCGGCGCGGTGCATGATCGGCACCTGCGCCGTCTTCCCGTCCGCGAGGTGGAAGTCCTCGTCCTTCGTCGCCTCCTTGCGGAACGGCTCGGCCCACGCCGCCTTGAAGTAGATCGCGTTCGTCAGGACGAGCCGCACGTCGGGGGTGAGCTGGCCTTGCGGGATCAGGTCCTTGATCCGCTGGTTCGTCTTCCCCTCCACCCAGCCGTTGATCGTCTTCCTCGCCGCCTCGACGTCCGCGGGGAAGTCGAGCTCCGTCAGCCCCGCCGCGTAGTCCCGCGTGACCTGGTCGAAGTACTCCTTCCGGAATGCGTACCCCTTCTGGCTCCAGAGCGCGTTCGCGACGACGAGCTCGAACGCCTTCCGGCCGTTGTCGGGCGACTGCCACTTCTCCTCGACCGTACGCCCGTTCAGGTCGGCCATCAGGGCGCCCATCGCCGCGTGCAGGCGGTCCTGCGGCAGGCCGAAGTGGAGCGCCTTCGCCATCTCCGCCTCGGTGTTCGCGCGCGCGCCCGCCCAGGTCATCCCGAGCGCGGAGGAGATGCTGTGGGGGGAGAAGAAGAGGTTCCCGTCCTTCGTGCGGAGCTGCTGGTAGAGCTCCGCCGCGAACGCGCAGTTCCCCTTCGAGATCTCCTTCACATCCGCCTCCCTGTCCTCCGCGGCGACCCGCGTGAACGCCAGGAACACTGCGAGCCCGGGAACCAGGAGCTTCGTTCGCATGAGGGGACCCTCGAGTGTGGCGTAGGCGAACGAGTGTACCCCCGCGGCGCATCCGTCGCAACGGGTGGAACCGCCGCCGCGCATCCCTGGCAGGCCCGCTTACGCGGGCCTGGCCACGGCGCGCTTACGCGCGCCTCTCCATCGCGGGGCTCGGGTGCGGCGCCTCGCTCAGCGCCGACGGACCCGGACCAGTGCGGCCTTCGCCTCCTCTCGGACCTGCGCATCCCCGTCCTGGGCGGCCTTCTCGAGGGCCGGGATCGCCTCGGGGCATGAGGGGGCGATCCGCTCGAGCGCCCCCACGGCGTAGCGACGGACACCGGCGTCCTTGTGCTCGAGGGCGCGGAGGAAGCCTGGCAGCGCGGGGACGCCGATCCGCGAGAGGCCCTCGAGGGCGAGGCTCCTCACGTCCCGGTTCTCGGACTGGAGCAGGCGGACAAGAGGCTCCACGGCGGCCTCCCCGCACCCCCCAAGCGCCCGCGCCGCCGGGTCGGACACGCGCGAATCTGGGTCGCTTGCGGCCTTCTCGAGCGCCACGATCGCCCCCTGCGCCGCCGGTCCCAGCGACTCAAGCGCCTCCGCCGCCGCCGCGCGCGCGTAGAGGTCCGGGTCCCCGAGCGCGGCCCCCAGGGCCCCGGCGAGGGGGACGGACGTCTTCCCCAGTCGATGCGCCACGCATGCAGCGAGATGCCGCGTCCGGCTCTTCCCGTTCCGGAGCGCCTCCTCCAGGGCCGGCAGGCAGGCCTCGCCGATCGCCGCCAGCGTCGGTTCGAGGTAGACGTCGGCCATGCCGCATCGCTCGGTTGCGGCCAGGAGCGCGGGCGCAGCGTCCTTCGCCTCGGCCCCGTATGCCGCGAGGGCCTTGGCCGCGCAGATGACGTTGTACTCCTCCCCCTGGAGACATTCGATCAGGACCGGGATAGCGGCCTTTTCCTCCGGGGCGATCCCCGCGATGGCCTGCGCAGCTCTCCACCGGACCCGCCCGTCCGCGTCCTTGAGCGCCACGACGAGCGCGGGGACCGCGGACCTGGCCTCTTTTCCCATGAACCCCAGCGCCTCGGCGGCGGCGACCCGGACCTCAGGGACCTTGTCGCCCAGGGCGCTCGCGATGAACGGCGCCGCGGACTCGCCCCCTCCCCGAATCGCCTCGATCACGCGACCGCGGACCGCGACATCCTCGTCCTTCAGTCCCTCGGCGATCGACTTCGCAGCGAAGGGGGCGAGTCTGCGGAGCGATTCGCTCGCAGCGAAGATCATGCCTCCGTCCGTGCCCCGCAGCAGCGGGAGCAGCGCGGGGACCGCGTCGACGGCCTTCTCCCCAAGGCCCCCGATCGCCCCCGCCGCCGACATCCGCACGCCCACGACGGGGTCCTTGAGTGCCGCCAGGAGGAGCGGAAACGCCTCGGCCGCCGCCTCGCCGATCTTGCCGAGGGCCCCGGCCGCCTCCCCGCGCAGGTTCTCGTCCCGCTTGTTCGACAGGGCCTCCATCAGGACGGGGACCGCCCCCTTCGCGGCCGGGCCGATGGCGCCGATCGCGGCGATCCCGTAGCTCCGTGCGCTCGGATCGGTGTCCTTCACGAGGAGGAGAAGCGCCGGGAGGGCGCCGATCGCGCCGGGGCCGATCTTCCCCAGGATCAGGGCCGCACGGGATCGGACATCGGCCTTGGGCGAGCCGGCGGCCTTCGCCACTTCGGGGACGGCCGCCTCCCCGATCCGGGCCAAGGCGTCGAGCGCGCTGGCGCGCACCGAGGCGTCCGAGTCGTCGAGCGCGACGACCAGGGACGGCGCCGCCGCGACCGCCTTCGGGCCCAGGGAGGAGAGGGCGTAGACCGCATCGCATCGCGTCCGCGCGTCGGGCGACTTCAGCACCTCGATCCACTCGGCAACGGTCTTTCCCTGGTAGACGTCCCCCGACTGCGCGAAGGCCGTCCCGCACAGGCCGGCGAGCAGCGCGAGCGTTGCAATCCTTCTCATGGATGGCTACTCCTTCTTGAGGATGTCGAGCGCCTGCTGGGCCCCCTTGCGAACCCGCTCGGCCTTGTCGCCGAGGATCGCCTCGAGGAAGGGGACCGCCGGTCGTGCGTCCTTGCCAAAGGCCTTGGCCATCGCCGCGAACGACCACGCGCAGGCCTCCCGCGTCCCGGCGTCTTCGTCTTTGAGTCCCTTTGCGAGCGTCTCGATCGCGTCGGGGCCGATCGCGCCCAGCGCCCCCGCCGCTGCCCTTCGCACCCCCTGGACGTCGTCCGCGAGGGCCTTTCCGAGCGCAGGTACGCCGTCCTTGGCCTTCCGACCGATGCGTTCGAGCGCCCAGCACGCGGCGGATTTCGCCTCCGGACTCCCCTTGGACAGCATGTCGATCAAGATGGGGACCGCGAGCTCGCCCTGAGACGCGACCAGCTTCACGCCGTCGAGCGCTGCGGGATCGGCGCCGAGGGACTCACAGAGGATGCGGGCGGCCACGGCGGATCGTCCGCCGAGCTGGGCGAAGGAACGAGCCGACGTCTGCCGGAGGTGCTCGTCCGGGTCCTCGAGGAGGCGTTCGAGGTCCGGGAGGGCGGCCTTCGCGTCCTCGCCGAAATCGCCGAGCAGGAGCGCAGCCATCGAACGGATCCTAGCCTCCTTCCGTCCGAGAGCCTTGCGGAGGGGTTCGACCGACCCCTTGCCGGCGAGCTTCACCGCGACCCCGGCCGAGATGCTCACGCTTGCGTCCTCGTCGCCGATGGCGTCGATCAGGGCGGGGACGACCTTCTGCGCGTCGGGACCGAACCCGCTGAGGGCCTGCGCCGCGGCGCGACGGACCTCGAGGTTCCCGTCGCGGAGGAGCCCCGCGAGCGGCTCGATCGCCTCCTTCGCCGGTGGCCACATCGCCCCGAGATCCTCCGCGGCCCGCGCCCTCTTCAAGGGATCGGGGTCCTTGAGCGCCTCGAGGCAGCGCTTCACCTCGGCGGCGTCCGGGCCTCCGTTGGGCGGCTTGGACTGGGCGGACCCGGCGTACGGCATACAGAGGAAGAGGGACACGATGAGGGAAGCTCGTCGCACGATCGCCTGCCTTTCTGATGGGACAGGGACGGTAGATGTCGTCGACTGCTGCGGCGGGAGACTATCACGCCCACGCCTGCGCGTCCATCGCGCGCAGGGGCCCCGCGGTTGCGGGAGATCCGCGTCGGCGGTACGATCCGTTGGGCGCGGCGCCCGGTCCGCGCACCGGCCCCGATCCGGGCGGCAGTGAGCTTCGTCCCATGGACACATCCTCGCCCACCGACCCGACGCTGCAGGTGGACGCCGCGACGGCGGGCCTCGGGTCAGACCCGAGCACGGTGGCCCCGCCGCGCGCGCCTGGCCCCCCGTTGCCAGAGAGGCCCTTCGGCCGCTATGTCCTGCGCCGGGAGCTGGGCCGCGGCGGATTCGGTGTCGTGCACGAGGCGTGGGACACGCAGCTTGGCAGGTCGGTCGCGCTGAAGATGCTCCTCGCGCGCGACGACCCCGAGGACCGTGCGGCGGAGAGGCACCTGCGCGAGGCCCGCTCGATCGCGAGGCTCAAGCACCCCTCCATCGTCACCATCCACGACGTGGGCGAGATCGACGGCCAGCCCTACTTCACGATGGAGCTCCTGGCGGGGCGGAGCCTGGAGGAGTGCCTGCGCGCCCAGGACGCCTGGACGACCTTCCCCGTCCGCCGCCGCGTGGAGATCGCCTGGCAGATCGCCGAGGCGCTCGGGTACGCGCACGCGCAGGGGGTCGTCCATCGCGACGTGAAGCCCTCCAACGTCATGATCGACCTGTCGGGCCGCGCGATGCTGATGGACTTCGGCCTGGCGAAGGCGGTGTCAGGCCCCGCGACGCGGGAGCTGACCGCGAGCAACGCCATCGTCGGGACGCCGCACTACATGTCCCCGGAGCAGGCCGACGGCGCGAAGGACCAGATCGGTCCCGCGAGCGACGTCTTCTCCCTGGGAGTGCTCCTCTACCGCGCATTGACGGACGCGCTCCCGTTCGAGGGGGAGGGGGTCCGCGCCCTCGTCGCGATCTTGTCCAAGGACCCGATCCCCCCTTCGAAGCGCAGTCCGCGCGTCCAGCGGGACCTGGAGACGATCGTGATGCGTTGCCTCGAGAAGGACACTCGCCGCCGGTTCGCGGACGGCGCCGCGCTCGCCGCGGAGCTGCGCCGCTGGCTGGACGGGGAGCCGATCCTCTCGCGCCCCACGTCCTGGGTGGAGCGGACGCTCCACGTCGCGGGGAAGCACCGGCCGCTGGTCGTGCTCGGGATGGTCACGCTCGTCTTCGCCGTGTCCCTCTGGCACGCCTGGCGGGACCAGAAGGCGAAGTCCGAACTCGCGGACCGGGCGGCGAAGGAAAAACAAGCCGCCGAGGGAAGGGAAAAGGCGCAGCGAGAGGCGATCGACCTCCTCGAGCGCGCCCGGCCCGCGCTCGCGAAGGCGCAGCTCGCCCTCCATGACAAGGACGCGAGCTACGAGGCGATCGTCACGCAAGTCGACGCGGGGCAGCGGCTCATCGAGCGCGCCCTCCTCGCCTGTCCGGACCTTCCCCTGGGGCACCTCCTCCTGGGCGAGTCGTGGGAGGCGCTCGGACGGGACGATCGCGCCGAGGCGTGCTACGAGGAGGCCCTGCGGCGCGACCCGCGGTTCGGTCCCGCGCGGTTTCGCCTCGGTCGCCTCCTCCTCGTGAAGGCGTTCCTGGCCACGATGGACATGACCGGACGGAAACAGGAGCGGATGGACCCGGTGGCCTCCGCGTGGGCGAAGAAGGCGGAGGAGCAGATCCGGGAGTCCTTCTCCTCGGACGCGGATTTCGACAGCCCCGTGGATCGCGACCTCGCCTCGGCGATGGTGGCGTATGCGGGCGGGAACCGTCCCGAGGCGGCCAAGCGGTGCGAGGAGGCGCTGCGCGCCCACGGCAACGAGACCGGACGCGAGGAGCTGCTGTGGGTGCTCGCTCTTGCGCGGATCGAGACCCTGCCGACGGCGACGCTCGACCAGGCGCTCGCCATCCGCCCGAAGTTCCCCCTCGCGCTCTGCACGCGGGCGATGCTGCGGGACCACGCGGGGGACTCGGCCGGCGCGATCGCCGACTACACCGACGCCATCGCCTGCTGTCCCCGCCTCGCATTCGCGTTCGCCAACCGCGGGAACCTGCGCGCCAAGACGGGCGACCGCGCAGGTGCGCTGGCCGACTTCGGTGCGGCCCTCGCCATCGACCCGAAGCTCGTTCCCGCGCTCGTCGATCGCGGGGTGCTCCACGCGGACTTGCGCGAGTGGGACGCGGTCATCGCCGATACGACCGCCGCGATCCAGGCCGACCCGACGTGCGAGGTCGCCTGGGTGAACCGCGCCGACGCGTGGGAGGCCAAGGGCGAGCCGGACAGGGCGATCGAGGACTGCGACCATGCCCTCCTCCTCGACCCCGAGGATGAGAAGGCGTACGTGAACCGGGCGAACGCCCGGGTGGACAAGGGACAGATCGAGGCCGCGCTCGAGGACTGCAACGCCGCGCTGCGCTTCGACCCGGCGGACGCGTGCGCGATGATCTGCCGCGGGTCGATCCTGCGGAACCGCGGGGACACGAAGGGCGCGTTGGCCGACTACGACCGCGCGATTGCGCTCGAGCCCTCGGCCGAGGCCCACTTCAACCGGGGGCAGCTCTGGATCGACCTGGGGGACCGGACGCGCGCGCTGGGGGATTTCAACGAGGCGGTGCGCCTGGATCCCGCCCTCGTCGATCCGTGGTTCCAGCGAGGGACGCTCAAGGTCGTCCTCGGCGAGGTGGACGGGGGACTCGCGGACCTGGAGGAGGTGCTGCGCCGCGACCCGCGCCACGCCGGGGCGCTGACGAACCGCGGCTGCGTGAAGTCGCAGCGCGGTGATCTCGAGGGCGCGTTTGCCGATCTCGACGCGGCGCTTGCCGCGGACCCGACCTACATCGAGGCGTGGAGGAACCGCGGGGCGCTGAAGACGCAGAGCGGGGACCTCCGCGGGGCGGTCGCGGATTTTGAGCGGGCGCTCGCGCTCGATCCCGACTCCCCGTTCCTGCGGGTCGCCGTGGGGCAGACGCTGCTCGACTTGGGGGCCGTGGAGGGTGCGCGGAAGCACCTGGAGCGCGCCGCGGAGCTTGCGCCGGCCGACTGGCCCGATCGGGCCGCCTTGGAGAAGCTCCTCCAGGAAGCCCGTCGGCCGAAATAGGGGAGCCGAGCCGGCCTCCCCCGATCCCAGTTCTCGACGCCGAGGATCACCTGCGACGCCCCTTCGACTCGCGAAGCCGCTGTGAGAATCGCCGCCCGGTGCGCTCGGAGAGGTCGGGCGGACCGCCATGGACGCGTCCGAGGAGGTGCTCCACGCGATCATACGGCCGCGTCGACTTCTCGGCCGCGGCGCTTTCCGCCGCCGCGAGGCGCAGGAGCGCCTCCCGGACGATGTCCGACGCCGTGCGCCCGTCCCTCCGGGCGAGCCGCCGGATCAGCGCCTGGAGGGATGGGTCGAGACGGATGCTCATGACCATGGCCTGCCTCCCGTCGTCATACGGAATCGTATGACACCCACCCCCCTACGTTAAGCGGGGTCACGCCCAGTCTCGTCAAGATCCGGCCCCAAATGAGTGTTTCGCTGCGGCCTTCCCCTCGCAACGTCTGGAGCGCGCGGGGGCTTGGACGATTGCGGCCGTTTGCTGTCGGCAGTAGAATCGCCGCCCACGGCGGCGGGAGGGGTCTCGGGAGCGACATCGATCCGTGGCTGATCTCGATCAGGTGAGGACGTGGGCGGAGGCGCTCATCGCGCGCCACCTCGACCCTTTGGTCTGGACGTTCGGCTTCGACCGCGCCATGACGCGCGCCGGCCTGTGCAGCTTCTCCGCCCATCGCATCAGCGTGTCGCGCCATTTGGCGTCGCGGCACGGAGACGACGAGATCCACCAGACCCTCCTGCACGAGATTGCCCACGCGCTCGCCGGCCCGCGCGCGGGCCACGGGGCGAAGTGGCGCACGATCGCGAAGGGGATCGGCTGCGACGGCAAGCGCACCCACGACGGCGCCATCGCCGTGGAGCTCGCGCCCTGGGTCGGCTCCTGCCCGGCGGGCCACGTGCACTACCGCTACCGCCGGCCCAAGCGCCTGCTGGCGTGCGGCCGATGCTCGCGCCACTTCAGCCGAGAGCACGCCATCACGTGGCAGGCGCGGGCCGTCACTCCCGCGGTTCGCGATCGCGCCGCGAGGTCGACTCCGGGCTTCCAATCGAGCTCGTAGATCGTGCGCCGCGCGCCGCCTGGACACCCATTCGTGTCCATTCGTGCGCATTCGTGGACTACGTCCCGCCCGGCAGGCTCCCCTGCGGGGCAGCCTCCGCGCCGCGGAGCGCCTCGTCGCTCGCGGCCGCCGCGGGGGCGCGCGTCGCGATCGGGATGTCGATCGCCGGCGGCAGCGCGACCTCGCGCCCCGCCTCGTCGTCCGCCCAGATGGCGACCCACGTCTCCCACGGCAGGTCGTTCGCCGCGAAGAGGAGGCGCTCCGAGCGCAGCGCCGGCAGCGAGAGCGGCGTCGGGTGGAACATCGGCTGCGGCTTGATCACTCCCTCGGAGCGGAGGTCGAACATCGCCGCAGCCTCGAAGCGGTCCGCCGGCCACGCCTTCAATCCCTCCGGCGTCAGGTCGTAGAGCAGCCCGAGCGAGCGGTGCTCCGCGAGGTGCGCCTCCACCTGCTCCCGCACGATGTCTACGCCCGACATCTTGTAGAGCCCCGCGAGGGCCGCCTTGAAGACCGCGAGCTGTCCGGGCGCAAGCTCCGGGAGCCAGCCGATCGCGGGGACGGAGGCGATCAGCCAGCCCGAGTGCGCCTCGAAGCGGATCCGCACGACCTGCCCAGGCCACGTCGCCGACTCCAGGTCGATCGCGATCTGGTTCATGCCGAGCGCGACGTCGTGCACCGCGATCGGCACCTCGCGCAGCGCGTGGCTGCGCGCGAGGATCCTCAGGAACGTCCGCTCCAGGAACTGGCGGATCGTCTCGCGGAGGTCGTCGAGGACCGCTCGCTGGCGCCGCGACTCCGCCCAGCTCCCCGTCTTGTGCGCGTACCGCTCCGCGCGACGCAGCCTCGCGAAGAGCACGGGGAGCTTCCGCCACCCGTCCGACTTCAAGAGCCGCGGGATCGACTCCCCCTCGAGGGAGAGGAGCTCGGTCCTGAGCGCCGCCGGGCGGTTCGCGCGGTAGAGGCGCCAGTTCTCCTTCACCTCCCAGATCAGGAACCCCATCGCGGCGGGGATCATGTAGAGGAGGATCCAGGTGTACGTCTCCGCGACGACGCTCCCGAGCCCGAGGCCCGTGAACCCGGACTTGATCCATACGCGCGCCTGCGGCGTGAAGGCGATCGTCACCTTGTCGATGATCATGACCACCGAGACGTACTTGATCGGGTTGAAGCGCGGCTCGATGCAGACGTCGAAGATGAACCTCAGCGTGAAGCTCACCGGCGCCCAGACCGGCGACAGGATCGCCTTCGCCCACAGCGTGATGTTCCCCTCTCCCGTCCTGTAGCCGAGGGCCTCGTCGATCGTGTAGACGACCGCCTCCAGCAGCTCGTGCAGCCGCTTGAAGGCCGCCATGACGAGGCGGAAGAGGCCGGGGAGGAGTCCTCGCGCGAGGAATCGCCAGCCTCGGAAGGCCGACTCCTCGAACCCCTCCTCCACCGCGCGCCACGCGCGGGAGTTGAAGAGGAGCGAGGAGCAGAGGAAGACGAGCGCGAGGTGGAGGAAGCCGAGGGGGTGCCTGACGAGCTTCGCCACGCCCCAGGAGGCGACCGTCACGGCCGCGGGGCGGAGGACGTACCGCACGAACCCCATGAAGACGTCGTTTTCCAGCAGCCAGCGAACGGCGGGGACGCCGGCGATCGCGCGCGGGATCTCGATGAGGACCGCGCGCAGGACGATCCCCGCCTGGCCCAGGAGGCGCCTCGCGGCGACGCGGGAGGCGCGGTGGTGGATGAGGAGCCCGAGCACGACCGCCATCGCGGGGACCGGCCAGAGCGAGGCGATGCCCGAGGGGGACTCGACTTCGTGGCCGAGGACCCACGAGCGGAGGCCGTGCATGAGGTGGCCGAGGCCGATCCAGATCGCGAAGGCGCCTCCCAGCGGCAGCAGGAGGAAGCGCACGAGGTTCCTTCCCCCCGTGGTCGCGGAGAGGAGCGAGCTCGCGCGGGCGAGAACCGTGCGGTACGCCTCGCCGCGGCGGTAGACGCCCGCGAGCGCGGTCGAGAGGCGCCGGTCGATCTTGAGCAGCGCATCTCCGCGCATGAGCGTGCCGAGGCGCTGCCAGGGCCAGCTTGCTGGGTCGAGGTCGGAGAGCTTGATCTGGTTCGTGGAGACGGCGTCGCGGATGTCGCTGAACGTGAGGAACGAGCGGGCCATCAACCGGTCGAGCAGCTCGTCGAGGACCTTCGCGAAGACGACCTGCTCGGGGATCGACGAGGGGCGGAGGCCCCCCTCGAGGAAGGCCTCCTCGAGCACGGGGCGGACGCGCTTGCGCAGGCGTTGTTCGACGGCGCTCTGCCCTCCGCGCAGGAGGCCCGAGAGCTCGGCGCGGTCCTCGACCGAGAGGCGGACGTAGGGGAGCCTGCGGACGGCGCGGGCGAGGTGGTAGTAGACGCGCATGTCGCGCTGGCTCACGAGCGATTCCTCGCGCTGCTCTTTCAGGATCCATCGGAGGACGCTGACGCGGCGGACCTCCTCCTCGCCGGAGACGCATGCCTTCTGGAGGTCGTAGAGGAGGCGGGCCTCCTGCGGCCAGGGGCCCTGGTCGGACTTGTCGAGGAGGTCGAGGAGCACGCGTTTCCAGCGCGGGGCGGCGTCGGCCCAGCAAGCTGGCCCTGCCAGGCCCGTGCCGAGGACGGCGAGGGTGCGGGCGACGAGGGCGTCGATGTCGATCTGGGCGCGCTCGAGGGTTCGCGGCTCGTCGGCGGCGGGGGCGACGCGGGCGGCCTCGGTGCGTCGGATGGCGCCGCGCACGACGTTGCCGTGGGAGCTGGCGTCGTCGGCCTCGTGGACGAGCTTGCGGAAGTAGGCGATCGGCTCCTCGCTCGCGGTCTCGGCCGGAGGGCTCGGCTCGGGGGCGCCGGGGATGCGCGTGCGGCGGAAGAGGTCGTCGGCGTCGACGGCGGCGATGAGGTCCTCGTCGTCTCGGAGCGAGGGGAAGTACGACGGGAGGAGGGTGGCGGCGAAGTAGCGCAGCTCGAGGTAGACGGCGGCGAACTCGATGTAGGTGGTGCGGTGGTCGTCGGGGGGGAGGAGGAGCTGCTCCTGGCGGAGGACGAGGCAGGCCCCGCGGAACTCGGCCTCGCCGATACGGTGGATCGACTCCTGGATCCCCTTGAGGGTGAGGTCGCCTCTGGCCCAGCGCTCCTCGAGGACGCGGTGGACCTGGGCGTGGAAGAGGAGGCGCCAGCACTCGAGGAGGAGCTTCTCGCGCGGCTCGTCGCGGAGCTCGCCCGGCTCGGGGCGGACGATGAGGATGACGGTGCCCGTGAGCTGTCGGGCGGGGTCGATGCCGAGCTCCTCTGGGGTGCTGAGGCGGAGGAGGGTATCGGCGGCGACGAGGTAGGTCTTGCGGTGCGGGACCTGGAGGGGGAGGCCGAGGAAGCCGCGGTCGTGGCGGATGACGCGGCGGAGGACGGCGGCGGGGACGAGGACGACGGAGGGGTCGACGGCGGCGACGGCGGCCGACAACTCCTCCGCTGTCAAGCTGGGGACGGACATCGTTTTCCCTGACGGCCCCCCGCGGGGGGGACAAGCCCCCTCTGGGGGGACGAGCCCCCTGTGGGGGCGACGCGCACGACGCCCCGCATGCTAGCGATGCGCCCTCGCCGCGTCAAGGCGGGGGCCGGAACCATGGAGAGGCGCGCGTGAGCGAGCCCGCTGTCGCGCACTTCGCGAGAGCCTCGCTTCCGCGGGGTAGTTGACCTCCTCCCGCGAGGCGCCCTTGACGGCCCACGAGGCGGTCGATAGTCTGGAACTACTCGTGGAGCGCATATCCGATGAAGGCGCAAGTGCGAAACGGCCATCTGGTTCTCGACGTGCCAACGGATCTGCCCGAGGGCACCGAAGTCGATCTTGTCGTGCTAGGCGGTGACGATCTCGACGACGCCGAGCGGGAGCGCCTCCACCGGGCGTTGGCTGAGTCGGGGGAGGACATCGCCGCCGGGCGAGTTCGCCCCGCGGCGCATGTCCTGGCAGAACTGAATCGGCGGAAGTGACGGGGTACACCGTCGAATTCGCCGCCGTAGCCGAGCGTCATGCACGGCTGATCGGCGCGTGGTGGGAGGCCAACCGCCCCCTGTCGGCTGTAGGATCGGCGCCCGCGCTGCCAGGCGCGCGTCGCCGCCGCTGTCCCGGTAGGAGGGGAGGCTGCCCATCCTGTCGCGCGATCCATCGCCGATGACCCTGTGCCGGGACGACCCCGGGTCCGCGCTCGCGCTCGAGGACCGCCGCGGCGGATGGGAGACGGTCTCCCCCACGAGCTGCCTGTTCTTCCTCCTGATGGCCATGCTGCTCTTCATGGCCGTCATGGTCGTCCGCAGCGGCGCAAAGGACGGGGCGTATACCGCGTCGTTCGTCGTGCTGCTGGCCCTGCTGCCCCTCTTCTTCCTGGGCGACCGGGCCGTGCGCCTGGTGACGCTGGATCGCGACTCCGGGGAGTTTCACCTCGAGACCCTCTCGTTCGGCCTCTTCCGCAGGAGGATGACGGCTCCCCTCTCCGCGGTCCACACGTTGGCGCTCCAAGGCATTCGCTCGATCGGCTGCGGCTTTCAGATCACGCTCCTCCTGCGGCTCGACGGAGGGCTGCGTCTGAAGGAGGCGATCTCCGTCGAGTCCCTCGACAAGCCCGAGGAGGTCATGGACCTCGCGTTCCGCATGGGGGCGATCCTGGGGCTGACCCGCTACCGGATCGATCGGAGCGACCCGCGGGAGCTGTGGCTGACCCTCGGACGGAAGGGGGGCGAAGGCCTTCTCGAGGTCCCCACGATCGGCCGTCCCGCCGACTACTCGGTCGACCGCGTGGCGACGGACCTCGAGGTCCCCGAGCAGGTCGCGGAGACCTTCGACCCCACCTCGTTTCCGAGCGAGTACAACATCGCCCCCTGGTCGCCGGGCCACGTCGTGCGCTTCGAGAAGAAGCCGATCTCGCCCGCGGAGCTCCTGGGCTGCCTTGGCCTCATCGTGCTCGCGGGCGCGTGCGGTTGGTGGCTCGCGAAGACCGGAGCGTCGGGCCGGCACGGGACCCAGGACCTTGGCATCTCGCTCTTCCTGATGAGCGTCATCTGCATTACGGTGGTGCTCTCCGAGGGGTTGAAGTCCAAGGGGTCCGCGGCCACGATGGATTGGGGGAGGCGGCGGATCGCGGTCACGACTGGTAGACGCACGACGATCATCCCCCTCGACGAGGTGGTCTTCCTGCTCCTGCGGGGCCTGTGCGAGCGGGTCCAGCACCGGCACGGCACGCACGTCGAGTACCGATGCGAGCTCCACGTGGCGTGGAGGCATCGGCCCGGGCGCACGCCCAGCACCTCGCTGCTCGTGGCCACGAACGGCATGCGGGACCGGGAACGCGCCTACCGCGCCGGCTGGTCGCTGTCGACGACGCTGGCGCGGTCGCTGCGGGTGCCGCTGCGCTACTCGGATTTCCGAGCCGTGTAGCGGAGCCGCACGCGCAACGCTCGGGGGGCGGGACAGCTTGGGGATGGTATCAGGAGTTCGCCCCCCAAGAGGCGGCTCTTGCCGTCGCCCTCGGCGGCGGTGTAGCACCCTCGGTCGTCTGGCGCGGCGCGTTCGACGAAACTCCTCGCCGCATCCGACACTCCCTCGGTCCCGCTCCCGCCACGTGGGTCCGAGTGACGGGAGGCGACCATGCGCAGCACGCTGGCGGTTCTCATCCTCCTCCTCGGGGCATGCGTCGCCTGCCTCGCGGGCGAACCGATCGTGGATCCCCCCACGCACCCCGTGCCCCTCGGGAAGGAGTACGGAAGCTCGCTGACCTACAAGGGCGCTGTCTCCTGTCAGATCGGCGGCTCGGTCGAATTCGACGGGAAGGAGATCACGGTCTACCCGGTCACGGCCTTCCAGGGGGCCGAGATCACCCGATGGGAGGGGTCCCGCGTGGACAACGCGGACGTGATCAACCGGAACTGCCTGATCACCTACGGACAGGAGATCGCCCGGTTCAATGCGCAGGAGTCCAAGGTCTACGTCACGACCCAGTCGATCGACAACTGCTTCGCGACGGTCGTCGATGGCGTGCCGATCGTCGTCGTGGACCCCTTCTTCCTCCGTCGCGTCACGGACACGGTGTGTGACCGGCTCTACGCCCTGCGCGAGTCGCGCTTCGCCGGCCTCGCCCCCGAGGACTCCTCGTACATGGACGGGCGTGTCGGTCGCGCGAACGACGATGACGCCAGGGGCGTCCGGGACCTCGTCCAGGATGTGATCCTCAGGCACGAGTTCGCCCACCAAAGCCTCGGGCACACCCGGTCGGACAAGGAGGGCTCCCAGCACCCTCCTGTCTTCCGGGAGCTCTGCGCGGACGCGTCCGCCGCCTACTGGATCGGCTGGTATCGAAAAAAGGACTACCCTGTCACGGCCGCTGGGGGAGTCCTGCATCTACTTCCCCCGGTGGGTGGCGCGCAGAAGTCCATCCGACGCGTCGCGTTCTGGTCAGAGGTTTCTGCGCGGGGTGGGGGCAGTCGGGCGTCGATGGGCAGACACCCGCGCG
>ORJL010108223.1_pt1 | contig 18083 bp, 24 predicted proteins | sample 1779941 | NCBI WGS metagenome assembly ORJL01 (sample SAMEA104232317, study PRJEB22302) | groundwater metagenome | biome: forest; feature: aquifer; material: groundwater | place: USA | collected 2011-08-07 | depth 5.8 m | reverse complement strand
CCGGTCTACAAACATTCGAATCATGAACAATCATGTTACTAAATTTATAGTGAGCCAAATAAATAACGAGTGTATAAATTATTTGCCTCCCATCTATCTAACCATCAATCATGTCTGGATTCTTTTGTTGGTTAGCTATAAATACTAAGACTAAACAAATGATTGATGGAGTTACTTCTGAGTTCCTCAAATGCATAAATGAACCTCAAGCTATACTAAAAAAAGTCAGAGACAGCATGCTTCCGCAGCAAGACGAAGAAATGTTAAAATATGCAAATTATTGGGCTATTGTTACAGAACGGCACAAACAAAGGGGGACTTATAAAAAATTTATAGATTTTATGAAACCTGAACGTGGCTTACATTTAGATATAGGAACAGGTGCTGGCGGACTAATCGAAGAATTTCCAACAAGTTCTGTGCTGGCAGTGGATATAAATCACCATTGTTTAAAAGAAGCTTACCGTAGGATAAAAGCTACAGGAAAAAGCGTGCGAAAAATCTCAGGATCATATATAACATTAGACAAAGAAGGGTTTCATATAGAGCCGCAGCGCGTCAGAGAAGTTGATTTAACCCAAACAAATTTAGTCATAGACAATATCAAATCATTAGCCAATACCAAAGGTATTTTACAGCATCAAGGGCGGCAAGCTGATGGCGCTGTCTATGCATTAAACGGCGGCCATACTGATTTTCTTGAAATGGATGCAATCCCATCGCAATATGATAAAATTGATGATGTAGCGCGTTTATGCAAGCATGGAGCAAAGCTGCTTCTTGTATTAAGAGACGTGAACTTTGAAAATGGCTCTCCGTTTTATGATCCATCTGGAATTCAACAAAAAATTGAACACGGAAGCAAAAGAGTTCAGGTAGAAAAGTCAAGATTGCTGTACTTAGGAAACGAAAGAGACGGCAATTATATGTCAGGTTTGGAACGCGCTGGTTTGAAATCCATGGCGTATTTAGTTCTTGCAAGAGTCAGATAAAATTAGAAGGAAATTAAAAAAGAAAAAAGATGCCCCCGTTGTGTTGGTTAGAGCAGAGCTCTACCGACACATGTGAATGTTTGCATTCACATTGCTTAGGGAGGCCTTATGAATTTGATTTTCTCAGGGTCTTTTCTTTCCCCGAGGGATTTTCTTTTTAGTGAACCGACACCCTTAGGCGTCATACACTCAAAAAGAAAGGGCTCATGCCAGCATTTCCAAACCAAGTTCATTGCCAGTGTGCTTTGCAGCAGTTGCCTTTGCATGATTCTTGCCTAGGATATATGGTGAAGACACGCCAGTTATGATTGTTATAACCTGCAGTTTGCCTTCGGCTTCTTTCATGATTCTTGCGCCCCACATGACAGTTGCATTTGGACTCATGTCTTGTGAAACAGCTTCGCCGATTGTATTTATTTCGTCAAGCTGCAAATCTTCGCCGCCTATTACCTGAATCAAGGCGCCTGTTGCGCCTGTGTAGTCTACATTCAATAATGGATGATTCAAAGCTCGTGTAATGGCTTCTTTTGCTCTGCCTTTGCCTTCAGCTTCTCCATAACCAATTGTTGCTACGCCGCCGGACTTTAATATAGCTTTTACATCTGCATAGTCTAAGTTTACAAGCGAAGGTTGAGATATTGTTTCTGTAATACCCTTTATCATGGTAGCAATCAAGCCATCAGCAATGCCGAATGCTTCTTTTACCGGTCTGTTGCCTGCCAATTCTACAAGTTTCTGGTTCTCTATTACAATAACTGTATCACAAACTTGCCTTAATTTTTCTAGACCTTCTTCTGCCTTTACAATACGAGCGCCTTCAATCTGGAAAGGCAAAGTTACTGCAGCAATCACAATAGCGCCCATGTCTTTAGCATATTGTGCCACTACTGGTGCAGCGCCCGTGCCTGTCCCGCCTCCAAGCCCGCATGTAACAAAAAGAAGATCACAGCCTGAAAGCATTTCTTTAATTTCATTCTTGGACTCTTCAGCTGCCTTTTTACCCACGTCAGGATATCCTCCTGCTCCAAGTCCTCTTGTCAATGATTTGCCAATAAGAACTTTCTTATGAGCCTTAACACACGCAAGGTGTCTTGCGTCTGTGTTTGCTGCAACCGTAGTTGCGCCCAATATGTTCATTTCTGTCAGCCTATTGACAGTGTTTGAACCTCCGCCACCGCATCCAAATACCATAATTTTGGCTTGATGCGATTCAAAATCGCTCTGGTTGTCAAAGCTCATGTTTGTTTTTGATGCTGCTGCATCTAACAGCGTGTTTCCTTCCATTTTCATTACCTCCAATTACGAACCGACGTAAGTGAACCGACGCCTTTGGCGTCTACACACTCACGTCAATCTTTCTTTTGTAGTCTGCAATAGAAACAGCAACTAAGTTCATCTGTACCGAATAATTATCCACATCAGGCATTCTTGCTTGTCAGCTTAAACACCTATCATCTGCTTCACATAATTTAGTGAACCGACGCCAGCCAATGACACACTTTGTGCGTCCATAAACTTAGCATCAATCTCTTTCAATATGACCATGACGAACTCAACCACCAATCTATCTTGCAAATACAATTATTTTTTCTCTCCACTTAGAATTTGCAGGTAATTTTTACTATCCAACCACACTTTCAATTCTGTTATGAATTATGGCTTGATATATACTATCCACCCACATTTCTTATGGAGAATTATATTAGGTTCAGTTGGGGTATATAAAGTTTTTGTTGCTGCTGTCATTAAATTTCAGAAAATAGTTGTTGCAGACTCTAAGATTAAGCAATATTTCTGACCGAAACAAGAATTTTTCGGCCTCTTGTAATACCAACCTGCCGTTCCTCATCGCCTCTTGCAAAATGCATACAAGTAGTTGGTTTAATTTCATCAACTCTAGTTCTAACATAGCCAAGCGACAGGTAAAAGTCAGCAATTAAACCGTAAATTGCCTTTGCATGTCTACCTGCAATAGGCAGTTCAAAATATTCCAAGCGTCTGTGGTCGCTTGACACGAAAGATGCAATAGTAGAAAAAAGTTTTCCTCCAAAAGAATCTCTGGAAACCATAGATCCATTTTCACGTATAACTTCGTAACCATCTCGAGCTCTTAGACCGGCAAACAAATATTAACTTTCTTGGACATATAATTAAATGAGAAAACTGGCAGTTGCTGTCGCTTTGAGTCTTTCTTCTATCAATACGCCAGATGCAAGCGCGTTCTTCAATCATGTCAACTGCTATAGAGCATTTTCAATGGAAGAAACCTTCCCACAAGATAGTGAAGTTTACACACAGGCATTGTTTGGCTCGCCTGATACAGAGCTCTTTGGAGTGAAGCATTTTGCTGAAAGAGCACTGGAAGAAGTCAGAAGCTCAAGGTTTTCATACGTTGCCGCAGAGTCCATGGAGGGGGAAACAGTTGATTTTTTCACAATTAATCATTGGAATGGCGAGGATTTAGTTGAAAAAAATGTTGCGCTTTCTCTAATTTTAGACGATCCATGCGCTCATAGGTGTGTAATAAAGGAAGTTGAGGCAGGTGAGCTGAATGAGTTGTATTCAATTACTTTGACATACACAACAGATACAGACGATATAAAAGGCAATATTGAATTAAAATACAAAAGCCATGGAGTAGAGGTAAATTTTAAGATTCCAACCAGCTTTGAACAGCACTATACTTGGGAAATGTTTAAAAAAAATGAGCTATTGCCGCCAATTACAGTAACAGACAAGTCACTGATAGAAGCTAGCGCAGAGATATATGGATTTGTATCGCCAATATATGAAAGCACAACACCTGGCACGTCAAGAAACAGGGAACTGAATGATTTCATAAAAACAGTAAATTCGCTTTTCAGAGAAGTTATGTTGGGTTACAAAAGAACTGACTAAGCAACATTTTGCCTAATTTCAGGTAAACCATAAGTTCTTGTATTCAGCCTAAGTCTAGGACTTTTTGCCACTTCACTATAACTTCTAGGCTGAACACCTCCATCTAAAACATACAAATCTGTTTGCTGTGCTTTTCTAACCCATCTCAAACCACACTCTTGTAATTGCGCCTCAGGTGAATTTGGATGCACTATTGGACGCTTATCAGATAAAAAAACTGTTGCTTCAGGGTTAGCGTCTTTTCTAAGTCCTACAGAGCCTAAACCATCTGCATAAGTATGAAGCGCCTTGCCAAATCTAGTTAAACCTGGTTCATCTACATATACGGCTTCAAGATCATCTGCCATTATAGCTGCTGCTTCAGGACTATAACCAACTTCTTGAAAAAAATCTGTTATAGAAGGAGATGTAAACACTGCAATGTTGCATCTTTGTGTGAAATCATAAAGCCACAACCCTGTCAAATCTTTTCGCCTTAGCATAGCATCAACATAGCGCGAAGCTATTGCATATCTTGTATCAACATCGCTAAAACCTGTTATTGCTGCCATAGGTCATCTATAATTTGTATAAACAGAAAGTATTAAAGTTAATATTAGACTGCCTTCTTTTTCTTTTCGTAAGCAGGTGTGTCAAAGAAAGGCAAATCCTGTCCCGTCCTGACAAATTATTACGCGGATATTATAGTAAGCTCAATTAATATTCGAACTTTTACTGAACTTTCTATGAAGGAGATTCGATAAATAAAAAGTTCTATAATTTATCGAACCGACTATTACTTGGTTCAGATCAGCAAAAAATTAATCCCGTCTGTAAGGAAATTTATCAGTTTTTCGATAATTTGCTATTAGGTTCATCTTTTCGTCTAATGGTTGTGGATCTCGGATTGTATTTCCTTTACCATCCAATGGCTCCAGTGTTATCGTAACGCCTTGATGTGCTTTTGGCAATTCTGGAATTTCGAGTCCACAAAAAAGAAAAGCCCCAGATACTTTCTGCTGTTCTCTAGCTGCTATGACTTCTTCTCGTGTATATTTTCCATAAAGAAGCCCAAGTGGCTTGTACGGAATTTTAGGGTTCACAGGAGCTGTTCTTTCAGCTCCTGAGCTTGCCAGCAAATTATGTTCCTGAGAAGTTAGAACATAACCGCTTTCAACTCTTCTCATTTGACCAGTCATATAATTATAGTTTAGTAATAAACATATAAGGTATCGTCATACAACTTGATTGCAGAAAACATAGTTTTTGTGTATCAATTTCGTCACGCCATATGGCTGAACATATTTAGGCAATTAATGATTTTTTCAGATCAATACAAATATCCCCAAGTGTGCAGCTTGTCAGAGTCATGTATCCATCTAAGTCCTATATCAGTCCTATAAAACATGTTTGGAAGCATGATATTCTCAACACGCCTGTATGCCTGATTTCGCGCAGCTTCCATTGTGCTGCCAGATCCTGTGATTACCAATGCATAGCCTGACACGCCTGCCAGAACCATTTCATTGTCAACAAGCTTTACATCCCCCAAATGCACACCGTCCATTTTGTCCTTTCTGAAAATCACAACAGCCTCTTTGGAATATTTTTCAAAGGATTCTTTATCATAAAAAGGAAATGGAGGAACTGCAACAACAATGCATATCTGGAATCCTTTTTTTGTTTTAAGCTCATACTCTTGTCCTGATGCAATGGAATAAAGAAGCTCTCCCCAAGGACATGTTACTCCTTCCATCTGCAGGCTTATTGTAGGGAATCCAAATCTGCATGTGAATTCCAGGGGATATATTCCGTTTGCATTTGCAATGCAATTGAGGTCAATGTAACCAACATAGCCTTGCTCAGCTAATTTATCCTTCATTTTGGCAAGTGTTGCATTGAAGATAAAATTGGGTGGAGAAAAAAAGGCCGCAGTACCCATCTCACCTGTACCCGGCCCAAGCTCGCCTGGAAACAGCCTCTTATGCTCAAAATTAATATAGACGGGTTTAATGAAATCCCGTCCATTGAAGAACGCGCCAACTGCCACCTCCACACCTGAAGCAAATTTCTGCAACTGGAATGATTTTATTTTCTTGGCCCAAGTTTTCTTATAGTGCTCTAAAACCTGCAGCACATCAATTCCATCATCATCCTGTCCGACATAAAGCAATTCCTTTTCATTTGCAGCAAGGCCGTTTGGTTTTATAACATATCGCCCTGGATTTTCTTTTAGGAATTTTATTGCATCATCAAAGTCTGTAAAATTCCAGTTAGGCAGTACGTTAATGTTTACTGCTTTCATTTCTGCCTGGCCAAATTCTCTGTCATCTTCTAGTCTATCTGTATAAGCTGTTCCGCCAACAACAAGTTTTCCTTCTCTCCTTAGTTTTTCAGCTATTTTTCCAAATCCAAGCGTATCATCAAAAACAATAACATCGGCCCAGTCTATATCAGCCTTCCAGTCGTCGCTTTTATCAACATAACCGTCACAGACATCATTCTGCTCTTTATCTTCAATAAAATATTTTGACTTATGTCCTTCCTTTTTCACTTGCCATGCTAAATCGCCAACTAATGCTTCTTGAGAAACAAAAAGAAATTTCAATTGTTTAAAGTTACCATTATGTTTAGGCGTCAAAGATATTGGTTTGCTTTCATCAATATCTTTTTTCCCATTTCCATTTTTTTCCATGATACATTAATTGTTTTTATCATAATAAATACGTTTTTTCAAAGGAAAATATTTTTTTTACAAAAAAATAAACAAAAAGCGGTGCCTTTGCCTAAAAATTTACTATAAAAACAGTAGAAAAAAGTAATATCATGCCAGAAATTCTTTATACTAAAGAAATGATAGAGTGGTACGACAGCTTATACTGCAGGAGTGAAAATACAAAGGCGCAAATAAAATTTCTTAAAAATTTATTTAAGAAAAATAAAGTAAAAAAAATAATAGATGTTCCATGCGGCACAGGCAGGCATGCAATAGAGCTTTCAAAAATTGGCTTTAGTATTACAGGAATAGACAAGGGAAAAACAATGGTAAAATATGCAAAAAACAAGGCAGAAAAATGCGGTGTAAAAGTAAAATTTATTGTGCAAGACATGCAAAAAATAAAACTGAAAGAAAAATTTGACGCAGCAATTATAATGTACGGAAGCCTTGCATACCTGACATCGAATGAAAGTATTTTAAAATGCCTCCTGTCAATAAAAAATAATCTGAAAAAGAATGGCATTGTTATAATAGAGGATGACAATCCATGGCAAGACATAGTTGCAAGAAGGTTGACTACTGTTTACAAAATAAAATCAGCGGACAGAAAAATGATCGTAAGGCATAAAATAAAAGTTCATAAGGAAAATAACCTTATGGAAATAATGTCAAGTTATGAAAGGTATATAAAAAATAAAAAACTCCAAATAAAAGCCGATAAGAGACCTATAATACTTAGAATTTTTTCAAAAAATGAGCTTGAACTGATCCTGACTATGGCTGGATTTAAAAATATAAAAACATTTGGAAATTTCTCAGGCAAGAAGTTTTCAAGTAAAAATTATAAAAAGATTATAATGACTGCATTTAAGGCATAGCTATAGTAAATCATCTCTGTAAAAACCATATGTATAGTCCTTTTCGTAACTTATACTGCATCATGTTACAAAAACTCCTTATAGATATTTGCTCTAACAGTACTTGGAAAACTTGACTTTAGTTTTTAAGCATCTGTAACCTTCAGAATGTCGACTAGAGCAGTTGTTTCTGGTCCATGTTTCCAGACATCTCTCAACATCATATAAACTAAAATATTGGCTAAAGCAGAGCTTTGCCGATATACATGAAACAAAGTTCCATGATATTTAGCTCGGAAAAGACGATTTTTCTGCCCTGCTGCTGATTTGTTGGTCAAAAGCCTCCGTATCGACGCTTGGAGGCTTTTGCTGAAAAGTAGCGTTGCCTAAGTTTTCCATCTACTGTCTAAACTGAAGTATAAGCAACTTATAAATTTACTTCTAAATAATGCTGCTTATTTGACTCGACTGTTTCACGACTGTTTCACGATGGTTTGATATTGGTGAAACAATAATATATATAGTATGTGCGGGATGGCAACAATGTTGTATGGCAAGCCAACAACAAAAATAATTGACTTGTAGTCAAGTTGCTGTCATCTCCCTACACACCCAAAATATTTGTGAGGTGAAGAAAATGAAAAATATAAAAATAATGGCTTTGATGTCAATTGCAATCACGGTGTTTGCATTGCCTATTGCAAACGCGCAATCACTGGGAGCACAAGAGACAACAACAGCAGAAGCCGAAGTTGATGTAAACCCTGGATTTGCGCCCGATAGTCCGTTCTACGGGCTCGATGTTGCAATAGACAGGCTTGCATTGGCATTAACATTCGGATCAGAAGCTAAGTCAGAAAAAGCATTGGAAATAGCAAGAGAGCGTCTTGCTGAAGTAAAAGCAATGTTAGAAGCAAAAAAAGATGCGCATGCTGAGAAAGCAGCAGAAGAACATGAAGCTTTCATGACAGAAGCAGAGACAAATTTAGATGAAATAAAAAATGAAAACGAAGATTCTGAACTTGAAATAAATGCTAGGCTTGAAGTAAAATTGGTAAAACACCTTGATAAAATACAACGCCTTAAGCTACAGATGTCTGAAAAACAAAAAGTATTGAATAAAATTCAAGAAAAAGCAGAAAAATTCGAGGCAAAATTATATGCAAGAGAACAAAAAATAATTGACAAGCTAAAAGAAAAAGGCATGACAGATGAAGAAATAGAAGAAAAAGTAAGTCAAGTTCGCGAAAAAGCTGAAAGTAAACTTGAAAAAAGGGTTCCTGACCAGATAGAACGTGCAAAAGAGGCTATACAAGATGCAAAAGAAAATGTTGCAGCCAACTCAAAAGAAGCAAAAATGCTTGCCAAAGCAGAAGCAAAGCTTATGATAGCAGAGCAAGCATTGGAGAATAATCAGCTTGGAAAAGCTTTTGGCCAAGCTAGAGCTGCAGAAAAACTTGCCATTAATGCAGAGCGTCATGCACAAAAAAATAATGAGAACGAATCTGTTCAGATAGCTAAAAAACTTGCAATAGAAACCAAGGAAAACGCTGAAGTGGGTAGTGGCTCAGAAAATTCAGGCAGTGGTGAAATAAACATTGTAATTTGATTTCACTAGCAAAAAGAGGCGATAACATGAATGTATCAATGAAAACACAAAGCAAAGGGTTCAGCATAGTAAAAAGACTGCAGCCAATAGGCGGATCATTGGCAATACTTTTGCCAAGTTATGCAACACAAAAGATGAACTTCAATCCAACAAGTCAGGTTAAACTGACAGTTGAAGACAATAAGTTAATAATAGAATGTGCGGAATAAATATTTTATTTTTTTTTAAAAATAAATTTAAAAAAGGAGAGATGAAATGGCATATCCAGATGAAGACGATAATTCAAAATATTTTGGAGATTTTATGTCTCCAACACTGCTGTCTACAGATGCTGAAGCATTAAGAGCTGCCGCAGCACAGGCAATTCTTCTAATGTTCGACGATAGAACCAGACCAGAAAGAGCATTGGAAGCATTTTACAAATCTGAAATGTTTAGACCTCGGTATGGCATTACATACTTCTTTGATGGAGCATCAAATGGCGCATTAAGACTGGAGCTAAGTGGAAAAGAATATAGACTGGATGAAGCTGGAAGCAAAAGGCTTAATCCAATGACACTGGAAGCCTATTATAGGGGCGATCACAAGTTTGGCGGTGCTAAGCTGGTACTGTCAAGAGGAGATGGTGCGCAGCATGCGCGCGTGGAATCAGAACTTAAAAATCTTGGCGCAGAAAGCATTTATCCAAAAAGAATTACTTAAATCTTTCAATAAATTTTTTATTTTTCCATATTAATTTATTTGTTCTCCCGTATTTTTTCTTTTCTATAAGCTGCTTGGATTCGAGATGCTTTGCAATACGTGTCATCTTAGCCCTGGAAAAATGAAACTCTTTTTCAATTACATTCTGGTATGAAAGTTTGTGCTGCATCAAATATTGGATAACTTTTTTCTCGTCTTCCCTGAAGCCAATAAGAAAATCATTTCTGGATTTTTTAACAAAATATACAATGACATATAATATTATAATGGCAAAAATTACTGCTAATGCCAATGTAAAATTTTGTTGACGGTTTAATTCATGGAATTTCACAGAGAATATGACAGAATTTGTATTGGCAAAAGACCAGTCAATAAGTATGTTAGTTCCGTCTGTTCTAACATGGCCATTTAGTGGTGTGAATGAATTTTCAGCTAATCCATATCCATCAGGCAGCTTTAGCTCAGCTGTCATTTTTTCAATTTCCACATCAAAATTTAAATAAGAAAAAAATTGCTGCACGTCATTATTGCTGAATACCATATCATCCGAAACAAATTTTATTGTTATCTCAGCTTTTCCTTGCGATTCAATTTTAAGAATGATTACATCATTCATCTGTTCTATGTTGTAAGTTATAAGTGAACCATCCCCAAAAACCTCAATGTCATGAACATTTCCCTGAAGTTTGTAAGTAAAAGAGCTGTTAAGAACATCAGAAAAATTTATTCTGAGTTCTTCTGATACGGACATATCATTATTAATTCCATATTTTATGTCAAGATTTTCAACAGTAGGAAGAGCATAAGTAATATTCACTAAAAACAGTACAATTAGCATGCCAAGCAAGTGCTTCATAAAATCTATTAGTCACCCAACTTAAAATACATGCTACAATTGATTAGCTTACTACAGCTTTGTCGCCAATTTTTATTGTATTTCTGCTTGTAAAGTTGGCATTGACTTCAAGAACATACATTGCATCGGCTTTTGATGCGTACGTTTCGCATATTATGCTTTTGCAGGGCTGAAAATTCTTTTTTATGTCCACTACAGTAAAGTCAGAAGACAAAAATATTATGTCAAGCGGCAGCAATGTATTTTTCATCCAGAAGCTGCGTTTTTCTTCGTCAGGAAAAACAAACAGCATTCCATTCTTTTCACCCAAAGAAGCTCTGTTCATCAGGCCTTTTTCCAACTCAGCAGAAGAATCAGCTATTTCAACAGAAACTTCAGTATTTCCAAATGCTACTTTGGTAAAATTAGCGCTCGTGCACATGGACACAAACAGTATTGATGCTAAAACAGGAAATTTTGATTTGAGAAATATTGAAAAAAATCCTTTTGCCATAATTTCATAAGAGCGGTAAGCTATATAAGTATCAGAAAGCATGTAAAGCAATGCGAGATGTAAGGCTAATTGGTGTAAAACGCAAAAAAGATTCAAAAAGAATCATATAACAGCTGATCAATTCTTATTATAGCTAACCAACAAAAGAATCCAGACATGTTTGGTGGTTAGATAGATGGGAGGCAAATAAATTATATCCTTGTTATTTATTTGGCTCACTATAAATAATTTCTGATGATAGATAAATCATGGAATTTCTTGACGTCGTAGATGAAAATGACGAAGTAATGGAAAAAGCAACAAAAGAACATATTTACAGCAGCCAATTAACACACAGAATTGTCCATATATTTGTATTCAATGAAAATAATGAAATATTGCTCCAGAAAAGGCAAGGCACAAAATCTTTTCCGCTTTATTGGGCGCCGTCAGCCGGGGGTCATGTCGCATCAGGTGAAACATATGAGGAAGCTGCACAACGAGAATTAAAGGAAGAGCTTTATCTGGAAGGCCAATTAGACTTTATTTCTAAGATCGTATTTCATGGCAAGGTTTATCCAACAGGCGAGCCTATTACAAAATTCATATCAATTTTCAGCATCCGCAATAATAATAGCTTTAAGAAAAATTTCAAGGCAAATGAAGAAGTTCGTGATGTAAAATTTTTCTCGAAAACTGAATTAAAAGAGCTTTTAGCAACCGAAACAATTCATCCTGAATTAAAGTTCATAATTGAACAAGGGATTCTAGACCAGGCCTAATTCTCTTTCCAACCTCTTCCTTTTTTCTTCTAATGTTTCTGGTTTTGCAGGCGTAGGCATTTCTTCATGCTTTTTATCAATTACAGGTCGTACTTGCTCTTTTACTTCTTCAGCTTTTGATTTATTAATCATATCAAAAGCTGCTTTAAGATCCATAGCAGGCGGATTGCTGACAATTGTGTGCACAGAGCCGCCGCCGTCTTTGTCAAATCTTGGTATTATGTGCACATGAACATGTGGAACAAATTGATGCGCAGCTTTACCATTGTTGATTCCAATTGTAAATCCATGAGGCTTGATTTCAGAATTCTTAATCATGTTAATTGCTGTTTTGACTGCAGAGAACACATGCTCTGTGTCTTTTTCATTCATATCCTCAATAAGAGCAACATGAGTTCTTGGTATCACTATAGAATGCCCAGGTGCCAATGGCTTGACATCTAACATTACTATAGCTCCTTCGTTCTCGTAAATGCGCATTGAAGGTATTTCTTTTTTCAATATTTTACAAAAAATACAATCGTCCATCAAATATTTTTGAAAGTAGTCTTTTTATAGCGAACCAAATAAAGAATCAGGTATTATAATTTGGTTCGCTATCTGTGACCAACTTAGGTTATATAACGAATATTAAGTTGGTCAGCTATAAACAAAGGCTAAAGGCAAAACTAAAATTCCATTTATTATAATTGAAACAATACATAAAATTATTATAAAATATCTGATAAGCGCTTCCTTTCCCCAAAGAAATGGAAACCTGCTGCTTTTTGAGTAAAGCAGTGTGGCTGCTAATGGCAAAAATGTGACTCCAATAAGCCAGTAATAGCCAGAATCTGACCAAAGGTTAAGCGATATCGAAGGGATAAGAAACCCTAAAATAAAAATTACCAGAACAGTGAGATATATGCTAAAAGCTATTATGAAACTCCCGGGATATTTTTCATTGTTCATTTTCAATCACCAAAAGTGTTGAAAAGAAATATTCAACACTTTTACACGATATTTCATTTTCAAAACACCTTTTGAAAAGAAGTGGTTTATATTTATTTAGACACTCCATCTTCTTCATCTCTAAGTTCTTCTTTTGTGAAAAGCGGCTCCTCATCAGCTATGTCATATTTGCCAGGATTGTATTCAAATTCTTTCTCAACTGGTTTTTTCACATCTGTTTTGCCGTCAAAAAAAGTAGGAACTGCAGCTTTTTGTTTCTTTTTGAACAACCCTATGCCTGGCTTTTTTGGTTTATTTGCAAGCAACGGCGCTGATGCTGATAATTTCTTTTGTTTTTTAAGCTCTTTAAAATTTACAAGCCCTGCAGCAATTCCAAAATAAATTAGCATATTCGGTATCAGCATCAGAGGATTTGTGGCATATGTGCACTGTGCGCCTGCGCATACCTGTTCATAAAACACAAACGGAAATCCCAGCTTCACAACGCTTCCGCCAGCTACATTCTCAACCCCTATGAGCGTAGACATTGCTGTAAATCCAAAAATTAGCACTGCAAATATCTCAACTACACGCTTGTTCATCACAAACATAATTAACTAATAGCACCCGCATGATATATATCTTTTAACAAACAGAAAAATGAATGGGAATATAAACAATATCAATAAGTCTCATAGGAAAGAAGTAAGTCTAGAGGAAAACCTTAGGTTATCATAAAATGTAATATTGCACTTTTGTGCCTGATAGGAAAAGAAGTGGATGAGAAGAAAAACCTAAGGTTTTTCGCTCATAAGGGGTTATGGTCTAACCTGGCATGACTGCTGGCTCCAATCGGCCCTTTTTTCATAAATGAAAAAATCGCCGGCGAAAATAGAAGCCTTGGAGCTTTGAGTAACAGAAATGTTATTATGAATGAAGAAACCAGCTAATCGGGGTTCAAATCCTCGTGACCCCATCTTTATTCACATATGTTTCAAATTAGTCTATAAATGGAGAATCTTGCATAATTTTGCAGTCTGTTAAAATCCTTCAAAAAGATTTGAATCCAGAATTCACGTTCATAACTAAAACACATTTATAAACTTTTCTGTCTTTCTATTCAAATGCCAACTGCTAAAATAATTACAAGAGAATTAGAAGTACTTCCTTTTCAGAATGGAATATTTATGTCTGATGCTGATTTACTTTCACTAGTAGCAGTATATTCACACGGAGGGCATCAAACACTACAAAATGCAACTGAGGAACAAAGAATACAGCCTAGCAGATGGATGTCCTATGCAGGTCCAGCAGGAATTGGGCAATACTCATTAAGGAGAGGAAAACCTGCAGGTGTTCTTGCAAGATTTGATGCTCACTTTAGACACACAACAACCGATGAAATGACTGACGATTTTAACAATTTTGGAGAACAAGTTTTAGGACCAGAAGTATGTGAAGTTGCAGAAGCAGATAGAGTAAAATACAAAAATAATGGTTTATTCTACCCATTCGGCAATGATGAACAATTTTATTTCGTTGGTCCTCCACGATTAATTAAATCTGTATTCATATCTCGAGTATTTTTAGGAGACATTCCAGATGATGTTTCAGAATTAGTAAGTGAAGTTGACGCTGCTGCAGAAACTGGAGAAATGATTACGTCTCAGGGCTATCAATTTTTACATTCAAGAGGTGGAAGAATACAATATTTGGCATTTGGAAAAGATGGTGGTTATGATAAATCAAAACTAAGACTATTTGGAACTATAGAGATGTCAGATAGACTGATGCTATTTTATCCAAATGGAGATAGAAGACAACCAATTGATTTTACATCAACAATCTACGACTAATTTTATAATGCGAGATTCTTTGTCCCAGCTTCAGCTATTCTGGCTAGCATAAATAAACCTTTATCTACCTTTATATCTCTTTATAATTATGTCAGAAAAATTCACAGTGTTAATAGAACAAGGGGAAGATGGCTATCTTATTTCTGATGTAGTGGAGCTTCCAGGCTGTCATACGCAGGCAAAAACACATGACGAACTCATCGAAAGAACAAAGGAAGCAATAGAGCTTTACTTGAAGTGATTTTATGAAATATAGAATAATTATAGAACAAGATGAAGATGACCTATTTGTAGCAAAATGCCCTGCATTACCAGGATGCCTTTCACAAGGCAAGACAAGGGAAAAAGCAGTTGAAAACATAAAAGACGCCATTGAAGGCTATCTTGTAAGCTTGAAAAAACATAACGAACCCATACCGCCATCCATAAAAGAAGAGATAGTTGAAGTGCATGCCTAAGTTGCCTGTTGTTTCTGGAAAGGAAGCTGTGAAAGCGTTCAGTAAAATAGGATACGTACCGTATCATCAGACAGGCAGCCATATAATTTTAAGGACGCCAATAAACCGCATAGAAGACTCTCTGTGCCAAATCACAAAGAAATATCAAAAGGCTTGCTGCATGACTTGATAAAAGAAGCCGGCCTTACAGTAGAAGAATTTACTGCGCTTCTCTAGTTCTATATAAAGAATTTTACCACAGGTAAGGTTATTCGTGACCCCATTTACAAAAAAGATGCATAAGAATGTGAAACGCGGAACGTATGTAAAACATTTCGTAGCATATCACGAAACTTGTATGAACGTGAATCTGCCACAGGTTCTGCAGGCTGAGCAACTGCCTTAACCGCCTCTTCCCTTGGCAATTCAATGCCTGTCTGTTCAGAAATATATTTAGCAAGATCAGGACGTCCAAGAACGCTTGCTTCCTTTAGCATGCCGAGCACATGATTTGCAGCGTAAGGGCTCGTTGCAGTGTCGCTAGGTATTCCGTTAAGAGTCAATAACAAATATGCGTCGTTTACATGCCGAGCAATCTCTCTCATTGACTCCCTTCCAAAATTCTCTGACATGCTTCTTCCAATATCGTCTGGGTCATAGCTCATAGTTACCACTTTATTACTACTTATTAGTAACATTAATTATATATAAAGATTTCTATAGCACAGTTGCATACCTATAAATTGACAAAACATACAGCAGAAAGGATTTTTTAACACTATTTCTGCTCCATTTTTTCAAGTAAATAGTAACAAGCACAAATCCGTTGTCCATTATAGAATTGGCATCCAAAAATACCAAATACATTCCGTTGAGATTTGCAATTCTAAACCGAGCTGAAAGGCGTAAAATTACGCCTGCATTGCATTTTTATGCTTAACCTACGTAATAATTGTATGCGAGTGGGTGTGGTTGGAGATAATTTCAGGGAAGACAGAGCATTTAGAGTAAAATTATCTTCAGGAATAGAAGGTCTTGCAGCTATAGAAGGCGTTTATCCTAACCTTAAAGCATTAAGGAGCCTAGAAGATTCATCAGGCATTCACTACCGGATAAAACCTAGGGGCAGAATATACAAATTAGAAAGACAGGTATCAGGTACATTAGTAAACTATGAAATAATAGGTATTATTCGGCCGCTGGCAGCTTAGCTGCCTTTTCTTATTGTACCTACAATTCCTCTTATTGTCTCAGGTCTCATATCTTTAACTGATGCAATCCTATTACGACCACCACGTTTCGCATTATACAATGCATGATCTGCTGTAGCAACAAGTCCGTCTGCGGTTGAAATAATGTCACCGATCGGATATACTGAGACACCACCGCTTATAGTTACAGAAATTCTATGCCCGTCAACATTTGTAATGGCATTTCCAACCCGTTCTCGAATAGACTCTGAAACTTTTTCAGCCCCTTCAATATCAGTTCTTGGCATCAGTCTAGCAATTTCTTCGCCTCCATACCTAGCAGTAACATCGCTTCTTCGTGAAGAGGCATTGACTGCTTTTGCAACAGTTCTCAATACTGCATCACCAGCCATATGACCGTATCCATCATTAATTGTTTTAAAATTGTCAACATCAAACAATGTAAGGGCTAAAGGATTTCCTGTCCTTACAGCCTCAGTGAACTCTTCTGGCAATCTTGCATCAAAATATGCACGAGAATGCATGCGTGTAAGACCATCATAAATTGACTTTTCTCTTAAATCTTTTTCTTCGGCTAGCTGAGTAGCAAGCATGCCTCTTATATCCTGTATTAAAAAGTGATCACTACCAAACTGTTTAAGCAAACCTCTATATAACTCAGGTTCTTTTTCAATGGCTCCAGCTAAATAGCGCCCTGCAGCTGTCCTAATTCCAGGGCCAAGCAATGCCCTAAGTTCCTTATAGCTACCGTTAAATTTTGTCATTTTAAATCTCCCGACCTATATTGCTGTCGCTGTATTTATACAGCTTATTTAATATTATGTCAAAACTAGTATATAAAGTACTACTTTAAAGTGGCAGTATATGAATGTATTTAAAGCTAACGTACGGGCGTAATGCTTAAATACATCAACTTTCAAGAGCGTTTGGGTGTGTTAAAAATGGCAGGAAAAGGTACAGGAGAATGGGCATATCTAATATCAATCGTCATCGCAGTGCTAGCCGGTTTGGCTACAGCAACTGGATGGTCAAGCGCTTGGGTAACTTTGCTGCTTGTGGTATTGGGTGTTATTGTCGGTCTTCTGAATGTAACAGAAAAAGAGACACAGGCCTTCCTATTAGCATCAATCGGTCTAATAGTGGCAAGCACAGCTGCTTTCAGTAGCATAGATGTTGTTCTTGCTCCATTAGGAACAGTGATTGACGCTATAGTAAGTAACATAGCAGTGTTTGTTGCTCCAGCAGCTGTAATAGTTGCTGTAAAAGCAGTAGCAAGCCTTGCTTCAAACAAATAAGACAGCAAGCTATGTTAGCCTGTAGTACCAATGTAATTTCTTTTTTATTTTATATTAATTTTCTATTTATTGGAATTCCATCGTGTGCTTCTAAATCTAAATAATGGGCAATTTCAAAGCCAAATGTAGCTATTATAGTAGTAGCAAAAGCAGCCTTTGAGGGTACACCTAGTAACAATAATAATAACAATAACCAAACGGTGCAAAAATGTCTGCACAGTAGCTATGAAAAAATTCAGAAAAAGGTCCAAAATAACCTGCGTATCTTGCACCGGCTGCTACACCTAGACTTAAAGCGGCTAGCAATAAATTTGTTTTCTTTTCCATTCTAATTCGATAAAGGAAAACTTTAAAGAGGCAGAATTCCACCAGTCTAAGCGGTAGCGGTGACTGGTGGTGGGGTGCGGGAACCCCCGCCTGATGAATTGGGCTTTTTCTCTAACCAGACAGATAATTAAAATGTCAATAGCAGCCATAGCGGAGCTATG
>ORJL011481602.1_pt1 | contig 18085 bp, 10 predicted proteins | sample 1779941 | NCBI WGS metagenome assembly ORJL01 (sample SAMEA104232317, study PRJEB22302) | groundwater metagenome | biome: forest; feature: aquifer; material: groundwater | place: USA | collected 2011-08-07 | depth 5.8 m | reverse complement strand
TGATCGGGGGCGGTGTGTCCGGAATGACCTGCGCCCTGAGCCTCGCCGAACAGGGCCACCGCGTCTACCTGGTGGAGAAGGCACCTGTTCTGGGGGGAATGGCGAACCGGGTGAAGACAACTCAGGACGGGCAAGACGTGGCCCCGTTCTTGCATGGACTTTCGCAGAAAGTGCAAGCGCATCCCCTGATAAAGCTATACCTTGGGGCGGAAGTGGAGGAGACGGCCGGGTACGTAGGGAATTTCACCAGCAGGCTCTCCGGTCCACGGGTTACCATTCGCAGCGGCGTAGTGGTCGCGGCCAGCGGAGGGGAGGAGGTCAGGCCAGCAGAATATCTTTACGGGGCCAGCGAACGGGTCATGACCCTTCTGGAGATGGAAGATGCGATATCGAAGGGCTCGGCAGCTACTTGGGGGAGCGTTGTCCTTGTCGGCTGCGTGGGATCGCGCGAACCAGGCCGCCCTTATTGCAGCCGCATTTGTTGCGGACAAATGGTGAAGTGCGCCCTGAAGATGAAACATTCGCGGCCGGACATGGACATCAGCGTCCTCCACAGGGACATCAGGACTTATGGCTTCAGCGAATTGATTTACAGGAAGGCGGCGGAGCAGGGTGTCAGATTCATACGGTTCGACCTTGACGATAAGCCTGTGGTGGCGGAAACCGGGAATGGTGTGACGGTGACCGTCATGGACAAGGTTCTGGGCCAGCGCCTTGAAATCCCTGCCGACGCCGTGGGACTGGCCGCAGGGGTTTCACCGTCAAGGGACGGGGAACGCCTATCCAAAATGCTCAAAGTACCTCTCAACGAGGATGGTTTCTTCCTGGAGGGGCATTTGAAGCTCAGGCCGGTGGAATTCGCCGCTGAAGGCATCTTCCTCTGCGGCTTGGCCCACAGCCCTAAGTCTATCGACGAATCCATTTCTCAGGCACAGGCGGCGGCGGCGCGGGCCGGGGCCATACTGGCCCACGCGCAGATCGAGGCTCCGGGCATCGTTGGATCAGTGGATGTCGCCCAATGCATAGGATGCGGCGTGTGCAGAGACATCTGTCCTTTCGAGGCCGCGATACTGAACGAGACCGATGAAGGCCTCAAGGCGGAGATCATTTCAGCCTCCTGTAAAGGCTGTGGCCAGTGCGCCGTACGATGCCCGCGGCGGGCAATCACCATCAATTGTTTCAGCGACGAGCAAGTTATGAGCCAGGTTGCGGCGGCGGGAAGATGATGGCGAAGAATGCCAGGAAAGGACCTTTCGAACCCAGGATACTCGGTTTCCTCTGCCAGTGGTGCGGGTATGCCGGGGCCGACCTTGCGGGCGTATCGCGCTACAGGTATCCGCACAATCTCAGGGTTGTACGTGTGATGTGCTCTGGTCGCGTCGATCCAGCCTTTATCGTCGATGCGTTTTCCAAAGGCATGGATGGAGTGATGGTTATCGGTTGCCATCCCGGGGACTGTCACTACATTACCGGCAATTTCGAGGCGGCCAACATGGCCGTCGCCGCCCGCCTCCTGCTCGAGTACTCAGGCGTGAACCCGAAACGGTTCATGCTGGACTGGGTCTCGGCTTCCGAGGGCATGCGGTTTGCCAGACTCGCCTCGGAGTTTACTGCGGATATCAGAAACCTTGGCCAACTTGGCAAAGGCGAAGGTGAGTCGGAGGCGGGCCTCGACGACAGGCTGAAGGCAGCAAAGGCTGTATCGCAGCAGGAAAAACTGCGTTACCTGCTGGGTCGCTTCACCGCCTTTGTCAAAGAGGGCAACCACTACGGGGAACGATTTGCGGAGCATGAGATGCAGCGGATGCTTGGCGGCGTTATCCTGGACGAACTGCTGGCAAACGGGATAGTGCTCGCCCTGGAGGGTGGGCCTCTATCGGTCATGGAAACAGCAGCGAGATTGGGTCAGCCTGCAGAGCGGGTGCTACTGGCCATCATGAGTCTCAGGAGGAAGGGCATAGTGGAGGCAGCAGGGACCGTGGGCCGGACACCGACATATTCGCTCAAGCCGGCGAGGGTAGCCAATGTCTGCTAGGCCTACCGACCGCGCCGTCATTGTGGTCGGAGCCGGGATTGCCGGTGTAACCCGGGCGATAGAGCAGGCGAAGAACGGCAAACAGGTATATCTGGTTGCGGAAGGGGTGGGGGCAGACGTTGAATCCGGCATCAGTGAAGGACCGGAAGCGTCTGCGGCTTTGCAGGGATTCCGGGACCGGATACAGATAATCTCTCGGGCCGAACTTTCTTCTGTGGCAAGGGCGGACGGGAGGTTCCGGGTCAAACTGCGCAAGCGAGCTTCGCGGGTGCTGGACGAGCTATGCAATAGCTGTGCCGCTTGTTCCAGGATTTGCCCGGCAACCATGGACGACCCGATGCAGTATGGATTGTCCTCCAGGGCAGCTATTGACTCGCTGACGCCAGGTCAGGGTGGATACAACATTGCCAGAAATACGCCTCCCTGTCAGGAAGCCTGTCCCGTCCATCTCGATATCCGTGGCTACGTCGGGCTCGCTGCGGATGGAAGATATAGAGAGTCGCTGGCGTTGATACGTGCGATATTGCCGTTCCCAGGCGTAATCGGACGTATTTGTACCCGCCCCTGCGAGACCGCATGCAATCGCGGCAAGGCTGATGAACCCGTGGCAATATGCGCCCTCAAGAGGTATGTTGCCGATTGGGAACTGCAACAGGGCGACGCCGGTTCCAGCGCAAAGCCGGTCGTATCCCCGGTTTCGACCGGTAAGAAGGTGGCCATCATCGGGTCCGGTCCGGCAGGCCTGTCGTGCGCATGCGAATTGGCCCGCATGGGCCATGGCGCCACTGTTTTCGAGTCCTCATCTGTCGTTGGCGGCATGCTGCGCCTGGGTATACCCGAATACCGGCTGCCGAGGAGTATCCTCGATGGTGAGGTCGCCCTGATTGAAAAGGCCGGCGTGAAGGTGAAGACAAATACTGCCCTGGGCAGGGATATTACCGTGGACGGCCTTCTCGGCGAAGGCTACGATGCTATTTTCGTCGCGGTTGGGTCACACAAGGGCCTTAATCTGGGTGTCCCCGGGGGGGAGGGGCGGGGGGTAATCCACGGGATTGATTTCCTGCGCGAGGTAAACCTCGGGTCATGCAAGGGCGTCCATGGCAAAGTCGTGGTGGTCGGGGGTGGCAATGTCGCTATCGATAGCGCGCGCTGTGCCAGAAGGTTGGGTGCAGCCAAAGTGGGCCTGGTGTATCGCCGCACCAGGACGGAGATGCCCGCGCACGAGTCCGAAATATGCGCCGCTGTTGCGGAGGGGATTGACATAACATATCTGGCATCGCCAGTTGAGGTGTTGCTGGGGGATGGGAAAGTGCGCGGGTTGCGGTGTGTTCGGATGGAACTTGGCTCGCCTGACCGCAGCGGCCGGAGACAACCTGTTCCGGTCAGGGGTTCTGAATTCGATATCGAGGCAGACATGGTGGTCCCGGCTGTGGGACAGGAAGTGGATACGGAAGGGCTGGAAAACATCGGCCTGGATTTCACATCTGGAAGATTGTCCGTCGATCTAGCCACGTTGACCACGTCCAGGAAAGGTGTCTTCGCCGGCGGTGACGCCGTCACCGGCCCCCGCAGCGCCATCGAAGCGGTTGCCGCCGGAAGGTGCGCCGCTGAGTCGATAGACAGGTACCTCATGACAGGAGGCCACGAGTGAAACCAGCTTGCGATTATCGTGAAAGCGGGCTTGCCCGACGACTGGGGTATCACTGGTAGAAAACACGCCGCAGCAGCGGACCGTCCCATAACAGAACAATGAACATGAACAGGAAACACCTCAAACCTTATCCCGATATTCCAACGAAAAGGGCACAAATGCCAGAGGCCGCCCCTCCCCAGCGGGCCGTCTCCTTCATCGAGGCTGAACTCGGCTTTCCTGAAGACCTTGCCCGTGCCGAGTCCCGCCGCTGCCTGAGTTGCAGGGGTTGCCTGGGATGCGGGCTGTGCCAGGTGGTGTGCAAGCCGAAAGCCATCGACTTCGACCAGTGTGACCAGGAGGTCGAAATCGAAGCGGACGAAATCATACTCACTCCGGGTGCCTGTCAGGTCGCCTCGCCGGTAGACGAGAAGTACGGCTACGGTCGTTTCCCCGACGTGCTGATGGGGCCTGAATTTGACCGGGTACTCTCTGGAAACGGACCGTTCGGGGGAGAGGTGCTGCGGCCCTCGAATGGGGATATCCCGCAAGGCATTGCATTTATTGTGGTTGATGTCGGAGTAGCACCAGGCGGCGCAGCAGCCGAATCTATGCTGGCGTCCTTGGACTACACCACGGCTCTGGCTTCGCGCGCGCTATCCAAAGTCCCCGACCTCCAGGCAGTCATCATCGCGCCCTACCCCGGCCACGTAAACGAAACGGCCGGGACCCGTCCTCATGCCGGCGTGGTGTTCGTCTCAGGTGAGTTTGCAGAGGTCTGCGGTACCGATGACGGCAGATTGCTCCTCAGGCTGACCGGGGATTCTTTGCAATCGAATAAGTTCGACATCATTGTCCTCTGTACCGCCTCTATGTTGTCCTCCCAAATCGCCCGATGGTCCCAGGAACTGGGACTTGGACTGGAAGACCGGCTCTTCTGGCCTGATGGAACGTTTCAAGCCAGGGAAACCAAAGTCCCCGGCGTTTCGGTTGCAGGAATGATCGGCTCCTGAGACCGGGTGCAGCGGGTTTGAGGTCTCAGGAGCCCTGCAGGCTTTCAAGGACCAACTTGGTTATCTTGTCGTGACGAGTAATGTGCTCGCGGAGACGGAGTTTGACCATATCGGAGCGATTGGACAGACTGCCTTATCAATCCTTTGCCGATTGACCTGAGCATGGCGGGCATGTACACTCGCTCCGGCGGCCGGGGCCGGGTTCGGCCCCGAAACGTCTAGGAGGAACAGGTCGTGGAGAAGGACCAGCTATGAGAGACGTCCAGATAGAAAGCTATGGCGGTAGATGACTTCGCAACTGATTATCACACATTCCGGAAGCGCACACTTTGACGAGTTGACAGCCGTCAGCCTGATAATGGCCGTGCATGCCAACGCGGAATTCAGGATTGAGCGTCGTGAGCCAACAACGGCGGAACTGAATGATCCACGCGTGTGGGTGGTAGATGTCGGCGGCCGGCACGAGCCGGAGAAGCGCAATTTTGATCACCACCAGTCACTGGACTGTCCGGCCGGGTTCGTATTGGTGGCTGAGTACCTGGGGCTTTCTGAGACAATGTCGGTGCTGCCGTGGTGGTCCTTCAAGGACAATTTGGACCGGTTTGGACCGGTGAAGACCTCGCGGCAGTACGGCGCCGGCGACTATTTGGTGAACCGCAGCCCGGTGGAGAATTGGCTGATGACTGTGTTCGCCGCTGAACCGCAGTCAACCCTGCCTCTGCTCAGGTCTTTTGGCGCGCATATCATCGAAGAAGCACGCACGTTGAAGAGCCAGTTTGCTTTCTGGAGGGCATGTGCAAGAGTGACGATTGCAGGTGTGCCTGCCATGATCGGGGAAACAACGGAGACCGCCGGGCTGGATGAGTATCGCCGTGGGGTTGAAAACCCTCCCGACATAGTCATTTCACTGGACAGACGCAGCGACGGCTGGCGCCTGTTTCGCTTCGAAGGGACACCGGTCGACTTTTCCCTGATTTCAGAATATCCGGAGGTCGCCTTTGCCCACAAGAGCGGGTTCATGGCCAAGACGAAGGAGCGTCTGGCCATTGCCGACCTTATTACTCTCGTTAGCAAGGCAGTCATCAGCGATCACAAATAAACATAGTGGAATTATCAAGGTAGGAATGGCAAAAGAAGAGGGTGCCGCTCCAATCAATCATCAGGTATTGATCGATCTGGTGAGCATACGCATGCCTTTCGGAAAATACAGGGATCGGGTTCTTTGTGATTTGCCTGAACCTTATCTGGCATGGTTCCACCAAAAGGGGTTTCCCGCGGGAAAGCTTGGTGAGCTGCTGTCGGCCCTTTACGAAATCAAACTCAATGGGTTGGAATACCTTCTGAAGCCACTCCGAAAGTAGAAGCGATTCTGATTGGACTTCATCACCAGCCAAACATAGCGTCTCCGCCAGCCTGCCTGACGCAATTACGTGGTGATGAGAGATGGCAGTCGCGACCTGATTATCTGCTCGGCCGAGGAGACTACCTGTTGCATCAGTTCCGCAACAGTCGGGACGTTGCTGATGAGCCCGACAACCTGACCACAGGCGAGCAACCCGCAGTCCAGTTGTCCTGTCTCCAGAAGTTCTTTGCCGCACTTCTGGGACGAATAGCACGGTTAGGTCTGGCTCCGGGCTAAGCGAGCGCTCGGACGACCAGTGTAGTGGGGCGACAAGGGGCAAGTATGCGCTTTTTGAGGGTCAGGATCTCGCACGGGGCTCCGGAGCGGAGAATCTGGGTGCGGCAGAGCCCCGGACAAGGACGCTCCAAGCGGCTTGGAGGGCTCGGAGCGGGCATTGACAACCCCGTAGCACAATGGTTATCCTGACCAGGGACAATGATGGGTGCAAATCGATCAGTCGCGAGTTGATATGGGGAATCCCGGATAAGACTTCGGCGCTCTGACCTGGAGGCACACAGGTATGAGGTCTGCGCTGCGGCAGACGGTGGTGAGGCTTTGCACACCTTCGAAAAAGAGGCTCCTGACCTGGTTGTGCTGGACATCAGGATGCCCCGGATAGACGGGTTCCGGGTGTGCCAGCAGATTCGCGAAAGGGCGAGCACCCCTATTATCATGCTCACCGCTGTCGACAGTGAAGACGATAAGATCAGGTGTTTTGACCTCGACGCCGACGATTACATTACCAAGCCATTCGGGAAAAAGGAATTACTGGCCAGGGTCGAGGCGGTGCTGCGCCGCGCCGAGATCTCGGACGAGTGCGTTGAGCCTGCCTTTCACTGCCACGAGTTGACGATTGACTACACCGGGCATAGAGTCACCCTGGGCGAGGACGAATTGATTCTCACCGCCACCGAACAAAGGCTGCTCACTTGCCTGGCGCGAAACGCCGGCCGCGTGTTGACATCCGGCCAGTTGCTGGCGAAAGTCTGGGGCGAAGCGTACCTGGGAGAGATTCACATGCTTCAGGTGAATATGGAACGACTCAGGCGGAAGCTCCGGGATGATGCCCGAAACCCGAGGTTCATCAGTACCAGAACTGGCATCGGATACATGTTACTGAAGCCCGGCTAACTGGTCAACGCGGTCCAGAACACGGATACCGGTTTCCCGTCAATGCCTGCACAAACGGGGTTCGACAACAACCAGGTCGCGCGACGCAATCCTCTGTTCTGCGGCTGAACAAAGCGCCATTCGGCCCAATGTCTCACAACGCTGTCACAATAGACTATTGACCCGCCGCAGGGGCGTATTTCAATACGCCCCTACCTGATTTGGCCGCATTCCTTCTTCGGGTGCAGCCCGACCGGCTCGCCACAAGGTATTACAATAGATACAGGTGTGACGCATTTCGTGACATGGTTGTCCAACACGGCAGCGCCTTCGACAGTGGTTCACATACCCCCCCCACTATTGGTTACCACCGAAGAGCCCAGTAGACAGGTACTAACGTGCCTGTCAGGTATCCTACAAAGAGGCTTGGGGCACGGGGTTAAAGGGTACATACTCATATTAAGGGTGAAACTATGTCCAATTCACTGCGGCAGATTATTCAGTACGAAGTACGAGGAGTACTCTACAAATATTATGACTACTTTGATTATTGCGCCATCTATTTAAGGACTGCTCCATGCTGCCAGGGCTAATATAATGTGTGCATATGGTTTGCATTGCATGTGGCGTGGTTGCAACAGCCGCCCTGGTCAACCCGAGTTCGGAGGGCAATCAACTATGAATAAATCGGCAAGGTTCGCACCAATTAACAAGAGAGAGGATCGTTCCTCAGGCCTATTGACCTCAAGGGAGTTTGGCCGGGGCGGATAAGCCCCAGGCAGAGAGATAAGCAGCTAAATGATTGGGTTCGAGGGGTTCCGATTAGCGGACCAGACAGGGTTACTCCAATAGGGCTCGTATGAGCAACATGGGCGGACACATGCGGTCGGGCAGAAGACTCATTGCTGGCCTGTTACTCGCGCTGTGCCTGGTGATACCTGCAGTGCTCATGTCGGGCATTGCGGAGGGCGCCGCCAGAACAGCTTCGGTCAGCGGCAATTGGAGCAGCACCACAACTTGGGGTGGCTCTGCAGTCCCAACGTCAGCCGATGCCGTTACCATAAGCAGCGGTATTACCGTAACCGTGGATGTCCCGGCATCATGCCTCAGCGTCACCATCAACGCGGCCTCAACTGCCAACGGCATCACTATCAGCGGCACGAATACCCTCACAGTATCCGGGACCATAACGATGAACTTCCCGACGGCGGCTGTTGCCAGCACCCTGGCAGTCGACACCGGCACGTTGAGCGCAACCAGCATCAGCATAGCCGGAAGCCATACCGCCAAGCGAAACACAATCCTATCCGTCTCGACAGGCACCGTCACTACGAGCGGCGCCATCACCTTTTCCGGTACAGCCGCGCAAGCGCAGTTGACTTTCACCGGCGCGGGGACAATGAACATCGGGGGCAACCTGGGGACGGGTGGCACGTTCACGGCCTCGACCAGCACCGTGAACTACAACGGCAGTACGCAAACAGTCGGCGCTTATGCCTACAACAACCTCACGTTGTCAGGCGGTGGCGCCAAGACGTTGCAGACAGGAACTACCACGATCGGTGGCAACCTGACCCTGAGCGGCACTGCAAACGCGACCATGGTAGTTGGCCTGGCTATCACCGGCAATCTTAACATCGGAGACGGTACTACCTTCACGGCAGCCGGTTTTGCCTTGACGGTGACGGGAACAACCACCATAGGTGCCGGAACCAGTGGCAACCTGACCGTGTCTTCCTCCACCGGGACTAAAATCTTTACCGGGTTGGTCACGGTTAACACTGGCGGAACCTGGAATAACTCCGGCAATTCCGCTATCACTTTCCGGGGTGGAATTACCAGCAACCCTGCCTTCACTGCCGGAAGCGGTATGCAGACTTTTGACACGAACTCACAGGCTCTTACCGGGACGTTTTCCATTCCCAGCGTTACAGTCACCGGTCTTGGAATCATTCTTACCAACAACAACTCTCTCACGGTGTCCACCGCGCTCATCGGAACCGGCGGGCTGACACAGGCTGCGAGTGCTACTCTGAATATCAACGGTACTTCGACCATAACAACCCTGACAGCCACGGACAGTGGCAACACGGTCAACTACACTGGAGTTGCACAAACAGCAAAGCCTACTATTTATAGCAATCTTACAGTTTCAGGTTCCGGCAATAAGATTTTTGCCACAACACCAAACGTAAACGGCGTCCTTTCTATGGAAGGAAGCGCAACTGTTACAGTAACCGGTGCAGCGGTCGTAACATTTGGTGGAAGCGCGACACTGCAATACGACACTACAACTCCGAGAACTGCTTCAACCGAAGAATGGATAACTCCATTTGCAGCAACCGGTGGCGTCATCATCAAGAGCACTGGTGCTATTACGACCGGCGGTGCCAAAGTTTTCAATGCTGGTGTTGCCCTCAATATCAATAGTGGTGCCACATTAACACCCGGAGCCAATCTACTGACTTTCAACGGCGACTTTATCAATGCGGGTACATTAACCAGCGGATCAGGAGGAACTGCCTTTACGGGTACAGCAACGCAGAACATCGGCGGCTTTACCACCACTGGCTTGGTGTCTATGACCAAGACCGCCGGCACCGCCACTTTCACCGGTAATGTGACCGGTGCCGGTCTCACCATAAACGGATCGGGTGGGACGCTTAACCTGGGAGCAGGCCTGACGCATACCCTCACCGGGGTAGTAACCCTTAACGCCGGGACGTTGAACGGTGGTTCCAGCGTACTCAACGAAAACATGGTGAGCCCAACGGCGTGGAATGGGACAGGAACAGTGTTCAGCGCGAGTACAGGAACAGTGAATTTCGGTGCGGCGGGTGCCCAAACTCTTTCCGCATCGAGTACAACATTCAACAACCTCACGATCTCAGGTTCGGGGACCAAGACGCTGTCCAGCAACACCAGCGTGACGGGTGATCTGAACGTTTCCGCAGGCACGCTGGATTTGTCCACTTTCACTGCGAACCGGGCGAGCACCGGCGGCACGTTGTCGGTGGCAAGCGGAGCCACCCTGCTGACTGGCGGAGCTGCCAATTTTCCAACGAATTACTCTACTGTCAGCCTCGGAGCCACCAGCACGGTGAATTATGACAATGCTGGTGTCCAGACGGTCTCTGCACAATCCTATGGTAATCTCACCCTTTCTGGCTCCGGCGCCAAGACCATGACAGGTGTCACCACCATAGGTGGCAATCTGACCCTGAGCGGCACCGCCACCATGATCGGCAACGCTTCCTTAGCCGTTACCGGAGCTTTCAATTACGGTTCCAGCGGTTCAACAACTCTCACCGCCACCACTCCGGTCTCAACCGGCGCCTTCAACCAGACCTCCGGCACGCTGGTTGATAACGGCAATACCATTACGGTCACCGGCACAGGAGCATCCACCTGGGTAGAGTCGGGTACGTTTACCGCCACCGGAACTGTGATCTTTACCGGAGCAGCGCCGCAAATCGGCATTTCCAATTTCAATAATCTGACCTTGGGCGGCACGGCAAGCGTCACGCCCACAGGAGCGCTGACCATCGGCGGTAATCTCACCGTTGCAGACAGTACTGTCTTCACTGCGGCTGCTTTTGCCCTGACCGTAACAGGCACGACCACCGTTGGTGCTGGAACAAGCGGCATTTTGACAATATCTTCCGCCACAGGTACCAAAGCCTTTAACGGTGATGTCACCGTCAACTCCGGTGCAACATGGAATAATACCGCGACCAATGCAGCTTTGACCTTGCCTGGAAACCTTACAGTCAACGGCGCCTTCAATGCCGGAACCGGTGTGCATACCTTCAGTGGAACCACCAAAACAATCGGCGGAACATTATCCATTCCTTCTGTCACGGTCACCGGGACGTATACCAACAACGGTACGCTGACGGTAGGCACGTTACTGACGGTAACTAGTCCTGGCACTTTGACTAACAACGGTACCTTGACCGCAAGCACCGCACTCTCCGGGACGGGTCGACTGACTCAAGGGACAACTGGGACATTAAACATCAGCGGAACTTCCGGGATCACGACCCTGACAGCCACGGCCAGCGGCAATACGGTCAACTACAACGGCTCCGTCCAGACGGTGAAGGCAACTACCTACAACAAAATCGCCCTTTCCGGCAGCGGCCCAAAGTCTATGGCCACCGGTACTTCGGTTACTGGCAATCTGAGTATCGCTCCCACTGGGACAGCTACGGCGAGCGTCGGTACGGGACTTAATCTAACCGTCAACAGCCTCACGCTTGGTGGCGTGAATCAAGCTTCTGGAACTTGGGGATCTTCGAGTTCTAGTGCGACTCACAAGAATGACACCTACTTCGCTGCGACGACCGGCATTCTGACCGTCACAACCGGGATTGGCCCGTTGGATCATTTTGCGGTGACCACTCCCGGCACGCAGACGGCGGGATCTTCGTTCAGCATCACTACGATCACCGCGCAGGATACGAACAACAACACTGTAACGAGCTTCACCGGCACGGTGGATCTCACCGAGACCGGCGGCGGCGCCGGCGGCACGGTGACTCCGTCGCAGTCGAGTGCGTTCACTTTGGGTGTGCTTTCAGGACAGAGCGTGACACTTAGCAAGTCCGGGACGCTGGTAACGATCACGGTCACCGACCACGCCGGCACAGGCAAGACCGGAGTCAGCGGCACGTTCACGATCAACGCGAGTGCATTGGATCATTTCGCGGTGACCACTCCCGGCACGCAGACGGCAGGGTCTTCGTTCAGCATCACGACGATCACGGCGCAGGATACGAACAATAACACGTTGACGAGCTTCACCGGCACGGTGGATCTCACCGAGACCGGCGGCGGCGCCGGCGGCACGGTGACTCCGTCGCAGTCGAGTGCGTTCACCTTGGGTGTGCTTTCAGGACAGAGCGTGACACTTAGCAAGTCCGGGACGCTGGTAACGATCACGGTCACCGACCACGCCGGCACAGGCAAGACCGGAGTCAGCGGCACGTTCACGATCAACCCCGGCGCGGCGACCAGGCTGGTGATCACGGGGAACGGCGCGCAGACGGCGGGAGCCAGCCAGAACCTGACGATCACGACCGAGGATAGTGGAAGCAACACGGTGACCTCCTACACAGGGTCCAAGAACCTGACCTTCTCGGGTGCCAACAGTTCAACCAATCCGGCCACGGCGCCGACGGTTAAGAATAGCAGCGGGACGGCGATCGCCTTTGGCTCAACCACCGCGATCAGCTTCAGCAGCGGTGTGGCCACGGTCTCCGGCGGCAACAATGGGGTGATGACTCTGTACAAGGCAGAGGCGGCGACGATCAGCGCCACGGACGGCTCCATCAGCTCAACCGGAGGCGATCGCCTGTCCGTGATGGTCTCAGCGGCAGGCATGAACAAATTCGTTTTAAGTCTGGCCAGCCCGCAGCCCAACGGCCTGGCCTTTACGGGAACGAACACACTGACGGCCCAGGACGCCTATGGCAACACGGTGGGCTTCGATGCTTCGGCGAACAATGTGACGATTGCGGCCGATGCTCCGCTGACCGGGGCGGTCTCGGGCCTGTCGGGCGGGAACAAGTTGACCAGTGCAGGGGATTTCAGTTCGGGTGTGGCCAACCTGACCGCGCTGGGCATGACGTACACTGGCAACGCCACCAGCGGGACCTTCACCACGACCTCCGCCGACGGCGGTTATACTGGCACCTCGGGCAGTGTGACGATAAGAACAACACCCACGATAACCGCTGTGGGCCTGTACCAGACCGACCGAACGACTGCGGTAACGGCGATGACCCCCCAGGTTGAATACGCCGTGAAAGTCTCCGTTGCTGATGCCTACAACCTGAGCGAACTCACTACCGTGGTCTTAACCATCTACTACGACACAGGTGGCTCGTACAACCCGGCGAACATACCGGGGAGCGGGAACACACAGACCGCCGCCATCCTCACTTGGCTTGTTGGAGGCTCGCCGACCTGGAGCATCGATGCCGGCACGGGCACGACCTGGAGCATTGTGTCTGCCGACAGCATCCAGCCGAGTCTTGCGGGCACTTCCGGCGACTTCTGGTTCCATTTCAAGCCCGGCAAGGTAGCGACCGCTGCAAACGGCAAATGGTATGTCTACGCCAGGGCCACTAGCCCTTCCGGTTCCGGAGACAACCACCAGGACAGCAGGACGATGAACTGGTACGGAGAGATATCTGTCAACTCCGCGGCCGTTGATTTCGGCGGCGTAGCCATGGGCTCGGACTTCAGCGCCAATCCGCTGAGCGGCATATCGGTTACGTACATCTCCAATGGCGCCTATAGCATGCAGGTGAAGCTGAGCAGCCCGTGGAGCGGGGATGGTAAGGCCATCACCTTGAATACCTCGGGTAACCCGGGCACCGGGGAGTTTTCGGTTAAGGCGAACGGCACCTCCTCGCTGGGTAGCGCCGTCGTCGCCACCACCGGTTACGTGGCCATAGGCACGGGGACGCAGACCGGGGAAAGCGGTGTGGCCAGCGGCACACATACGCTGTGGCTCAAACTCGGAGCGCTGGGCATACCGGCGGTGCGTTACAGCGGCACAATCTACTATGGCATAGCACCATGAAAAGGGACACGGCGAATATGACAGGCCTCCCTATAGAAAAGGCAAACAAAGAAGGTAATTCGGGATCCAAGAAGGAGAGAAAGACATGCGCAAGATCACTTCCCTCATACTGGCACTTGTAGTTCTGGCAGGGCTGCTGCCTCAGGTGGAGGCCTTTGCCGCGGAAACAGGGCCACTCCCCGGCTCGTTCACCGTCGGCAGCGTGGCGCCCAGCGTAACCGGGTTGGAGATATACTCCGACTCCGGCTGCACGTTGATCGCTTCATCGCTGACCCCACAGGTGATGTACTACGCGAAGGTCACCGTTGCCGATGCTAACACGCTGAACGACGTCACCCAGATCAAGCTGAAGATACTCTATGATGTGAACGGCACCAATCCGGATGAGACAACTATCACGGCGGGTGACGCGCAGACCGCGGCGATCATCACCTGGACCAAGGAGAGTGGCTTATATGCCATTGGCGCGGGAGTCGGCACAACCTGGGCAGTGGTGACCGGCAGTTCCGTATTGCCGGCCATGTCCGCCAGCAGCGGCGACTGGGTCATCGCCTTCAAAGTAGGCAAGGTGGCAACGGAGTCGCTGGGCTCGGCAAAGTGGGACTTCCACGCTCGGGCAACGAATACCGTCGGTTATACAGCAGGGGCGTACAAGCGGAACAAAACCATACCGTGGTACGGACAGGTCTCCATGAACACCGCCAATGTGAATTTTGGGTCAGTCCCTCCGGGCACGGGTTTCGGCGCTGGCATCAACAAGGTGACAGGAATCTCGTCGACGTGGGTGAGCAACGGCGACTGGATGGAGAAGGTCAAATCGTCGGCAACATGGATCGGAACCACAAACACCGCATCTTTGGATGCGACAGGCAACACGGCGAATCCACAGGAGTTCTCCTTAAAGGCTTGGACCAGCGACGATTATGCAAGTGCGTTGCTGCTTGATACCACTGGCATCACCGTAGAAGCCGAGGGCGTTCAGACGTCCGAAAGCGGCATCCCGCACCTAACGGGCACTTTGTGGCTCAAGCTGGCTTCGGTATTCGCCATCGACCAGTACAGCGGCACGATTTCTGCCGTCATATCCAATAGATAAAGGAATCACCCTCACCCTAACCCTCTCCCATCGATGGGAGAGGGGAGGATGTTGCAGAGGGCATGTATTGGAGACAGATGTAGGTTTGGAAATCACGTTAATTGTGCTGTCATTCCGAGACCCGCAGGCCGAGGAATCTACCCCGCGAGGCAGATCGTTTCACGGAGTTTACCCCGAGCACGAGGTAGATTCTTCACTTCGTTCAGAATGACACAATGCGATGTGTTCATTGTGACAACGCGCGAAGGGTTCAGAACAACATGAAAAAGGCTGGAAACACCACACTGGGAAAGGGGTAGGACAGAACATATGCGATTGATCGAGTTTCTCAAGGGGAAGAAGCGCGCCTTCCCTATCGCTTTCGCGCTCATCCTGGCCGGCCTGCTTGCGCCGTCCCAGGCGGGAGCGCAAGGGGGAATAGGGTTGTCGGGCAGCTTTTACCAGCAGGCGTTCCAGATACCCCAGGGTTCATCGATCGGCGGACCCAGCATAGACGTGGCCGTTTTCAACACTGGCAGCGATTCGATGAGGGTCAAGATGATCACGCAGGTCCCGCCGGGGGTCAACATGACCCTATCCCATAGCGACTTCACGCTCGCGCCAGGCGGACAGCAGCAGGTGCTCGTCGGGATAGAAGTGACCATGAATGCAACTCCGGGTGAATACGATCTGGGGATCTCCGCCGAATCGTATGTCGACGCGGGCACGGGAATCCGCCTGGCGGGCTCCGCCATGCAGACCGCCAAACTGGTGGTCCTCGGCGAGTCTGCCATGGTTTCCGTCCAGGCAAAGAGCCCCGACGGCCTGCCGATAGTAGCCATGATCCGGCTATACCGAGTCGTCGAAGGCAAGAACTACGAGGTAGCCTACAGCGAGACAGGTTCCATCGACCTGAAGGTAGCGCCGGGGCAGTTCATCGCCATCAGTTCCATCGGCGGCCAGCAGGTGGCCGAGGAGACGTTCAGCGTGGCCGCAAATGACAGCAAGGCTGTAAGCCTTTCAGGAGCAACTGTCTACTTCGAAGGCTTCGGGGCAGTGCCCAATTACCAGAAGGATGGCGGCAAACTCGCTTTCGTCCAGCTTGTCTACACCGTCAATAACCTGTATCAAAACGTGGACAAGGCCGGCGAGGTCCTACTATCTGTCAGCCGTGACGGTTCTCCGGCAGAGGCGACCTCATTGATAACATTCAGCCCTCTGGCACTGGGCCGCGCCGGGTTGAACTACAACTACATACCCACCAGCGGCTGGAAGGACGGGACGTATAGCTTCAAGCTTCACTTGAAGCTGGACGGGAAGCCCTACGCCTCCAGTCCGGAACAGCAGGTTAAGGTGACAGGCGCAGCGAACAGCGGCGGAGTGAGCCTGGCAGTAATCGCCGGCATCGCAGCCGCGTTGGTCGTTGCCGTTCTGGCTTTCCTGCTGCTGCGCAAGAGAATACAGGCGTGAATGGGAAGAAAGAGCCTCTTCTGCGCCCTGTGCGGCCTGATCATCGGGATGGTGTTGTCCGTCTCGGTGACCCAGCGCAGCGCTTCGACAGGCGCGTTCACCGCTAGTTTCAGCACAACGCTCAGGATATGGGGCGTTAACGCCTCGGTGCTGGGAACCGGCAGTGTCAGTATTTCGTGGCTCACCAGTGCAGGCGCATCTTCCCAGGTATTCTACGACGTAAAGGCCCATGCAGATACCTCGGGATATCCGTTTCGCAGCAATTTAGACCTTACACAGGCCCTTCAACACGACATGACTCTGGAAGCGCTTCAAGGTTCGACGGCGTACCATTTCAGAGTGATGTCCATTGCCATTGTACGCGGCGTCCAATTCACTGCAATTTCGGAGGACTTCGCCATCGAAATGCCGGGAGCCCCGGATCCCCCACGCGACAGGGAGGTCGAACTGGGCCAGCTTACCGGCTCGACGCCTCTCGTATTGAACGCCGCCGGCGTCACGCTGGCGTCCGCGAAACTCACCACTGGAGACGGGCGGGCTTCGCTGACAATAGCCGCCGGCACGCGGATGCTCGATTCAAGCGGTCAGCCACTGTGGTCGTTATCAGCCACTGTGCCTACCGGACCCCTCCCCACGTCGATTGACACGATCATAGCCGCATGGGATTTCGGTCCGCAGGGGGCGACATTCGTCCCTCCTATGACCCTTACACTCGCGTACTCTGCCCAGACCCTGTCTGCTGGCGTATTGGGGGACACTCTCTATATCGCCTTCTGGAACGGTTCCGTATGGCAGAAGCTGCCGAGCATGGTGGATACCAACGCCCGGACGGTGTCAGCGCCAATTTCCCACTTCACACTGTTCGCCATAATGGACAAAAAGCAGGCGGTCACACCCGCACCGACGCCGACGCCATCGCCCACTACTACCAATACGGCAACGACCAAGTCTGCAACCCAGCCATCGCCCACGGCTCCAGCGTCGACAACCACGCAAACGCCCCCGCCGTCTCAGACGCCTGACCCGTCTGCGCCATCTTCGTCGACGTCCCCATCAACCACACCGTCACCGTCCACCTCGTCCAAACCGGCAGGACCGTCAAATAACGGGTCCGTCTACTTGTGGATTGTCGCCGCCTGTCTCGCAGCGGCCGTCGCCCTCTCAATGGCAGTGTTGTTAGCCAGAGCTCGGTGCAAAGGGTAAGGGCCGTGACCGCTCCGGGAGACTCGGATTCGTTCAGGATTTTGGCATTGGCGTTTCGGAGCCGTTTTCACTCAACCATCGCAGCGTGTGCGCCGGCATCCTTGCGCCAGAGACGCCGCGCAGCCTCTCCAAATCGGGGGGCAATCGCCTCAGATCGTCCGCAGTGTCCATGTCGGCGTAGCGTTCGATAACCCCAACCGAAAGCTTGGCCTGTTCAGCCCTTTTCAACGGATCTTCCAGGAAAAAGCCGGTGTTTCAGATAGGGTCTTGAAGTAATTCGTATCTGCAGGTCGGTAGCCACTAATGCTCCTTTTTCAACAAAGGATACCACAAATTATCCTAAGTGAACACGGTATTGCGGCTAGAACCACCGCCGATATGCTGGACATGCCTGGACCTCGTCCGTTCCTAGTGTTGTTACATAATAGCCTCGAACTGATGGCAAAGGCATAACGCCAGCGACCTCAAATATCAATACAGTATCAGGCGGCCGTTAAACCAAAGTTTTCAAGTGAAAATGGGGATGGCACAGATACGAGTTAGCTTCAGGGGGGA
>ORJL010650066.1_pt1 | contig 18094 bp, 15 predicted proteins | sample 1779941 | NCBI WGS metagenome assembly ORJL01 (sample SAMEA104232317, study PRJEB22302) | groundwater metagenome | biome: forest; feature: aquifer; material: groundwater | place: USA | collected 2011-08-07 | depth 5.8 m | reverse complement strand
CGGCACTTTCGGGCTAATGAGGCTGGCTGGCTTCAGTCTGGACAACCTTTCGCTGATGGCGCTCACGATTTCGACCGGCTTTGTGGTCGATGACGCCATTGTCATGATCGAAAACATCGTGCGCTTCATCGAAGCGGGCGACCCACCCATGGAGGCCGCGCTGAAAGGCGCGAAGCAAATCGGATTTACGATCATCTCACTCAGCTTCTCGCTGATCGCCGTCTTCATCCCATTGATTTTCATGACGGGCATCGTGGGCCGGCTGTTCCGGGAGTTTGCGATCACGTTGAGCGCGGCGGTGGTGGTTTCAGCCACCGTTTCGCTCACGCTCACGCCAATGATGTGCGCGCGACTGTTGAAGGCCGACGACAAGAGCAAGCACGGCCGGCTCTATCTGGCTACAGACCGGATGTTCCAGGGCTTGCTTGGCGCGTATGATCGCAGTCTGCAATGGGTGCTCCGGCATCAGGCGTCAACCCTGATGGTGGCGATCGTAACCATGGTGGCCACGGTGTGGCTCTACATCATCGTGCCCAAGGGGCTGCTGCCCCAACAGGATACCGGCTTGATCATCGGGGTCACCGACTCCGCTCAATCCATCTCGTTCCGGGCCATGGTCGATCGCCAGCGCGCCATTGCGGAGATTGTCGCGAAAGACCCGGATGTGACGAGCGTGGCGTCCTTCGTCGGCGCGGGCACTGTAAACTCGACCGTGAATTCGGGCCGGCTCTACATCAATCTCAAGCCTCGCGACAGCCGCAAGGCCGGCGCGGGGGCGATCATTGACCGGTTGCGCGCGGCGACGGAGTCGGTGGAGGGCATTTCCCTGTTCATGCAGGCGGCGCAGGATGTGCAGATCGATAGCCGCGTCAGCCGCACCCAGTATCAATACACCTTACAGGATGCGGACGTGGTCGAATTGTCCGACTGGGCGCCGAAGCTTCTTGCCGCCATGCGCGCCAGACCGGAGCTGAGCGATGTTGCCTCGGACCAGCAGTCCGGGGGGCTTCAGGTCCGGGTCGAAGTGGACCGCCAGAAGGCTTCGCGGCTGAACGTGCTTACACAGGCCATCGACGACACGCTCTACGACGCGTTCGGGCAGCGCCAAGTCTCGACCATCTTCACTCAGCTCAACCAATACCGCGTGATTCTCGAAATCGAGCCGCAGTTCCAGCTTACGCCGGAGTCGTTGGACAAGATCTACGTCAAGTCCTCGACTGGCCGGATGGTGCCGCTGAGCGCCTTTGCCACTGTGAAGGTTGCGACCGCGCCCCTGACCATCGTTCACCAGGGCCAGTTCCCGGCGGTGACACTCTCGTTCAACCTGCGCCCGGATGGCTCGCTGGGCGAAGCCGTAAAGGCAATTCAGAGCGCCGAAAAGGAAATAGGTCTGCCTGAGACCGTCGTGGCCACCTTTTCCGGTAGCGCGGCGGAGTTTCGTTCCTCGCTCAAGAGCGAGCCGTTCCTCATCCTGGCGGCCATCATCGTCATTTACATCGTCCTGGGAGTCCTCTACGAAAGCTACGTCCATCCCATCACGATCCTCTCCAGCCTGCCCTCGGCGGGCGTGGGAGCCCTGCTTGCGTTGCTGATCTGCCACGAGGATCTCTCGCTTGTCGCGCTGATCGGAATCATCCTGCTGATTGGCATCGTGCAGAAGAACGCCATCATGATGATCGACTTCGCCCTCGATGCCGAGCGAGCTGAAGGCCTAGCGCCGGAGAAATCGATCTACCAGGCCTGCCTGTTGCGGTTTCGTCCAATCATGATGACCACGATGGCAGCGCTCCTCGGCGCGCTGCCGCTGGCTCTGGAACAGGGAACCGGTTCCGAGTTGCGGCGTCCGCTCGGCATTTCCATCGTCGGCGGTCTGTTGCTCTCGCAACTCATCACTCTTTACACCACACCGGTGGTCTATCTTTACCTGGACCGGCTGGGACGCTGGGTCCGGGGTGGGCGTTCGGTCATTCGTGCTGAGGAAGCCGTTTCTCCGCCGCTGAACGCGGGCGCGGGCCCCGCCTCGCCATGAACGTTTCAGGACCATTCATTCGCCGCCCCGCCGGCACGTCGTTGCTGGCCATTGGCCTCTTCCTGGCCGGCGTGGTGGCGTACCACTTCATGCCCGTGGCGCCGATTCCGCGCGTGGATTTCCCGATGATCAGCGTGTTCGCGTCGCTGCCCGGCGCCGACCCGGCGACGGTGGCTTCGTCCCTGGCCGCGCCGCTCGAGCGCCGCTTGGCCCAAATTGCCGGGGTCACGGAACTCACTTCGGTCAGCACGCTGGGCGGTTGCTCCATCTCCATCCAGTTCGACCTGGACCGGAAGGTGGATGGCGCGGCGCGGGACGTGCAAGCGGCCATCAACGCCGCCGCGGGCGATCTGCCGATCAACCTGCCGGGGCCGCCCACCTACCGCAAAATCAACCCCGCCGACGCGCCCGTCATGATCCTGGCGATGAGATCTGAAACCTTGCCGTCCACACAGGTGTTCGAGTGCGCCGATTCCATCATCGGACAACGGTTGAGCCAGGTGGAAGGCGTGAGCCAGGCGATCATCAGCGGCGCGGACAAGTCCGCTGTGCGCGTCCAGGTCAATCCCGGGGCGCTGGCCTCGACAGGTCTGAGCCTTGAAGACGTTCGCACCCTGCTCAGCCAGGTGAACATGGATTTGCCCAAGGGAAGCTTTGACGGCGAGCAGCATTCCCACACGCTGGTGAGTAACGACCAACTCCTGGATGCCAAGGGTTATGAGGACCTGATTCTCACGCAGCGACGCGGCATTCCGATCCAACTGAGCGCGTTGGGTCGCGCGATCGAGAGCGTTGAGAACCAGCGTGTCGCCGGTTGGGCGGGCACGAACCGCTCGGTTCTCGTCATCATTTTCAAGCAAGCCGGCGCCAATGTGATCGAGACGGTGGACCGCATTCGCGCCGTGTTGCCACAGCTCGAGAGGTGGATCCCGCCCTCGGTGAAGATTACCGAGGTGAGCGACCGGACGACGACCATCCGCGCCTCCGTGCACGATGTGCAGTTCTCGCTCCTGCTGAGCATCGCTCTGGTGGTGATGGTCATCTTTCTATTCCTGCGGCGATTCTGGCCCACGTTCATCGCCAGCGTCACCGTGCCGCTCGCCTTGTCGGGCACGTTCGCCATCATGTATCTCTGCCACTACAGCATCGATAATCTCTCCCTGATGGCCGTCACCATCTCGGTCGGCTTCGTGGTGGACGACGCGATCGTCGTCATCGAGAACGTCCATCGCTTCATCGAGATGGGGGAGACACCCATGCAGGCAGCGTTCAAAGGCGCAAGGCAGATTGGGTTCACGGTTATTTCCATGAGCACCTCGCTCATCGCGGTGTTTATTCCGCTCCTGTTCATGGGTGGGTTGATTGGGCGTCTGTTCCATGAGTTCGCCGTGACAGTGAGCGTGGCCATCCTGGTCTCCGGAGTGATCTCCCTCACATTGACGCCCATGCTTTGTTCCCGCTTCCTGAAGGCGGAAGCGGCCTATGGGAAACCGGGCCCTTTCAACCGGATCTGCGAACGGCTCTTCAAGTGGCTCCTCGGCCACTACGAGACCGGTTTGAAATGGGTGCTGCGCCATCCGGCCTTCATGCTGTTAGTGGCGCTATCGACCCTGATTGCCACCATCTGGCTCTACAAGTCGGTGCCGAAGGGCTTCTTTCCACAACAGGACACCGGCATCCTGATGGGCTCGACTGACGCGGCGCAGGACATCTCCTTCGGCGCCATGGCGGAGCTTCAGCAGAAAGTCGCGAAGATTGTCCTCGACGACCCTGCCGTGGCCACGGTCGGTTCCTTTATGGGGTCCGGAGGCGGCGGCACTCTCAACAACGGCCGCATGTTCATCACCCTGAAGCCGCTCGCGGAGCGGAAGGTGGGCGCGGAGCAGGTCATTGCCCGCCTGCGCCGCAAACTGGCGGATGTCAGTGGGATGAGTCTGTTCCTCCAGGCGGCGCAAGACATCCGGGTGGGCGGGCGAATGAGCAGGGCGCAGTTCCAGTACGCGCTGCAATCGGGCGACCTCGATGAACTCAACCGCTGGTCCACGCTCCTGGTGGACAGACTGCGCCGCGCGCCGCAACTGCGGGACGTCAGCAGCGACCAGCAAACGCGTGGCCTCCAAACCATGGTCGTCATCGACCGCGACGCCGCCGCGCGCCTGGGCGTTTCGCCCGTCGCCATCGACAACACGCTTTACGACGCCTTCGGCCAGCGGCAGGTTTCCACGCTCTATAAGCAGTACAACCAGCACCACGTCATTCTCGAGGTGGAACCGAGTTACCTGCGTGATCCGTCCTCGCTGAACCAGATTTACGTGCGCTCTACGAACGGCGTGCAGGTGCCGCTGGCTAGCGTTGCCCAGTTCAAGACCGCCAACACCTTCTTGTCGGTGAGCCACCAGGGGCAGTTCCCGGCTGTGACCCTTTCCTTCAACCTGGCTCCCGGCGTGGCGCTTGGCCAGGCCACGGAAGTCGTCGAGAAGACAGTGGCGGACTTGAGAATGCCGTCCAGCGTGCAGGGGAGTTTCCAGGGGACGGCACAGGTGTTTCGAGCCTCCATGTCCAACATGCCGCTCTTGATCCTCGCCGCCGTCGGCGCGGTGTATGTGGTTCTGGGGATGCTTTATGAGAGCCTGATTCATCCCATCACCATCATCTCGGCTCTCCCCTCTGCCGGCGTCGGCGCGTTACTGGCGCTGATGGTATCGGGCTTTGATCTGTCGCTGGTTTCCTTCATCGGTGTTATTCTGCTGATGGGGATTGTGAAGAAGAACGCCATCATGATGATCGACTTCGCCCTGGATGCCGAACGTCACGAGGGGCTCACTCCGCGCGACGCGATCTACAAGGCCTGCGTCATCCGCTTTCGCCCCATCATGATGACCACAATGGCCGCGCTCTTCGGCGCGATTCCTCTGGCAGTCGGCATGGGGACCGGATCCGAGTTGCGCAAGCCGCTGGGCATCGCGGTGGTGGGCGGTTTGCTCCTTTCGCAAGCGCTCACCCTTTACACCACGCCGGTCATCTATCTGGCTTTTGAAAACCTGGGACAGCGCGTCAAGGCGTGGCGCCGTGGACGGAGAGTCGCACTCGCCCCGGCCTGATCGATTGTTTTATGAGGATTCCTCCGATTCACAACTTGAAGGCGGCGGTGGGCAGTCTCGCCGTCGCCTTGCTGCTGGCTGGCTGTGCCGTCGGGCCCGATCACCAGCGCCCCTCGGCGTTCGCAACCAATGCAATGCCGGCGGCCTTTGCTGGAACGATCGCCACGAACCGGGGCGAGTGGAAACCAGCCGAACCCTCCGCGCACTTGCCGCGCGGCGCGTGGTGGGAACTGTTCAGTGACACCGAACTGGACCGGCTCGAGACCCTTGCGAGCGCCCAAAACCAGGAACTCGCCCTCTCCCTGGCGCACTTCGAACAGGCGCGCGCCCTCGTCAACGTCGCTCGTGCCGATTCTTTCCCCCAACTCTCCGCCGCGCCCGGTTTGACCCGCCAGCGCACCAGCGCGAACATGACCTCCGGCCGGAGTTCCACCTTCAGCACCTTCAGTATCCCGCTCGACGCGAGCTGGGAACTCGACCTCTGGGGCCGGGTTCGGCGCGGAGTCGAAGGCGCCCGCGCCCGGCTCACGGCGTTCGCCGACGACCTCGAATCCGCCAAGCTGGCCATCCAGGCGGAAGTTGCCATTGATTACTTCACTCTCCGTTCCCTCGATGCCCAGGATGCGCTGCTGCGGCAAACCATCGAAGCCTACCAGCGCTCCTTGGACCTTACGCAGAATCGCCGCAAGAGCGGCATCGCCACCGAACTGGATGTCTCCCAGGCCGAAACCCAGCTCAAGTCCACCGAGGCGGAATTGCCCGCCGTCGAACTGCAACGCGCCAACGTGCTCCACGCCCTTGCCACCCTCTGCGGTCAACCGGCCACCCTTTTCGAGGTCAACCCCACGAAGACCGCGTTCACCGCCGGTCCCGGCATTCCGGTGGCGGTGCCGAGCGAGCTCCTGGAGCGCCGTCCGGACATTGCCGCCGCCGAACGCCGCGTGGCCGCCGCGAATGCGGACATCGGTGTCGCCAAATCCGCATTCTATCCGCGCATTCTGCTCAACGGATTGGCCGGTTTTCAGTCCATCGACGCCGGGGCGCTGTTCAACTGGCCGAGCCGCGTCTGGTCGGTGGGCCCCTCCGTCCAGTTGCCGCTCTTCACGGGCGGACGCAATCGCGCCCAGCTTGCCTCCGTCCGCGCCAATTACGATGCCACCGTGGCCGGCTATCGGCAAACGGTCCTCAGCGCGTTCCAGGAGGTCGAAGACCAACTCGCCGCCCAACGCCTGCTCGCCAGGGAATTCGATGCTGAAAACGCCGCGCTCAAGTCGGCCCGCCGCACGCTGGAGATTTCCGTGACGCGCTACAAGGGCGGGGTGATCACCTACCTCGAGGTGGCCATCGCTCAAAACACCGCCCTGGCACACGAAGAAACCGTGGTGAAACTGGCCTCTCAGCGACTCGCGGCCAGCGTCTCGCTCATCAAAGCGTTGGGAGCCGGCTGGAGCGTGGACAAGACTGAAAAAGAACATTGACTTGGCTCCTGGCTCTCCCCGTCGGCCGGTTCTGGCTGAGGACGTCGCTCTTGAGCACCGCAATCGTGTGTCCTGAGGGACGATGTTCCAGTCGTTTACCTCTTGCGAATGACAGCATCCATGCTATCATGCAATAGATGCCTGACATCGTGGTAGTCGATACCAGCGTGTTTGTCGCCGCACTCAAGAGCCGTGACGGAGCCGCGCGGGAAGTCCTGCGCCTCTGCCTGCAAGGCGAGCTGTCGCCGATCATGGGGCACTATGACAACAATGACAATCCGGCTTCCGGACGATAAGCACGCCCGTCTCAAGCACCTCGCTGAACAACGGGGGTTGAGCCTCAACAAGCTAATCGAGGAATGGTCCACAGTGGCGCTGACCGAGTTTGATGCCGAGACCCGCTTCCGACTACTCGCTGCCCAAGGCGATGCGAGCCGGGCATTGAGAGTCCTCGACAAACTCGACGATGCCTTCGGCAAGAAACGAGCCTGAACGCTCACCGCGCCAGTCAACAAGACGGAACCGTTTAGCTCCATTTCGATCAGTCTGACCTCCTGGCTCACGGACGAAGGCGCGGGCATTCAGGGGGAACACGCCCTCACCTTCTGGAGAATAGGTTTGAATATCTATAGATTTTGTAGAGTATCACCCAGTACTGATCGACTATAGGGCCTATATAAACAGCGCCAAGTTCTGCACAGTAGCGTGTTGTGCATTATCTTGATAAAAACAGTTGACATAGTTATGTTGTGCCGTATTCTCCTCTCAACATCGCGGTAAATCTGACTATGCGCAGTTCATCAAACTCAAGATCGCCGCACCCTGATTGGGTGCGGGTAGTGCAGGATCAAGTCGGTGCCATCCGATTCGGCGTCGTGCAAATCGTCATCCACTAGTCGCGCGTTGTGCAGATCGAGCGTACCGAGAAACTCCGGTTCGACCGGGCGATCGGGGAGGCGCATCCGGTGGTCGGGAAATCGTCCAGCGACGACAGGCTATTCCAGCCGGCACATTCGAGCCTTTAATTGCCCCATAAACCGTTAACCAAACACTCAGATAAACACATGCCTCTCTATCCAAACATTATCAGCACCGTGGGCCGCACGCCCCTCGTCAAACTTAACCGGATCGCTGCCGGCGTCGATGCGACGATCGCGCTCAAAGGCGAGTTCTTCAACCCGCTCGGCAGCGTGAAAGACCGCATCGGCTACGCGATGGTTGATGCCGCGGCGCGCGACGGTCTGCTCACGCCCAGGACCACGATCATCGAGGCGACCAGCGGCAACACCGGCATCGCGCTGGCGTTCGTGGCGGCTGCGCGCGGATACAAGCTCATCCTCACGATGCCGGAAACGATGAGTCTCGAGCGGCGCACCTTGCTGGCGCTGCTTGGGGCCAGGCTGGTTCTAACTCCCGGCCCGGAGGGGATGAAGGGCGCGATTCGCCGCGCGGAGGAACTGAACAAGGAGATTCCGGATTCCTGGATTCCGCAGCAGTTCAACAACCCGGCCAACCCGGAGATCCACCGCAGGACCACCGCCGAGGAAATCTGGGCCGACACCAATGGTAAAGCGGACATTCTCGTCTCGGCCGTCGGCACTGGCGGCACTCTCACGGGCGTGACCGAGGTGATCAAGTCGCGCAATAAGAATTTCCTTGGCATTGCCGTCGAGCCGAAGGATTCGCCCGTCATCACGCAGACCCGCAACAGCGAGCCGGTCAAGCCCGGTCCGCACAAGATCCAAGGCACCGGCGCCGGTTTCGTGCCGAAGAATCTCAACCTGCAAATCGTGGACCAAGTCATCACGGTCAGCAACGAGGACGCCATCAACATCGCGCGCCGGTTGGCGTTGGAGGAAGGGATACTCGCGGGCATCTCCACTGGCGCGAACGTGTGGGCCGCCCTGCAAGTCGCCGCGCGTCCCGAGAACAAAGGCAAGTTGATCGTCACCATCGGCTGCAGCACGGGCGAGCGTTACCTGAGCACCGTACTGGCTGATGAGGCGCGAAAACAAGTTTCGACGTGACGGTCGTCACGTCGGGGCATGGGGAAGTGGGGACGGGGTCGCCACACGGCAAGGCATGGCGTCGCAGAAGTCACAGTCGCTGGTCCGAGTTCAGCCACTGCCTCCTGTTTCGATCTCGCCCGGCTGTTCGCCGGGCAAAGTAACTTTCTCCTGAAATTTGAATTAGCTCGCCGACCGGATAACGGAGGCGTAACACAGCCATAAGACATCTCGCTGACCGGGCACCCGGAAGTGGGTTGTGAAACATCACCAACAGCAAAATGAAGTCACCGGAGATAAACCGATCGAACAATCAGTCCATAACCGAACAACGCGCGCTTTCAACTCTCGCCGTCACATTACTCGTGGCTGCCGCCCCCGTGCCAGTCACTGCGGCCGCCGATGCCGCGCCTGAAACAACGGCATCCGCCACCCAGCCGGAAAAGCCCGCGCCGCTCCCGCTGCATCAGATCGAAGGCAACGGCGGCATTTTTTCCACGCTGTCCGCCTACATCGTGAATCCGCCGCGGGACGGCGAAGTGGTGGGCCGGCCGAGCGTGGGCTTTGCTTACGTGAGCCTCGGCCACGACCGAGACCTCGAAGCCCTCACGGCGACCGTGTCGCCCTGGAAGCGGCTCGAACTGGGCTACGGCTGGAATCGGCTCGGCCTGGGCGACCTGCCGCTGGCCATCAAGGACGCCACCACGGTGAGCATCAGCAAAGAGGACGTTCAGGTGCACAACTTCAACGCCCGCCTGCAACTGCTCAAGGAAGGAGAGTTCGACCAGAAATGGATTCCCGCGCTGACCTTCGGCTCACACTTCAAGCACAACGACGGCATCGGCACAATTGACCGCGAGCTCGGCGGCGCATTGACCGTCGCCGGGATCAAGGACAACGACGGCGTGGATTTCACCCTCTACGCTTCGAAGATGTTCACGCAACTGCCGCGCCCGGTTCTGCTCGAACTCGGCGGGCGCGCAACCAAAGGCGTCTGGAACGGTCTGGCTGGATTCACCGACAACTACAGTTTCCTCTTCGAGGGCAATGTGGTGGTGTTCGTCACCAGCAATCTCGCCTTGGCCGCCGAGTACAAACAGCAGGCCAACGACTATACCCCCATCATCGGCCCCGGCGGCCCGCTCGTTGGCAAGTCCGGCGACTGGTGGACCCTGGATGCCGCCTACGTCGTCAACAAGCACTTCACAGTCGCGGCCGGCTACGGCCACTTCGGCGGCGTGCTGAACCACCAAGCCAACGGCGTCTGGGGCATTACGACCAAATACGAATTCTAACCAACAAACCATTAAACTCTGACCATGAGCACTCCATCCAAAGGCCTCAGCACGCTGGCGCTGCACGCCGGCCAGGTTCCAGATCCGACAACCGGCGCCCGTGCGGTGCCGATCTACCAAACGACATCCTACGTCTTCAAAAGCACCGAGCACGCCGCGAATCTCTTCGCGCTGAAGGAATTCGGGAACATCTACACGCGCTTGATGAATCCTACCAACGATGTCTTCGAGCAGCGGGTCGCCACGATCGAGGGCGGCACCGGCGCGCTCGCGGTCGCCTCCGGCCAATCAGCGATCACCTATTCGCTCCTGGCCATCACCCGACTCGGCGACGAAATCGTTGCGGGCAACAATCTCTACGGCGGCACGTATCAACTCTTCCACTACACCTTCCCGAAACTGGGCCGCACGGTGAAATTCGTGAATTCGCGTGACCCCGAGGCGTTCCGCAGGGCCATCACGCCGAAGACCCGGGCCATCTACGTCGAAACCGTGGGCAATCCGAAGCTCGACGTGCCGGATTTCGAGGTGATCTCCAGAATCGCCCACGAGAACGGCATCCCACTCGTCGTGGACAATACCGTGGGTATCGGCTTGGTGCGTCCGTTCGACCACGGCGCGGACATCCTCGCCACGTCCGCCACCAAGTACATCGGGGGCCACGGCACCAGCCTTGGCGGAGTCATCGTGGACTCCGGCAAATTCCAGTGGAACAACGGCAAGTTCCCCGAGTTCACGGAACCGGATCCCAGTTATCACGGCCTGAAATACTGGGACGCGCTGAGCAACGTGCCTGGCCTCGGCAACGTAGCCTTCATCCTCAAGATTCGAGTCACTCTCCTGCGCGACATTGGCGCCGCACTCAGTCCGTTCAACGCCCATCAGTTTCTCCTTGGCCTGGAGACGCTCCCCCTGCGTCAGCGCCAGCACTCCGCGAATGCCCTGGAGGTGGCGAAGTTTCTCAAGGCCCATCCGCTCGTAAGCTGGGTGACTTATCCCGGCCTGCCAGACGACGCGAATCACGCCGTGGCGGCCAGGTATTTGAAGCGCGGCTTCGGCGGGATCGTCGGCTTCGGCATCAAGGGTGGACTGGAAGCGGGCAAGAAGTTCATCAACTCGGTGAAACTGTTGTCGCATCTGGCCAACATTGGGGACGCCAAGAGCCTCGTCATCCACCCTGCCTCGACCACGCATCAGCAGTTAACCCCCGCCGAGCAGGAGGAAACGGGTGTGACTGCCGACTACGTTCGTCTGTCTATCGGTCTCGAAGACGTGGCCGACATCCTCGCGGACATTGAGCAGGCTCTTAAACTAGCCGCTGGATGATGGTTTCCCGAGTGCTGCCCGCCTGCAAATGGCGGGCAGTATTCAGCGTTTCCCGCACACGCCAAGAAGCTTTCCGAGGGTTCTCCTGGGGTGGGCGCCATCCGCTGGTTAGGGACAGACGGTCACGGTATGAGAACATCCGTGCCCGTCTTGCTGTTGGGGCTTCTGTCGTCCAAGCCCGGCGGCGTGGACATTGCGGATCTACACGCGCTCAAGCCGACGGCTGAGGAAATGGAAACGGCCGCCCGTTTTGGCCAAGAGCTCGAGAGGTCGCGCGAGCGTCACGGAGCGCTGCCGGTTTACCTGCCGATTGCACGATTTTGGTGCTCGGAACTCCCAGTCCCAGCTTTGCGTACACTGTTGGACGGGAGCATGCCCTGGAGAACGAGGACAGACCGTTTGACGGCGAGCAAGAGAGCGGTTACATTCACACACCTCATTATGCTGATTAAACGCTTCGAACCGAGGGATATTCGCTCGGTGGTGACGCGACGGCGTGGTTCCATCGTCGTTTCGGTGGCAGTGGCGGGGGTTGCGGGCTTGCTCCTGGCCTTCGCCTGGGCTCTGCCATGCCCACTCGATCTGAACTTGGTGAGTGTGGAAACTTGCGACGTGTGGGGCGAGGCCGGGGATCAGCCCTTGTTGAACTGGTTCATCGAGATCATCGGACTCTGCGGCCGCACGGTTGTGGCAGAGTCTCCTACGCTCTGCAGGTGGGTCTGGCCAGACGAGTTCGACACGATCCGAGTGGCGTCCAAGCCGAGGCGGGTCACCCTCGATGTAAGCCTCCCACAGCGTGACGTCCAACGTGCCCGAGAATTCTCGGGCAACCCCAAATGACCGCCCGCGTCCGCTGCCCCGGCGAGCCAACGACTATGCGGTGGAAGGCCGTGTGGCTTGGCCTTCGCCTCGCCGGCAATTCCTGGGGGGTTGGCGCGATCGGCTGCTTTGCGGGCTTGTGGTGTTTGATCGGTGTTATCCTCTGCCTCATCTGCGTTCCATTCGCCGCCATGGGGAAGATGCCCGTTTTCTATGATGCGGTGAATTCCATCGGGCTTTACGGCTTTCTATGGCCGCTGGGCTTGATGGCAGCAGCAACGTGGGCCGTGCAACTTCTCGCTCGACTCCTCTGGTGTGGCGTCCACGAACCTCCAACTGCCACGTTTCTCGCGCTTGCGTCCGTGGCAGGAAGGCTATCCGTCCTTTTTGTACTTGGCTCCGCCGGGTTTTGGAGTGTGCCGCTTGGTAAAGGGCTGCTTCTGCCCGAGACCATTGCGTGCTCAGTAATCGCGTGGCTGGGTCTGGCTGGCGACTACGGGTTCATCCGAACCCTTCGGCGCGAGTGGCTGCCTGCGGCCGACGCGGTAACATCCTCTGCTGAATCCGACGCGGCGGCAGAAGGCGCAAAGGAAGCCGGTGGCGTGATCGAGCAGAAGAGGGGAAATGCCTTAACGAGCGATGTCGGGGAATGGTTCAAGAGACGTTTTCCGAGAGCGCACACATTCGCGGTCTGGATTCTGCTACCGGTCGGCTATGTGACAGTGTCTTCACTCGCCGGCAACGGCGATCCTGGAGTTATTCCCCAGGCGATTCTGAGGCTGGCCGTCCTCGCTCCCGTCTTTCTACAGGTCTTCAAGAGCCCCGGTGATAAATTGGAGGGGCTCCTGCAGGCAGGATAGAATCACCGCACTTCAGCTTGGGTTGCCCATCGATATGGTCCTGGTCGGCGGCCTTCCGGTATCAGCGAGCCGCGCAATGGACCACTGCCGTCGATCTCGCTCCTGGAACGTAGACCGTATCGAGGCGCTGACCCGAGCGGTCCGCACACCAATCTGCTGGCCAGGGAGGGACGGTCGCGCTATGAGAACCTCCGTGACCGTCCTGTTATTGTGGGCGGTTGTACAGCTTCCGCGTTCAGTCCCTTTGTGGAGAGGCAAGAGACTGGTGGCGCCGCAGCCTGCTGGACGGCCTGATGCGCGAGGCGGTGCGGCGCGAAACCAACAACTGACGCGGATAAAAGTAGTTGTATTATCCAATTCAGATGGTTTAAATACTTTTTATGCCTAAGAAGCTGGGAAGCGAAACGCTCGAACAGGCCCTGAAGCTCCTGGCTGAAGAGCTGGAGTTTGATCGGGCAGAACCTGCCTCCCTGGTGGTGTGCGGCGGGGCGTCTCTGATTGCGCTGGGCCTGGTTAGCCGGACCACGAAGGATGTGGACGTCCTGGCTTGTTGAAAGACATGTTGTGCGAATTGGGCCATGAAGACATCGCCAAGCAAGTTTAAGGAGATCTTTCTCCCGTCACTGCTCGACCTGCTCTGGCGGCAGTGGACGGCACTGGGGGTGGCTGGGCATGGGGAGCGAGAGAGCCGGGTCGTTGATCCGGACGCCTTGCTGTTGGCGACCTGCGTGTTCGGGCGCCACGAACCAAGGCTGTTCGATGAGATGCTTGACTGGCTGGAGGTCAACGGCTGGTGCATCAACGTTCAGCGGGTGCGCTCACTCTTGAAGCGATATCCCTTTGGATGCGAGCGCCTCATCGCTTGCATCGGCGCTTTGCTGTCCAAGGGCGCGGAGACCGCGAAGTGGCGGCGGCTGTCGCTTTGTGCCGAGCCGGTCAAACCGGGAACGGACCTGGAGCCATTATTTTACCAGATTGACGGGCGACCACAGCCGGCGTTTGGCCAGCCGGAACCGCGCTTCGCCCGGTATGGCTGGCACCGTGGCAATTTGGAGTTGCGCGGCATGAGCCAGCCGCCGAGCCCGGAGGTGCCGGCTAACCTGCTGTTCTGCTTGCGGGCGCTCTTCGGGGTCAACGCTCGCGCCGACATCCTGGCATATCTGCTGACCCATCAGGATGGGCACCCACCTGAGATGGCGAGCCAAACCGGTTATTTCCCAAAGACCATTCAAATGTCTTTGGGAGAGATGGCATGTTCGGGGAAGATACATCCGGTCCCGAAAGGTCGGGAAAAGCATTACCGCCTGGACGTGGCGGAATGGGCCCTGTTGTGGCCACAGGACGGTTCAGGCCCAGAGTGGATGGCCTGGCCGCGGTTTTTCGCCGCCATGAGCCGCATCTGGATGCTGGTGCAGAACCCGCAACTGGCCAAAGCCTCGCCTGCTTTGCAGGCCGCCGAATGGCAAAAGGTGATGGGCCAGGTTCAGCCGTTATTGGCGCAAAGCGACTCAACGGTGATCCTGAAGGACCTGAATCGGCTCACGGGAACCGCCTACCTCCAAGCAGTCCAGCACGAGGTTTTGCGATTGTTCTCTCCTCAAGCACGATAAAGCCGCCGTGATGAGTGCTATAACTTAAAATGATATTCTGAAGTCCAATGAAAGTACAACTCATCTTGAAGCTTGTGGCCCTGGCTTGTGCCGTGGCCTCCAACGCAGGCGTGGCGTCTCCCGACTGGTTGATTGACCCCACGCCCTTTAAGGCCAGCGTCCGCGAAGACAAGGGCAGGCACGAACTGGTGCTGGAGAACGGCCTGACTCGCCGCGCCCTTCGGTTGGCGCCCAACGCGGCGACCATTGATTACCGCAGCCTGGTCACCGGCGAGCAACTGCTCCGCGCCACGGGACCGGAAGCCGTGGTGAAGATCGACGGCAAGGATTACGCCATCGGCGGGCTGGAAGGCCAACCGGTCAAGAACTACCTCAAGGCGAACTGGGTGGAAACCCTGCGCGCCAACCCCGGCGCGTACCGCTTCGCCGATCTCAAGCAAGGGGCCATCGAGCCGCGCCTGGCGTGGAAGAAGCGCCCCGAGTGGCTCTCCCGGGATTTGCCCTGGCCCGCGCCCGGACGCCAGGTGTCATTGCGCTTCGTTCCCCCGGCCGCGGCTCCGGATCTGCCGGAGATCAAGGTGCACTACGCCATTTACGACGGAATTCCGCTCATCGAGAAATGGCTGACCATCCGCAATGCGTCCACCAAGCCAGTGCGGATCAACCGTACGATCGTCGAGACCCTGCGTGTTCAGGAGAATGAAAGTGCCACCGAGCCCAACATCAACTGGGAACTGCCCAGCCTCTATGTGGAAACCGACTACGCCTATCTGTCGATGAACGCCAAGTCCGCCAACATGCGCAGCGTGCGCTGGCTGCCCGACCCAACCTACGACACCCAAGTCAGCTACCCGATGGAGACGCCTTGCCTCCTCGAGGTTGCCCCGGAAGTCGGACCGGACGTCGATATCGCCCCTGGCGAAACACTCACCTCGATCCGCTGCTTTGAACTCTTGCGTGACGACACCAACCGGGAGCGCCGTGGCCTGGCGCAGCGCCGCCTTTATCGCACCATCGCGCCGTGGTCGCAGGAGAACCCGGTGATGGTACACCTCATCTCCGACAAACCGGACGCGATCCGCAAAATTGTTGACCAGGCGGCCGACGTGGGTGTCGAGATGATCATCCTCTCGTTCGGCAGCGGCCTGAACATGGAGAACAGCGATACGAACTACCAGGCGAAGTACAAGGAAGTGGCCGACTACGCCAAGTCCAAGGGGATCGTGATTGGGTCCTATTCGCTTCTGGCCAGCCGCGGAGGGGGCACGCCGGACGACAACTGCGGCGGTGAAGGCAGCCGCATCCGGTACGGCTCGATGCCTTGCCTGGGGTCCAAGTGGGGCCAAGGGTATCTCGCCCAACTCCAGTCCTTTCTGGTCAACACTGGCTTCGGCATCCTCGAACATGACGGCTCGTATCCGGGCGACACCTGCGCCCGCACCAATCACCCCGGGCATCGCGGTTTGGGCGATTCGCAGTGGGTGCAGTTCACCGCCATCGCCGACTTCTACAAATGGTGCCGCGCCAACGGCGTCTATCTCAATGTGCCCGACTGGTATTACCTCAACGGGAGCACCAAGTGCGCCATGAACTACAAGGAGACCAACTGGTCGCTCCCGCGCGACGAGCAGGAAATCATCGAGCGCCAAAATGTCTATGACGGCACATGGGAAAAGACCGCGTCGATGGGCTGGATGTTCGTCCCGCTGACGCAGTATCACGGCGGCGGCGACGCGGCGACCATCGAACCCCTCAGTAAACACCTGGATCACTACGAGGCGCGGCTAGCCGACCTGTTTGGCGCCGGCGTGCAAGCCTGCTACCGCGGTCCGCGCATCTACGACACCGACGAGACGAAGGCGGTCGTCAAGAAATGGATCTCATTCTATAAACAACATCGTGAGGTGTTGGACTCCGACATCGTTCACCTGCGCCGCCCGGACGGCCGTGACTGGGACGGCATCCTGCATGTCAACCCGCGAGGCCGGGAGAAGGGCTTGGCTTGCTTCTACAATCCGTTGTCCGAGGACATCACAAGGGAGATCCGCGTGCCGCTCTATTACACGGGGCTCTCCAAATCGGCCCGCGTCTCCGTGGAAGGCGCGGCCCCGAAGACCGTGCAACTTGACCGCAGCGAGACGGCGACGCTGAAGGTGAGAATCCCGGCGCACAAGAGAACGTGGTTGCTCTTTACTGCGCCCGGGCGATGAGACAGTCAGGGCCACTTCTCCTACATGCTGTCTCCGAAGCCCGGTTTGCTATCCGGCACCGAAATCCGCAATGTGGCCCTGATTTCCTTTGATCTGCAACCGGCCATCGCCACCAGCCAAAAGAACCCGCACAATCCTGCCGCGGGCACTGACCCGGCCAAGGAGTGCCTGAACACGATCGACGCCGATACGCCGTCGAGTGCCGTGGCGGCTCTACGGTCGGAGGGCGACGCCGAATTCGCAGTCATCTGGTCCGGCACAGACAATGACTCCAGCGTTGCGGGCTTCGACACTTACGTCTCGACGAATAGTGCCCCGTGGGGAATCTGGCTGGCCGGTACGACGAACAACTCAGCCGTCTTCGAGGGGTTGATCGGGCAAACCTACGGTTTCGCCAGTGCCGCCCGCGACAGGGCGGGCAATGTCGAAGCGCTTCCCTCCACGCCAGATACCTTGACCAAGGTGGTGCGCGACAATCGTGTTCCGCCGCTTGGCATCGAGGTGTTCGAGGGTTTCCTGGGCGTGTACTGGCAGGCATCAGGACGGGTCAACCTGCAGCTCGAGAGCACTTCCGAGTTGGGCAATGGGGCGGTGTGGACTCGGGAGGAACCCGATTTGACCACTCTCGACCACGTCGTGTGGTTCTTCGTCACCCCGGACGAGCAGGCGCGATTCCACAGATTAAGGAGGCAATAGGCGAATAACACGCGGGGCCTCGCCCTCCTCGAAATGGCAGCGGACGGCATCTCTGACCTTGGTAAGAAGTTCCTCCCACGTGTCCGCCTGCGTGACGATGGAATAGCCGAGGGCATGCGCGACAAACTCGCCTTCGGTATCCTCATCGAGGATTTCAAAGATGATTTTGCTCATGGCCTCACAGTCGCACAGGCCCGGATGGAAAGGGAAGTTGGTTGAGCAGTCAAACTTCCACCTGATCTTGCCACCGGTCAGGGCGACGGAGGTAACCCAGGTGTCGAAGGTGTGATCGAAGACCGCGCCCGCGCCCGCGAAGGCCATGTTGTATCGCCCCTACAGGGCTTGAGACGCCGGGGACACCGACACCCGGGGCGGCGCTTCGCTCTGCCCCGGGCTGATGAGTTTCCAGCCCTTCAGGCTGACGATTAGGGCATCGCGTCCGGCGTCCAGAGCGACCCATCACCCTCCCGACCCCATCTCCGCGTCTCCGCGCGAGAAATAGGCGGGTCCCAGCCTCACCTCCGCGTCTCCAGGCGAGGATTAGTGGCAAGGCGGGGAGACAGCCGACAATCCACCGCAGGTCGGGGCGCGTCTGTCCCAGCGCGCCGCTTTGGACGTTCGACCGGGTGCGGCCCGCTGAGGACAGCGAGCCCTACCTGCTCCT
>ORJL011073956.1_pt1 | contig 18109 bp, 44 predicted proteins | sample 1779941 | NCBI WGS metagenome assembly ORJL01 (sample SAMEA104232317, study PRJEB22302) | groundwater metagenome | biome: forest; feature: aquifer; material: groundwater | place: USA | collected 2011-08-07 | depth 5.8 m | reverse complement strand
TAGCCATCGTTAATAAACAATCTTCGTTCCAAATATTATTTATTAATTCTTTTCCCATGATTTATATTTTGTTGAATTCCTCTTTACTTTTTAGTTTATTTTTTATTAGTTTTACTACCTTATTATGGATATTTATGCAAGTTTGACTAGATGCGCCAATCTTCTCTCCCACTTCAATCCAACTCAAATTTTTATCTTTACTATAATATCTTAACTTAAATATTTTTTTAATTCTTTTATCTTTTGTTTGGTTTATTATGTTGTTTATGAATTCCAGAGTATTGTTTTTGTTTTCTTTTTGTGTTTCTATGTTATTATGTTTATTATTTTCGGCCATTAAAAATGTCAATTCTTTTTCGTCAGTAGGTATTCCTTCCTTGTTATTCATAAGATTTAAACACTGATACCGAATTTGATTGGCGAGCCAGGTGGAAAATTTGCTTCCTTTGTCAGATTTATAGGAAAGGGCCGATTTATATATTGTATAGTCTTTGTTTCCATAAATTTCATCATAATCTATTCCCAACCGATTCATGGTTCTTAAATATTTTTCATAAATTTTAATACATAAAGGAGTGTGGCGATTTATCAATTCTTTAAGAGAATCTTCACATTTATACTCTTGTATTTTATAGACTAATTCAACGTCGGATTTTGTTGGTGTATTTCTTTCTTCCATTCATCTACTATGCCTCTCAATTTATCAGCACTTTCAATTTTATCTTTATAAAATAAAACATAACGGTCACAATCTTCAAAAACTATTGATGGTAATTGAAGCATTTTTATAAATTCATTTTTCTTGCTTAAAGGAAAAAGAGTAGTATTTATTATTGGTAATAAATTTTCACCTTCTTTGCCTTCTATTAAAAGAACCGCCGAATAAAATATTTCTTTTTGATATATTAATTTAATAAAATAAGTTGTATAATAAAAACCAGTTTCTTTTTTATTATTTGATAAATCCGAATGAAGAAAACTCCAAAATTCTGGTTTTACTCTGACTGGTTCTTTACAGGTATGAATAAATAAGTATTCTATATTTTTGAATACTTGATTTTCGTCTGCTATACCAAAAAAATTCATTTTTATTATTCAATGTTAATCATTGTTTTTAAAAAATTTACAAACTTTTGTATGTGTGGTAAACACTTTTTATTTATTTTATCTATATTTCCGCCGCAATCTTTCCAGTAAATGGCACAATTAGATTTATTTTCCAAAATTGGTATATTTACTTTTTCGGCCTCGTTTGGAGGCTTTGTCCAATACTTTTTACCTTTTATTATTTTACACTTATCTATATATAGAACTATTCCGCCCAATTCTTTTTTTATATAATAAAATTCGTCATTTTTACTCTCAATATATCTTAAATCAGAAATTGTTATAATATCCGAAAAACTATCTTTTTGTATTTTTTTATTAAGACATTCTATCCAATAACGATTTTGGGACATTTTGCGCCGTAAAAGGCCATAATCTACCATTAACGGTCTGAATAATGATTTCTGAATACCATTAGTTTCTCTAATATCAACTTCAAAATTTTTTTTAATAAAAGGGGTTAGTTCATACTTTAATTGGTCCGCAAAGGCATAATTGGTGGTTTTTAAATTTAGTTTATCAAATTCACTTTTAATTAAATCGGCGGCTAAATTTTTTCCTGTCATTGCAAAACCTGTAATTCCGATAACCAAACAATTTTTTTTCATTGTTTAAAATACCCCACACATTTATCTAATACATCTCTAACATTTCGCCCGCTCGCAAGAATTCTACTTCTATCATCATAGGCCACCCATAATTTAGTAATATAATCAAAAAATATTTTTTCTATTTTATTTTCTTTTAATAAATTCAGTCTTTTTTTGTCGAGTTCATTATTCATAATTTCTTGTTCAAATTCAAATTTTTCTTCGTTCCTATTAAACATAATTGAATATTTTCTAAAAACTATTAGTTTTTCTAATCAAGAAACCAAAATAATAGAAGAAAAGGTAATTGTCAAGAATTTTTTTTCTTTAGTGACCGAATCTAGCAACATTATTTTCTCTATTTTGCCAGTAAATATTACATCTTTTGAAAGGTTTAAGTAATTGTTTAGTTTTATTTAAAAGAATAACAGTTTTTTCGTGTTTGGCCCGCCATTTTTTACTTACTTGCATTACTACCAATTTAGAATCGGAAAATATATTTAATTTTATTTTATTTAACAAATTTATATTATTTTCGGCAATTTTAATTATTTCTTTTAATGATTCAATTAAACTTAAATATTCGGCCTGATTGTTAGTTATATTTTTACCAAATTGAATTCTGTATTTCTTTTCTATTAAATTATCTTCACCGTCCCATATTTCAAACGATCCATAACCGTCGCCAGGATTGTTTTTATAAGTCCCGCCGTCAAAATAAACATTAAGAATAATTGGTTCCATATTAAAATAATAATAAAAGTTTTGTATTTTTCTAATTTTTTGTGTAAGATATATTATAAAATAGCTATTTTACCGCTTTCCACCAACTAGGCTTCACCTCTTGAAAGAAAGCGGTTTTTATTTCTCAAAACTCATAAAAGCATGTATAATATATTGAAGCCTCGTTGGTAAAATTCCAACCCGATTTCACAATACTGTTAGTTTATGAGAATAAAACTTAGAAATAAGAAAATAAACCCGATAAACGAATTAGAATTAAAATTTAATAATTCTAATAAGTCATCTCTGAGATACGAGAGGCATGTACATAAGGTAAACCTACTTGAACGTGATTTACAGCGGAATAGAGGTTTGACGCCGATAACGAAGGATAAACAGGGCTAGATTGCTTTATGTGGTTTTGGAAGTAATTCCTTTACCTGCAAAACGCCAATATTCCGAGAGCCTAAAATAACGGTTGTAGGAAGAAGGTTGTTCTATCTTTAAAAATAAAATCAATAATGTTTCTTCGCTAAAATTAAAATATTCTTACTATTAATATACTAAAATTTAAAATCGCTTCGAAACTATTTAACCAAAAATATTTTTATTATAAAAATGACGAGTGAAACGAGTCAATGAGATTTAGATTTTTGACTCATATTATTTAATATTCAATAAAATTGCGAAAGCAATTAATTGAAAATAAAATAACTTTAAATTTAATTTTGCTTTCAGCAAAAAACATCCTGTTTTATTAAAAATTTTATTATTTAATAAAATCACTAAAATAATAATTTTTTCGTAGTTAATCTTATATTCTTGGTTTCCTTGAAATCTACTATGTAAAACCATGTATCTTAGTTTTCTTAGAAACATGGTACTCCTAGTAATTTAGCTTGTCAAGCAAAAAAAGAAAGTATTTTTATTACTTGGTATTCAGAAATCCTATCTTAAATTCTTTTGGTCTCTTTTTAAGTGAAATATACAAGATTAACGGGCGCGTTAACGATAAAGATGGGTAAATTATTCTTTTTCACCCTCAATTGCCAAAGAATTACAAATCATTATCAAATTTTGAATATCTTTTTCTGTGATACTTTTAGGGTCGCATAAATCTTTGTCACTTTTTAGTTTTTCACAAACTTTATTGATTATTTGGGCTAAAGCGTCAGAAGTAATGGCGGATAATGTAACGGTTTGATCAAAACTTGATAATGATTTATTTAGTATCCAGTATTCCCTTTTTGGTTCTTCAATTACTTCCGTGTTTTGATAATATTTTACTATTTTAGCTTCCTCAAATTCTTTTAGTGCCAATTTTAAGGTAATTAAGTCAACCTCTTTTGTTTCAGTTACTGGAATAATTTTACTAAAATCGCCCGGTAAACAAATGCTTGAGTTATTAGAATAGAATTTCCAAAGGATATTGCTGGCTTCAATGATTGTCATATTTTTATTATTTTAGTAGAAATTTGATGGTTTGTAAAGAATTTTCTTGATTTGTTGTCAATAATGATGTAATGTTAAATATGAAGTTAAGAATTTTATTTTATATTTCTGTTTTATTATTTATGGTAGGTTGTGTTTCTGATGGGTATGTTAGGACTTCAATTTATGTGGAACCAGAACCTATTTATTTTCCACCGCCAGTTTTCTATTTTGAGTTTTATCCGCGTTATCATTCGTACCACCATTATCATCATCACCACAACCATTATCGGACTCCTATAGTTGTTAACCCAAAAACACCTTTAATTTTACCTAAAATTGATAATTTGCCTAAATTACCAAAAATTCCAAATCCGCCGCATTTGCCTAAATCGCCGTTTTTTCTGTTCAAAAATGCACCGAAACATAATAAGTGACAGCTTGATGGTCTTCTGATTTACAGAGGGGTGAAAAATTGATTTGTGAGCCACTTTAGAGGGTGTTTTGGAGGCAATAAATACTAAAAAAATTTCTTGACTTGTTGATAATAATCAAGTATTTTTCTTTAATGATGACATTTTTGGTAGATAGTAGTTTTTCTAAAACCGCCGAATGTTTAGATAATAAACGTTTGGGATGTCAAAGACTAGAAGCTTGGATAATATTAAGAACAAATTTAGGTTTATCTGGCGGGTGGAAATTTCATCCTATAGTTAAAGCATGGAAATCCTACGAATGGGCTTTGTGCGATTATGCTACAACTATATGTTTAGAATGGTCTAAAAGGGGTTTTGTGGATAATATGTATTCAAAATTTGTTGAATTACAAAATAAAGTAAAAGAAAAAATTTTTGTTTATCCAATATGGATTACTAACGAGAAACTGCTACGCTCTCATAGAGCAGCACTTTTAGCTAAAAATTATAATTGGTATAAAAAATTTAATTGGAAAGAAAAACCTGAAATAAATTATTTTTGGCCAAAAAATTATGAAAATTTCTGATAAAGTTATTTGTATAGATGATATTTTTCCTTTAGAAGGTAGAGAAGTGTTTAATAAACTTCCTCAAAAGAATCAAATTTATTGTGTTAGATCAATAGAATCAAGTCCGACTGGAAAAGGAATATATATAAAATTAGTAGGAATTTATGCAGAAGAAAGAAGGTTAAAAGGAACTAATATTATTTTTGAACGTGGATTTAAACCAGAAAGGTTTAGAACAATAGAAGAAATAAAGAACAAAAATGTTGAAATACTTTTTGATAATATTTTACATTTAGTTTAGTAATAAAAAAACATGAATTCTAAAACTAGACTAAAAATTTATGAAGCAATAGATGAGGTTATTTATGGTAATTATGATATAGAATATGATGTTAAATATTTACATTCTAATCTTATTACTCAAATGACTAATGCCGCTGTTCAAGTTTTTGATTCGGCACAACAAGCGCAACAACACTATGGAGAATTACATGGACTTTTCTTATCTCCAAAATTAGAAATATTTAAATTCACTAAAAAACAAAAGAAATAAAATAAAATAAAATATGTTATTAAAAGAATTATTAGTAGGAGAACTTGTTCAACACCACAAAATTAAATCAATTAACAATATTGGAAAAATAGTTTCTTGTGAATTTATTTGTTTTGATAGTGAAGTTTTTGGTAAAAATATTCATTTAATTTGTAAAATAGAATACCAAGACAAAAACAATAAAACAAGGAATATAAAAATAGAAGAAAATGTTGAATATTTAGAATTTTGTAGTTGACATTATTCCTGATTTGTATTAAAAGTAACTCAAGTAATTAACAATTATGAACGAAACACAAAACCCAAAACTGGATAACCAAACCAACCCCGAAACCTTAAATATTAAGAAGGGCCGCAAAACTTTAAGTATTGAGTTTCCCGCCAATAATTCTTTTACTTTTGAGGATGTTTTTAACTTTAATGCTAATAAAATTTCAAAAGCCACAATTAGGAGCCGAATGAACAAAATGATTATTGAAAACAAACTTGGAATCGGTCAATCAATTCAATCAGGAACGGTCGGACGGCCAAAGTTTTTGTATTTTGTTAAGTCTTAATCAAAAAATATGAATAAGTTGAATTTCTTAAAAACTTTATTGTTTATTCCTACTATTACTTTATTTGGTGGATTTGCTAATAAAAAAGAAAACATAAAAGAAAACAAAACAAAAGATAGAGTTACTTTTTATTATACAAACAAGGAAAAAACTAAAGTAAAACTTGAATTGATTGTTTGTGAAGAACAGTCTAAATTTTGGCGTCAACATGTCCATGAATATGATTATCTTGATGGCATTAAAATAGAAAAATATTTTGGTAAATAAAATGGAAATTCCTTCTTGGGATGAATTTTTTATTCGCCATTGTTATTTAGTGGCGACAAAGAGTAGAGATGGAAATACAAAAATAGGTACGGTTTTAGTTAGAGATAGAGTTGTTTGCTCGGAAGGATATAATGGAATACCTAGAAGAGTAAATGATAATATAAAAGAAAGAAATGAACGGCCCGAAAAGTATTATTGGTATTCTCATTCTGAACGAAATTCATTATATCAAGCGGCCCGAAATGGAATAAAAACAGAAGAATGTTCTCTTTATACTTTATCTTTACCGTGTTCAGATTGTACTATGGGAATTATTCAATCTGGAATTTCTGAAATAATTGTTCACAAACAATATCAAAATATATTTAAACAAATTCAAAAAGGAAAATGGGAAGAAAGTTGTAAAAGATCAAAAATTATGTTACAAGAAGCTGGAATACCAATATTTGAGTTTGATAAAGTTTTAAAAATAAAAGGGTTTTTAGATGGTAGAGAAATAGAAATTTAGAATAAAAATGATTGTTAATATTTTAAATACAAGAAATCATAAAATTCCACAAAAATCTTATGAAACTGATGCCGGATATGATATAATAGCAACATCCGATCCTGTAATTGTTGGGGATAAATGTTTTGGTTTTTACAAAGAAGCTTGGCGTTCAGTTGATTATATTGAATATGAAACAGATTTACATATTCAATGGACAGAATGGCCATTTGATAAATATGAAATGTTTCACACTTTAGTTTTTCCCCGATCTTCAATCAGAAATAAAAATTTAATATTAAGTAATTCAATTGGTTTAATAGATTCTGATTATACAGGTCAAATTAAAGTTAATTTTAAATATATTTTCCAACCAAATGATTTGGTAATAATGGATGGTGAAAAAATAATAACTATAAATGACCAAAAAATATATCAAAAGGGAGACAAAATTGCCCAATTGGTATTTCAACCAACTTTTTCAGTTAAATTTGTTGTTGTTGATTCATTAAAAGAAACAAAAAGAAAAGACTGTGGATTTGGTTCAACGGGATAAAAATATATGAGTGAAACAGAAAAACAACAGAGATTAGAATTTAATAAAAAACTCGAAGGTAAAAGAGTTTATATCATTTCGGGCCGGGGATTTTATGCTTTTGTAAAGAAAGCTTTAGATTTAGATATGTTTATTGTGGAAGATGACAAGAATAGAGAATATTCGGTTTCGATTTATGATATTCGCCAATTAGACTAAATAAAAAAACATGAATTCAACAAACACAATACAAGTAATTGAAAATTTTGGCAATAAAATTGACAGTTATATTCAAATTGCTGCTGAAAAAGGAAATCAAACGGTTGAACATTTTTGGCCACTAATTGTTAAACAACAAGGTATAGAAGCTTGGACTTTTATAATAGTAATAACTTTAGTTATTATAATTTGCTCCATACTTTTAAAAAGAGGTATTGATAAAGTTAATTTTGAAGATAAAAACGGAGAAATAACTGTTAGAGGAGTATTTAGCATAATTGGAGGTTTTGGGTTGTTTTTTAGTTTAATTGTTTTAATTATTACAAGTTTGCCAAATGATAAAAATTTAGTAACCAAACTATTTAACCCTGAATATGCCGCTCTCAAAGAAGTTATTAAAATGATTAAATGATTTTTTCTCATATTATTTCTTCATTAAACGAAGATGAACTTTCTATTTTATTGTATGTAAATAATGTAATTTTTAAGGAAATGACCGAAAACTTTGATGTTGACAATATTAAGTTTATACGTCAAGATGTGTTGAAAGCTAAGTTAGAAGCGGCGGAACAGCACATGAAAGATGAACATAAGGATAAATTGAATAGTTTAAGACAAAAACTTGGGTTTATATGAGAAGAGAAAAAGAATATGATTTAATTTGTGGCTCTGAAATAATAGACGACATAAAATACAAATACCGGGCCGAAATTGAAATATTAACAACAATTTGGAATGAAATGCATCCTTATGGGATGGGATGGGCGCGAGAAGAAATGGCGGAAAAAACAATTGAAAGTATTGATATAATAGAAATTGAACCTGAAACGGACGATGAGGAAGTAATAAATAAGATTAGAAAAGTGGTTGAAGATAAGTTTTATGGGTGAAATCACTAATTTAAAACAAAAAGTTAATTATTCTATTTATTCTTCTAACTACGAAGATATTGAATGGCGCGAAAGAGGTAGTTTTTGTGAAATTTGTGGTATAGGTTTTAATATAAAATTTGACCCAAAAAGAAAATTTGTTGACAATTTTGGTAATATAAGTTATATTTGTAATCCTAACGGTGAATGTAATTATAATTAAGGAAAAAAATGAAAATATCCAAAAAACAAAGAGAAAATTTGTATTCAATAATATTTGATAATATAACCGATTTAAGAATAAAAATAGGTAAAGAACATTATCTTTCTGATTTACAAGAAGAAAAAATAGATTCTAAGTTATTTGATTTGGATAGAAAAATTTGGAATGATATAAGAACAAAAATTTTTAATGAATAAAAAAGATAAATATCAAAAATTCTTTGACAAAATTGTGAATAAAATGTTCCAAATGGTTGGATTTGGTAGTTTTGACCAAAAATTTGTTGATAAATATCCAAATAACTGGTATCAAAGAAAAACCTGGAAAAACAAAGAACAAGAAACTGAATGGAAAAGTTATTTTATAAAAGAAGCAAGAAATGACTTAAAAATATCAAAAAAATCCGCCGAAAAAGAATATTCTTATTTTAATTTAATGTGGGGGTGGAAAAGTGCAAAAAATAATATATAAACTAAAATATTATAAAAGATTTTTATTTAGAAATATATTAGGAATTTGTGATACATGTTTTTGTTTTCTTAACTATACTCGCGGTGGGAAAAGCATTTGTCCAAAATGCGGGCATTAAACTTAAATTATGAGTTTTCACATACCATCATATTCTAAAGTTCATACTATTGGGCACAAAGAGATTCTTGGTTTATTTGAGGATGATAATGAGGTAACAGAGAAGTGCGACGGATCATTTGGCTCCTGTTGTAAAATAAACGGTCAATTTTATGCTCGATCAAAAGGTGAACAAATTGTGGTTGACGCACCACAAAAATTGTTTACTAATTTCATAAACAATGTTTCTAAATTAGATTTGTATGAAAATTGGATTTATTATGGTGAAGTTTTACAATCCCCGTGTCATAACGCTTTAAAGTATAATAGAACACCCAAAAACAATTTTATTTTATTTGGAATAGATAAAGGAAACCAAGATTATTTACCTTATGAAGAAATGAAAACAGAAGGTGAAAGAATTGGTTTGGAAGTTGTACCCTTATTGTTCTATGGTAAAATTTCTGATTTTAATATATTAAAGGAATTTTTGAATAGAGAAAGTATTTTGGGCGGTACGACTTTAGAAGGAGTTGTATGTAAAAATTTTAATAAATTTACTAGAGATGGTAAAACAATGATGGGAAAATTTGTTTCTGAACAATTTAAAGAAACAAATAAAGTGGAATGGCGCAAATCAAACCCAACACAAGGAGATGTTGCTTTAACTCTAATTCAAAAATACAAAAACGAAGCTAGATTTTTAAAGGGAATTCAACATTTAAGAGAAAAAGGTCAATTGGATGAGTCCGTAAAAGATATTGGGCCGTTAATGAAAGAAATCAGAAAAGACATTTTTGAAGAAGAAAAAGAAAACATAAAGGAAGATTTGTTTAAACATTTTTGGCCAAAAATTGAAAGAGGCTTGACAAGTAATGTTCCACAGTGGTATAAAGAGTTGTTAGCAAATAAAGTTTTTGAAAAACAATAATTGCAGAGTAGCCAAGTGGTAAGGCGTGAGCCTCATAAACTCAAAATCGCAAGTTCGATTCTTGCCTCTGCTCCCAATTTTTAATGAATAAAACCGACAAATTTTTAAGTATAATGCTTTGCGTTGCCAGTTTTGTAGTTTTTGTATTTGGGGCTTTTGGATTAGGACTTAGTATTTTTGGTTATTTTATAGATAAATAATATGGCCACTATTTTACCAACTAAATCTATATATTTTAATGATGTTAATTTAATTCCATCATTAGGAAAAATTAGAAGTAGGAAAGATGTTCCGAATGAATTGTTTAGAATTATAGTTTCGCCAATGACTGCAATAGTTGGGCGAACTTTTGTTAAAGAAGCTGCCAAACTAGGATTATCAGTTGCTATACCTAGATTTATAGATGTTCAAGAAAAGATTATTTTACATAAAATTTTTAATAAAAATCAATTAAATGGTAAACAATTATGTTTTATTGGAATAAGTTTAAATGAAAAGATTAAAAATTTAAATTATTTTAATAATTATAATCAATGTTATTCATTTTTGGTCGATATGGCTAATGGTTATATACCACAAATAAAAGAAAAAATTAAAATTATCAGTAATTGTTTACTACCAATTCATAGTTTACTTATTGGAAATATTGTGACTCTTGGAGGACTAACATATTTAGATGAACAATTAAATGAATTTTGTTGTTATTTGTTTTGCCGTGTAGGAATTGGAAATGGAATGCCATGTCGTTCTAGTGATGTAACCGCTGTAAATAGAGGGCAAATAACTGAATTGATGGAATGTGAACCATTCAAAACGGAAAAAAATAGAATTTATTATAGAAATGAAAAATACAAAAGATTATATTTAGTTTCAGATGGTGGTATTTCTAAAGCCGGATTTGTTTTGAAAGCATTTGGAGTGGGGGCAGATTTTTGTTTAATGGGTGGATATTTTAAGAATGCTATTGAGGCAGAAGCTAACATAATGGGAAATGGAATTTATTATGGTTGTGCAAGCAATATACAAAATAAATTAGCTAATTTAGAACGTCATTCAGAAGGAAAAGAAATTGTTATAGATAAAAGTAAATTAAAACCATTAAAAGATTTAGTTGATGAACTTTGGGGTGGAATTGCCAGTGGTATTTCTTATTCTGGGTATGATTGTGTAGAAACTTTTATTGGCAATGCTACTTTCGAAGTGAAGCAAAATTCTTTGCCCCCAAAAAAAAGATATTAGATTATGTGTGATTTACAATTATCTGATAAATTACCTGACAAAGAAGGTTATTATTGGTGGACAAATTTTGGTGAACATATAATTTTATGTGTAATAAAGTTATATGATAAATATTTATACTCTTTTAGACCCAAATACAAAACAAATTAGATATGTTGGGAAAACATGTCAAAAATTACAGGTAAGACTTAATAGACATATCAGAGATGCTAAAAATAAGAAAAATCATAAAGACTGTTGGATATTTAGTTTACTTAAAAAAAATCAAAAACCTATAATAGAATCTTTAGAAGAAGTGATTGAAGAAAATTGGCAAGAAACTGAAAAATTTTATATAATGTATCTTAGATTTTTAGGATTTAATTTAACAAATACATTAGATGGTGGGGAAATAAGTGTTTCTGTAAAATATATATCAAAAAAATTATCTATTGCTGGAATCGGAAGAAAACATACTATTCAATCTAAAAGAAAAATAGGTATAGCAAATAGTGGTAAAAAAAATGGAATGTATGGAATAGTCGTATCTAAAGAAGAAAGAGAGAAACGCCGTAAATTTCACACTGGTAAAAAAATGTCACAGGAATCTATAGAAAAAACAAGATTATCAAATTTAGGAAGAAAAAATAGCGAAGAATCTAGAATGAAAATGAGAAATTCAAGCCCAAACAAAAAAATTTTATTGCAATACAGTTTAGATGGTAATTTGATAAATAAATGGAATTCTCTGGGAGAATGTTCTAGAATAAATAATTTTAATAAAAAAAATATAAGTAACTGTTGTAATAATCGTTCTAAAACAGCGTATGGATTCAAATGGAAATACTTAACGAGTGGTAAAATAGTTAAACCAAATTGTTATTAAATTAAAAAAAATTATGAATTTTGAAGAGTGGTTTGAAAAAAATGGTTCTGCTAGAGACTATTCACAGACAAGGATAGCTTGGGCGTATTGTAAAGTCGAAGTGTTAAAAATATTAGAAAAATATAATTTCCATAATTATATTGAATATAAAGATTTAAAAAAAGAAATAGAAAAATTATGACAATTTTAGAAATCTTGACCGCTTATTTTAATTTATTATGGTCTTCATTTCAATGGGATATTCATTATTTATCTCAACCTTGGATGTATTTTTGCTTACTTATTCCAGCGATTTGTTATTTGGTGTTCTTTTTTGTCAAATGGATTGTTTTAACAGTGCCAATTTGGTTGCCGTTTAGATTGATTTTTAGTGGAATAGGTAATTTAAGTTTTAAGTTAAGAGATAAGAAGAATATTTAATTTGGCCCAAAATTCTTTTTTCGTTTTCTATTCTTATATATGGGATTTTGATCGTGTTTGAATAATTATGATCATTATCCAACCTTAATCCAAATTCCTCATTTTCTTTAATAAATTGTTCCACATAATCTAGAAGACCCATTTTTTTAGAATAATAATAGTAAGAATCTATAAATTCCCAGTCACTAGCTTCAATTAAATTATCAAATCCAAGTTGTTTGGTTACAAAAGTAACATTTCTAAAAGATAACGATTCTGTAGGTGGTTCAATTAAATTTGTTGAAATAATTATTATCATATTCTAACTCTCTTTTGAAATCATAAATTTTTAGTCCTATCAAAAGAATATAATTATAAAACAACTGTAACTGTTCGCCCGAATTAATATCTTTTATACTAATTAACTTAACAGAATTTTTATCTAAAAATGGTTTTGTGTTTGGATTTTTACTACTATGATTGACAAAACGTCCTAAATAGTCAGATTCCCAATAACCATTATTTAGTTTTCGGCCCGTACAATTGTTTGAAGCAATTTCTCCTATTATGGTGTTTATTTTTATTTCAGAAATCGCATACACTCCAATTCCATAAATTGAATTTTTCTTTAGTGTGGTGTTTGGAGCGAATGAACGAATATAATTTTGTTTATTTTTACTACAAATATTAGTTGACATATTATAATTATTGTTATATTATTTACACGAAATGGACAATAATTTTAAAAATTCATTAAGTGCCCATATAAAAATGAATAATGTTACTTGTTTGAATTGCGGTGGAAATTATAAAAAATACATTTATTTAGGTTTTCCATGTAAAATTTGCGAGAATAGTTTTTGTAACTATGGTAAGGGAATAGCTTTATATTTAATGGAATACTTACCTGTATTTTCAGAAGAAGAAAGCATAAATGGGTGGGCACTATTTGAATATGAAGGAAATTATTTAAAAGGATTATGGGAATGGTTAACTTTTAAAAATGATGAATGAAATAAAAGTTTTCAACGAATTAAAACAAACTGATTATTATAAAAAACTGAGTAGAAGAATAAATGGGGCTTTAATTTGTGCTATTTCGTCTCATGGAGCAATAAGTAAAAAGAATGTTAGTAGCGCAACAAAACGTATTGTTTCTCAAATTTTAGTTGATTCTCAGCCTGAATTGTCTAATAATGAGTATTATGAATTATTTTTCGATTTTTATTTGAATTGGTGTGAAAGATTAAAAATAATTAGACACCACATTAAATATAGTAAAGACGAAGAACAAATTAAAAATTTAAAGATAAAAAATAAAGTAATAATGAAAATTTTGAATGATTTTAGAAATAAATCTTTTAAAATCAATAATTTAAGAGACAATCTAATTTCAATTTATAAAGAAAAGAAAGAAAAAATTGTTTTTTAATAATGAATATTTATTTTCCTAGAAGAAAGATAATTATTCTAAAAACGAAACATTCTATCCAGACAAAGTTTGTTTCTTTTGAGAGTATTTTGATCGATAAGACCATCAAAGTACTCTTTTTAATTTTAGTAAGAAGTGTAATATTATAAGTGTTAAAATATATTAAAAATAACAGATGGAAATTAAGTTTTATAATTTGTTTCTTAGCTTTTTCTTATGTAACTTTTTGTTATTTAAAGATTGCAAAAACATCTGGGGAATTATTATATGTGGCACGTTTTCAGGATCAAATAATAAACGATCAATACGATTTAATTGAAAAACAAAACATTATGATAAAACTATTGTTAGATAAATTAAAAAATAAAGATTTGAATTATGTGAGTTTTCATTAAAAAAGATTTGACATTTACCAACAAAAAGTGTAATATAAACATTGAAAGAAAAAAACAAAAACAATATGATCAAAATGAATAAAATAATCGGAGTAAGTTTAATTGCTGTAATATTAACATTAACAAGCGGGTGTGCTTTATTTAAGGATAAATTGACAGGAAAAATTGATCCATTGAAGCTTCAGCAGGTATCTGACATGATTACCCCCGTTGCTTCGTCCGTAGTTACACGAGTGGTAAAGAAAAACCCTGAAACTGGTAAATACTTTGAAAGTGTTTCAAGGATTTTCTGTTCAATGCGCGATTCAAAGAACTTTAAAATTGAATTTTTAGTTCAGGAAACTGATATTTTGACACGTCCATATTTAAACAATCAAGATTTAATCGACGGTAAGAATATAATTATTGCTTTGTATCGTACTTATCTTCATCAGGTCGGAAATGCTGACGTAAGTGAAGATGTTTTCCTTTTGGCACTTTCTAACTTTTTTTGTAATGCTATTGGGCAAGGTTTAACTGATACAGGTTACGTTTTGAGACCTTAAGTTTTTATAGAAATCTGCTACTTGGCATAACTCATCAATCGTTGCCATATTTTTAATCGTATTAGCTTTGAATGAAACTATTATACAATTTTCTTTTGTATAACCTTTTGAATTATCTACGCGATCTATAGAAGGAGCAAATAAGTTTGCACCGATTCTTTTTTTATTAATTTGCAAGATTGAAAAAATAAGTTTGGTTTTAAATATGGGGCACAATTCAGGTGTATTTTTATCTAACCATTCAAAATCTAAGTTAAATTCAAATTTTTTTTCTTTTGCTCTTCTTTTTGAAGAAGATAATAAGGTTAATAATCTAAACTTTCTTAAATCGTCTTTTGATGATTTCATTCTTCTCAGGGAACATCTTTCTTTATTACAACGATGACATATCAATTTAGGATTATTATTATAATAGAATGAATTATTTGCGGTTAAAATAGTTTTACAGAAATTGCATGTTTTAATTATATTTTCTGTATTTTTTGTTTTTATTTTTTCTAAATTTAGAATTATTGACATATGTTTTATTGAATGAATACTTCTATTCAAAAAATTAGCACAGTATTCAATTGTGTGAGTTGAGTAATTGTTTATTAAGAATTCAATTTCTTCTTTAGAATAAGATTTGGGATGTTTCATTTTTTTAATTTCTATTTTATTCATAATTAATATTTTTTCAATTGTTGATCTACCACAATTATAATATTTGGCAACTGATGTTATTGTTTTATTTTGTCCATATTTTTGAATTATATCTTTTATTAAATTCCCATTAGAATATATTTCTTTAGATTTTGTGATATGGTGTTTTGAATTAATTCTACATCTTAATGATTTCCATGCTATTTTGAATTGTTTTTGTGTGAAATCACAAACATAAGGAATCAATGTTTCGGAATCTATTACTTTTCTTATCCGAAACCCTTTTATTTTTCTTCCGTATAAGTTTTCAATTTTTTCCTTACTATGTTCCTCTACACTATTAAATCCAACTACTGGCATAATTCCTCCTTATTTTCACTCTTTTCTTTCCATATTTTTTCAATGGCTCGTCGAATCAAATCCGATTTTGTTAGTCCAGTTAATTGTTTTAGTTTTTTTAGCTTTTCAGCGGTTTGTGTATTTAATGTAAAGTTTTCTCTTATCATATATGTTTTTATTACACATATAATATATGAATTGAGAAATTTTCTCTAAAAAATCTTGACATTTTTGTTGTTATATAGTAATATTTTGTTATGAGTTTTAATTTTATAAAAAATAAAGATGGTTTTAGACTCGTAGATGAAATAACGGGTAAACAATTTGGTGAAATTTTTCAGGAAAATGCCCGTTCTATTGAATGGCAATCGGCATTGATTGTTTATGAAAAATACAAAAGAAAATTCAATTTAAAATATCAAAATTTGTTAGATTTAAGGTATTATATGGTTAACTTTTCAAATGAAAGAATAAATCAAGGTAAAAAAGTAAACAAAGATATTTTAGTACAAGAAGCTTCAAAAATAATAAAAGAAAATAAAAATTCTATACCAAGTGTTAATAATATTTAAGAAAAACCATGAGATTTCAAAAAATAGAAGAATCTGGAGCCAATCAAACCAGATATGTTTTTTCAATTACCTTAGATGAAGCAAAACTCATTTTAGGATTATTGAATAAATCACGGAAATATATTCCAAAATGCGAAATGACAGAAATGTTAAATAGTAGAATCTCAGAAATGATTAAAAGTATTGTATTTGGGTTATATGCGGGTGATAAATTTGGTAAAAAGTTTGTGAATAAAGATAATGTTGTTTATGAAAGCTAAAAATAGAATATTACCTATATCTAACAAAACGGTAGAGGAAATTTATTTAACAAAAAACAAAAAATTGATAGAAATAGTTGAATTTTATAAATGGGTAGATAAAGAAAACAACAACCAACTTGCACGCAAAATGCGCGAAGAAACAAATAATCTTACCAGAACTCAAAGAGATAATTTGTTTGAAAAGGGTATGCAAATAATTTATGAAAGTTAAAAACAAAAAACAATTTGTATTTTGGAGATATAGTTTGTTTCCTTATATATTAGGGGCAGAATTTAAAAAAATAGTAACAGATGATGGCTGGGTAGAAGTAAAAGGAAACAAGGGAAGTTGTATTAAGCCTTTGGCAATGTTCCCATTAGAAAAGGGTTTAAAAATACAAAAGCAATTGAAAGAACTTGAAGAAAGAAGACTAGAATCTTTGCAATTTTATGATAAAATATTAAAAGAAACATTTTCTTACCTTTTTAAAAAATATTGATGAAAGACAAAATAACATACAAAATCAAACCTCGAACCGAATCTAAAATAAAATATGTTTTGTTTAAGGATATAGTTGAGTATTATGGTAAAGAATGGGCAGAAAAATGGAATAAATCTTTTGGACCGGGAAATACTGGACTTGTAACTAAAAATGGTGAATTTGGTATTTATTGGGAAGATTTTTGTCGTTTCCATAATTTGATAAATTTTGGTAAAAAAACATATTGGGATTAATAGAAATCTTTGATATTCAATATATTCACTCTTATAATTACATAATAAAAAAGTGTAATTATGAACGTGAATATCAAACGAGAAGAAAAGAGAATTGAAGATGAAAAGCAAGTAACTTACAAAATTTCTGAATGGATCAATTCACAAGAAGAACAATTAGATAAAGAATATAAAAGAATTGAAAAAAACGACTGGCATCCTGATTACGAAAAAAGACTAAACAATTTTATTGAAAAAATCCGTCAATTTAAGTTACGAGTTGATTGGGAAAATAAACAGTTGGAAAAATTACATTATAAAATTGCCGAATTTGAAATGATAAAAGATGAAATTAAAAGACGACGCAATAAAAACAAATCAAAAAAACTAAAAGAAAAAAATTTTATAAAAGAAAAGGTTGTGGAAAAAATAGATGCCTAAAATAAAAAATCCCCGTTATTATCTAATAGTAAATAAAAGAGATAGAATTTTCGGAGCCTTTAACGTTACCAAGGATGGTTTGCTTGCCGCCAAAAAATACAAACTCGAAATAGAAGAAGAAACCAAAGAAAAACTTAAAATAGTTAAAAAGTAGGTTTCTTTTTTCTTAATAAATACTAAAAATAGTTCTTGACAATTTATAATCAAGGATTTATAGTATCATATATTGAATTTATGCT
>ORJL010688945.1_pt1 | contig 18113 bp, 9 predicted proteins | sample 1779941 | NCBI WGS metagenome assembly ORJL01 (sample SAMEA104232317, study PRJEB22302) | groundwater metagenome | biome: forest; feature: aquifer; material: groundwater | place: USA | collected 2011-08-07 | depth 5.8 m | reverse complement strand
GCGCCGGTTCCGGTGAAGCTGCCCGCACCGATCTGTCCGGCGGCCCCGCCCTGGAACTGCACCGGACCGTTATAGGAACCGCCGCTTAAGGTCCCGGTCCCGCCTGTGACATTGGCGCCCCAGGTGCCGGCTGCGGTATTCCAGTTGCCGATGGCAAAGTTGGCATTCAAGCCCCCGCCGGCCAGCGGCACGGCCGCCCCACCCACCACCGGGGCCGCACTGAAGTTACCGCTCACGGCCTGCGTAGCCCAGATCTTGGGCACGCTCCCCGTGGACGTGGCAAAGAACCCCACGTTGGCCATGGTCACGTTGCTCAGGTTGTTCACCGTGCCGGCCCCCTGGCTGAGCGTTGCCGAACCCACCTGGATCGCCGGGATATTCATCGCCTGCAGGGCCGAGGGATTGCTCGCGGCCATCTCCAGGAACTTGCCCGTCTCCAGCCAGGCCCCCTGGGCCAGGGCCTTCCAGGTAGCTGTCGCCGGATTGAAGAGACCCTTGATCTCCCCGCCTGCGACGTAAGTGGCGGCATTCACCCAGTCCGCCTTGGCCCCGGCCACCGCGCCCGTAAGCACATTGGCGCTGTTGTTTGTCCAGGTCATGTCATGATAGCCCGTCCAATAGGAGGCATCCGGTCCCAAAGCCGTCTCCCACTGCCAGGCAGCCGGCCCCGAGGCGCCGCTGCCTTCCAAGAGGCTCTGCCAGATCCCCCAGGAGTTCTGGCCCGCTATCCAGGCTTCCTCCCTTGTCTCGGAGATAAAGCCCGGGGTCCCGGGCGCTCCGGCCAGGCTCAGGGATTGGGGTCCATTTACCGTGACGTCGAAGTTGGCCGCCGTCATTCCGGCCGGGGCCGCCTCCATGGCCGTCCTTGCCAGCAAACCCTCGGCGCTATAAAGGCCCAGGTCCGGGTAGGCGGTGCCGTAGAGGTCGCCCTTCAGGTAGCCCGTCTGCCCATTGGGATCGATATAAAGGGCGATCAACCCGATGGCCGCTTCCTGGCCGTCGTCCGACACGAGGGAGCTGAAGCCCCGGTAGGCGCCGCCATCATAGGTGGTGACGCTGCCATCGGCAAAATTGTCGCTCCAGACCGGCATTGACCAGACGCCGCTTCCGCCGTTCCAGGCCCCTATGGTCAGGGCCAGGGCCTCCGTGTTTGTCCAGAGGCTCTCTGTGCCGCCCAGGAGGGCGGAGACGAGGCCGTCGTTGCTTGCCAGATCGCTCACAAAGGTGAGGGGTTGCTCCTCGAAGGTCCCAATGGCCGCGCCTTCCCACAGACCCGGAGCGAAGGTGTCGTAGCTACCCAGGACATCCCCCTGGATGCTGCCCAGGACGAAGGGGGTCAGGTAGTTACCCCGCAGGGTTCCGGTAATTTGCCCGGCAGACCATTGTGTTCCCTCGGCCTCGGCCACCCAGTATTCCAATCCGTCCCAGGTCCGCCAGGACGTACCGCCCAGCTGCATGGTCCAGATGTCGGCCGGTATGCCCAGGTACTGCCCGCCCAGCTCGATGGCGAAGATGCCCCAGGGCTCGGGCGCGGCTGCTGATTGCTGCAGCCAGGTGGTGTAACTGCCCGTCCAGCCGGCGGAAATGTTGGCGATGCTGCCCTCGGCGATGATCGCGCCTGCGGGCTGCAAGTCGCCATCCGGGAAAGAGCCGGCAAAAGCGCCGTCCAGGTAATTGTAGCCGAGATTGACTAGCGGATCATAGGAGGTATATCCTTCCGCCTTCTTCGTTGCCCGGGCCATGCCCGAGGTTGTGGCGAAGAGGCCGCTCCCGTCTCCCCGGGGGTGGTACAGGCCGGCGAATGACCCCTCCAAGATACCGGCGCTCCCCGCCTCATCGATGTAGAGACTGGCGAAAAAACCCGTGTGTGCCTCCCGGCCGCCGGAATTGCCCCCCCCTGCCCGGCCCAGGATGAAGCCGTCGGGCAGGAGATCCCCGCTGACTGCCTGGGCCTCATAGAGCGAGCCCCACCAGGCCGTCCCGCCTTCCGGCCAGGCCTCGCCCATCATATAAAGCTCCACAGGAGCGCCGGGCACGCCAAAGTCCTTGGCCGAGGCGAAGGGTGAGGCAGTGGTCCCCAGATAACCGTAGATCGGGCTGTGGTAATTGATCAGATAATTCCCATATTGGTGGTAGCCTGCGTCGAACTCCCCGCTGAACAGGAGGGGGGTCTCGGCATAGACGCTGCCGGCCGCCGCCTGCCATTCATAAAGGGACCTGTCCGGGTTAAACTGATAAGTGCCAGCCAGCGGTCCGCCAAAGGAGCCAAGGGCATGCGTCGTGAGAGAGCGGTAGTTTACCATCCCCTTGACCTCGCCCTCCGTCCAGGCGCTGCCGTCCATTTCAACCAGCCAGTAGCCATTGTGTGCTGTGCCCGAGAGCAGCCCTCCGGCCCAAGCCCGGGCGTTCGCTTCCGGGAGAACCGCGGCGTCGCCCGCCAGGTCCATAGTTACCCCGCCCCAATCCTGGCCCGCAACTCCCGCCACCTGGACGGCAAGATCCCCCGCAACCGCGCCCGCCAAGCCGGCGCTTAGGGAGTAGTTCTCCAGGGTGAAGGTCAGGGTCTGGGTACTGGCGTTTCCCGCCCCGTCTGCCGCCTCCACGGTGAGGGTATGGTCGCCCGCCGGCAAGGCAGCCCGATTGAGGGAAGAGCCGGCAAGCGGGCCTTCTCCGTCCAGGTCGGCGGTGAAGACGACAGCTTCATTGCCCGTCAAAGATACTGTCAGATCCGCCGTGCCGTCTGCCCGGGGCGAAGCCTGGGGCGTGATCGCCATCTCCGGAGGTGTGTAGTCCGTGGTCCAGGTGTAGGTTTGGGTGGAGCTGTTGCCCGCCGGATCAATGGCCGTGGCAGCAAAGGTATGGCTGCCCTCCGTCAGGTCAGCCAGGGTGGGAGAAGCCAGACTGGCACCGTCGAGAGTAAAGGCAAAGGTTGCCGCCTCATTTGCCGTCACGCCAATGGCGGCGGAGCGAGAGCTGGTGGGGGAAGCAGGCAGCCCCGAAAGCGTGATCACGGGAGGGTGGGTGTCCGTGGCCGTGGGCAGCACGAGCGTTGTCTCGGGCAGGAGAGGCGTCACCGCCACCGCCAGAGGCGGCTTGCTTTCCTCGCGGAGGCGGGCGAGATTATCCGCCTGTATCCGGGCCGCGTCGGGAACCGACGGCAGGCCCGCCACGGCTATTCTTTCAGGATACCTCTCCGTCTGGGCCGTCTCTTTCCGGTGCTGTTCCATCTCCAGGGCCGTAGCGACTTTCACCAGCGGTGGAACCTTGGGATCCGTAATGACCGTGGCCTGGCCGGCGCCTAACTGCCGTACATCCCCGGGCCGGTGGAGACTGAAGGCCTCCACCCTCCCCTCGGTCACGACGGCGCCGCTCCTGTCCGCCTGGCTATAGGCAAAAAAATCCGTGCCCCGGCTCCGGTATACCGCCGTGGGCGTACGCACCTCGTAGCGCCGCTGGCTCCCGGCCGCTACGGCTGTCTGCACCATGTTCCGGATCTCCTCACCATAAGCGCTGAGGATGTTACCGGTGGAGATGGCCCTGGCCCTGGAGGTCGTCTTGACGATGTTCTGAATCTTGCCGCGCGTGAGTTCCACGATGATGCGGTGCGGCTCCTCATCTTTTCCCCTCCTGGAGGCGGAAAGGCGTAGAAAGCTGTTTTCCGCCACCCGCAGGATGCTGCCGTCGGGGAAGGCAACTTCGCACTTTCCCTGACTCTTCGTGCGGAGGACGGCCTCCGCTGGTAGTTCGTCTCCCGGGTGCGCCTCGACCGCTTCCTTACCCGGCGCAATCACCTCGACATCGCCCACAATACCGATGATCTTGCCGACCGGCGCTGCCAGGGCCGCTACCGGGTAGACCGCCAGCCAGGCTAAAAGTGTGACGACGAGGGATGCTCTTTTCATGCTCTTGTCTCCTGCTGCTTTCCCATACCTTTTTTATTGCTTATTATTTACTGGCTTCTTATCACCATCGGGCAGAGCCTGATTTGCCCCTGCGAATTACCTGAAACTCCCTTGCCAATCCGATCCTCTTGCCGCAGGATTGCTTCATCGGCTTGCTGCCTCCTCGCAATGACGGGCTTGGTGATTTATTCGGACTTAATGGTATAGCGTGCCATCCCGAAGGGCAATGAGGGTTATATGGCAGCATAATGGTAGATAAAGCCTACCCTCTTCCACTCCTCGGGGTCGGTATCGGTATCGCTATCGCTATCGATTCCATAAAGATTCATATCCTCAAATCCCCCTGCCCCTTTGCCAAAGGGGGAGAAAACGGGGACTTTTTCCAAAGGGAGAGAAGAAGAAGGGGGGTGACAGAGGTAAAAAAGAGGGGGCGGGGCACTGATCAGTGCCCCGCCCCCCGGTTGAAGGGTTTCAAAGTGGGTTAACTTCTAACGTACCGTCACTGTAACCGTGGCGGCATTGGAAATGCGGCCCAGGTTGTCTTTGACAGTATAGGTGAACGTATCCACGCCGATGTAACCCGGGGTCGGCACATAGCGTACCACGCCCCCCCGGGCCGGTGTGACTGTGCCGTGGGCCGGGGGTGTCACGATCAGGACGGACTCGCGGTTGATCCGGGAACCGCGCGCAGCCCGGTCGTTGCCCGTCACGCTGATGGTTATCAGCCGGCCCCTTCTCGATACGGCATCATTGTTCGCTACCGGTGCACCGACCGCGGGATTTACCGTAATCGCCACGGTGGCTGCATTGGAAACCGCGCCGAGGTTATCCTGCACCGTATAGGTGAAACTGTCCGGTCCGGAATAGCCGGCGTTCGGCGTGTAGGTCACCACCCCGGTGGCCGCGTTGACTGCTGCCGCACCGTTTAAGGGCGCCGCGCCGATCGCCACCGAGGCCGGGTTGACGACACCGTCAGGATCGGAGTCGTTAGCCAGGACGGCAATGGGAAGCGCCGTGCCCGCACTGGCTGTGGCCGTGTCATTGACCGCCGTTGGCGCGACATTGGGGACGGCCGTCACCGTGACCGTGACAGTCGCCGCATTCGAAACAGCGCCGAGATTATCCTGCACGGTGTAGACAAAGCTGTCCGTGCCGGTAAAGCCGGCATTCGGGGTATAGGTCACTGCGCCCGTTGTCGTGTTGATCGTCGTGGTCCCACTTGCCGCCGCCGTCGTTACGGCCACGCTCGCGGGATTGAGGGTGCCGTCGGCATCCGTGTCGTTCGCCAGGATAGTGATGGCGACCGGCACTCCGGCTGTGCCCGCGGCATCATCTACCGCCACCGGGGCCGTGTTGGCCGCCGGGAGGGCCGTTACCGTCACCGTGACGGTCGCCGTATTGGAAAGGGCGCCCGCATTGTCCCGCACCGTGTAAGTGAAGCCATCGGTCCCCGTGAAAGCGGCGGTCGGCACGTAGGTTACCGCGCCTGTCAAAGTGTTGACCGAGGTCGTTCCGCTGGTTGCTGCCGACAGCGTCACGCTTAAGGGGTTGAGTGTGCCGTCGCTGTCCGTGTCGTTCGAGAGGATGTTGATCACCACCGCCGTCCCGGCCGGGGTGGCTGCGGTATCATTGGCTGCCACCGGGGCCACATTCACCGCGGGGATGGCCGTCACGGTCACACTGACGAGGGCTGCATTGGAAACCGCGCCGAGATTATCCTGCACGGTATAGGTGAAGCCGTCCGTGCCGGCGAAACCGGCATTCGGCGTATAGGTTACCGCACCGGTAGCGGTATTGATCGCTGTGGTCCCGTTTAAGGCCGCCGCCGTTATGGCCACGCTGGCGGGGTTGAGGGCGCCGTCGGCATCCGTATCGTTTGCCAGGACGTTGATCACGACCGGGGCGCCGGCCGCCGTGGCAGCATTATCGTTTACCGCCGCCGGAGGCCTGTTGACGCTGACCGTGACCGTGGCGGCATTCGACAGGGCCCCGAGGTTGTCCTGCACGGTGTAGCTAAAACTGTCCGTGCCCGCGAAACCGGCGACCGGGGTGTAGGTCACCGCCCCTGTCGTCGTATTGACGGCCGTCGTTCCGTTTAAGGCCGCGGTCGTTACGGCCACGGTCGCGGGGTTGAGCGTGCCGTCGGCGTCCGTATCGTTGACCAGGACATTGATCGCCACCGGCGTTCCAGTCGCGGTGGCTGCCGTGTCATTGACCGCCACAGGAGGTCGGTTGATGGAGACTGTGACGGTGGCAACATTCGACACTGCCCCGAGGTTATCCTGCACGGTGTAGCCAAAGGTGTCCGTGCCCGCAAACCCCGCATTGGGAGTGTAGGTCACCGCGCCCGTTGTGGCATTGACCACCGTCGTCCCGTTCAGGGCCGCCGTCGCTACCGTCACGGTGGCCGGATTGAGGGTGCCGTCGACATCCGTGTCGTTCGCCAGGACGCTGATCACGACGGCCACGCCCTGATGGGTAATCGCCGTATCGGGATTGGCCACGGGCAGGGCATTGACAGTCACCGTTACGGTGGCCACATTCGAGAGGGCGCCCAGGGCATCAGCCGCCTGGTAAGTGAAGCTGTCCGTACCGAAGAAGCCCGCATTCGGCGTATAGGTGACCGTCTGATCGATATTGACGACGACCGTGCCGTTCGTGGGCTGGGTCAGGCTAGCCGCGGATACCGTGAGCGGCAGGTTCTGGTTGGGATCGGTATCGTTGATAAGCACGTTGATGATCGCGGCGACTCCCTGATTGGTGAGGACCGCATCGTTTACCGCCACAGGGGGCAGGTTGATGTAGGACACAGCCACCGGCTCCGTATCCGAACCGCCGGCCGAAGAAAGGACCGTCACCCTGGCAGGCGGCTCGGCCACATTAGGCACCACCACCCCCTGGGCGCCGCCGCCCACTGCCAGCGGGGCAAGGGCGCCCCAACCCAGGGCCGTCAGCGTGGGCACCACCAGTTGGTCACTCGAGGCGGCCTCGATAGTGAGTTCCTTGGTATCGAAGTTGTAAGCGGCCTTCGTGATCTTCACCAAATCGACGACGGGACTGCTCAAGATCGTGGGCGGAGCGCCCACCTGGGTCGCCGTTGCCACGAGGTTCGCTGGTATGGCGACTGCCGGGGCATAGCGTGTATAGAACCGGCCCGTGGCGGGGTCGTTAGTCATGGTTGTCTCGGGTCCCGGGGCCAGGGTCTCCCGGAAGGAAACTGCGGCGGCGGTCGGGGCGGTGGCGAAAACTTCCACCTGGGTTCCCCCGGCTGCCGTGCGGCTGTAAGTCGAACGGTCGAAGGTCAGGTCAGGCGGCAGGGTTCCGCCAAAGACCTTGCCGGAGATCGCAAAGTCCGTGGTCGTGATGTCGATGCCCGGCCCCACGATGCGCAGGAAATTTGTTCCAAAGGGGCTCCCTGTGACCTTCTGCAGGACATTGGGATCGCCCAGGAAGGTCTCCGCGCCGATCACGATCGGGGCCGGAGCGCCGCCCGGGGTCAGAGACCGGACCAGGAAGGGGCCGATATCGCCGGCCAGGGCGCCGGTGAAGATGGCCGTGGCGACACCGATGTCCCTGGTATACTGGATCTCCCTCATGACAGGGTCAATCGTGTCGACGACAAAGGTGTCCACACCGAAGGGATGGGTAAAGGTGTAGGTACCCGGCGTCGGCACCTGGACATAGAAGCGGATTCTGGCGAAACTTATCTGGTCGCCGTTGGCGACAAAGCCGGTGCCAAAGGCCGCCTCCAGGGAAGAGACAAAGCGGACGTCCACTCCCGCCACGGCATCGACGATCGAGGCGTCGGCGGTGAACCAAAAGGATTCGTCAGGGAAGTTGAGAGGGAAGCTGACCGGCAAAGCCAGATCGTATCCCGGTGCGGGCAGAAGAACGCACATCGGGTCCCCCGCAGCCCCGGGGTCGGGCGACGGCGTCGTGGACAGGCAAAGCTCCAGTTGCCGCGTCCCATCGGAATACCAGACCGGGAAATAGCCCGTGGCCGGGCTTGTCGGCCCCACAGCCTGCAAGGCCGCCCGGGACTGCCCGAAGGCGCCCAGCAGCAGTATGGCAGCCAAAAGCATGATCAATATCTTCTTATGCATGATGGACCTCCTTTCATATTTCTTACTAGGGCAGGATGATGACCTCTTCCCGGTCCGACCCCCCGGCCGAGGAGGTGACCGTGACTGCGGCCGGCGGAATCACTACCGGCGCTATAACGAGGCGCTGGGCCGGGGCGGGAAGCAGCGGGTCAGCCGCGAGGGCTCCGAATCCCGCCGCATTCAAGGAGATCGGCCCTGTTGCATCGCTCGAAGCGGCCTCGATCGTGAGTGTCTGGGTGGCGGACGCGTATTCGGCCTTGGTGATGGAGATGAGGTCGGTTACGGGGCTCGAACTCGTGGCCACGGTATTGGCGGGAATGGAGGCCAGGTTATAAGGCGTGTTGTTCGCCGTCAGATTCACGGGGCCGAAGAGGGCCGGCGGTGCGAGCACCTGTCCGAAGAAGTGGCCGCGGGGATCACCAGTCATGGTGACCGGATAGGGAGGTACGCCGGAGTCCGTGACCGAAAGGGCCGCCGTAGGGGGAGCGGTCGCGAAGACATCCATCTGCAGGCCCAAGGGACCCCGACTGTAGGAGGCCCGATCCAGGGCAATGGGCGTGGGAAGCGCCGCGCCCGTGAAGACCTTGCCGGAAATGGCAAAGAGGTTGCTTGTGGCGTCGGCGCCCGGTCCCTGGACGCGGAAGAAATTGGTGCCGAAGGGGCTGCCGGTCACAGGCTGATTGACGTTCGGATCGCCGAGGTAGGTCTCCGCACCGATCACGATCGGCGAGGGATTGCCCAGGTTGTCGACCCTGATCAGGAAAGGTCCGATGTCGCCCGACAGGGCGCCGGTGAAGATGCCCGTGGCGCCGATCCCGATGTCCCGGGTGTAGTTGATGGCTCGGCTGCCGACATCAGGAATGTCGAGCACTTCCACGCCATAGGGATGGGTCAGCGTGTACACACCCGTATTGGTCACGGTCCCCCGGACGCGGATCCGGGCGAAGCTGAGCTGGTCGCCGTCGATCAGCGCATCAAGCCCAAAGGCGGCTTCCAGGGCGATGGTCAGCCGGACATCGAAGCCGATACCCTGGGCCCGGGCATCAGCGGTGAACCAGAAGGACTCATCGGGGAAATTGCCCGGGAAGGAGACGGGGAGATTAAGGTCAAAAATACCCGGCTCAGGCAGGAGGGTGCACATCAGGCCGCCCAAAGCGCCGGGGTTGGGCGACACGGTCTTGGTGAGGCATAGTTCCAGGGGCACGCCGTTCGTGTCCTGATACCATAGCGGGAAGAAGCCCGTGGCAGCCGTATAGGGCCCCGGGTCCACCGCATGCAAGGCCGCCTGGGCGGCAGGGCACAGGTTGAGGACAAGAAAAAAGCCGGTCAACACTGTAAGGATCTTTAGTTTCTTACTCATGATACGCTCCTTTCAAAAAAGATTTACCTTTGCTTGGATCTTACGGCACTGCGCTTTACTTCAGGGTGCGAATCGCCCACGTTTCACCTCCTTTGCGCGGCCTCAAGCCATGGATCGCGGAACGGTGCAGCCGGTCAGACCCGATGGTTTCGGCATTTTATAAGCACCTTCTCTTGCACGGAGAAGATGCACTTCTTGTGATGTCAGTTATGGAAGAGGCCGAAGCAAGTTTCCGGACGCGGGTCAGATCAGGACTGTAGGTAAAAGGCACGGGCTGGGCCACAATCCTGACCACCACTGCGCCTGCTTCGTTGTCTAGAGGATAAAGCGCCCCAAAGGGAAAGACAATATTGAAAAAGTGGCAGTAGATTGGTAATGAGAAACTACTTAAAAAAACAGGTAATAGGTAATGGGTTATAGGTCAACCCAACACTCAAAACACAACACTCAACACCGTTTTTATTTCACTATCCCCGCGCCGGTGCCGGTGAAGGTGCCGTCACTGAGGCGGCCGGCGGCCCCGCCTTGAAAGTTCACCGTGCCGTTCCGGACACCGCTCAAGGTCCCGGTCCCGCCTGTGATGTTCGCGCCCCAGGTGCCGGCGCTGGGATTCCAGTTCCGCACCTCGAAATTGGCGCTGAGGCCTCCGCCGGACAGCGGCACGGCCTGGAACCCGGCCTGTCCCACGAGGGCGGGTGCGGCGCTGTAATCGCCGACAACGGCATTGGTGGCCCAGATCTTTGGGACGCTGCCCGTGGAGGTGGCAAAGAAACGCACATTATCCATCCGCACATTGCTGAGGTTGTTGATCGTGCCTGCCCCTTGCGTCAAAGTTGCCGCCCCCACCTGGATGGCCGGAATGTTCAAGGCCTGAAGGGCAGCCTGATTGCTGAGAGTCATCTGCAGGAATCTTCCCGTTTCCATGGTTACGCCCTGGGAGAGGGCCTGCCAAACAGCTCTGGCCGGGTCGAAGAGCCCCCGGACCTCGCCGCCGGTAATGAAGGTAGAGGCGTTGACCCAGTCTGCCTTGACGCCGGCCACCAGGCCCGTGAGTTGGGAGCCGTCTCCAATCCGGGTCACATCGGTATAAGTTGTCCAGTAGGTCCCGGCTGTGCCGGAAGCCGTCTGCCAGGACCAGGATGCCGGCACGGGGCCCTCCTTAAATGCCAGCAGGCTCTGCCAGATGCCCCAGGAGGCAATGTCCCTGATCTGCGCCTCATTCCTCGCCTCCGACAGGAAGTCGAGGGATGCGGGCGGACCCGCCAGGCTCAATGGCTTCTGACCGCTCTCCGTCACCCGATTGAATAAGTCGTCCGCCTTCAGGGATGCGGCGCCCATTTCAATGCTCCTGAGGGCGCCGGCCCCGGTAAAGCTTTGCAAGGCCGGGTTGTCCGTACCGGTAAGCGCTCCTATCAGATAGCCCGCCTGCCCGCGGGGATCGACATAGAGGGCGATCAGTCCCGCGTCCACGCCCTGACCTTCGGCCAGGAGGAAGGAACTGAAGCCCCGGTAAGCGCCGCCGTCGAAGGTGGTCAAGTTTCCATTCCGTAAGTTGCGGCTGAAAAAAGGCGCCGACCAGAGCCCCTGGTCGCCTCTCCAGGCGCCGGTCATCGTGACGGGGGTGGTTGCTCCGGCCCAGAGAGCAGCCGTGCCGCTCACCCGGGCCGACAGCTCGCCCTCGCCGCCCCGGAGGTCGCTGAAAAACCAGGGAGGGTTGCTTTCGGCAAAGACGCCGGGGTCAAAGGCCTCCCGAAGGTGATCGTCATCATGCGCTTCGTCGCTGTCCTTGATCCGGTCGTTGAGCCTTTCCAGCTCCTTGGAGGAGCGATGGCGTCTCTTCCGGCCGTCATCGCTGTTTTCCTCGGCGCTGCCTTCCTCGGCCAACCTTTCTTCATCATCCTCGTCCGGCGCCATGGCCCCGGTCATATGCATGGGCAGCCCCGCTCCCGAAGTTTTTCCCCGGGGCTTTTCCGACGGATCGGTGGCCCTCCGGTACCGTTCCACCTCCGCTTCCGTCGTCGTTTTTACAAAAGGCGGGAGCCGGGGATCGGCAATCACCGTGGCCAGACCAGGCCCGATCGTGCGCACCTCCTCGGGTCGCTGGGCACTGAATGCATAAACCGTCCCTTCCGTAACAAGGGCGCCGCTTACGCCGGCCTGATGATAGGCAAAAAATTGCGTGCCCCGCACGCCATGGACCGAGGTGGGGGTATGTACCTCGTACTTCGCGGACAGAGCATCGGCGCCCTTGACCACCCGCACGATGCTCTGCGCTATACCGCGGAAAAGATAAAGCGTTGCCTGCCGCTCGCCCCGCTCCTGGCTTCCGGCAAAGGCGGAAACACGGAGACGGCTGTTTTCCGCCAGGCGCAGGATGCTGCCGTCTTGGAAGGCAACTTCCACTTTGGCTTGTGTCTTGGTGCGGATGATGTCGCCCTCGTTGATCTCACCTCCCACCGCGGCCTGGACCGCTACCCCGCCGGGCGGTGTCACGTCCACATTGCCGGCCACGCTGGTGAACTTACCCACGCCGGCCCGCGCCAGAACCGGGGACAGCACCAGCAGAGCAAGGAGGGTGATGACGATGGTTTTCCTTTTCATGGTATGGTCTCCTGCTACGTTACAATATCCTGTTGACATAATTATTATATTGCACGGCAGGGAAGGCAATGATGATAAAATGGCAGGATATTGGGATAAAAAAACTACCCAGAAGAAGAATGTTTCCCTGCGGAATTCAATGATCAGATATTGTCCGAAAAATGCGTCGATTAATTTATCCTTGACTATCGCTTATATTTTATGAAATATATAAGTCATGTATGAAGTCGTTTGGAAGCCAAAGGCGCGCAAACAACTTAAGAAGATTGGCGACAGAGCGGAAATGCGCACAATCGGCATTGCCGTTATGCAGCTTGCAGCATTTCCGGCTTGCCCGGGAGTCAAGCGGCTTGAGAATCACAAATACGCCTACCGTTTGCGTGCCGGTAGATACCGTGTCCTTTTCGATGTGCAGGACATGATCAGAATCATTGAAATACAGGAGGTAAAGAAACGTGATGAGAGCACATACTGATGCCCAAGTTATCATGCACGAAGGGCGCCCGGCCTTTGTCGTGATCCCGTACAATGAATATATCAGATTGAGACGGCCTTTCGTGCCCGAAGACGGAGAAAGCGTTCCCAACGATGTTATCTGGCTTACCATAGACAAGGGGTACACTTTAGTTCGTGCTTGGCGTGAATATTTGAGCCTGACGCAAAAGGAAGTTGCGGAGAAAGCAGGGATTACACAGGCCGCCCTATCGCAAATGGAATCTGGTGAAAAAAAACTTAGAAAAGCGACGCTGGAGAAGCTGGCGGAGGCACTCGGGGTAAGCGTCGAGCAGCTCCGCGGGTGAGGTGTATATTATGGGCCGTCCCTTACTTATTTTTTCTCCCCTGGGCTGACGGAGATCAACTCCACATCGAAGACCAGGACGCTGTTGGGGTCGATCCGGGGATTGCCGCGTTCGCCGTAGGCCAGCTCCGGAGGGATGAAGAGTTGCCACTTGGCCCCTTCCTTCATCAACTGCAAGGCTTCGGTCCAGCCCTTGATGACGCCGTTCACCTTGAAGGTGGCAGGCTTTCCCCGCTTCAAGGAACTGTCGAATTCCCTATTGTCGAGCAGGGTGCCCCGGTAATGAACGGTCACCGTGTCCTCGGCCCCGGGCGTCTTGCCGGTCCCTTGCACCAGAACTTTGTATTGCAGACCGCTCGCCAGGACCTTTACCCCTTCTTTCTTCTTGTTCTCCTCCAGAAAGGCTTTGCCTTCGGCAAGGTTTTTCACGGCCTTCTCGCGCATTTCTTTCTGGCGGGCCGTGGTAACCCGCAATTGCAGATCGGAGATGGCAGCCTTGACTTCTTCCTGGCTCATCAGGGCTTCTTTTCCGGTCAGGGCGTCCCGCATCCCGGCGGTGTAGAGATCGAGATTGATCTCGACTCCCTGTTTCTTGATGGCGTCCCCGTACTGCCAGCCGAGGCTGTAACTGTCCTTGTCTTTCTGGTCGCTCAACTTTTGCTTCTCCGCTGCCTGGCCGACGAAAAAAAGAAAGCCGATACTGAGAACTGCCGCCAGGATACCTTTGCTTCGCATCATTTTTCCTTCCTTGTCCTTTTAATTTCCTCGGGGTCAGTATCGGGATCGGGATCGCTATCGATTCCTTTTTTTCCTTTTCGATACCGATTCCGATAGCAATACCGACCCCGAACAGTACAAAAGTACCTCCATCATTCCGGACCCTGATCGGGAATCCAGTTTTTAAAGGACTGGATTCCCGATCCCCGCCTTCGCGGGGACAGGCTCCGCGGGAATGACAAATTGGGCGCCGGTATGACACACTATTTTTGACAATCTCGTAAAAAGTCAGAAAACCCGTCATTGCGAGGAGGGCAGCGTCACAGCAATCCTGCGGCTAGGCATGAGATTGCTTCGGGCTGCGCCCTCGCAATGACGGTGAATAGGGCCAGGCTCACCGCCCGCGCACGGCCCTCCCTTTGAAGGCGGGCATGGCGATGTTTCTACCCCTGACCCGCACACTCATCCGCTGCGGTAAAAAGCGGTAACCGGCAAGCGTGGGCACCAGGATATACATCCCATTGGCCAGGCCGGTGAAACTGAACTTGCCCGCCGCATCCGACAAAACGGTCGCATTGACTGGTCCGGCAACCTGCACGAGTTTCATGGACACTCCCGCCAGGGGCCGGCCGATCCGTTCCAGGACCACTCCGGAGACCGCATGATCGCCCGCGCCGACCGGCATCGCCACGACAAAGTCCACACCGACCGCGCCGTTCGTGGTGATGGTGACATTCATCGCCGGCGGGGTGACAGTGGCGCCACCCATCACGGCCGGCATGACTTCATACATGCCGCTGGTCAACCCCGAGACGTTGTAGGTGCCGAGGGCGTCCGTCACGGCAGCCGTCGGCGGGCTCCCGCCCAGGCTCATCGAGCCCACCTGCACCGTGACGCCCGCGAGCGGCGCGCCCGCAGCATTTGTCACCCGGCCGGAGATGGCGTAAGTCTGGATGTCCTGACCGGCCCCGATGTTGATGGGAATCCGGGCGGTGAACCGCACGTCGCGCCGCAGGGTGTCGATGAACTCCACCGTGGCGTGGCTGTTGACGGGCACGGCCGACCGGATCAGGCAGCCGAAGCGTCGGGCCACGCTCCACTCCATAGGCGTGCCTGCCGGCACCAGGACCGGCTCATTGTAGGCGCCGAAGGGCGGTACGCCCAGGGCCCGGCCGTCCCACTCGATGATCACGATATCCACCGGAAAGGTGATCCGGGCGTTGTTGTAGGCGGCATCGAGGACCCGGAGGAAAATATTCTGGTTCACCTCGGCGTTGATGGATACCTGGACCCCCGCGACGCCGCTCATCAGCTCCGGCGGGATGGCGATGCCGTGGGGAATTTCACCCTCGCCGGGGATCCGGAGCGTGCCGGAGTCATCGGGGACAGGCACGCCCGTGACATAGAAGTGGGTGCTGCGGAAATCGTTGAAGGCGAAGAAGTCATCGGGGCCGATGCCGCCGCCGGCATTGCCGTGGAAATTGTCGTTCACCCCGGGGATGCTGCCATGTTGGGGGTAAGTGGCCCGGGCATTCTTGCCCAGGTTCGACCAGTTGATGTCCCGGTCGTCCACCACCCAGAGGGCCTCCACGTCGTAGGGGACCGTATGGGCATGGGGGTCCGTGGCGAACTTGAGCCAGGCCGGCAGGTCAGGATTGTTCGCTTCCGGGTCCGGGGTGGTCAACAGGTTGAAGTTGTCCTGGCCGAATTGGGGAAAGGCCGCCAGGTTGGCCGCGGTCCGGCGCCTCCCTAAGGGGAATCCGGGCTCCGGCCGGCCGTTTCCGATGGGGGTGTTGTTCAGGACCACGGTGCCATCGGCATTGGTGCGGGCGATGGAAGCGAAAAAGGCATCCGGAGGGTCGATGATGGTAAAGCCGTATAACCCGAACTCGAAGTGCTGCACCGTGTTCCGGTGGCAGTGGTAAAAATAGGAGCCGATGAAGTTGGCCTGCCACTGGTAGATGTAGTGACCGATCTCCATGGAGCAGTGGCCCACGCCGTCGTTCATGGGGGTAGGCTCCTGCCCGTGCCAGTGGATCGTGTGGGGCGGAGGCCCGCTGCCGGCGGTCTCGCAATGGAAGATCGCCCCCCGGGGCACGCGGTTGGTGGGGGCGGGGAAGGAGCCGGTTTTCGCGGCGCCGACGCCGTCGGGGTCCCGGAAAAGAAAAAACTCCATGTCCTGACCGTCCCAGGTAGGGAGCGTCATGCCGTGCATCAGTTGCCGCTGGATCGTATGGGGCAGCCGGGGAGGATTTTTGTCCTGGTAGCCGGCAGCCGCCATGACCTCGGGCACGGGACTGGTGGCGTTCACCAAATCAGGGGTAGCGGGGCTCTCCGTGGGGGGATCGAACATCTTGGCGTACATGCCCTCCATGCCCGCAACGGACATCCGCAGTATTCTATTGGCTGGATTTTGAAATGACATAATCTCTCTCCTTTCTCATCTAATCCCCCCTTACCCCCCCTTTGTCAAAGTGGGGTTGGGGGGGATTTCTCATCTGGATTCCTATACCACCGGAAGCGGTGGAAATTCCTCCCGCTCCTTCTGGAATTCGTTATCGCTCTGTTCGCAGGCCTCCTGGATGCCGGTGCGCCGCGCCTCGTCACAGCCCATGGTGAGGATCTGCGGAGATTGAGAAAGCCCGAGCATCATGGCAAAGTCCATGTCCATGGGGAAAGTCTGGGGCGGCAGGAGCGGCATCATCGGATGCCCGCCGGGAGCGGCGGCGAGGTCCTCTATGTGGTAGCGCGGCAGCTCGATGTTGCGATCGCCGATGATGTACATCCCCGAGATCAAGGCGGTATTGTAGTTTCCGCCCTGGGTCGACTGGGACGGCTCGGAATGGTCGTGCATGGGGAAACAGAGGGGTGATTCGCGCTGGGCCAGGGAAACGGGGGTCACCCCGTCGACAGTGGATAATCCCATTGTGCCCAGCGGCGGCATGTAGACATCGAATTCCTCGATCGGCGGCCAGGTCGGATGGCCATTGATGGTGAGCAGCGCCGCATCCCCGGAGCCGGCCCTGCCGATGCCTTTTTCATTGGGGACATCGGGAGAGCGCATGAAAGGTATCACCAGGTCATAGCGGGAAGAATTATAGCCGGGAGGATTCAGGGTGAACGTGTCCACCCAGATGATCCCGGGGTTCAGCAGAGTAGCCCTATCGGCGGCATTACCCTCCGGGTCGCCCTGCACCACGCCATCCACGGAGATCACGTAGTAGTGGTTGCAATGGAGGTGCATGGAATGGGTCATGAGGCCGGCGTTCAGGACCCGGACCACAAAGGGCTCACCGACCCGCCCCATAGGGGTGATGACCGGGTTGTCGTGGCAGAAAAAGCCGCCTTGGCCGTTGATCGTGAAGTACTGGGGAATATCGCTCGAAAGATTTATGTCGTTGCTGTTCGGGGCGAAGGCGTCGTTCGTGAAGCGTTGTATGAATTCCGCAGCCGGCATTTCCACGCCGGCAGGCAGGCTGCCCACGTCCCGAAAGAGGCTCTGGCTCGCCTGGTGGGTGAGCCAGACGCATTGCCGGAAGGGCGGCGTCAGGGTGGCGGGATCACCTTCCTCCCAGGCCAGACCCGGCCAGTGGTCCGCGGTACCCAGTTCGTCGAAGAGCTGCTGCACCTGGGGGGTGGGGTTGGCGTAGGGGGTCCATCTCGTCCCGGCTTTCGCGGCCGGCATGGCGATGAAGGCCCCATGCAGCCCCATCACCCGGTTGACGGGCTCATTGAGATTGTCGTAATAGAGAAAAGTCCCTGTCCCGGTGACCGTAAAGCTGGTGGTTACGGATCCCCCGGGCGCAATGGGGCCGCTGTCGAACATGCCGGGGATAAAAAAGGCATGGGGTTCGTCCAGGGCATTGGTGATCGAGATGTTGACCGTGTCTCCCTGAGCAGCGTAGATTATCGGTCCCGGAACTTCCGCAGCGACCCTGGCCTCCTTGAACACCCAGAAGTAGCATTCCGCCGTATTGACGGCATTGTGGGTGGCCATCTCCTTGATGGCGTCGGTGATGGTGAAATTCAGGGATGAGACCGCCGCAAAAGCCTTGTTGCCCGTGAGCCAGGGCAATTGGGAGCCCACCACCAGGGCCGCGATACCGCCGGCACTGCTCTGGATGAACTGCCGTCGCGAAATTTCCTTCTCTTTCATATTGACCTCCTTTACCAGATTATCCTTATTGTTAATGATCAGTTTGTCCTGCGCTGATCATCGTCATTGCCCTTTTTGCCTCTGCCGGGGGGGCACTGTCCCCCTTCTTCTCGGGGTCGGTATCGGGATCGCTATCGACTTCGTCCCCGCCATACTTTGTTTGGTTCTTTCAAGACCAAGTGCCACCTGCGTGCCCTCGTCCGAGTTTCGTCAGCATGGTCACAATATCAGCTGTTTCTTTTCGATCCCGATACCGATTCCGATAGCGACCCCGATATCTTTCACTCAACACGCAACACCCAAAACTTAACACTGCCTTTATTTGACTGTCCCTGCGCCGGTTCCGGTGAAGCTGCCCGCACCGATCTGTCCGGCGGCCCCGCCCTGGAACTGCACCGGACCGTTATAGGAACCGCCGCTTAAGGTCCCGGTCCCGCCTGTGACATTGGCGCCCCAGGTGCCGGCTGCGGTATTC
>ORJL010792822.1_pt1 | contig 18117 bp, 9 predicted proteins | sample 1779941 | NCBI WGS metagenome assembly ORJL01 (sample SAMEA104232317, study PRJEB22302) | groundwater metagenome | biome: forest; feature: aquifer; material: groundwater | place: USA | collected 2011-08-07 | depth 5.8 m | reverse complement strand
TATAATTAAAAAGCACTTTATTTACGAATATTACTCACGCGAAGGCGGGTCTAGTTGTAGTAATTACAAGACAACGAAATCATCGAGATATTAAAAGTTATTCTTACTCCAAACAAATGCTTGTATTAACAAATGCTATTAGGGCATCTCTAATAACTTCAAATGCATATCTGTGAAAATCTGTTTCAATCCGTTTTATCCGCGTTCCATTTCTCAAAAAATAGTTTTTAGAGATGCCCATTAATAAAATGAATTAAAACGCTTCGCCAATCCCGATATGAAATTGCAGAATTTCTTTCCAGAATTCTTTGCTAACCATAGGGCGACGGTCATTTGGATCATATATTTTGAAACCGAAATCAATTCTTAACGGAACAAAATCCGAGTAGTATCTTAAACCAAAACCTGCGGCAACTGCTATTTCATCGTAACGAAATTCTTGGTATCCGTTCCATGTATTTCCGTAATCAATAAAAAGTGCTGTGCCTATACGACCGAAAATTCTATTTCTCGTTTCAACGGACCCTTCCATTAAAAAGAATCCGCCTGTTGCAGCGCCTTTACCAAGAAATGATTCAAGATCATCTTGAGTGGGATTAGCGGCTAAATCAAATTCAACTTTTTTAGGAACAAGCTGGCGTGTTCCCCATCCTCGTACGGAATTACTTCCGCCTGCGTATAATCTTTGATTTAACGGAATAGCAGATTGCTCACCCCGGTAAGTAAAAATTTGTCCGATCTTAAATTTTATTCCTAATGCATCAACCTTAGAATTATAAACCGGCAGATATAATGATGAAGTAATCACGCTCTTAAAAAAGAGCGGGCGTACAAAATCACTCTTAAATAATTTGCTGATCAGATATGGGATAGAGTTTGCATCTTCTAATAAAAAAGAAAGAGCATAACCGTTTGAAGGGAAAAAAGTATCGTTTGTTTTATTAGCACCAATATTAATTCCTATTGCTGCATTCGTACTCTGGGAAATATATCTTCCGCCAAGATCATTATCTACATAATTACCGGCTAAAGAATCTGCATAATCTTTTTGATAGCCATTTTTAATTTGAAAATATTGACTGAATAAATTTTTCAAGTAAGCCGGTTTGTAATCATATTCAGATCGTTCAACATTTAAATACATGTTAAATGAATTGAAGTAGGTAAACTGCGGGAGTTCGAAATCGAAACTTAATCTGCCGCCTATTATTGTAGAGTTATATTCATTTTTCCTTTTTTGAGCAGTAAAATAAGTTTCAAGTTTTGTCGTTATCGGCTCACCGAAAAGAAACGGCTGCTCAATAGAAACACGCGCATCAAAGTAACCGTAGAATGCGGAATCTGCAAAAGAAGGATGCTGAAAGAATTCGGAAATATTCTGAGCTGCTGCTGAAGTTCCAATTGTAAATTTTCTTGCTTCTCCAAGAAAATTTTTCTTAATAAAGTTAAGAGCTAAACCAAGGTTAAAAGTATTGTCTTCATTGTTCATTATTATTTCAGGTGATAGCTCATGCATTAAACCGATATCCGCACTAATGTTTAACGGAACATTGTTGCCTGATGTATCTGAAATAACACTCATAACTGCGGCTGAAGTAAAAAGATTTGTCCTAAACAATCTTACTTGTCCCCGCTGGATATCATAATTGCTGTACCAGCTTCCAATTTTTATACCTACAATTTCTTTTAAAAGAACATCATCAACTAATTCCAGACCTTTGCCTGTTCTTTGAGTATAAAGATCGCTGATTAAATATCGTTTGCCGGGAATAAATTTTAGTTCAACATCAACTTTATTTTTCATGGTATCAATAACAACTATTGGTCTATCTGCAATAACAAGCATAAAGCCATGATCACGAAGGTAGGATAAAGTAAAATTTTTCTTCTCATCAACAATTGCATCTTCGTAGATTTTGTTCGTATCTACCCTGCAATAATCGGCAAGTAATTCTTGAAATTCGGGAGCTATCCATTCCAAACCTTTAAGTGTAATAGTATCAAAATAAACCGGTTGAGATTCAAAGATCCTGTAAGATAACCGTGCTTCATTATTTGATGTATCCAGTTCATAATTAGATTTAATTTTTATTTTGAAAAACCCTTTTGCTTGATAAAAATCTGTAAGTGCATTTATGTCTGATTGAATTAGTAGAGAATCAAAATAAACAGCTTTGCCTCCTAATGATGAAATCTTATTTAAGAGCTGGGAGAGCCAATTGGGTGATTCTTTAGAAAATATTATTTCCCTAAGAACAGATGAAGAAAAATTACTATTACCTTCAAAGTTAATTTGAGTAAGTTCATATTTTTTATTCGATTGTGCTAATATTCCTGCTGCAAATAGAAATATGAAAATGTATAAAAGCTTAAATCTCAACAGTAATCCTTCAATTAATTATTTTTACAGGAGTACCAACTTTAATTAATGAAAACAGTTCATCTATATTTTCGTTGCTAATAGCGATTGATCCATTGGTCCAATTAAAAGCGAACGGAAGATTTTTAAAAATAATATCATATGTTCCAATACCATGTATTCCTATTTTTGAGCCAAGTTTTGTTTCTTTAGGGGGACATTCATTTTTCTTAGCCGCAAGTACTATTGTATTAAACTCATCATCAAAAATATAACCTTGTTTTAATGCTTCGGCTGCATCTCTTTCATTCGGGTAATCTAAATGAAAAAATTTATGATATTTATTTAATGTATCTATGGCACATATTTTATAATCGCCGATTGGTGTAATATTATCATCTGAAGAAGTTTTTATTGTACCTGAACTTTTACCAAATACAGCTTTGTATGTTTTAACTAAGATTTTATTTGAATAAAGTGAAATTCGATAATCTGTTTTGTCTATAAAGAGATAAACATTTTCAAGTCTAATCAATCCTTTTTCTATCATAGCTTCTTTTAAGGTAACTTCTCTCAGATTGAGAATTACCCCGTAAAAAATTAATCCGGCAAAAAATATCACTACACTTCCGGAGATATATAAAATATTTTTTAACACATTGAATCTTGCCGATTAGTCTATGGCTAAGATAAAATTATCTAATAGCAATATAAATAACGAAAAGCCCAACTTCTAAATGAAGTTGGGCATTTTCCAATTATCCAAATAAATAACCAGTAGATTATTTGTGGTTCTTAGCTCCTACAACTGCAATTGCAGTCATATTAATAATATCATTAACAGTATCGCCGCGCTGAATAACATGAACAGGTTTTTTCATTCCCATTAGGATTGGACCAATCACAGTAGCATCTGTCAAACGCTGCAATAGTTTATAAGCAATGTTTCCAGCTTCGAGGGTTGGAAAAATAAGAACATTGGCACCACCTTTAAGCGATGAAAATGGAAAATCCTTTTCTAATCTTTCCGCTACTACAGCCGTATCAGCTTGCATTTCACCATCAACAATCAAATCCGGTCTTTTTTGTTTAACTATCTTAACAGCATTTGCAACTTTAATTGACTGCGGATAAGGAGTGCTTCCAAAATTGCTGAAAGAAAGCATTGCTATCTTAGGAATAATGTCAAAATCCTTAACAGTTTCAGCAGTACTAATAGTTATTTCAGCAAGTTGTTCGGCTGTTGGATCAACATTTACTGTACAATCGGCAAAGAAAAAAACTTTACGCTTAATAATTACAATGTACATTCCCGAAACAACTTTTAATCCTTCCTTTACGCCAATGCATTGTAATGCAGGCTTGATTGTTTGCGGATAGTGATAAGTCAACCCGCCAACCATAGCATCTGCATCACCGCACTCAACCATCATAGCTCCAAAGTAATTTGGATCTCGCATAAGTACTTTTACATCGCGGGGTGTAATTCCTTTACGTTGACGTTTTTTATAAAACGCATCTGAATATTCATCAATCTTTTTAGTAGTTGTGGGATCAACAATTTCAAAATTATTAAGATCGTAACCTAAATCTTCGATTCTTGTTTTTATAACCTGCTCGTCGCCTAGTAAAATTGGTTTGGCAATATTTTCATCAACAGCAGCATTTGCAGCACGGATAATTTTTTCTTCTTCACCTTCGGGATAAACTACTTTCTTAGGATTCTGTTGTGCTTTATGCACCATAACACGCGCAATCTCGGTTGAGTAACCTAATCTTTCTTGTAATTGAACATTATATGCATCCCAATCAGTAATAGGATTTTTTGCAACACCGGTATCCATAGCAGCTTTTGCAACTGCAGGTGCAACATTCCAAAGAACTCGGGGATCAAAAGGTTTTGGTATAATGTATTCCGGACCAAATGAAAATTCTTTTCCACCGTATGCGTTTAGTACAACTTCAGGAACTTTTTCTCTTGCAAGTTGAGCAAGGGCTTTTGTCGCTGCCATTTTCATTTCTTCATTTATCTTACTTGCTCTAACATCAAGTGCACCGCGGAAGATAAACGGGAAACCCAAAACATTATTAACTTGATTAGGATAATCGCTTCGTCCGGTTGCCATAATAATATCTTTACGTGCATCAATTGCATCTTCGTATTTTATTTCGGGATCCGGATTAGCCATTGCAAATACGATCGGGTTTTTACCCATTCCTTTAACCATTTCTTTGGAAACGATATTTCCTTTTGACAAACCAACAAATACATCTGCACCCTTCATACCCTCATCAAGGTCTTTATACTTCTCATCGGTTGCAAATTTTAATTTGTACTTGTTAAGATCTGTTCTGCTTTTGTTAATATGTCCTTTCGTATCAAACATAGCAATGTTTTCTAACTTAACACCGGCAGCGATGTACATATTACAGCAAGCAACTGCAGATGCGCCGGCACCGTTAACCACGAGACGAATCTTATTTAATTTTTTCCCGGCAATTTCAACTGCATTAATTAAAGCTGCACAAGAAATAATTGCCGTACCATGCTGATCATCATGGAATACAGGAATATTCATTGTCTTAATTAGTTCTTCTTCTATCTCAAAACATTCCGGCGCTTTGATGTCTTCCAAATTGATTCCGCCAAATGTAGGTTCCATAAGTTGAACTGCACGGATTACTTCTTGGGAATCATGTGTTTTCAATTCAATATCAAAAACATCAATATCAGCGAATCGTTTAAACAAAACTCCTTTACCTTCCATTACAGGTTTACCTGCATGGGGACCAATATCACCTAACCCTAATACTGCAGTTCCGTTTGTAACAACAGCAACTAAATTTCCTTTAGCAGTATACTTGTAAACATCATCATCATTTTTTTCGATTTCTCTACATGGTTCTGCAACACCCGGAGTGTAGGCAAGTGATAATTCTCTAGCTGTATAACATGGTTTGGTCGGAACGACTTCAATCTTACCTTTTCTTCCCTCGCTATGATACTTCAGCGCTTCTTCTTTTGTTATGCTCATAATTTTTTCCTTATGTTGATCTTTGATATGTATCTTCGATATGTTGAATAAGATGAATTTGTCTAACGAAAAATATGGATATTCTACGAAAGTAAAAAGCAGTTAAAAGCTGTTGATAATCTACGTGGCTCTATAATAAACAAAAAAGCCAGAGATGTTCACTCTGGTTTCTTGTTAAAAATATTCTAATTTCTACCTCATCAAAATTAACTTCTAGCTTATATCAATGTTGTTGGTATATTAATATTTTGGCATTGTAATCACTTTATTCTTGAACAATTTTAGGTAAATAGGTTATAGATTGTTTAATTAAGTGCATAGCATATTTTTGAGTCAATGTTCCTGAATACTCAAAATAAATATGACCGATAATTTCCTTACCGTCAGTTACTGATGAATTATTTTTAATGTTACCATTAAAGTGGCCGATGATTCCAGTTGTCTCCATCTGAAAAGTCAATGACAAATCTGTTCCAGTATATACTCCTTCTGTAATTCTAAATGGAATACCGGTTGCTTGAAAAATACCAAAGCAATCGGAAATAACATTGCCTTTTACTTCTGTGCCATTAGTTCTAAGATGAGCTGCTGTAGATGTAAATGCGTAATTAGAATCAAAAATACGTGATTGCCAAACACCATCAAGTCTAAAACTATTAACCGGATCCGTTGGCTCGTTTACATTCGATTTACAGCCAAAGAAAAAAAGAATCATAAAAATGAACGTAAAAATAACCGTTATAATTTTTCGATTACATTTATACATAATGAACTTCTTTCTTTTTCAATAACATTGAGTTTCACCTCAATTATTAAGATTTATATTTTAGTGTTTATACGACCCCCAAAATGATTATATAATTTTAATTACATCTGCCTTGTGAGGATAAGAAATAATAATAGGTTTAATTAATTATTTGAACCTAAATTGCTTCTTTAGCTTGATTCCTATTTTCTCTCACCATAATAAGTTCATATTCCAAGTCGGATACTTTACTCATCATCATTAATGCTGCTATGAAATAACCGAAAACACTTCCGACAAACAGTCCGATTATTGCCCAAATTAAACCGTTCACTGAAACCTCCAAATGAAATAATAATTTAAACTAGGAAATCAGTTTGTTTACTTGTCTGTATCGAGAAAAACACAGATGTCTTTAAGTAAGTCAACCTCATTGAGTACTGCCTTATTAATATCTAGATATACTACATCAGGTTATGAGGATTAACTAGTTTCTATGTATTATTAACATAATCAGCACATCCTAGAATTTCAATCTTAAACAATAATTTTCCATGATCTTCTTAAGATTTTCACTTTTAAATAAAAATCATCATGGACTAATATTGTGCACAGATTGTAAACAATTTGTGTTCATAAATAGTTCATTAGGTTAATCTGATATTTCATCGGTATCATTGTCTTACATAGGAAAAAATTCTCGCTTTTTATTGTATAGTTATATATCCGCTTGCTAATCCTTTTGCATTGAAAATTATTTTAAAACAAAACCAACTGATTCGTAAAAATTGAAATAACCAATAACACAAAAACTTTCAAATAATTATTCATTTGTTTTCACTTTTCAATGCCGGTGTTACAAATGAATCAATACCGAAGCTTGAAGCATGCTGTCGTTATAATTAATTCCTGTACCAGAAAGATCTTCATAGTTTGATATATTCCCTTGCAGCTCGAATCTCAACCATTCAGCAAGAATTATATTCGACCCCATATAAATCATTGTTCTCTTTGTGTAATTCTCCTCGTTGGAAATTGTTGCACCGAGATTTGCAGAAATCATCTCACTGAATTGATAATTCCCGTTCAAATCAAATTCCGTTATATTACTTGAAATAGAAAGAATTTTGGATTGTGTCAAACTGAATGTCGAACTCAATGTCAGTGGAAATTCAAAGTTGAAACTCTGGTTTAGCATATATGTTGTATTCGAAAACTTGTTTTCAATGATTCCAATTTTGGCATTTTGCCATTGACCGTTAAAGGAAAACAAGGTTGAAGCATAAACTCCTGATATTTGATAAGAATAACCGGTCATGAAATTGACTATGTGATTATCGTTCTTCATTAATTGATTAGCATGCACGGCATCATTATTCTGAAAATAGGGAGAGTACCCAATTGAAAAGTAAGGTAGTTTGGGAAAATTAAAATCGAAACTTAACCCAAAAGATGCTGTTGTTGTTGTTGATGTTTTCCAATTTACAACATTGTCTTGATAAAACTTTATATACATTTTCATCCCGATTTTTTTCCCGGGAAATTTCTTATTGATCTTCGCTTCTAACATTAATTGATCAGATCGAATGTTTGGTGCTGCTAAAGAAATATATCCTGGCCCTATTCTACTGATTGCGAATGATCCGTATGTATCATTTTTAGGTTGATCGAAGACGGCACTTACACGTAAGGCATAATCGTATGAAGTACTGATTTTGGGATTGTATATGCTTTTAACAAAACTTGGTAAAGAACCATCTTGAATATCCGCATCTCTCAAGTCTCGTGTAAACAATGAAACCGCTCCCTCACCCTTCAGAGCAAGTAAATTATTAAAAAGGGAAATTTTTCCTTCAGTACCAAATACCTGATTCTCTTGAGGTGCTAGAAATGAATTCACCGGAGGAAGTATGGATTGATCATCGTCCTTCATTTTTAATAATGTAAAAAATAGATGAGCATTTTCTTTCTGCCCCAATCCAATTCTACCAGCCATAAATGATCTCTTATAAGATACCTCAGCGATACCTTCTGTATTATTACCGGCAGCAACGGCAAGGTATAATATTCCCGGGTTGAATTCCAAATTCAATCCATTAACCGGAACTCCGCTAACGGTTAACTCTGAATATTCCGGGTATGTTCTTCCAATTCCAAGTGTTTTAATATTTAAGAAGAGTTTTTCCGCCGGAGAGATCAGTCCAAGTTTTTCTGCGTTCTCCGTAAATTTATTCGGATCGGTCAAAGCTTCAATATCTAGTTTTCCAAAAGATGAATCGGCAGAAGATACAATCTCCTTAACCTTTTCAGAAATACGGTCTTTTATTTTTGATTTCAGTCGATCAAGATCCAGAAAAAATGAAACACTATTCAAACTCTGCCTATTCGAATTGTTTAATGAAGAGAGATAAATATTAAATCCAAATGGAATATCGTACACTGAAAGTCTCGGATTAATTTCGAATGTCCAATAGTTTAATGGAAGCTGTGAGAATTGTGCCGGTTTGCTGGTTGATATTTGGGTAAACTTTCCATCACCGAAAAATTTAAAATTACTCGGGCTGCCAAATAGATCAATCTGTGCCGGAGCTCCGAAATAATTTAGAGCAGATGAACTATAATTATTAGTTTTGTATGATGATAAACCGGATGGTAATCCGAATTTTTCATTAATATAAGTTTCACCGTATTGATTAGAGTCATCACTATAACCAGCTGAATATTCTTCCTTCTTCTCTTCACCGCCTGCTATTTCAAAATATCTTATTTCACTTTCCTGTGTTTTGAAATCATCAATAAATGCTTCAACTGACCACGCATATTTTTTTCCAGGCAACAACTGCCGAGCAGCTATGGGATAGCGCAATACAGTTGCTGAAATTTTTGACGATTGATAATACATTGGATTAGATGCCATTGCAGAATGTACCGACTGATACCCAAGAATTTCCACTATTTTCAATCTGTAACTAATTCTCGCGCCCGGAGGAACTGGAACCGGCGGCAGCCACGAAAAGATAATTGCCGGGGTCTTATTACTTTTTAATTTAAGGTTTTCTTTTGCATCCTCAGAAATATTACCGATAGTCTCGCCATCGAATGGACTTATTAATTCCATACGATTAAAATTTTCTACTGTTACTGAAATACAGTCAGTTGCAATTTGCCTTCCATCCATTGCTGCTATAACTGCCACACATATTTCATAATTACCTGAAGGAAGACCGCCTGTATTCAAAATAATATTTTTATATCGGCTGTTAGATTCACTTATGGTAAATGGACCCAGCTCTCTTCCGGAAATAACTTTTGCACCTCTTTGAAGTGTGATGACCGATGAGGTCGCTTCTATAATTTTTCCTTGTATAGATTCCGTAGCAGTTCCTTTTAGATAAACACTTACAGGTTTATCACTGTTATTGGTTAAAATAATTTTCCAGAAATGCTCAACTTTAAATTGGTATGGCGGTGGTTGTTGAAGATGAACAGTCACTTGAGCGTATGAGCTTATTGTTACGATGAAGAATAATAATATTGTTTTATATACTTTCATTTTTCCCTTCATTTAGTAGTGATATCAAATTTAGTCTCTTGTTACCACTTTGAATTATTTAATCCTATGAACTGAGTGTGTGATTGTTCTATTCAATATTTTTACCTAGCACATTGCTTAATTTTGATTGACCGCCATCCACTGTAACAACCTTTACTGCATAGTAATTTTCTTTATTTGTATTTTTATCAGTATATGATTTTTCTTTTGTAGTGTCATATTGTTTTAGTTGTCCTTTCTCATCCTTCTTGTAAATCACAAAAGTGTGTTCTGTCTTTGAGGTAGGGTATTCCCATTTTAGAATAATATTTTTCTTTTCCACAATTGCACTGAATTTTTCAATTGGAGGTCTTACGCCTGTATCATACGGCTTACCATATACTACAGAAGAATATTTAGAATAAAGTCCGCCTAAATCCTTAGCTCTAATTGAATAATAGTAAGTGACGCCCGTTGTTACGGTTGTATCAATGAATGTTGTTGCAATTGATTCGGTGGTTTTGAGAATTTCCCATTTACCATTCATATCAGTTTTTCTGTAAATGATATGATCTTTTACATCCTCGCTGCTGCTCGGTACAAAGTGCAATTCAATCTTTTTTTCTCCCACAATCACATCATTAAATACAGGTGTAACGGGGGGAATAGTATCAGGCCGCGCTACTTTAAGTACATTTGAAAACTCTGATTGATTGTAATTGAAATCCAGAGCTTTAATTTTGTAATAAATGAAAGGTGTTAGTGAATTCAATGTTACAGTATCTTTAAATACTGTTTTAACCACTTGTACTAAAGAGTCATTATTCATAAAACTTTCATGAATAACAGAGAATTCATGTTCGGGACTATTTGATTTAAAAAGCCTGTACCCCATTAAATCCTTTTCTTTATTTTTCTGAACTGTTATTGTTACTACTCCCAGAGAATCTATTTTGCCGGAAATAAAAACCGGTTTAACCGGAGGTATTGAATCAATTAAAGTAACAGAGACTGGATATGAAGAGCTAACATTTTTTGCAGTATCAATTGCCTGAACTACATAATAATTTGGCTGACCGGTGATGAAAGTAGTATCTGTAAATGTTCTGGTATCTTTTGAAAGCATTGCGCTGTGCAGTACCTTAAATTCTCCTTCATTTTTATTTGATCGAGCGACAAAAAAGCCCTTCAAGTCCGGTGCAGGAATCGGATTCATTTTCCAGGTAACCAAAACTTCTTTGGCTTTTACATGTTGGGGTTGTGGTAGAAATGGTTGTTCGGGGGGAGTTAAATCCTTAGGCATACCTTTAACTTCTGCAAACTGTACTTTTTCCCCAAACAAAGTGTAGCCAAAAAATCTATAAGTATATATCTTATAGTTGATCAAGTTTTTGTCATTATATCCGCTTCGCGATTCACCTACATAACCGCTTCCTTCAAGACTATGTATTGGGGCTTTATTTAACTGAGTAAATGTCGTCTCGCCGGGATTGGCACGTTCAACAAAATATCCTGAAAGTTCCGGCATATCTAACCAAGCAAAAAATAATTCTGTATCTCCCTGCTTTACATATACAGGATTATCGTAACCTTTCTTAAGATTCTCGGCAATAATAAAATAATCCACCGGAATAATATTGTACATACTAGAGGCACCTAAAGGTCTAACTCTATAGAAATACGATTTTCCTTTTATGGCAGTATTATCTGTATAACCTAAACCCAACGCAGCAGCAACATCTGCATTTTGTAATGCTGTTAGAGCGAAAACCATGTACTGATAATCTTCTTTACTTTTCTGATCTTTCAATTCGGCAATGCCTTTATCAAAATTGAATGCTCCACCCTCTCGTTTAGAAATGTTTTTTAGAAAATCTCTGGCAATCTCAAGTTCATTCCTTGAGCCTAAATTTTTCTCAGAGCTAATTGTACTCTCCCATTGGCTATCTTTATATGGAAATACTTTGGCTATTTCTACATAATCCAAAGTATCGGTTTCCTTTCGTTTAGCGTTTGAATCGAAAAGTGTTCTTTCAATACTAAATCCATTTTTAAAACCAACTTCTAAAACCGATTTTTTATCGGGGAAGAATCTTATCTCAACACCTTTGCCCTCTGTATATCTGCCAACAACATTTACAAAGCTAGTTGGAATTGTTGTTGTATCTGCCTCTTGAGCAAAGCCGATGTTTGCAAATAAAAACATTGCGGCTATATATAGTAAGCTGTTCTTTTGCTTTAGCATACTTGATTTTAATAAGTTTTTCATGGTTGATCTTTATATTATTATTTATTTATTAAAGTGTTTTTTGAATTATTTGTAGCGGCAACAATAACCATTGGTCCTGTTCTGAAGTTTTTCTTAACAGTTTGCTTGATTAACTGATTATTATTGTTTTTGGCATCTACCCAACTATTGCTTATAAATTCTTTTAATGTAGCAGTTACAGTAAAAGTGTAATTCTTATTTATCGTCAAATTATTTTTAATCTCCGGGGGCTCAGGAGGTAAATTATTATAAGTATTAGTAGCCGGCGGCAATGGATAAGAAGTAAATATTGGTTGTCCTATGCTTGTAGAATTTTTTGCAGCAGTGCTGTTAGAATTTATGAATGTATTAAGTGTGCTTAGGGTTTGAGTTGAACTAATAGTTTTTGCCGTTGTTGTATTTATTGTTATTGGAGTTGAAACAGTATATAAATACTCACCTAGATTATTTTCATTTTTCTTTAATACTACATTCGATAGTGAACCATCAGCATTATGAATTTTCATATTAGTAGTTACTATCATTTTAAAGGTTCTATTTTTTATTGAACCATTGGATTGTTGTTCCGTAACATCAAACACATTATTCGGAATCAATCCAAACTGTACGGCTAAAGGAGATAATATCGGAAAGCTATACTGTTGTACGGGATGTACATATTGTATAAGTAATTGTTTCTGATCCTGTGCTGCATCTTCTTGAACAACTGTTGCACCAATTCCTGCACTTGTTATTCCTGTGCAATTAGTACCGTATTCAAAATCCTTGTCAAAAGAGGTATTGAAAAAATAACTATCATAAGTATGTGTACAAGCTGACCATTCCGGCCAATAGGCTGGACCTGACCAATGTCCTAATGGATGATATTTTTTTTGCATTTTTCCAATTTTAACAGACCCTTGAATTTTGCCAGCGAAATATACTGGATTTGGAAATTTTCCCTGCAGCCAACCACCGGCTTTGATATCCGCTATGTCCCAGGTTGAAGTTCCCATTTTTACAGATGCTAGTACAGAAGCATAAAAGCCAATTTGCCCTGAAGCTTGCCATCCGTTAATTCCAATTAGTCCGTAAGGAGGCTCACAGTTATTACCATTATATTCTGCAAATGCCAGATTTAATTCAGCGCCGGCTGCTAATTTTAATGACGCAGAAAAACTGTCTCCCAAAGGAAAGTCAACATCTTTGTTAAACTGAAATCCTATACCTAATGCAAATCCTCTACCTGTTGCAGTGTTTGTATTACCGGTTACTCCAATTGTAGTTACCGCACCCGGGTCATCTCCAAATACTCCATGATACCCGTCCTTAAATTTTTGTGTAAATCCGGAAGGAGCTGTAATGCTGTTTCCAAACATCAAATACTGGTATAAATGGGCAGTGACACCACCTACACCAACATCAACATTAACTAATGTATTATCATTAGATGTTGGTTCACCAAACTTAAAAAACCATTTATTTGTTTTTCCATTAATATCTAATACAAGATTAGCCGCATTTGGTGTTGTTATTGGTGGAGCGTTTACATTAACGCTTGCTGAGAGGTTAAAATGCTTAGCTGGGAAATCATAACTTACAATGACAGCTCCACTAATGTTAGCTGTAGGTCTCTTTGCAAAACCGGCACCAACCCAAAAGTCACCTGTAAAGGCAATGTATGTTAACCCCTGACTCTTTGAGAACTGCGCTAATAATCCTACATCAGCGTTAAAAGTTTCTTCCTTAGGTGTAGTTGCTATTGTAGCTGCAACCCTCAAACCCATTGTTGATTTCAAAGGAGTAAAAGTAAATTTCTTACCTGATGGCGTTTTAGCTGAGGTTGCCTGTGTGGCTAACATATTATAATATGCACCGCCGCCAAATCCTCTAAATGCAATACCCGGTAGAAAAGGTACACCAGGAGGTGGTAAAAGTACATCGGCTTCTACGCGCCAATATCTGTATAAACTACCGTATAAGTAATTTGTATTTCCAAACTCTACTAATGCTTTTGCTTTAATTCCAACAGCTGTAAAAGCAACACTTAATTCTCCTAAGAAACCATTGCCATAAATTGGGTGTTCATTTCTAAAACTAATACTACCGTCAATTTTTACAGCCGGCATATCTGCATGAACTGAAATACTATCAACAAAAACACTCTTGAATTTGGGCGCAAATTTCTTGGAAGTTATATTTCGTTCGATAGCAAATGCAGCACCAAGTGTTGTTGTTCCACCAATATCCTCGGAGAGGTTGACAACGATGTCAATCATTAAAGCGCCTCTCAAAAGTTCTTTGCTATTCGGATCAGTTGGAGCTACGGTTGGCAATGATTTATAATGTATGTTTTTAATTGAGACAGGGAAATTAGCTAACCATTTTGGAGGACTAGCAAAACTCCATGTACCGGGATTAAAAGCGAGTGTGTTTGTAGTTGAATTATTTGTGTAAGTTAATCCAACATTCTCAAAACCCATCTCCATCTTTATTCCTTTAATACTCGGAACTGGATTGTCCCAGTTAAAGGTACCGTTAAGATTTATAGACAGCGTAAGTAAGTTAGGAGATATAGATGCATTAATATTTGAAGTTGGTAGTAATGTTAATTTGCCTTTCAAAATATCTGCATCAATCGGGCCTACTGGAAGAATAACTATTTGAAAATTATTCCCGCTAGAAACCTGATTAAATGTTGCTGTGTATTTTAAACTATTTTGAACTGTTGCTTCACTAATAGGTAGTACAAGTATGCCCTTGGCTTTTCCGCTAACCAAAGAACTGCTGATTATAGAAATCTCAAGCGTATCCAAACTGGCGCTTAAATCTGCAATCCTACCTGATTGCAGATTGAAAACATTCACTGCTTTTATTTTTGTAGTAAGTCCAAAATCATCAATAATAAAATTATATGCTGAAACAACTGGAGCAGTTAAATTAGTCCCTGTCTTCCATGTATCAGGTAAAGTGACATCAAAAGATTTTACGTAAAATCCTTTCCATGCAACTGTAGAATCGTTTGGGTAGTTGCTAGGGAAATTCATATCCGATGGATTCCTACTATCGGAAAGATCGAGTGACATTGGGCTTGTCTGAATCTTTATTCCATTGGTGCCGACAATCTCACAACTATCTAAAGTGCCGGTAAGTAGAATATCCTGCATACTAGTTCCATTGCCTGCAATGGTAGCTTTAACTGTATCTGTTGATGTTGGAACCGGGAGTAACCAATCTCTTGTGAATTTAACATCAAGAGCAAGACTAATGTCTTTAACGCCGGTGCTATCCCATTCAACATAACATCCTGAATTTGATGTTCCCTTTATAAATTTAAAAATCATTTTAGGAGTGGCTGAGGTATTTGGAATTTTAATGTCTTCAACAAGTTCTATTCGACCGCTGCTAAAATTTATACTGGAAGGATGTATTGGAAAATATTTTCCAGCGAATCCTAAAGTATATTGCGTACCAGATTTTGTAAATTTTTCCTGTGCTAAAAAATTTATTTTGGATGAATCTTTTTTGAAGACTATCTCGGTAATAACCAATTTCTGATTGCCGTTATTGAACTGTAATCCAAAAGGCATCTTAAGAGAATTATCCGGAATTGGCGGCGGTGGAATATTGCTTTGGTAATTCATTATTGGATAACCTGCTGTAGAATTAACTGTCCAATTCACAACGTTTTCTACCACATTATTACTCCAAGTCATTACATGGTCTAATACAACTGCTCCACCTGGGCCTGATGTTAAACTTAAAGCCCACGCAAGCGGATAGGTTTGCCATGAAGTACTTGAACTTCCTCCCTGACTGCTGACAATTCCTCCAGAGATTAATCTTTTTGTAGAGTCTATTTTTATTTTCTTGAATTCTACTGCAACATTTGTCAACAACCACTTTATAAATACTTTACCTTTACCTGTCAATGCACCGTCTGTTTCAGTAGTACTCTCAAAAACGATTACTTTGAATTCTCCATTTTGCCCAGCTCGAATCGTATCACCAACTGCCGCAGTACCGGTTCCTCCTGTTACAGTACTATCAGATGGATTAGCTACAGGTAAACTTTTTGTATGTCCATTTCCTGCCGCATCAAACATAAACGCTTCTGATGTACTGCCGACTTCACCAACACTTTGTCCATCTATGTTCATTATTTGAACACGCCATGCATATTTTTTATTATTCTCCAATTTTTTTGCTGACACCGGATATTGAAGCATAGTTGCTTTGATATCATTTTTTTCAAACCATGCAGGGTTACTTTGCATAGCAATTATTGGAGACTGCTTTCCTAGTATCTCAACAACTTTCATTTTATAAATAATGTTTGCACTGGGTCTTATTGATGGGACCATCCATGTAAACAAAACCGACTGAATTGAATTTAATTTTGATCCATCCGCTGGAGAAATAAGCTGTGGACTAACTGGTTCCGAAATTAAAGTAGCTATGGTTTGGTCAATACAATCACTAGCTACTACCTCTCCCTTTTCATTTTTTACATTTACACAGATGGTGTAGTTGCCATCTGGGGCATTCATATTCTTACCGTAAGCAGCCTGAAGTTTTGTATTACGGTAGGTTATACCTCCTAAATTGAAATCACTGAATGAAAAATTTTTTGATCCCGAGATCATGACCGAACTCAATTTACTCTCTGCTTGAATTCCGGTAGTGTTTTCCTTTAGTTCAACATTAATTAAAAATGCCTTATATGCTACCGCGCTTGCATTTGTTGCTATGATTCTCCAAAGATTTGTAGTCTTTAGTTGATTTGGTGGAGGCGGAATTAATTTCACGGTAAGATGTGGGCTTATATCAACTGGAACTACCGTTTCAATAGTTTGATCAATACAGCTGTTTCCAATTTCTCTTCCATCCTCTGCTTTTACAACAATGCAAATCGTATAATCTCCGGATGGTGCATTACCAGTGAGATTAAAAGCTTCGCTCCATTTACCAGGTTTGAAATTTACATTCCCGGTTTTAACATCGTTATAAGTAATCATCTTTGTTCCGGGCGGTAAGCTCATTAATCCTGATTTCCCATCAACTACTACTCCCTCTCCCTTCGTTGCAAGAGTGCCGGACAAAGTTATATGTAAAGTGGATTTGGTTGTATTTATGAGTATTGCTTTCCAGAGATCTGTTGCTCTCAGTTGATTTGGCGGGGGCTGTGATAGTGTAACCTGAACCTGGTCCTGGGCAATAGATAATCCGGCAAAGAAAAAGAAAATTAGAAAACAATATATCTTTCGCATGCTACATCCTTTTGATTCATTTGCAATGTTATTTTAGATTGCATCAACCTTGTGCAATAAACAATTTATAATACCGGCTGTTTTTAATTCAATAAAAATTGTTCTCATTTTACTATCTCACCATTCCTGATCTTTATTAAAGTTTTGTTCTTCAGGTTTTTCAGAGATGATCTTAACTTCTCTATTTTATCCGTAGGAACATTCGGATCGTTTTCCAGATCGGTGATAGCATCTTCAATTGATTTGTATTCTTTTACATTTAGGTCATCCCGCGTACGGGACAGGTCTGCATCTTTCTTAATAATTAAAAGAGGTGCGGAAACAGAATGCTTTTTTGTTAAGAACCCCATCAGTTTTTTTAGAGTATTCAATTTGTTTTACCAGAATTTTGTACGAATCTATATAGGATAGTCAGCCGTTACAATAGCTAACAAGTGAACGGTGTGTATTGGTAAGTGAACGGTATGAATTAAGAATTTATCGGTAAGTGCTGAAAAGTTGTAGTGCTTGTTAATGGTAACTTAGTTTATTTTATTTCCTTTTTTGTCAATGTAAAACCAAGAGTTATTTTCCATTCTCAAATTTAACTTCCAATTTTAACTTCGGAAGAGATTTTGAATATGCACAATATTATTAATATCACATAATGTCAGCAGATCTAAAACTCATTTGAACATTTAAATAATTGTCAGATTGTTATTATTTACCAGAACAAATGACCTATTATGTCCATGTGAAACTACTAAACTTTATATTATTCTCACGCATAAATTCTCCAAACAAAGAATATGCTTTATTTACACTGAACCGATTTTTAATTTCTTGTAAAAGAGTAGATTTATCTCCATCTCGTATACTAAATAGATTATAGAACTTATTTACTTCCTCTGGCTCTATTGTATAGATATACTCATAATCAGAATCACCC
>ORJL011213024.1_pt1 | contig 18118 bp, 18 predicted proteins | sample 1779941 | NCBI WGS metagenome assembly ORJL01 (sample SAMEA104232317, study PRJEB22302) | groundwater metagenome | biome: forest; feature: aquifer; material: groundwater | place: USA | collected 2011-08-07 | depth 5.8 m | reverse complement strand
TCGCACGCGAGACACTCACTGGCGCGCAACTTCCCGCCACGGCTGGTCGCGTGACCTATGAAGTGGCGGACCTGAACGAATGGACGCCGACCGACCGGGATTTCGATGCCGTGTGTTACGTCGGCGTGCTGCACCACCTGGAGAATCCAGGTGCCGTCGTGGCACGGATCAAGAACGCACTGAAACCGGGCCACTTCATGGCTGCCGACGATCCGACGCCGGAGAACAATGGCCCCGTCGAGGCCGCCGTGGCGTTGCTCGTTCGAGGACTGTTGTCTGCGTCCGGGAGTTGGTACCAGGCCGTGCCGCTGCCCCGTTCGTCCGCCGAGGTCGAATCAAGCCTGGAGGAGGTCAGGCTGGAGTACGTGAACTGGGCGGATTCGAGCGAAGTGCGGCAGTCTCCGATGAACAATGCCTCCGACGGGGCGCACAACCTGCGGTTGCTGGACGAGCACTACACCATCATGGCCACCGAAGAGTTGTTTCCGTTGTCGCACCGGCTGATTGGTGGGGTTCGTCTCGGATCGGACGAAGCGAACCTGAGATGCGCCGAATTCATCACGCAGATCGAGCAAGTGCTCCTGCGGCATCGCGCGATCAAGCCGGGCGGCCTGATCGTGTTTGGGCAGGCGAAGTGAGTGCGACCCGCGTTCTGATCACGGGCCACCAGGGCTACATCGGATCGATGCTGGCGCCTCTTTGTGCGGAGCGCGGGTACGAGGTGATCGGCCTGGATTCTGGGTATTTCCGGGATTGCACGCTCGTGTCGGCCAGCGACACGACGCGCACGCTCCAGAAGGACATTCGCGAGGTGACCGCCTCCGATCTCGAGGGGTGCCACGGCGTCATCCACCTAGCCGCCCTGAGCAACGATCCCATCGGCAATCTCAATGCGGCGTGGACGGAAGAGATCAATTTTGCGGCGTCCGTCAGACTCGCGCGGATGGCGAAGGCTGCGGGCGTGAGCCGCTTCCTGTTTTCCTCCTCCTGCATCATGTACGGCATGGCCGATGATGCGACGGTCAGTGAGGAGTCGCCGCTGAACCCGCAGACGATCTACGCGCGTTCGAAAGTCGATGCTGAGCGCGAGATCGCCCGGCTGGCGGGTGACGGCTTTTCGCCGACGTTTCTGCGCAACGGAACCGTCTACGGCCTGTCGCCCCGCATGCGCTTCGATACCGTGCTCAACGATCTCGTCGGATCGGCGCTGACGGCACGCAAGGTGACGCTGCGGAGCGACGGCCTGCCCTGGCGGCCGGTCGTGCAGGTTCGTGACGTCGCCCGAGCATTTCTCGCCGTTCTCGCGGCGCCCATCGAAGTGGTTCACAACCAGGCGTTCAATGTCGGCGCCGATTCCCTGAACTGGCAGATTATCCATCTCGCCGAAGCGGTCACTGCGATGGTCGATGGTTGCCAACTCGAAGTGCTTGCAGAACGCGACGCCGATCAGCGCACGTACCGAACCGACTTCGGCAAGTTCGCGCGGGCGTTTCCTGCCTTCCAGTTCCAGTGGTCGGTGCCCGACGGCGCGCGAGAGCTGTGCGAAGCACTGAAAGCGACGGGCCTCACGCGCAGCGACTTCACGGACAGGCGCTTTACCCGGCTGGCCTGGCTTTCGGATCTTCTTGCATCGGGTCGTCTCGATCGATCCCTGAGATGGCAGCGCACGGTGGAGAGCCCTGTATGATCGACGGCGTAAAGATCATTCCCCTGCGTCAGATCGGGGACGAACGCGGGAAGATCATGCACATGCTGAAGGCCACCGATCCTCACTTCATCCGATTCGGCGAGATCTATTTCTCTTGCGCGTGGCCCGGCGCCATCAAGGCGTGGCATATTCACAAATCGATGACGGTCAACAACGCCGTCCTCGCTGGCCGTGCCAAGCTCGTGATGTACGACGTGCGCGACCAGTCGCCTACGCGGGGCGAGCTTCAAGAAGTGTTTCTGGGCGAAGACAACTACGTCCTCGTGCAGATTCCACCGGGCGTCGCCAACGGCTACAAGGCGTACGGCAACCGGATGGTGATTCTGGCCAACTGTGCAACGGAGCCTCACGATCCGGCGGAGATGCGCCGGCTCGATCCGTTCGATGCCAGCATCCCGTACGACTGGTCGCTGAAACACCGCTAGTGTGATGACGTACTGCGCCGACATGATCGTCACCCGGACGCCGCTGCGGGTGAGCTTCGCCGGCGGCGGGACGGACCTCGCGGAGTTCTACACGAACGGCCACGGCGGCGTGCTCAGCACGACCATCGACAAGTACGTCTACGTGACGGTCAAGCGCCACGGCGAGATCTTCGGCGAGCCGATCCGCTTGAACTACTCCGAGACGGAACAGGTGAACCGGGTCGAGGACATAAGGAACGACATCGCCCGTGAGTGCCTGCGGTTGCTGGAGATCGAGCCCCCCATCTACATCAGCACGGTCGCCGACGTGCCCGCCGCGTCGGGCCTCGGCTCGTCCAGCGCATTCGCGGTTGGTTTGCTGAACGCGCTCCACGTCTACAAGGGCGAGCGCGTCTCGGCGGGGCAGCTCGCGGAGGAGGCGGCGCACATCGAGATCGATGTCCTCCACGGGCCGATTGGCAAGCAGGATCACTTTGCGGCGGCGTTCGGCGGATTCAGCTTCCTCAGCTTTCTCGCCGACGGGGGCGTGTCGGTCGAGCCGCAACGCTTCTCGAACGACGGCCTGAAACACCTGTTCGAGCACCTGATCGTGTTCTGGACGGGCATCACGCGCGAGGCCGCGTCGGTGCTCGGCGAGCAGCGCCGGAACACGGCGGAGCGGGTCGCGGAGCTGACGGCGATGCGCGACTGCGCGCGCCAGATGCAGGAGGCGCTCCGTCGTGGCTTCGTGCCGGAGGAATTCGGCAGGGCGCTCACGGCAAGCTGGGAGATCAAGCGGCAACTGGCCAGCGGCGTCAGCAATGGCCGGATCGACCGCTGGTACGATCTGGCCATGGAGGCCGGCGCATGCGGCGGCAAGCTCTGCGGCGCGGGCGGCGGCGGGTTCCTGTTGTTCGTGGTCCGGCCCGAGCGCCGGGAGCAGGTCCGGCACGCCCTTCGTGATCTGACCGTTATTCCGTTGGGGTACGAGCCGCAGGGCTCACGCGTCCTCATGCCGGCTGCCGCGTGGAGCTGAGGTGGACGGCGCCGAATCCAGGCAGATCCTCGTTACCGGCGGCACGGGCTTCGTCGGAGCCAGCCTGGTCAGGCGCCTGCTGGCGTTCGGCCATACCGTGGCGGTTTTCACGACGGGCCGCTCTGATGCGTCTCGACTTCGCGACCTTGGCGATCGCCTGCAGATCCATCGCGGCAGCGTCACCGATGCCGGGGCCGTCCGCGCCGTCGTGGGGCGCGTCGATCCCCAGCTCGTCTACCATCTCGCCAGCACGCGGTTCAATCCGCCGGACACCGCCGCGGCCACGCACGTTGAGGTCATCGGCATGGGGACGTTGAACGTGTTGGACGCGCTCGTGGGGCGTCGTGGCCTCCGCGTGGTGTGCACAGGGTCGGCCGCCGAATACGGCAGCGGGTCCGACCTTGCGGAAGATCGGCCGCCGGCGCCGGCGACGATGGTCGGCTCGGCCAAGGCGGCGGCGAGGATCCTGGCCCAGACATACGCGCGCCTGTGGCGAATGGAGACGGTGGTTCTCCGCCTTTTCACACCATATGGGCCGTGGGAGAACTCCCAGCGGCTCATTCCGCACGCGATTCTGTCGGTGCTGAACCAGCAGGACGTCCGGTTGAGCGACGGACGCCAGCAGCGCGACTACGTGTACATCGACGATGTCGTCAACGCGCTCGTGCGAGCGGGCACGCAGCCGGTGCCGCCGGGAACGGTGCTCAATATCTGCTCCGGTTCTGGCATCGAGATCCGGCAGGTTGTCGAGCGGATTATCTCGCTGATGGGCGGCCGGGTCGGGATTTCCACGAGCGGCGAGCCGCCTCGTCCGGATGAGATCTGGGAGTGCTCGGGTCGCAACTCGGCCGCCGAATCGCTCCTCGGCTGGCGACCGGAAACCAGCCTGGACAACGGATTGCGCCGCACGATCGACTGGTTCAGCGAGCATCGTGACCAGGCGGCCGCGCTTGCCTGACTACGGGAGCCATCATGAAGATTGAAGACTCGCAGAATGATGTGCCTGACGCGCTGACGCGAAAGATCGAGGACAGCCGAAGGCGGCTTCGCGCCGAGCGGCCGCGTGTGTACGAAAAGCTGATGCAGTACCTCGAGGCTGAACAGGATCCGGCCCGTCGCGGAATGTCGCTCATCGATTTCGCCTACGGGTTCGACTGCAACTTTTCCTGCGAGCACTGCTGCACCGACATCTTCAAAGCGGAATTCGGGCATCGACGGATGTCCCTCGAGCAGGTGAAGCGCGTCGCCGATGAGGCCGATGCACTCGGCGTCTTCGTCTTCAGCCTGATCGGCGGTGAGCCGCTCGTCTGGACGGATCTGGACGATCTCGTCCGCACAATCGATCCGTCCAGATTCCACGTCTCCGTGACGACCAATGGCTGGCTCCTCACGGCCGAGTGCGCCAGACACCTCGCCAGCATCGGGATCTCCAAGGTGAACGTCAGCATCGACAGCGGATTTCCGGCAGAGCACGATGCGTTTCGAGGCAGGAACGGGTCGCATGCGCGGGCGATTGCGGCCGTCAGCCACAGCCTTGCGGCTGGCCTCAATGCCCAAATCAGTACGGTCGTCACTCACCAGAACCTGCATTCGGAAGGGTTTCAGCGGCTGCTGGACCTGTCGAAAGAGCTTGACGTGTGCCTTGATGTGCAAGTGGCCACGCCGGTAGGAAAGTGGCTGGGCAAGCTCGACGGCTTGGTCGATGCCGCCGACGCGCAGCACCTGCGTGACCTGAGAGCGCGCTATCCGCTGCTCCGGCGGGACGTCTTCTCGACTCCCGGGGCGCTCGGAGGCTGCCCAGCCGTCACCGGGTCGTTGTACATCATCCCTTCCGGAGACGTCCTTCCGTGTCTCTTCATCCACATCTCCCTGGGTAACGTTCTCAGAGAGCCGCTGGCGGAGATCCGGGAGCGAGGACTGCGGGTCCCCGAACTACGGGACTACTCGAGCGTGTGCCTCGCCGGCGAGCAGTGCGCCTTCTTCTCGAAGTGCATGACGAAGACCTTTAGCGCTGCGAGCCTGCCGCTGAACTACCAGGACGCATTCGATCGCTTTTGAGCCGTGACACCGCACTCCTGTCTTGTGTGCGATTCCGATCGGGTGCGGCAGTTCCTCGATCTGGGCGAGCTGCCGCTGGCCAACCGTTTTCTCACTGCGGCGGAGCTCTCGGCCCCGGAGCCCAGCTACCCGCTTCGTGCCGCGTTCTGCGAGTGCTGCGCGCACGTGCAGCTCGTGGAGCACGTGCCGCCCGAGGCGATGTTCGAAGAGTATCTGTACATCTCGTCCATGTCGGACACGCTGGTCAGGCATTTCGACGAGCTGGCCGGCACGGTCGTGAGTCGCTGCGGGCTGACCCCACGGAATCTGGTGGTCGACATCGGATCGAATGACGGCACGCTCCTGGCCGCATTCCAGCGGCGGGGCGTGAGGACGCTGGGGGTGGATCCGGCGCGCAACCTGGCAGACCGCGCCCGGCAGGCCGGCATCGAGACCCACGTCGGGTTTTTCGATTCCGCCGCCGCCGCAGAGATCCTTGCGAGACATGGCCAGGCAAGCGTCGTGACGGCGACGAACTCCTTTCCTCACATCCAGGACCTCGGATTGTTTCTTGCAGCGCTCGATGCGTTGCTCGAGCCGGCCGGTGTGCTCGTAATCGAAGCGCACTATCTTGCCGACTTGCTCGAGCAGTGCGCCTTCGACACCATTTATCACGAGCATGTCTCGTACTGGGCGCTCGGTCCGATGGTCCGGCTCTTCGCTGGACATGGCTTCGAAGTGGTCCACGCCGAGCATCTCCCGCTCCATCATGGCCAGCTCCGGGTCTTCGTGCAGCGCGCCGGTGCGGGCGTTTCTGATGCGACCGTCGCGGAGCGGCTGCGGCTCGAAGAGGCGTCGGGCCTTGCCGACTTTGAGACCTTTCGGAGGTTTGCCGGAGAGACGCAGCGAATCAAGGAGCAACTGCGCCGGCTGCTCGACGGCCTGCGAGCCACGCGGCAGCGCGTCGTCGGGTACGGCGCGCCCGCCAAGGGCAACACGCTCCTCGGTTTTGCCGGGATCGGGCCCGACCAGATCGAGTACATCGTCGATCGGAGCCCCTTGAAGCAGGGATGCTATACGCCCGGCATGCACATTCCGGTCGTTGCGCCGGAGCGGCTGCTCGAGGATCAGCCCCCCTACGCGCTGCTCCTCGCCTGGAACTTCGCCGACGAGATCTTTGCCCAGCAGGCGGAGTACCGCAATCGTGGGGGGCGGTTTATCGTTCCGCTGCCGCATGTCGAAGTCATCTGAGGTAGCCGCGACGGTCCGCCTCCAAGAGGACGCACGGTGAGTTTGATCCGCGAACCGCAGAATCAGAGCCCGAAGGATCTGGACTTCTACGAGCGTACCGTCCGGTACTTCGAGGAGGGCCCGGACTCGACGCTGGACAAGCTCGAGAACTTCACGAAATACCTGCCGCGCCCGACGCTGGCAAAGTTTCTGGCCCGCTACGAGATCTTCAAGAAGATCGTTGGGGTCCACGGTTCGATTGTCGAATGCGGAGTGCTGCGCGGGGGCAGTCTCTTCACGTGGGCGAAGCTGAGCGCTATTCTCGAACCGGCCAACCACCTGCGCAGGGTGATCGGGTTCGACACGTTCGAGGGGTTTCCGGAGCTCCACGAAAAGGACGGCCTTTCAACATCGAGGCACGCGTCGGCTGGTGGACTTGGCGCGGACTCGTACGACGATATTCTGCGGGCAGCGGCGGTGTTCGACTTGAACCGGCCGGTCGGCCACATCCCCAAGATCGAGCTCGTCCGCGGCGATATCCGCCAGTCGATCCCGCGCTACCTCGAGGAAAACCCGCAGCTCGTCGTGAGTCTGCTGCACCTGGATGTCGACCTGTACGAGCCGACAAAGGTGGCTCTCGAGCGCCTCATACCGCGAATGCCTCGTGGTGCCGTGATCGTGTTCGACGAGTTGAATGCGAAGATCTGGACCGGCGAAACGATCGCCGTCCATGAAGTTGTTGGTCTGAGTAAGTTGCGGATCGAGCGGTTCCCGTTCGATTCGTTTATTTCCTACGCCGTACTGTAGTGATCCAGCCGTCGGCTGGCGGCAGACGGGATCGCCAGATGAGTACCGAGCTTCTCCAGAAATTCGAAAGCGACGGCATCGTGAAAATCACGCTGCCCGCCGAAATCCAGGCATTTCAACGGGAGTTCGCCAACGACGCCTGCGCGTGGCTCAAGCGCTGGACGGGCTGCGAATGCGCCTCTCCCTCCCTAGCGGCCGATATGGTTCGGATCGCGAAAGAGAATCGCGCACTGGTCGGCAGGCTGTACAAGGTGGCCCGCCGATTCGCTGTAACTAAACAGATGGCCTGTCACCCCTTCCTAGTGGACCTCGCGAAAACGCTCATGCAGGCGCCGCTCGTCTCCTGCTGCAATTTCGTGGCGGTTCGATTCGACCTTCCATCTGAGTCCAAGTACCTGCTCGACGCCCACCAGGACTTTCCGTACATCCAGGGAAGCCTCAACGGCATCACGATCTGGATGCCGTTCAACGACGCCGATGAGCGAGTGGGGAGCCCGTCCTGGATACCGGGAAGCCATCGATGGGGAGTCCTGAGGGTTCGCGAGTTCAGTTTGGAACAAGCGGGTGGGAGCGGCGGCAGGTCATTCGAGCTCGTCGATTTCGATCGCCTGGCCGGCCACGAATTCGTCCGGGAAGATGTGCGCGCGGGTGAGGCGCTGGCCTTCCACACGCTCCTCGTGCATCGCAGCGAGCCCAACACCTCGGGAGTGGCGAGAATGAGCGCTCAGTTGCGCTACGACGACGTGTTCGAGCGGTCGAGCTTCGAGCGCAACTACCCGGAAGGGCTGTACCTGAACAACCGCCTGACTGACACCTATCCAGAATATGTGGCACGTGAGCGACCCGCAAATGGAGAGGTTGCATGACATCCGGCCCAGTCGCTGACGGAACACGATTCGGAGCCGGAACGACCTTCGACGATGCAATCTGGAAGCAGATTGTCGATGCCATTGACGACGGCGGCCTCGACGCGCGAGATCTGATGGAGAACTTCATGTTGTTTCTCCGGCGGGTCAATCTGGCGAAGTTCATGGCGCACATCGAACTGTTCCGGCAAATCGTGGATCTGCCCGGCTGTGTGGTGGAGTGCGGCGTCTTCAAGGGAATGTCCCTGCTGACGTGGACGAAGCTCATCGAGGTGTACTGTCCCGGCGACACGCTGAAACGGGTGGTCGGGTTCGATACCTTCGAGGGCTTCGTCAATCTCGCAGAGCAGGACGGGGCCGAGAATGTGAGGCGCGGGAAGCTGCCGGGAGGCTGGAACGCGGCCGGGTTCCTGCCGACCCTGGAGCGCGCCGTCGAGATTACACAGCAGGATTCGATGATCCCCAGGTTCAGACGCGTCGAATTGGTCAAGGGCAACGTCAGCGAGACGGTGCCCGCGTACGTGGAGCGGAATCCTGGCCTTCGAATCGCGCTGCTTCATCTCGATCTGGATTTGTATGAGCCGACGCTCGTCGCGCTCACGCACCTGTACCCCCTGGTCGTGGCGGGCGGCGTCGTTCTGCTGGATGAATACGGAATGGACGACTTTCCGGGCGAGAGTGCCGCTTTCGACGAGTACTTCGCAGACCGGCGACCCAGGCTCGTCAAGTTCCCGTACATCTCGACGCCGGGTGGGTACTTCATCAAGCCGCATTGACCCGGGCGCGGCGGCGGTGGATCGTCGTGGAAGAAATCATCGCAACTGAAGCTGCGAAACTGACCCTGGCCGACGCCCACGGATCCCGGACGGTTCCCCTGTACTCGGAGGAAGGAGTCGAGCTGGTGGCGGCGCTGTGGGTCAAGCTCATCACCCAGTACCGCCTGATGTACCAGGTCAGCTGGCTCGGTGTGCCGATCATCCAGCTCCCGTCCGACATCGTGATGATGCAGGAGCTGATCTGGAAGATCCGCCCGGACGTGATCGTCGAGAGCGGCGTGGCGCATGGGGGCTCTGCCGTCCTCTATGCCTCGATGTGCGAGTTGCTGGGCCGTGGGCGTGTCGTGGGCGTCGACATCGAGATTAGAGAGCCAAACCGGGTGGCCCTGACGCACCATCCGCTCGCGCCGCGCATTCAGCTCATCGAGGGCAGCTCGATCGACCCCGAGGTCTTCCGGCGCGTCAAGGAAGCCTGCCAAGGGGCTGCGACGGTCCTGGTCGTGCTCGACGCGAACCATACGGCCGCCCACGTCAATCAGGAACTGCTGATGTACTCTGAGCTTGTGACGCCCGGCAGCTACATTGTCGCCATGGATGGCGCCCAGGCTCAGGTCTGGGACATCCCGCGAGGCAAGAAAGAGTGGCGCGACGACAGCCCGATTCACGCCATCCGCCACTTTCTCGCCGGCCATCCCGAGTTCGAAGTTGACCCGCACTTCACTCGAATGCGGGTGACGGCCAACCCCGAGGGGTTCTTGCGGCGGCGTACCCGCGACGAACTGGCGCGATGAGAATCGCGATAACAGGGTCCGAAGGGTTCATCGGCCGTGAGCTTCAACGCCACTGCCAATCGAGGAACATCGCGTGTGTAGGGATCGATACGGCAGGCTCCGGGGTCATGGCCTGTGTGGACATCCGCTCGCCGGATCTCGCTCAGGTGATTCCCGTTGGGGTGGATGCGGTGGTTCATCTCGCAGCGGTTTCCCGCGACCAGGACTGCCGTGCCGATCCGGCGAGGGCCTTCGAGGTCAACGTCGGAGGCACGCTGAACGTGATGCGAGCGGCGCGGGCTGCAGGCGCGCGCCAGATCATCTTCGCTTCCAGCGAGTGGGTCTATGGAGACGTCTCCAACACGGACGTACAGACTGAGACATCGCCAATCGACATCACACGTATCACGTCAGAATACGCCCTGACCAAGATCACTGCTGAACGGCTTCTGGACGTCGGTTGTCGGCGTGATGGAGTGCCCGTGACCGTTTTGAGGTTCGGGATCGTGTACGGTCCGAGGCCCGACAACTGGTCGGCAGTCGAGTCGGTGTTTCATGCGGCGCTCTCGGAAGACGCGGTCGAAGTGAAAGGCTCGCTGCGGACGGCACGGCGGTTCATTCACGTGTCGGACCTTGCCGATGGCATTCTGAGTGCTCTTGGGAGGACCACCTTTGAGATCTTCAACGTGGCGGGCGACGCGCTCGTCACGCTGGGCGATGTGATCGAAACGAGCGCCGCGGTGCTGGGACGCCGGCCCCGGATCATCGAGCGTGATGCCACCGCCGTCAGCATCCGCAATCCCGATAGCGGAAAAGCGCGGGAGTTGCTCGGCTGGACGCCGCGCATCAATCTTGAAGCCGGTCTCCGGTCGTTACGCGAATCGATGGCTGCTCATGCCTAGCGGGCTGCCGGGCGATCCGATGCCGTTCGTCGCCGCAACGACTGCGCTCGTGGATCCAATTGACGTCCGCAAGAGTATCCTCTCGATTCTTTACAAGGGCAAGGCCTCTCATCTCGGTCCGTCGATGTCCGTCGTCGAGATGCTTATTGCTATTTATGCTTCGGTCGACGTGAACAAGATTGGCGCCGGCAGCATCGATCGGACGCGGGTGATCGTGAGCAAGGGACACTGCGCGGCCGCGACGTACAGCGTCCTAGCCCATTTCGGCCTGCTCGATTTCTCGGTGCTCGAGACGTACCACCGTGATGGATCCGACCTCGCGGGTCACGTCAGCCATGCCGTTCGAAGCGTCGAACATTCGACCGGCGCACTTGGGCACGGCTTGTCGGTGGCTTGCGGTTGCGCCCTGGGGCTACGCAGCCGGGGATTCAACAACACTGACGTGTTCGCGCTCGTCGGCGACGGGGAGATTCAGGAAGGCTCGATTTGGGAGGCGGTCATGTTCGCCAGACATCATCGCCTGAGCCGGTTGATTCTCATGGTTGACGACAACCGCATCAGCAGCATCACGCGCACGTCGGCGGTGCTCGATATGCAACCACTCCGGGATCGATTTATCGGGTTCGGCTTCCGCGTCTACGAGGTCGATGGCCACGACGTCCACGCGATGATGGGGGCAATCGCCGCGATCAAGACCGCGGACGAGGTGAGCGTCATTCTGTGCAGGACGGTGAAGGGCCGAGGCGTGCCGTTCGCCGAACATCAGCCCATATGGCACTACAGGAGCCTGTCAGCCGCCGACTACGAAACAGCGCTCCGCTACTTGGAAGCATCCCGCCCGTCATGAGAGCCAGAATTATCGACGCCCTGTTCGCGGAGATGCAGAGGAACGAAGACATCTTCTTTCTCACCGCCGACATGGGCATCAACCTGGTCGAACGGTTTCAGGAAGCGTTCCCATCGCGCTTCGTCAACGTCGGCATCGCCGAGCAGAATCTGATCGGGATCAGCGCCGGGCTCTGCAACACCGGCTATCGGCCCTTCGTCTACACCATCTCCAATTTCCTCATTCACCGCTGCTTCGAGCAGATCCGGAACGACATTGCGCTTCACGGCTACCCCGTCGTCCTGCTTGGGACATCGGCCGGCTTCGACAACGCCCCGCTCGGCGCCACGCACCACGTTCTCGACGATTGGGGAGCCCTCCGGGCGATTCCGGGTATCGACATTTACTCGCCGGCCACAGTTGGGTACGCGAGCCGGATTGTCGAAATGACGCTGGCGCGCGGACGACCGGCCTACGTTCGCCTCCCGAAGGGTGGCTGGGAGCAGCCCGCGTCCACCGACGATGTGGTCTATCTGGCGGCCAGGACGGAACGGGAGGTCTTGATTGTCAGCTACGGGTCGTCGGTGCAGAAATGCCTGGCGGTGCAGGCGGCTCATGATCAGGTCTCGGTGCTCGTGTGCAACCGGCTGCGGCCCCTGCCCGAAGAGCCTCTGGCCGAGGCGTTGGCCGGACACCGCCACGTTCTCGTGGTCGAAGATCATTTTCCCAGCAGTGGGTTATACGGCGTGCTCTGCCAGTTTGTGGTCGAGCACGGCCTGAGCTGCACCCTCGAGAGCATCGCGCCGCCTGAAGCCTATCCGCTCAAAGTTGGCGAATCGCCGGCCTACTACGAACGGCTGTACCGCCTCGACGCCGGATCGATCGCGGAGGCCGTGGCCAGGCGGACGCTCGAGCCCGCACAGGCTGCGACCAGCGCAGGTCAAACGAGCCATGGTCGCTGAGACCGGCATCCCGGGGCGCCGGGACGTGTCACTGAGCATCCTGATTCCGATGGCGTGCTCGAACACTCAACTGACGGCCGTGCTGGAGGCGCTGATCGGCCGGAACGAGGCCTTCCTGCGGCGGGTGCCGACTGAGATCATCCTCATCGATAGCGTTCCCAACCTTGGCACACCACGGCTCCCGGAATCAGGTCCGGCGGAGCTCCGGTATCTTGAAACCAAGGTCATGGGAGTGACGGCCAAGGTGCGAGTCGCGCTGCCAGAGACGCGCGGCGAATACCTGCTGATCCTTACGGACGAGGTCATCGCGACCTTCGATTTTCTCGAAGACGCGTACGAGACCGCTCGGCTCGGGTATGTTGCCGCAGTGCCGTACCTCGAAGCGCAGGCGCCCGCCGCCGGGGCGTACCCGTTACGGTACCCCTGGTTCGCGCCCATCATGCCGCTGACGTTCGTCCTGACCGAGCGTCAGCGCTTGATCGAGTGGATGGACGGGGGGGTTCCCGCGCATCCGCCGTTGACGCACCACTGGTGCCTTCAGTGCTGGGAGAAGGGCGAGATACCCGCTTATCCAGCCAGACACGTCCGTTATTGCCCGCTGGTCAAGATGGATGGCAAAAGACCGGCGATCTACAAACCGATTACCGATGATCTCATCAATGAGGGACGCCGCTGGTTCGCGCACACGTGGCCGCCGGAACGAGTCGAGCAGGTCCACAGTCGGATGACCGCGATCTGCGCAGAGCTGGCGAGCAAGAACCAGGGACCGTTGCGTGTGATCCGAGGGCCGCACGCAGGCATTTATGTCGTGCACGACAGCGACTCGACCGGAGTTGGCCCTCCATATCAGGTGCTCGGCTCGGCGCAAGAGGTGCGACTTGAAGCCGAACGAGCGTTGTCTTCGTGGCGAGAAGGGGCGGGGCGACACCGGTTGTTGGCCGCTGCGCGCTCAGCTCCGGAGAGAAAGCGCGCATGGGCGCGCCGAGCCATTCGTTGGGTCGCCTCTGTCGAATGACGGTGTGTGCAGTTGAAGGTGGAGGCCGGTTCGCGTCCCCAGCCTACTATCGCCGGCTCCTCTCGGCCAAGGCGCAGTTGTGGCGGACCACACCCAGATTCGCGAGCAACTGGCGCACGTGGGCGCTGCGCCGCATCCTCATGCCCCGGGTCCGGCTACGCTGCTGGATCAGGGTTGGCGAGATCCGGTTCTACCTGAGCGACGACCCTGTTGACGACCTCGTGCTCGAGGGCGTTTGTGCCAGTTTGCCGGACGTGTACTTTCCCGAGGTGCCAGGGGCAGCAGCTCGGTCCCTGTGCATACTTGATGTCGGAGCCCATCATGGCTTCTATGCCGTCGAGGCACTCCGTCGCTATCCCCAGAGCACGATAGTTGCGGTGGAGCCAGACCGGACGGGGGCTGCGCTCGTGCGCAAGAACCTGGCGCGCAATCGGCTGCTGCACCGCGCAGAGGTCGTAGAGGCCGGTATAGGGAACGGGTCCGGGCGGGCGCGACTCCAGCGGAGCCCGGCGGGCTCGTGGGGCAGCTACACAGTGACGGATTCAGGGTCGCAGGACGGACGGCTTGTCTCCATGCTGCCGCTGGCCGACCTGCTGCGCGGCCGCCGACCCGATCTCGTGAAGTGCAATGCCGAAGGGGCCGAGTACGCGTTGGTACCGCAGATGCTCGAGATGGGCTGTCGTCCCGAGCTGGTGGTCCTCATGGCGCACCCGGAGTACGGCAGCGTGCCGGATCTGCTCGCAGCGCTTCGCGCAGCCGGCTACGAAATTACCGACGTCAGCCGTACCGAACGGAGGCCGCGCTTTCATGCGCGATTCCACAAGGCTTGCGAGCCGCCGCCTCGGCGCTAATCTGCAGGCGCGACCATGTCCAACCTCGCCATCCAGTCGGTGCGTTTGTCGAAGCGCTACCGAATCAACCTCGCAGAGCAACGCGAGGACACGCTCGCAGGCACTTTGTCCCGAGCGTTCACCAGGCCGCTGGCGAACCTTCGGGCGCTGCGCCGCCAGTCTCGCTTTTCCCATGACGACCAGGCACCCGACCTCGTTTGGGCGCTGAAGGACGTCTCGTTCGAGATCGCTCGGGGCGAAGTTGTTGGGATCATCGGTATCAACGGAGCGGGCAAGAGCACGCTCCTCAAAGTGCTTTCGCGGATCACCGCGCCCACCAGCGGCCATGCGCGCGTCAAAGGGCGGCTCGGCGCCCTGCTCGAAGTCGGCACGGGCTTCCATCCCGATCTCACCGGTCGTGAGAACGTGTACCTGAATGGCGCGATCCTTGGCATGAAGATGTCGGAGATCGATGCGAAGTTCGACGAGATTGTCGAGTTTTCCGGAGTCGAGCGCTTCATCGACACGCAGGTGAAACACTACTCGAGCGGGATGGGCCTCAGGCTGGCCTTTTCGGTTGCGGCGCATCTCGACCCGGACATCCTGCTGATCGATGAGGTGCTCGCCGTCGGCGACGCGCGTTTTCAGGAGAAGTGCCTGGGCAGAATGCGCACCGTGGCGGGTGAAGGTCGGACCGTCCTGATCGTTTCGCACAACATGTCGACCCTTCTGAGGCTGGCTGACCGAGCGATCTTGCTCGACAATGGACGGGTGATCTGCGACGGACCGGCGCCTGCTGTCGTCAGCCACTATCTGACCGACGGCGGGAAAAGGCCCCATGCGGCGGAACGCCACTGGCCGGTGACCGAGACGTCGCCGGACAACGACATCGTGCGTCTTCGCTCGGTCAAGGTCGTTCAGGAAGCTGCGGTAGTCGAAGACGTGGACATCAGGCTTCCCATATCGGTCGTCGTCGAGTACGAGCGCCTGCAGAACGGGCCCCAGGTATGGGTGGCTCTGCATTTCTGCAACGACGAATCAATCGCCCTGTTTACCTCGCTGGACTTCAACGACCAGGAGTGGCGCGCATCAGCGCACCTTCCGGGGCTGGTTCGCTCTGCCTGCCGTATTCCCGGGAATTTCCTGGCCGAGGGCCGCGTATGGGTCACGGTCGCGTTGAGCAGCCGGAACCCGAAGCGGGTCTACCAGAACGCGCCTGACGCCGTGTCGTTCCAGGTCCTCGATAGGAGCGCCGGAGACGGGGCACGCGGGCCACTGGCCGGACCCTACTCGGGCGTGGTCAGACCGAAGCTCGAGTGGGCCGTCACGCGGGTGTCGACCTCGTAGAGCTCACAGCCGAGGGCTTTATCCAGCGAGCGCGATCGTTCCATGTTGACGGTCCATTGCTTCGCTCACATCGAAAACAAGTATGTGAAGTACCCGCGGGATCGCGCTGTGGCACGGCCATATCGGTCGAAGATCCGTGATGGGCGAGCGGATTTGTCGTGTCGCGCACAACAATCGCGCTGACGCTGATGGGTTCAGTATCAGACCTCCTGCCAGATCGTCCTCGCAACTGGCTGGCGACGCTGCGGACACGCGCAGCCCACGAGCTCGGCAGAAGACTGGGGGCACTCTGCCGCTGCACCACGTTGCCGGTGCGGGAGGGCATCACGAGACGCTTAATCAGTGCTTTGTCGGATAGAAGAATCGCGTCTGCATTTGGCCGCCGTTTCTGGTTGTCCTTCGTCCGAGCGGTGAGCCTTGGCCTGAAGAGGCCGGTCCTCGTGGAGTGTTCTCTCGAACCTGGCGGCCTGCGCCTGGTGCTCGATGTTCGGGAGAAATCTCAACAGGGAATGGCAATCCACTTGAGGTACGAAGGCTTCGCCACGCGGCACCTTCAGTCGTTGCTGGAACCCGGCGACGTGGCCGTGGACGTCGGTGCGCACGTGGGATACTTCTCGTTGCTGGCATCGCGCCTGGTGGGTTCTACCGGCCGGGTCGTGGCCTTCGAGCCGAATCCCACCAACCGGGCCCAACTCTTGCGCAACATCGAGATCAACGCTGCTTCTAACGTGTCCGTGGCTCCGTTCGCGCTTGCTGACTATAACGGTACAAGCATCCTCTACCTCAACCCATTTAACGAGGGTGGCGGTCGACTGGTTCCGTTTGAGCGGTTTCCTGATGGTCAACTGCGGTGGAGTCGCGAGCAGGCGTCGCGACTATTTCGTGGCCAGACCCTGGAAGTGCAGGTACAAGTGAGACGTCTTCACGAGTTGATGCACCTGTTCGCCGAGGGACGTCGTATTGCAGCTGTGAAGATTGATGTCGAGGGAGGAGAACTGGCGGCATTGCGCGGTATGAGCGAGATTCTCCGCAGGGATCGACCGGCCCTCATTGTGGAGATAGCCTCGGCAAGCGTTGGAGCTGTCACCGGTCTTCTGAAATCTCTCGGTTACACGAGCGGCGATCGCAGCGGTATGGACTGGGTGTTTCTCCACTCATCGCACGTGCCGAGCATGTCTCGATGAAGCCGCCCAGTGCGTATGGCTGCGGCCGCATTGAGATCATGAGCGGAGTTGGAGACGATGTACCGACCGAAACCAGCTCGGGACGCCGGAGCCCGCCGCCTGGTCGGTTTGAAGACCGATGAGAATCGGAGGAAACGAGTATAAGTTCGACGGCTGGTCAACAGTCGAGCCCGCGCGCATCACCGCGGCCGTCGTGACGTTTCTGCCGAACGAGGCGGGATACTTTCAGCGGCGTATGGATGTGATTCGGCTGAGCCTGCTCTCGCTTGTCAGGCATGCGGAGCTGCCGGTCGATCTGCTCGTGTTCGACAACGGGAGCTGCCGCCGCCTGGTAGACCACCTGGTGGAGCTCAAAGAGGGGGGCGCGATCCGATTTCTGATCCTGGGCGCGAAAAACGTGGGACTTGCGGGAGCCTATCGCGTGATTGCCGATGCCGCACCTGGCGAGGTCATCGCGTTCGCCAACGACGACGTGTTCTACTTTCCCAACTGGCTCTCGCCGCAGGTGCGAATTCTCGACATTTTTCCGGACGTCGGCCTGGTCAGCGGCTTCTACCTTCGAGCGACGCACCCCCGAACGGCGGAACTCGCACGAGAGAAGGGCTTGATGGTCAGAACCGTGCCGGCGCCGGATGAGTGGATCGAGGAGTTCTGCCGCGACGCATCGTACCCGTCGCCAGAAGCGTATACCAGCGCACATGTTCGAGCCGGGTGGACGGATTTGGACGATCGCCTGGTCTCCAGCAACGACACGGACGCTTACGCGGGAGGCGTGTGCTGGCAGGCCGTGTTGCGAAAGGAAACACTGCGGAGCCTGGTTGATTGCCCGAACGGATCGTGGCGGCAGCAGCATCGCAGCTTCGACGGCTACCTTCACGAGGAGGTCGTGCGACGCGGTCTGCTCCGGCTCTCAACACCGGTACGGCTGGTGAGGCACATCGGCAACGTTGTGACGCCGGAAATGGCAGCCCTGGCGGCGCAGCACGGCATCGCGGCGCAGCCGAACGTGGGGACATCCCGGCCGGGCCACCGGCACTTGCTCATGCGGTTCCCGCCCTCGCGCCGCCTGGCGATGGGCGTCTACAACTACCTGTACCGAGTTGTCAAGTCGTAGTCCCTGCGGATGTACTCCGAGCATATCGACGCCGTCACGATCATCCCCGCCCGGGGAGGGTCCAAGCGGATCCCGCGGAAGAACGCCGCGGTGGTCGCCGGGTTGCCACTCATCGCCCACACGATCCGTCACGCACGGAGCGCGCGGCTCGTCAGCGACGTCTACGTGTCCACCGATGATGCCGAGATTGCCAGCATCGCGCGAGCGCATGGGGCCGCCGTGATCACTCGACCGTCCGAACTGGCCGGCGACGAGGTATCCAGCGAGGCGGCGCTCCTGCACGCGCTGCAGGATCTGGCCGCGG
>ORJL010765645.1_pt1 | contig 18129 bp, 25 predicted proteins | sample 1779941 | NCBI WGS metagenome assembly ORJL01 (sample SAMEA104232317, study PRJEB22302) | groundwater metagenome | biome: forest; feature: aquifer; material: groundwater | place: USA | collected 2011-08-07 | depth 5.8 m | reverse complement strand
TCTTCCATTATAGACATGCCGCGCCAGCTGGCAAGCGCTCTGCGGAAACAGAAAAAAAGCGTGAAATTGCTTGGATTTATTGATTATGTAGCGCCCTTCTTTTTGATATAATGTGGGCAAGTGAATAATTTACGAAAAAAACGTCGCACGGCACTTGTTTTTTTGGCGGCTCTGGGCGTTATTGTTCATCTGCTTCCTTTCATACTATACGGTCCGCACCCGCTGGGGTACGATACCGGTTTCTATCGGCGCTATCTGATTCAGCCGTTCCATTCATTTCCGAACACGGCCGTCCCTGGACTCGGAGAAAACGCATTGTTCCCAAGAATTTTTTTAGACGTCCTGCGTCTTTCCCATCTGCCCCCTGACTTAATTCTATATGGAAGTTACATCCTGCTTCTGGCCCTAAGCACAATCGCGCTTTTTTATTTCGTGGAAAATTATTGGGGTCTTCAAACCGGGATCTTAGCTGCTTTGATTTTCGTACTCTCTCCCATTCAGTACGCCGCCTTTTGGTTCATTCTTTGGAAAAATGCATTCGCAACTTTATTTCTTTTGCTTGCGTTCCTCGCAATAGAAAAACGCTCACGTTGGGCTTTACCGCTTGGAATAATCATTGTGGCAAGCCATCAAACTACCGCTGTTATATTTTTATTAACCCTTTTGGGTTTCATATTTCTTAATAGAGAAAAACGAAAAGAGCTGGCGCCGACTTTCTTTTTGGCGCTCGCCGTATTTTTATTTTTGCATCTGAGTTTCTATAAAAACTTCCGCTACCCTCCGGTAGCTTCGTTTATAACCTCCCGAGAATTTTTATCCTTGTCTTGGCCGCTTATTGTTCTGGCATTCTTCGGCATTCGCAAAATATTTTTTTACCAACCGCGTTCTATCTTGGTAGCGTTTGGGCTTATTGTTGCCGCCTTCCCGGTCCTATCGCTTCCATTTTACGAACGCATTTTTATTTTTACGGATATTTTTGCAATTGTGGCTGCGGCAGTCGGCCTCAACGTGATCAAATCATGGTTTTTCGAAATTTCAAAATTCCATATTAAGGCCGGCCTTGCCCTAGTGGCCGCGATAACCGCAGGTTCTTTTTTAGGAAATACATACAGTCAAATTCGCGCGCTTCAACCCTTGGTTTCGGCCCAAGAATTATCGGCACTTTCAGGGATTTCAGAAACCGTGTCGTCCGGCGCGACTATTCTTACCTCATCGCAATTTGCGCCCTGGGTTGAGGGCTGGAGTCAAAATAAGGTTATCGCGCCGGGGCTTCTGGGAGACCGGCATAATTTCGAAACGTGGCTTTCGTTTTGGAATGCAACTTCGAGCGCCTCAAAAATACAATTCTTGAACGAATTTCCAAAACCGCTCTATTTTTTCTTAAGTCCGGGGGATAAACCAGTATTCTTGCCGCAAGAAAGCTGCGTCATCCAGCGCTCGGAATTTATTTTCGAAAACCGCTGTTAGAGTTACCGAGTGCGCGGATATCCGTAGCCAGGATTTATGGTAAGCCAATTCCCTCTTGTGTTTAAGAGTGAAACTCTCTTTAAATCCCGGGGGGTTAAAGACCCTAACGAAAAAGCGATATTCTTTTTTCCGTCGTGAATCAAGGCGCGAACGCGCTGAGCATTTTTACGAGCGGTGAGGCCGGTGTAGAAAACATTGCCGCTTAGTGTAATCCTCTGCTCTGTGGCATTTTCTGACAGCAAAAATCCGGGCGCAAACGTAACTTGGTCTCCTTTTTTATCATTCGTAACGCTCACAGGAAACGCATAATAAAAACTGCATACATTCTGCGGAGGATATCCATAACCATATCCGTAGCCATAGGTTTTTTGAGGACGGCAGATATTATAGTAAAGAACGAAATTGGCGAGGCCGTTTTGGGGCTGCGAGCTATGCGGGTCCAATTCAACATCAAAAGTTATCTGCTGCAAAATTACCGGTTCGTTTCCAGTAAACCTGGTCTTCGCGGCAAAAGTCGCAAGTGCATTCCCTCCAGTATTATTCCCTATCGATCCTGTCGGGGAATACGGACTTTTGCTTATCACTACGCTCGGCTGGACTGCAAACGAAAATGAGGGCGAGAATACGAGATAACCTGTTGACACCAAAAACGCTAACCCCGCGACAATTATGATTCCTATAATCCACAACTCCTTTTTTAAATCATCCATCATTTGGTTAAAGCATGTGTTATAAGCTCTGCTCCAGTAAACAAAACTGCGTTATCCCTTTTCGCCTGGTTTGGTCTCTGGTGCCGGAAAGCGATTAAAGCCGCTTCCTATGTTGGCCCATGTCGAGGACCCTCCGAAATCTTCGCCGTTGTAAATAATCGACCCCTCTGCCTTTGCTTCTCTCCCCTTGTTTTTATAGTTCCCGAGCCGCCCGTCAGATTGCTCCCACTGCCCTTCGCATGATGAGTGACTCTTCGTTCCATCCCAACTAAGTTTAATCTGCACGGGGAAAGTCTTCTCTCCCCCTTCCCCTTTTCCTTCAAAACTGTGTGCAACAACCTCCGCAGACAGTTGGGCCACCATGTCGTTGCCGGATCCGGATATTTTTAATTGCCCCGGCTGCAACTCAAACCAGCCGGACATATTCGTGAGCAATACGCTGTTGCAAACATCGTTAGCCAAGATTGAAACATAGCCATTGGCGCTTTTCTGCCTTTTTGCGCCAGTCTGCTTGAAAGTATTGTTTGAGGCAGACAAATAAATGATTTTTTCGATGCATCCTTCTTGAACTTGCTTTTGGTAAGAAACATTATCGCCGTCCGAATTATACCAGATGGAGGCCTTGGTGTCGGCGGGTTTACTTTTCTCCCCTCCGCCCGACCTCGCCGGTTTTCCCAAGGAAAACGAAGGCGAAAAGGAAAGGCGGCCGGTGCCCACTAAAAATGCGAGAACGACCAAGATTACGATGACAAGCGCTGCCACTCCTTTTTGCAATTTGCTCATATAATAATTACGTTAGCTTATAATAATTAACTTTTAACTAAAAATTCGGCTCAATTTGAAGCATCAAAAAAAGAGCTATCAAAATGCCCGCGATGAGAAAGGTCGCGCTTACCCAGAACCAAACGCGCGTCCGCGCGCGGCTCACCGCGACGAACCTCCCGCCGAAATCTTCAATGAACTCGTTTACCGCCCGGTCGGCTGGCTCGGGGCTTCCCTTAGACCTGGCCGGATGCGGCGTTGTGCCCGCATACAATTTTATTATATCAAAGCGGCTCAAAATCCCAACCAGTTGGTGGGCATTATTCACAATAGGGATGGGGTTCACTTTGTGATGTTCACCAAAAGTCCGGACCGCCTCCTCCAAGCTTGTTTCCGGATATAAAAGGAGCGGTTCGGGATTCATGACATCTTTCACTTTAAGCGTGAGAATTTTTTTTAGCTCGTCTTTGATGAGCGGCTTATCCTTGCGATAAACTTTGAAATCTTTCAAAAGTTTCAAAAAGGTCGGCAAGTGGACGGCCGACCCTTTGGTTATAAGATCATATTCGGTCAATATGCCGACGACCCGCCGGCTTGCGTCAATGACCGGAAGGCCTGTCAGATTTTTTTTGAATAAAAGATCCGCCGCTTCCAGAAGCGAGGTTTCGGGTTTCACCGAGATTACCTCGCGGGCCATGAAATCGCCCACCGTGGTTTTCGGATCCATAATTTCAGTATATCAAGAGATTTTTGGTAAGAAAACAAAAAAACCGGTTGCGCTTGACAACTTCAGAACAAGAGGATATGCTTTGTGGGACAAATTATAGCTTTGGGAATAGGCCCAAAGCATGCGCTCCCGACAGTTCGGGACAATTGACAGAAGGAAAAGGGAGGAAAAGAAGATGAAGAAGAAGCTCTTTGTTATATTGTTTTTGTCGCTGGTTTTGGCTGCAACGGTGCCATTATCAGCATCTGCCGGGACTATTTCCGGCTTCGTGTTGGAAGATGAAACCGACGAGCCGCTGCCCTCGGGGACATCTCCCTACACAAATATGCGACTCTGGCGTCAAGGACCTTTCGGGATAGAGTTTGTTGCGTACACCGACTGTTACGGCCGAGAACCCCAGGGTTGTGTGGACCCGAACGGGCGCTTTGAGTTAAATAAGCGCTACGACGGCAAAGAATTCGTGGCTGGGGCATACCTCCTGGAAATATGGGCCAACAACGGCTATATGTTAGAGCGCAAAGAGTTCAATTACACAGGAGGCAACGTTTATCTTGGCGTGATCCAGCTTGAGCCAGAACTAGTCAGAATAGTTCATGTAGATACGCCCGATAACATTCCTTCAAGGGGCGGTGTGCTAAGCTGGGCATACACTTTGGTAAACGAAGGCCGAAAAGCCATCAGTCTTGATGTTTTCGCTCTCGTTTCAGGGCCAGCCGAGAAATGGTTTTCTACAAATTTCCCGGCAAAAACAAAGTCGGTTCGGCTGAAAGATGTGGCGCTTGTTGAAGGGAGTGTTAATATTCCGGAATCGCTCCCGGACGGGTTCAACATCTGCGTTAATACCTATGTGACGGAGAGAGGAAAGCCCTTTCGGCTTCTAGCGCAGACAGGGTTCTGCGCCATGAAAGGGCCGGCGAAGGGAGGCGGCAAGGGCTAGACGAAAGCCCAAAAGCGCCAAATCAAGGCACCCGGGGAGAGCGAAAGCTCGTAATTCCCCGGGTGTTTTTTTATTTCCGAAAACCGACCAATCAATATAATACACGATCGTGTGCAATACTAATTAGACAAAAATAGCAAGAATGTTTCATAAAGAACTCCCCCAAAATGAAAACTACTCCCTATATAAGGAGTAGTTTTCAAGTCGCTTCAGTTATCCTCGACTAGCAAGTCTAGGCGGGTAATAAACTAGCGATTGTTGGAAATATCCGAGCGCAGACGGTCCAGATACCGAGAAGCCGTTTCCTTGCCGCCAAGCCCGAAGGCGAGACACAAGGTCAAGGCGCGTGCCTCCCCCGCGACGGGTACATACGACTGAACCAACGGATCTACGATTCCGAGCTGATATAAAGCTGCGAGAATCGCGAAAATCCAGATGGCCCACTTGGAAACTCCGCCGAGAAAGCCGGCTGACGGCAAACTGGCGGCTTTAGCCGTTCCCACCACGACATTCTTGGCGGCATCAGCAATCAGCGCCGCCGCTACCAAGATGAGCGCGGCCACAAAGACGTTCGGCAGGTATTGCACCACCACGTCCTGCAGAAAAACCGTAACCTGCGAAAGCCCCAATACTTCGGCCGTCGCAGCCAAGAAAACGATAATGAAAAACCACTTCACGAGTCCGCCGATGAAAGCGCCTGCGTCCAAGCGCATCCCCGCGCGCGCCAAGGGTTCTTCTATTCCTAAACTCTGAAGGGCTTTGTCAACTTTAATGGCGCGGATTATCTGATCCACCACTTTCCCCAATGCCATCGCGATCACCCAACCGATTACAAAAACGATAATCGCAATGATGAGGCGCGGCACGAATCCGGCCACCCCTATCCAGAGCTGCTGGAAAGACGTTACTAAAACATCTCCCCACGTTTGAACTAACATATACGTTATATTATTTGTTATTAGCCCGATAAAAGTTACCTCGAGGAAACTTTTGTTTTGTCTTCGACCTTTGGGCCAAGATGCTTAATTATAGCACACCTGCGGCCTGCGTTCGAGGTTGTTGGGGATAAGATTTAGCTCTTTTTTCGCAATCCGTGCTTGCGATAAAATTTCGGGAACTGCAACAGCGACCACATTTTCCGTTTCCACTGAGGGTGCGCATGGCCTTCCAGCATATCGACGACCGCATCATGAACGAAATATGTAGTAAATCCCGCTTTCCGCATCCGCTCCGAAAGATCCGGCCCCTCCCCAAACATAAAAAAGTCTTCATCGAATCCTTTTAATTCTTCAAATACGTTTTTGCGAACAGCAATGAAACTTTCAATAATCCATCCGACCGACATTGAGTGATCATAAATTTTTATAAAGCCGGATCCTAGGCGGCCGCCCATATTATAGAGAATGTGCTCGCCCTTTTTATTCATGAGTGCGCCACCAACCATTCCCGCATCACTTGTATGGATTAAAAACAATAATAATTTTTCAAGAGAGTTTTCACGAACTAAGATATCATTGTCCATAAAAACGATGCATTCTCCTTCCGCCTGCTTCGCTCCGCGATTTCGCGAAGCGGTGGGGCCAAGATTTTTTTCGTTGCGAATCGCCAAAACTTCCGGAAATTCTTTTTCAAGCATTTCTGATGTTCCGTCCCTCGAAGCGTCATCTACTACGATATATCGTAGCGGTTGCGCGTTGCTTTTCTTCAATGCCAAAAGTGCTTTTCTTAAAAACTCTTTCCCATTGAAAGAAGGGATAACTACGGAAAAAGCCATGTGGGCGGTACAGGATTTGAACCTGTGGCCCCTGCAATGTGAATGCAGTGCTCTACCGCTGAGCTAACCGCCCCTATCTATTAAGATTATCAATCAGAACGTCGTGCTCGCTTTCAAGAATATCGCGCACAAATTTGTCGTACATCCCCTGGCGATATTGAAATTCCGCCGTCGACAGAAAAGCATACTGAAGTTCGCGTCCGATCTCGGCTTCAATCTCGCCCAAAATTTTTTCAAGCTCCGCTTTGCGAATATTGTCTCCCACCACCAAAACATCCAGCCGGCCTTCGCCCGGGCGCTGCGTAAAAAGCCCCGAGAGCAAAATCAGTTTCAGCCCCCGCCCCAAGCGGCGAAAACGCTTTATCAGGAGTTCGCGCGAGATGGAAAGGGATTCAACCAGGAGGGCTTTAAGCTCGCGCATATACGGAAAAATATTGTTAAGGGCAAGACCGGGCTCTTTCCACTTTTTAATACGCTTCGTGCGCGCCGAGATAATTTCGGTTTCCTTCATCCCCTTTCGCAAAAATTTCATCGCGAGAAGCGATTTTATCTCGCGCCTAACCTTCGACTTAGAAAGCCGCAGAGTTTTGGAGGCGTCCTCAATAGTAAAAACATCGTACGGGTTCGCGAGAAAAAAGCGCATGATTTTAACCCGCGCTCCCGATCCGAAAAGTTTTTCTAAGATTTCGGCCATGAGCAGTCCTTAGTTGATAGTTCTTAGTTTAATGCAAAACCAAATAGAAACCAATTTGCTCTATGAACTAAGGACTAATGACTATGAACTATTTAAGCTCAACTGTAGCCCCGGCGGCTTCAAGCTTCGCTTTCAACTCATCCGCGGCGGCTTTGTCCATTCCCTCTTTTACCACTTTCGGAGCCGCGTCCGCGAGGTCTTTGGCCTCTTTCAAGCCAAGCCCTAAAACTTCTCGCAGAGCTTTAATTACCTGAATCTTCTGTCCTCCGGCGCTCTTCAGTTCCACATTAAACGTGGATTTTTCTTCTTTTTCTTCCTCGCCTCCACCGGCAGTTCCGCCCGCCGCCGCCATCACCGGCATCGCGGCCGAGACGCCGAATTTCTCCTCGATTTTTTTCACGAGGTCGGAAAGCTCGAGCGCCGTGAGTTCAGAAACTTCTTCTACAATTTTGTCTAAATTCGCCATAATAATTTACTTGTTAGCCGATAATTTCTCACTGACCTTTGATAAAGCCCTGGCCAAACTCGCCACGGGCTGGGAAAGTATAAACGCAAACTGGGTAAGCAAAATCTCGCGGGATGGAATGGAAGCGAGGCGCTTAATCATGGCGTCATCAACAAAATTCGCTTCGTAAATCCCGCCCAAGATTTTCAAGCCCTCTTTTTCTTTTTTGATGAATTGAGAAATAATCCGGGGTACCTCGGTAACCTCGCCGTATCCGGCGGCCACACCCACTTCCCCTTCCAATTTGGGAACCTCTTTCAAGCCAAGCGCGTCAAAAACTCTTTTCAGTAAAGTTTTCTTCGCGACTTTGTATTTAATCTCGTTTTTCCTAAACTCCCCGCGGAGTTTTCTTTCTTTTGCCACCGAAAGCCCGTGAAAATTCACAAAAACCAAAATACTCGCCTTCTCAAAAAGCTTTTTCAGTTCGTCAACCAGTGATTCTTTTTTAGCTTTGGTTTGTGCCAAATTTATATGAACGAAGTGAATTGATAAATTTGAGCATCCCGCCATCGGCGGGATTCTATTTTTGGCAACCCCGCAAGCGTGGGCCAAAAATGAAAATATGCGCCAAAGAAGCGCATTGCACGCCTCTGAAGGACTTATGGTATTCCCGCCTTCATTCTTCGGCTTCATCATCATAACAAAAACCCAATTTTATACAACACTTGACATACTATTTTAAATATGATAGCATGTAGACCAAATCCATTGCCCCTAAACAAAAGAAAGGAGAACGCCCATGAGTATACTCTTTAACGTAAAACACTATGTGATACTACAGGCCATAGCGGTCAAGCTTGACGAAGAAGAGGCGCCTGGCACGCGCGCTTTAGATGAACTTTATGACCGCTTGCTGGAAAAGCTCGAACACGAAAATCCCTTTCCTAATGCGGGGTCGCTGAAAGCGACGGCTCTCGAAATGCTCGAAGAGGGCCTCCTGGACATCAAAAGAGGATTCATATTCCTTACCTTTGAGGGATACATGATGCTATCACACAGCGCATTACTGCGATTTCTTGGCCAAGAAATCCCTAAGAAGGTCCGGGAACGATTGGACAAAAAAAGTCCATTTCGCGCGGTCCAAAAGTCTTAGAGCGCGGGCAATGGAGAAATAAGGCGGGAGCTTTCACAAGCTCCCCCTTTTTTATTTTCACGAAACCAAAAACGCGGAGGCGATAACGGCGGCGGTTTCGGAGCGGAGATTTAATTTGCCCAAGGAAACAGCTTTGAAGCCGCATTCTTTGGCCTCGGAAATTTCCTTTTCGGTCCATCCTCCTTCTGGGCCGATGAAAAGAGCCATTTTCGGCTCTTTTAAAGTTTCCGAAATATGCTTTTTGGAATTGGGATCGGCGATAACGCCGGAGAGCCGCTCTTTCTGCACAAACTCCAAGGATTCTTGAAATTCCAAGACCCCGCCGACTTTAGGCAAAATCGCGCGGCCGGACTGCTCCGCGGCTTCTTTTATAATTTTCTCGGCGCGCGCTTTATTGAAATCTTTTTTCACCGAACGCGCCGAGAGCACTGGAACAAACTCAAAAACTCCGACTTCCGTTCCCTTCTGGAACACCCATTCCATTTTGTCTTTTTTCAGAAGCGACTGGAACAGAAAAATTTTTCGCTCGGGCTCGCGCCGGTTCAAAACTTTCTCGACTATCTTCGCGCCATCTCCCGTGAACTCGGAGATAAAATCATAACCCGAGCCGTCAAAAAGGACAATTTTTTCTCCGGTCTTGGCGCGGAGCACGTTTTTTAACTGATGCCGGATCTCCGGCGGAAACTCAAACTCGCTTTTTCCGTCAAGCGCCGTCGCGATAAAAAATCTCTGCAACATCTTACCATCTTACCAAAAGTAAAACCCCTCTGCACCGCAGAGGGGTTTTGCAAAAACTTCGCAAGGCTACATTCACATTCCCATTACGATGGAGTTTTTGCGGGATGCCGCCCAAACCGCCCAAACACCCACCACCAAGTGCAGAATATTATCGAGCGGATTTTCAAGATTCGTGATTCCGTACCAGTTAGGGGCGGGGGCCCCGGCTACCAAGTAACCCCAGACCGTGAAAACCAGCGCCACGATACCCACAATCCAGACAAGGGCTTTCTGCGCTCCTTCGGGAAGACTAAAAGCCGCGATTAGCGCCACGATTCCCAAAACCGTGTGCGCCACATTCTCGGCAAAGTCAAAATACCAAGTGGTTCCGATAAGCTGGCCGCCGGGGAGAATAAAGCCCAAGATGCCGACCACAAGCAGTATTGCTCCACCGACTTTCAAAAACCCATTCGGGGTCAAAATCATATTTTTAAAAACTTCTAAAAAAGTTACAGACCTTTGGCTATGCTTACATTATATAACCATTCCGGAGCAGTGGGGTGTGAATAGCGTTAAGCATCGCGAGCGCCCAAAATCAGCGTAAATTCGCCTCGGATTCGCTCCCCTTTAAAATACTTGAGTGCTTCAGAAAGCTTGCCGCGAAAAACCTCCTCATAAATTTTGGTAAGCTCCCGACCAATGTTTACGTATCTCTCCCCGCAGACCTTGGAAAGCTCCCCCAGCGTTTTTAAAATCCGGTGCGGCGATTCGAAAATAATCACGGGCACCTCGCTTGCCGCCACTCGCTTAAAAAAAGTTTGCCGTCCCTTTTTGTGCGGAGGAAAACCGAGAAATAGGAACTCGGACAGATCGATGTCGGAAGCAGAAATAATTGCCGAAAGTGACGAGGGGCCGGGAATTGGGATAATTTTAAAACCTTTCTGGGATAAATCCTGAATGAGCTTCAAGCCCGGATCGGAAATACCCGGGGTTCCGGCATCAGTCACTAAAGCGAGGTCTTGAAAGCGCGCGTAATCTTTTCCGTGGAGATAGCGCAAAATCGGTTTTGAAATTCCGTAGTGCGATAAAAGTTTTCTTGTAACCCGCGTATCCTCGGCTAAAATAATATCAACGCCTTTCAAAACCTCAAGCGCCCGCAGGGTGATATCCTTTAAATTCCCGATGGGAGTCGCGACAAGATATAAATTCGCCATAAAATATTACTGCCAATTCGGCAAATTGAAAGCCGAGGGGCAGATATCGTTTAGAGGGCATAGGGAGCACTTAGGTTTTTTGGCGTCACAGATATTGCGCCCGTGCTCGATAATTTTATAAGTAAGGTCAAACCAGCGGTTCCTTTTGAAAAGCTCCATCAAGTCGCGCTCGATTTTTACCGGGTCGGAAAACTTCGTGAGGCCGAGGCGCTGGGAAATCCGCATCACGTGCGTGTCCACCGCGATTCCTTCCACCACGCCATGCACGTTTCCCAAAATTATATTGGCGCTTTTGCGCGCCACCCCCGGAAGCATTGTCATTTCTTCCATAGTCTTGGGCAGTTTCCCCCCGAACTTCGATTCAAGCAACTTACAGGCGGCAATGATATTCCGGGCTTTCGCGCGATAAAATCCGGCGGGCCGAATCTCGCGCTCAAAAGTCGCGAGATTCGCTTTAGCGAAATCTTTCGCGGTTTTATATTTTCTGAACAGGGTCGCCGTTACCTCGTTCACTTTTTTATCCGTGCACTGCGCCGACAAAATCACCGCCGCCATCAGCTGGACGGGATTATTGTACCTGAGCGCGATTTTCGCGCCGGCAAAGCGCTTGGAAAGCCGCCTTAAAATCTCCTCGGCGCGTTTTTTCCTGACCTCGGGGCTCTCCGACGCCAAATCGTTTTTTGTGAATCTTTTTTTGAGAATTATTTTAGCCATAACTAACAAAAGCCAACTAAAAATTATTATACCATCAATCAATTAAATATTTTGACATTGATACCCAAGCAGTGGTAATCTCATAAAAAACATAAGGAGGACGACATGATGGGACCTAGCATTTTGGAAGAATACGCTGTGTGCAAGGCGATATTGGCGAAACTGGAAGAGCGTGCTAAAGAAGAGGCGGACTTTGGCGCGGCCCGCGACAACCCCGAGCAATATCTCAGAGACAAGGGGTGGAGGGAGCTTGGCGCGCAAAACTGGGCGCAAAATGAGGGTGAGGACACCGAACATCACCGCTATTTTACCGGCTGTAGCACGACTAAACGGGCCCGTTAAAGCTACCTAACCATAATCGCCTGCATTGTCAGCGCTATATTCAAGAGCCCCTACTCGTACGGTAGGGGCTCAGATTTTAAAAAACTATATTTAGATTGACCTTTTTTTCTTAAAACTCAAGGCCGCTAGAGCCGCGAGTAAAATCGCGATAATAATTACGAAGAGGGCGCCGGGCGGCAGAATAAAAAAGCGCTGAATAAGCCAAACGATAAAAACTGAAGCTAAAATCAGCAAGATTGCCCGGCCCAAAAATCTCATCTGAACCATAATAACATTTATGACCTCAAAACTTTAGTCCAATTGTTGGAATTAATCTCCTTAAAATCCGCCGCCTCGTTTATGCCATACGGGCCAATCCGGGTGCGCCTTAAGTGCGTGAGAATCGCTCCTGTTCCCAGAATGTCGCCCAAATCGCGCGCGAGCGAACGAATATAAGTTCCAGAAGAGCACGCAATATCTAAAGTAAGCAGGGGGAATTTATACCAGACGGTCTCCATCCTTGAAATAGTGACTATCCGCGGCTCAAGTTTAACCTCCCGTCCCGCCCGGGCTTCTTCGTAGGCCTTCCGACCCCTGACCTTCACCGCTGAAAATTGCGGCGGGACCTGCTTTATTTCCCCGCGAAATTTTTCAAGCGCCGATTCGATATCCTCGCGCAAAGGAATGGCAAATTCTTTTTTCGGCCTAATCTCTCCCTCAACATCATGGCTATCGGATTCCAGGCCTAGGCGCAAAGTGGCCCGATATTCTTTGGAAAGTTTCATAAACATCAGGGACTTTTTCGTAAAATCGCCCACTAGCAAAATTAAAAGCCCCTCGGCGAGCGGGTCTAAAGTTCCAGCGTGTCCTATTTGCGAAATTCCCGAAATGACGCGCAATTCCTCCACCACATCGTGCGAGGTGGGACCGGAAGGCTTGTTTATTAGGAGATATCCATCAGCCATACGCTATATGCTATAAGCTTTACGGCATATGGCTTAGGGCTTATGGCGGTTAAGTTGGCAAATTGGCGCGGGGAGTGCGAAAACCGATGAAAGCAATTGCCAGAGTAGTTACCATCGCGATCAATAGAATATTTTCAACCGAAATATCTTCTCGCGCCCAGATGGCAATGGACGAACCCAGCCAAACTCCAATGATAGAAATTGCAACCCAAGGATATTTCATATTATTCGAATGTTTCCATTATACCCTGCATGCGTTCGCGTATCAACTCCCGGTCTAGCGCCTTAACTTCTTCATCAAAATCGCGCAAAATCTCCTGCCATTCCGCGTGAATGCCCGGGGCCATGTAAAAAGGTGCTTCCTCTTCTTGGTTCTCCAAAACTTTGAACCTCTCTTCATAAATCTTGAAAAACTCGTTGACTGCCTCGGGAATATTGAAATTCGGCGAAAGTTCCAAGATAGTAACGTCTAAAGACAAAAAAGTGCGGACAAAAAATACGGATGCGGCCGGCATTTTAATCCCGGAGCGCTCGGCAAGGTTAAATAATTCCATGAACTTATGCATCGGGCTTTTATCGTGCATCGGCCCGTCCTCGCGCGAGGCCTTGTGCCATCGGGTCAGGAGATCCTCGAGCCCCCCCTTAAGTTTCCGCAGGAAAACATTTTTCGTGAATTGAATGCGCATCCAATGCTGGGGATAATTCAGCTTGGCTTCATTCAATATCTCCAAAAGCGGAGTGCGGACAAGCTCCAAAAATGTTTTTACGGCCGCATCCAAATCGTTCCTGGAAGTGGCTTCCACGAACCTGGCCATTTTTTTGCGGTCCGAAACTTTTATTTCAAGTGCAATCCCGGCGTCGATAAACCCGACTCCGCCCGAGGACAGAACGAGGATATTGGCGGGATGCGGGTCGGCATGGAAAAACCCGTCAAACAAATAGGAATAGAGCTCGAAGAAAATAGCATCCCGAAAAAATTTATCGGGATTGGGCGGAGGAACATGCTCCAGATAAAAAGATTTGAGGGTGCGGCCTTCCAAAAACTCCATAACCAAAACCCGCTTGGTGGTGTATTCCGGAAATGGCTTGGGAATTGTTATGGGAAGCTTATTTTTTAAAACCTGCTCGCGAAGCCGCTCCAAATGCTCCGCTTCGTGAATATAATCCAGTTCCCGCTCCGTCCAATGAATGAATTCTCTAACCACCTGCACCGGATCCACCGTTTTCACGATTCCGGAGCGCCTCATAGCCCAGCCCAAAAAGGAGAAAAAGCGGGCGTCGGAAGAAAAATCTTCGGCCGCGAAAGGACGCTGAATTTTCAGCGCCACATGCTCCCCTTCCGGAAGCCAGGCCTCATGGACCTGCCCGAAAGAAGCCGAAGCCAGAGGAGTTCTCTCAAATTTTTTGAAAATTTCTTCCGGTCTCTTGCCGTATTCCTTTAAAAAAATCCCGTCCAAAAGAGCGGGATCAATCGGGGGCACTTCATCCAATAGCCCCAAAAACTCTTTGCAATATGCTTCCGGAAAAAAATCCGGCCGGACGGAGGCGAGCTGGCCGAATTTCAAAAAGCTCCCCCCGAGCTCTTCCAAAACCTGGCGCAATTCCTGGGGAGAAATAAAAGCGGGCGTCCCGCCAAAAAGTTTTTCTTTTAAAAATTCGAAGCCGTAATCAATGACAACCTCGAAGACAATAACATAGCGCTTAAGAGTGCGAAAAAATCTGACCATAATTTATCAGGATATGCGGGGCGTTCGGAAACCCAAGAAAGCCAAAACTATCGTCCCAAAAGCCGCGATGGAAAAAACATACTCCGGGCTTGCTTGGGGACGCACCGCTATAACCCAGGCCGAGAGAAGCCAGATGGCCACAATTGCAATGGAAATCCACGCGTATCTCATGGGTTAATTATACCAGATTTCCAATAAAAAATAAAGGGCGTCCTATACCGAACGCCCCACCGCTTCGGCCACGGCCCGAACCACGCGCTTATCGAACATTCCCGGGATGATGTTATGTTCCGTTGGTTTTTTCACAAGTTGGGCGAGAGCTTCGGCCGCCGCGATTTTCATGCGCTCGGTAATTTTTTTGGCGCGGGCGTCCAAAAGCCCCCGGAAAACGCCCGGAAAAACGAGAGAGTTATTTATCTGGTTCGGAAAATCGGAGCGTCCTGTCGCGACAATTTTTGCGCCTGCTTCTTTCGCAAGCTTGGGGTCAATCTCGGGCGTGGGATTGGCCATAGCAAAAACAATCGGATCCCCGGCCATCTCGCGCACCATCTCTTTTGAAAGAAGATTTCCTTTGGACACGCCGATGAAAACATCCGCCCCGCGGATAACCTCGGCGAGTCCCCCGCGCTCGCGCTTTTTATTGGTGCGCCGGGCGAGTTCTTTTTTGCTTTTATCCAAATGGGCCCGCCCTTTGTAGACGGCGCCGCGGCTGTCGAGCGCCACTATATTTTTAGCTCCATACGCCAAGAGTATTTTTATAGTCGCGACTCCGGCCGCTCCGGCCCCGCTCACCACGATGCGGACGCGCGAAATATCTTTTTTCACAACCTTGAGCGCGTTGATGAGCCCCGCGAGTACCGCGATGGCGCTTCCGTGCTGGTCGTCGTGAAAAACCGGAATATCCAAAATTTTTCGAAGCCGCCCTTCTATCTCAAAACAGCGCGGGGCGGAAATGTCTTCCAGATTGATTCCGCCGAAAAGCGGAGCGATGTTCTTGACCGTCCGGACAATCTCATCCACATCCTGCGTGGCCAAAGCAATGGGCCAAGCGGTAATGCCGCCGAAGTTTTTGAAAATCAGGCACTTTCCTTCCATCACCGGCAAAGCGGCCTCCGGCCCGATATTCCCCAACCCCAAAACCGCCGAGCCGTCCGTGATAACCGCGACCGTGTTTGATTTAATAGTATAGTCAAAAACTTTTTTCTTGTTTTTCGCAATCGCGAGCGACACCGCCGCCACTCCCGGGGTGTAAGCGAGGTTCAAATCTTTCCTCGACGCGAGCGGCACTTTGCCTACTATATCTATCTTCCCGCGCGCTCGGCGGTGAAGTTCCAAAGCTTTTTTATCTAAATCGGGCATAAAGTCAATATAACATCTATTTAAAACTAGGCCTCTGAAACATCTACTTCGGATTCGTCCCAAAGAATCCGCCCCTCCATGCCGCCGTCTATGGCGATTACCTGCCCAGTGACGTGGCCGGATATTTTATCCGACGCCAAGGCGGCTATCACAGAGGCAATTTCGTCGGGCCGGCCGATTCTTTTCAGCGCTTTGGTTTGAAGCGCTTCCGATACGGCTTTTTTATCTGACATAAATTGTTCAGTCATGGGAGTCCAGACCCACCCCGGAGCCACGGCATTGACCCGTCCTCTCGGCACGATGCGGACAAGCTCATTTTTTAAAGTTTTGGTCAGGCCGATAAGCGCCGCTTTGGAGGCCGAATATTCCGAGTGCCCCTCCTCTCCGAAAAGCCCGGAGGTTGAGCTCACGAATATAAGCGAGGCCGACTCCGGTTTAGTTTGCTTCAAAATTTTAAAAAATTCTCTCGCGGTAAGCCAGGCGCCCTTTAAATTTTTGGAAATAACTTCGTCAAAACGCGCGCTTTCCATTTCATATATAGGCGTTTCCTTCGGCATAAATATGCCCGCGTTGGCGACAACTATATCCACCTTCCCGAACTTTTTTACGGCTTCTCCGAACGCTTTCTCCATGTCCGCTTCTTCGGAAACATCGCACTCAATAAGAATATATTCGCCCGGAAGCCGAGCGGCTAATTCTTCCGCCCCTTTTTTATTTTTATGAAAACAGAGGGCGACCTTGGCGCCTTCTTCTGAAAAAATTCTAGCGGCAGCGCCTCCAATCCCGCCCGACGCTCCCGTTATCAAAACAACTTTGTCTTCAAGCCCCAAATTCATACGAGTTATTATATCATTAAAAAACCGGCTCGCCGTTTTCAAAACGCTTGGGCTGTTCTTTTAAAATTTTCTCGGAAAGCGCCCTATCGTAAGCGTACTCGCGGCCGTTCCAAAAAAACGCTTCCGCCTCCCAAATCCAGTTTCCATCCTGCCCCTCATCGCCGATAATCTGCGCGAGCGCCTTTCCTCCGGCTTCATCAAAAACTCGAAACACGCTCGCGTGTTTTACCGAAGAGCCGTCCCGAAAAATCGCGGGCTTGGCGGTGCCGTCCGGCTCGATTAAACTTACCCATCCCAGTTTTCCTCCCAGCCAGGCGAGCACCCCGAAAGAATCCGTATAGGCGCCGTAGTCTTTGAGGTCCAGCACTATCTCCTCCGTGCCGTCTTTATTAAAATCCGCGGTCTGGCTGACTTCCGGCGTATCCTCGCTTTTGAAATAATCTTCGCCCGAAGGAAATTCTTTGGTGGAAAAATCAAAAATCTGGGAAAGTTTTTTATCCGGCAGGTCCGCATCAACCAAAACCGCGTAGGGAGCGCCTTTATCAAAACTGGTCAGCAAAATGCCCTTCGCCCCGCGCGCGTCCAAATTTATTTCTTTCTCCTCGACCTTCGTAAGCGGAAAACCGGAAGGAAATTTCTTAATCGGATTCCGGCTTCCCTGTGTCAGCGGCGCTTGGACTACCCGCGTTTTCGCCTCCGGCTTAAAGTAGGGGCGCAGGTAAGAGTAAGTGTTGGAAAAATACGGCGCGAGAGTCGAGTAATATTTAAAACCGCCCCAGCCCAAGACGGCTAAAATCAATATCCAGAAAAATGTTTTTATCCGCCGTCTCCTTCGCGCCATGATTCAATTCTAGCGCTTTTATTAAATCTTTATACTTGACAAAGTTGAATACACTTCTACAATTAAGTAATGAATGGAATCCCGCCTCTGGCGGGATGCTCAAATTTATTAATCGCTAACACTCATATAAATTTGGCACAGACCGATAAAAAATTTCCGCACTTCTCGCTCGAGACTTACAATCCCCAGAAAGACGAGGTGGAGAAAACCGCCAACGACGATTTTCGCGGCAAGTGGCTCGTGTTGTTTTTCTATCCGGCGGATTTCACTTTTGTCTGCCCCACGGAGCTTTTGGATATGAGCCGCCGCGAAGAAGATTTCAATAAATTAAAAGCCGAAGTAGTCGCGGTTTCCACGGACACGGTCTACACCCACAAGGCCTGGATTGAAATGGAAGAGCTTTTGAAAGGGTTTAAATATCTGATGGCCGCCGACCACAACGGAAAGTTTTCGCGCGAGCTCGGAATTTACGACGAGGAAAATGGAATGGCCCAGCGCGCCTGTTTTATCATTGACCCCGACGGAATTTTGCGCGCTTCTTATATCGTATCCGACCCCATCGGCCGGAACGCAGGAGAGGTCGTCCGGATGCTCAAAGCGTTAAAATTCGTGCGTGAAAACCCCGGCAAAGTCTGCCCGGCTTCCTGGGACGAAGGCGAAGCCACCCTCTCCCCTTCCATCAAAAAAGCCGGGAAAGTTTATAAAGAGTTGAAGAAGTAGTAAAAAGGAAGTCAAACAAAAAACGCCCCGCCTTGAGCGGGACGTT
>ORJL010837845.1_pt1 | contig 18138 bp, 28 predicted proteins | sample 1779941 | NCBI WGS metagenome assembly ORJL01 (sample SAMEA104232317, study PRJEB22302) | groundwater metagenome | biome: forest; feature: aquifer; material: groundwater | place: USA | collected 2011-08-07 | depth 5.8 m | reverse complement strand
TTGCCAGCCAGCAGCTGTTTGAAACTTATCCGGCCTTGCGCCAGATGATGGGCTGATTAAAATGGTTGCAGAATACGTCATCCCCGTTGTTTCCACCCTCTACGTTGGCTCCACCATATGGTTCAACCGCCTTACCGGCATTCGCCAGAAGATGAAGAAAATACAGTCCGAGACCAGCGCCTACCAGAAGGAGCTTGCCGAAGCAGCCAAGGCCAATGACGAGAAGAGGACGGAGCGCCTCAAGCTACGCGAGAAGGAGGTCACGGGCCAGATGATGGAGATGATGTGGCTGCCGTGGAAGTCCATGGTCTTCATACTGCCCGCGTTCTTCCTGCTCATCGGCACCAGCGGCTTTCTCGGCATCAACTACGAGGGCCTCATCCCGGGCGCATTCCCAGGCTTCGTCATCGTCCTGCCTTTCGACATCCACTTGAACGCTATCATGGGCCTCAACATCCTGCGCGACAGCGTCTACGGCCCCCGCGGTTACTTCATAGTCTGGGCCATCATCTCCGGATTCGCGCTGGAGGCCATAGTAGGCAGGTTTGAAAAGCAGGCGGAAGGCAAAACAGCCCCCGCAAGCGGCACTCCGGCCAATCGAACTCAATAAATGCCTTTTGCAGGCAAATAACTACATCGAGGAAGTGGTGTTCTGAAATGAAGTCGAAAAAACCATCCCACGCAAAATGCGCATTGTGCGGCGGCAAGCTCAACGCCGTTCCAAAGCGCGGCGTGTCGGCCATGCGCAAGCTGGCAAAGACGCAAAAGCGCCCCCAGCGCGTGTTCGGCGGCGTGCTTTGCGGCAGCTGCACGAGGCTGGTGCTCAAGGAGCACACTCGGCTAAAGGAAGGCGTCCTCTCGAAAGACGGCCTTGACTTGCGCCGCGCGGCTTTCATAAAAGCGCTGAAGTGAGCCAAAACACATGCGCATCACGATATCTGGTCTAAGCGGGTGCGGCAACACTACCGCCACGCGCAACGTCGCAAAGGCCCTGGGCCTCAAGGTCATCAACTACACTTTCCGCGATTTGGCGCGGGACCTGGGCTTGCCCTTCGAGAAGCTCCAGGCGATGGCGAAGAAGGACCCGGTTTACGATTACCTTCTCGAGTTCCGCCAGATTTCGTTTGCAGAGCAGGAAAAGGACTGTGTTGTCGGCACGCGCCTGGCCGGCTGGGTGATTGACCACGTTGACCTGCGCGTGTGGCTGCACGCTTCTCCCGAGGCCCGCGCGTGGCGCATTGCCAAGCGGGAGGGAAAGCCGTTCAAGGCCGTGCTTGAATACACGAACAAGCGGGACAAGGAAAACGCCTTGCGATACAGGAAGCACTACGGCATTGACCTGAACGACCGGGACGGTTACGACCTGATTGTGAATACCGAGTACCTGACTGCGGACCAGGTGTCCGCGCTCATCGTCGCCGCAGCAAAGCTCGCGAAGGAAAACAATTTGCAAAAACCAAGCCGCATCGCAAAGCACGTAAAGGCGCTCATCACGAAAAAGCTAGCTAACAACAAGTTATGGGGGAGATTATATGACGGCAATCCAAGTTGGTCGCAAGTGCGTTAAGATCGCAGGCAACGACGCAGGCAGTGAAGTCACGGTCACCAAAGTAATCGACGATGTTTTTGTCGAAATCAAGACTGCGAAGGGCAAGGCCCAGCGCTGCAACATCAAGCACCTCGAGCCCGTCTAATTCCGGACCCTGTTTCGGATTGCCTTTTGCCAGTGCTCATTGGCTAGCTGGAACGCGCTGATTATTTCTGGAAAAGCCGGCGAGCCAAGCTGCAGGTTGAGCCGTCCTGCGTGCAGGACTAGTGCCGTGTCAAGAATGTTTTTGGCAGCCGGGCCAACTACCACTAAGTGGTTCCCTCCGAATAGGGACTCCGGGGTTTTGCGCAAGGCCGCGATCTTTTTAGCCACGTCGTCGTTGCCTCTTAGGGAAGCCATCAGGTTAATTGCCTTGGTGTAGCTCTCGTCGTCAAGAACCGAAGCGCATGCCTTGAACTTGCTTTTCGCATCGTCTGCAACCATCGGCAGGCCGAATTCCCGTGACTTGTCCAGCCACTCGATTGCGTTGTTAGCCTCTGCAAATTCGTTTGCAGTCTTTTTTTGGTCATCATTTAGCAATCCGAAGAACTCGCGGGCTACTGCCTTCATTGCTTGCAGGTGCGCTTTCTGGAGCCTTTCAAGAGCGAGTCTGTCGTCTGCTAGAAATTCGGTGCCGAGAATAGTCAGCTCTTTTTCGTGCATCCTCCGGCGTCCCTCTGAATCAAAAACGCGTTTGAGGTCAGCGTAGTTCAGGCTCCCCGCGTGCTCCTTGCAAATTTGCCGTATGCGCTGCTCGTTCACAAGTTCAATCTATCTAATGCCCCTAATTTAAGCTTTGCAAGCGCTAATTGCCTCATGGCAACAGTCACCGTGCGCAACGAGAAGGGTGCAATCGGCGTTTCGCCCCATGAGCGCAGCTTGCCCCAGCTTTTTGACGCGGGCCTCTTGCTTCTTGACAAGCCCCGCGGGCCGAGCAGCCACGAAGTCTCAAGCTTTGTCAAGAAGATGCTGGGCATCCCCAAGGCCGGCCATTCTGGCACCCTCGACCCTGACGTGAGCGGCGTGCTGCCGGTGATGCTTGGCAACGCGACGAAACTCGCCCCACTCCTTCTAGGCAGCCCGAAGGAATACGTCTGCGTGATGAAGCTCGCCGGTCCAGTTTCAGAAAAAGAGCTTTCTGCCGCGCTTGAAAACTTCCGCGGCAAAATCTACCAGACCCCTCCCCTTGAAAGCGCGGTGAAAAAGTTCCTGCGCATCCGCGAAATCTATTCGCTCAAGGTTCTCGAGCACAAGGGTGACCTCGTGCTCTTCGACACTCGCGTGCAGGGCGGCACTTACATCCGCACTCTAGTTCGCGACACTGGCCTTGTCCTTGGAGTGGAAGCGCAAATGGCGGAACTGCGCCGCACTGTTGCCGCAGGCATCAAGGAAAGCCAGTGCGTCACCCTGCAGGAACTCTCCGACCGGCTGTGGCTTGCCAAAGAGCGCGGGGACGAAAAGCCCTTGCGCGAGTGCATCGTGCCTGTCGAGGATGTTGTCAAGCTCAAGCGCATCACCGTTGACGACGAGTCGCTAAGGCCCCTTTGCACTGGCGCGAACGTGGGCTTTGCAAGCATCCTCTCCTACGACGACTCGATAGAACAGGGCCATTCAGTCGGCCTCTTCACCCTAAAGGGCGAGCTTGCCTGCATTGCCAAGGCCATGGTAGACGGTGTAGCAATTGGAAAGTCAATTAAGGCCGGCGAGCGCGGCCTGGCTGCCGACGTGGTGCGCGTGCTAAGGCCGTTTGCGTAAATCCGGCGCTTCTTTTTGCTTAATCAAAACGCTTTAATACGCGTTATAACTTTAGTTATAACGGTGTCTGTTGGTGGAATACGTGATGCTTCCTGTCAAGAGAGAGGCGAAAGAGCTTGTTGACCGCCGCAGGGCGGAGTTGGGGCTTGCTACCTACAACGACACCATCATCGCCTTGGCCAAGAAGAATCCGTTGGCCGCCCTTGAGAAACATCGCGGTATCATGGCTGGTGCCCCGCCTTTCAGGAGGGATCACCTTGAGCGTCGCATTACTCTTTGACACGTCGGTGCTAGTGGCGCTGCTGAACAACGAGCGCGTTCCATCCATGCGCGGCCTGGAAACCAAGAAAGCCGCCATCTCGATAATCACTTTCGTCGAAACTTGCCGTTACTACCACGCCAACGGCAAGGCCCGCGAGTGGAACGAGGCGAAATCGTTTTTCGCTGACATGAGCGTCCTGCCACTCACGAAAGAAATTGGCGAAAAGGCAGCCATCCTCTCCGCAAGCAAGGGCCTGCCGCTCGCCGACGCGCTAATTTACGCCACCGCCCTCCAAAACGGCATGGCCCTCGCCACCCTCGACAACCACTTCCGCGGCCTAAAGAATACGCTCGTTCTCAAGTGAGCAACGCTTTTAAGCCGGCTTTCGCAGAGTTAGTGCTATGAAGCAAATGGCTAAGGCCAGAGTGACTTTAGAGGGCGAGGCGCACCCGATTTATGGTGAAGTTCTTGACCGGCTTCACGACCTGATGTCAACCGCTTATCCCGGCAAGGTTCACAAGCAGGTTTTTGACTACGAGTCAACAGCCGGCAAGGAAGATGAGGCAGTGGAGCACACGGCGCAGGCTCTCGAGGACTTTGTTTGGCACAAGCCCATTTACGGCAAGGGAAAGCCAAAGAAATTCTTGCTGCAGTTTGAGCACTCTAACAAAAAGGGCGTGCTTGGCTCCATAGTCGTTTACAAGCCCGGCGTTGGCCACTCGCCAGCCAGGGCTGCCGAAATAATTTTTAGACGGCCCGTCGGCTTGGCCAAGCTCGGCCGGTGGGTTACTTTCAGGCGCGCGAGAGACTGGCCCGACGTTCGCGTTTACGACAAAGACCTGGCCGACAAGCTGAATTTGGAAGACGAGGCCGTGCAGCGCGAACTTTTCGCCGGTCAGCACGCAGCGTCCGATATGCCTGAAGAAAAGCGTTCGGCAATAGAAGATATCCTTGATAATTTGGACGGCGAGGCACTGGTCGCTAAAGGCTTGCACCACAAGCTAATGTTAGAGAGCCTCAGGTCGTTTGTTGGAGGCTTGGACAAGATGTTCATCTCACGTTTTAATGACTTAACCAAAGCGCGTGAAATTGAAGATGGCGAAACCATACTGGTTTCTTCACGAGATCACGAATACAACCAAAGTAACGGGCAGCTTCGTACTATTTTAACCCATCCTTCCATATTAGACCCCGGATTTGCTTACGATGATAGTGCGTCAGCCCTTCTCGATTCCAACAATGTTTTAAACCACGACGACACTCGCATCAGGTTCAAGGTGCGGGACGGCAAGGTGGTTGGCCAGGTTGTAGAGATATACAAGCCCACGCCCGAGTTGCGTCTTTGGGCAAAGTTGATGAAGCAAACTTACCTGAAAAAATGGTACGGCGCAAACCACCAAATAAGGGTGCAGGATTTCTCCAAGGTGAAGTGAAGGCCTGCCGTTCGGCAGCTGAAAACAAGGCTTAAAAGCCCTTCCATTCATTATTATTGTTGCTGCCGGGATGCCTGAGTGGTTAAAGGGCTGGCCTGGAATTCCGGAACTTTTAGGCATAAAAGGGTTCCGGGACAAAGAGCTAGTGGCTGTAAAGCCTCCTGGGTTCGAAGCAATTTCCTCGCGAGAGCGGGGTTGCCTAAATAGAGCTTTTTTGAGCGCGTAATGGCGCAAAAAAGTTGTGCGGGAATCCCAGTCCCGGCGCTTAACAACGTGATTTGAAACATGGCCGAAGCCGTCAAAGAGTCCAAGGACTTCCGTGGCATAGTGCGCATCATGGGCAAGGACCTAAAGGGCCAGCTGAAAGTGCGCGAGGGCCTGGCTAAAGTCAGGGGCATCGGCCGCAACTTGGCCAACGCAATCGGCCTGAAGGTAGAGAAGGACCTTGGCATCGCGCTTGACTTGCCGGTCGGCGAGCTTTCCGACAAGCAGATTGCGCAAATCGAGGAGATTATCCGCGACCCGCTAAAGTACGGCGTGCCGGTTTTCATGATTAACCACAAGGGCGATGTCGAGACGGGCACCAACAAGCACGTCGTGCAGTCGGACCTGCAGATTGTAGTCCACTCTGACGTCGAGCGGCTCAAGAACAGCCGCTCTTGGCGCGGCTGGCGCACTGCCCTTGGCCAGCGGACGCGCGGGCAGCACAACCGCACCACCGGCAGAAGCGGCATGACTGTCGGCGTTCTCAAGAAGGCGTTTAAGGCACAGAAGGAAGCCTCAAAGGGCGGCGACAAGAAGGAAGCCGCGCCCGCAAAGAAGTAAACTTGGCAATAGTGATTTGAATGGGCAGTCCACGAAGGAAACGGAAGCTTTACGAACGGCCCAAGATGCTTTGGGAAGCCGGCCGGCTTGAAGACGACCGCCGCCTGCTCAAGGAGTACGGCCTGAAGAACATGCGCGAGCTTTGGCGCATGGAGACGATTCTCCGCAAAATCCGCCGCGAGGCCCGCCGCCTGCTTGCAGCCCGCGGTGCCGGCATTGAACAGCGCGCCGAGCGCCTGCTTGGCAGGGTCAAGCGCTTTCTCATCAACAAGGCGCAAGTCACGCTTGACGACATTCTCGCACTCTCGACGCGTGACATTCTCGAGCGCAGGCTGCAGACCGTAGTCGTGCGCAAGGGAATGGCAAAGACGCTTGGCCAGTCAAGGCAGGCGATTGTGCATGGCCACATTGCAGTTTCCGGCAACAAGACCACCTCGCCCTCCAGGCTGATTGCCTTTGAGGAAGACGGCGAGATTCTCTGGTACTCAAAGCCCCTGCGGTTTGAAGGCGCCGGTGCAGAGGCCCCTGCAAAAGAGGAGCCGGCACCCAAGGCCCACGAGAATGCCGAAGAGAAGCCGGCAGAGTCAGTTGAAGGTGCTTGACAATGGCTGAAGAAAAAACCGCGAAGGAAGCCCCTGCTGCAGCAGAGCCGAAGGCCCAGCCCGCGCCGGCCCAGGATTACTCGCGCGGCGACCGCGTGCCCGTCCCCGAGCACGGCAACTGGGGCGTTGCGCACATCTTCTCGTCCAAGAACAACACCATAATCACGATTACCGACCTTAGCGGGGCCGAGACTATCGCAGTTGGCAGTGGCGGCATGATAGTCAAGTCGGACCGCGAGGAGGGCTCGCCGTATGCGGCAATGCAGTCCGCCTTCCGCGCTTCAGACAAGGCAAAAGAGCGCGGCATTACCGGCGTTCACATTCGCGTTCGCGCCCCGGGCGGCCACAAGAGCAAGACTCCCGGAAGCGGCGCGCAGGCGGCAATCCGCGCGCTGGCAAGAAGCGGCCTTCGCATTGGCAAGATTGAGGACGTCACGCCCATTCCGACCGACACGACCAAGAGGCCGGGCGGAAAGCGCGGACGCAGGGTGTAGGGGGGTGGGGGAAAATGCAGTTCACCGTGCTTGAATCAAAGGGCGACGAGAAAGTCGTGCTTAAAGTCAGCGGCGCGAGCGTGAGCGAAGTCAACGGCATCCGCCGTGCCATCCTGAGCCAGATTCCATGCTTCGCAATCGACGAAGTGGACTTTTACGAGAACAACTCGGCGCTCTACAACGAGTACTTGGCAAACCGCCTTGGCCTCGTTCCCCTCACTTTCGATGCCGACGTCGCTGACGACGCCCGCGTGTCCCTTACCATGAACGTGCAGGGTCCCGGAATCATCTACTCGAAGGACTTGGTGAGCGCCGATGGCGTAATCAAGCCCATTAACAACAACTTCCCAATAGTGGACCTTGGCGACAACCAGCGCGTCCGCGTCGAGGCCTGGGCTGTGAAGGGAACTGCGAAGAAGCACGCGAAATTCCAGTGTGCCCACGCTTCCTACGGCCTCATGCCGTTTTTCAAGGTCAAGAAGAACTCGCCCAAGCTCAAGGAGTTCGTAGAGAAGCTGCCCAAGCCGATGCTTGATTCCAAGGGCGAGCCGGTCGCGTGGAAGTGCACTGCGCTTGAGAAGTTTGCAACAGACAATCCCGACGTGGCCGAGTACGGCCTTGAGGAGAAGGACTTTGTCTTCACGATTGAAAGCTTCAACAATGTTCCTGCAACCGGCCAGCTGCGCACTGCGCTAAAGGTCATGGCCGGCCACGCGGGGGAGATTCGAAAGGAATTGAAGTAATCGCGCGGGGGTGGCAGAGCCTGGTCAAAGAACCTTTTCTTCGCGCCTTCCACGAAGGTCGGCGCTTGAAAAGCTTCACCAAAAGTGGAGCGGAGAAAAGATTTTGATGAAAGCGCGTTTCAAGCTCCTGAAAGGGAGTTAAGAACGCGCCGAAAAGCGTTTGGCCAAATGCGCAGGATTGAGGTTCCTGTCCCTTAGGGGTCCGAGGGTTCAAATCCCTTCCCCCGCACCTTTTCATCGGGCTGCGAGGCTCCCGTGCTTGCGTGCACGGCTCGCTTCTCGCCCTCGAAAAGGTGCATCAAAAGTAAATTTTGTCGGTTGATGGAAAATGGTAAAGAAAGGCGCTGAAAGTCCGGAAGTCCTCGAGGCACTGCGTGCACTCCAAAAGGCATGGGGCAAGACCAAGAAGGCCGTTTGGAAGCGCACCGCGGAGATACTCTCCCGGTCCAGCCGCAGGCGCGTTGAAGTCAACCTCTACGACCTCGAGAAGCACTGCAAGGAAGGCGAGCTGGTCATCGTTCCCGGCAAGATACTGTCCCTTGGCAAGCTTTCCAAGAAGCTCACTATTGCAGCGCTCTCGACAACCGCCACTGCCCGCGAGAAAATCGCAAAGGCAGGGGGCAGGCTGTTGACCTTGAGGGAAGCTGCAGACAAGGGCGAGGCGAAAGGCGCCCGCATCATAGCGTGATTGAAATGGCAGTTTTTGACGCAACCGGCAGTGTCCTTGGAAGGCTCGCTTCGCATTGCGCGAAGAAAGCGCTAGCCGGCGAGGACATTACCATAGTCAACTGCGAAAAGGCAATCATCAGCGGCAGTCCGAAAATGGTTGTCAGCAAGTACTACAACCGCAGGCTCATGACGCAAAAGGGCAATCCCGACCACGCTGCCAAGTGGCCGCGGCGTCCCGACCTGCTCTTCAAGCGCATCGTCAAGGGTATGCTGCCGAAAAAGCGCGCGCGCGGCGACATTGCGCTCAAGAAAGTCAGGACATTCATGGGCGTTCCCAAGGAATTCGAGGGAAGCAAGATGGAACAGTTCGGAGTCAAGAAATTAAGCATTGCAAGCATTACCCTAGAGCAGCTCTGCGAAGAGCTCGGCTGGAAGGCGGTGAACCGTTAAAATGGCTACTACAGAAGAAACTCCAAAGAAGACGACAGAAGAAACTCCAAAGAAGACGACAGAAGAAACTCCAAAGAAGACGCGCAAGAAGAAGCTCAACGAGACCGTCGCTTCGGGCAAGCGCAAGCGGGCGATTGCACGGGCGTCAGTCAGCAAAGGGGGCGCCGGCCGCATTACCTTCAACGGCAGGTCACTGTCGCTCATTTCAGACGCAACAGCGCGCGAAATCATCACCGAACCCCTTTCTTTCGTCAACGCCTCGGACTATGACGTTTCCGTCAAGGCCACGGGCGGCGGCGTGATGGGCCAGGCGCAGGCCGCAAGGACTGCGATTGCCAAGGCTCTCATAGCCCTCTCGGGCGACGTCTCGCTCAAGCAGAGGATGATTGCATTCGACAGGTCGATGGTAATCAGCGACCCGCGTCGCGTTGAGCCCAAGAAGTTCAAGGGCCCCAAGGCGCGCGCACGCTTTACCAAGAGCTACAGGTAGAACCTTTTCTGCGCGCCTGCGGGCAAACCCTGCGCGGGTTTGCTGCAGCAAGTGGACGCTTGCCGCGTCCACTGCTCCTGTGGAGCTTCGCTCCACACGGACCTGCAAAGCTTCGCTTTGCTCGGTCCCGGCTGGTTGCCGGCTCGGTGCTTGAAAAGCTTCACCAAAAAGGAAGTGATGAAAAAATGATGATTCCAGTAAGGTGCTTTACGTGCGGCAAGCCAATTGCCGACAAGTACGACGCGTACAAGACGGCAGTCGAGAGCGGCACTCCGGCCGCAGACTCGCTCGACGGGCTTGGAATCGAACGCTACTGCTGCAGGCGCATGTTCCTAGCCCAAGCCGAGCTCATGGACGAAATCAAGAAATACCCGCGGTTTTAGTTAGCCGCGCTTTTCTTCCCTTTATTATTCTTTTTCGACCATTAGGGTATTCGCTATTCTGCGGGGCCGTGGGGTAACCTGGAATCATTCCCAGAATCGATCGGGAATGGTGGGGAACATCCTACTTGGCTGGGGGCCAAGTGATCTGCGTTCAAATCGCAGCGGCCCCACTAACCTTTTCTTCGGACGCTCCTTAGGCTCGGCCGGGAGCCTGCGCCAGTCGCGTCCTCGAAAAGCTTAACCAAAACGGCGTTCTTTCGCCAAGCCAAAAGCTCGTTTTCTTAAGCCTTCGCCGCCTTAATCCTTAGTGCGCGGCCGTGATCTAATGGTATGATACGAGCCTTCCAAGGAACCTTTGCTTGCGCGCGGCTTCGCCGTGCTCGCAAAGCTTCACCAAACGAAGAAAGCTCGCTGCCCGGGTTCGATTCCCGGCGGCCGCATCTAATCCAAGGCTCTATTCCGTTCTTCGGAATCATTAAGTTTCTTTAAGTATCTTTAAGTCAGGCACTTAAATTTTCTTAAAGATACGGGACTTGAGCCCATGCCTCAGTTCGCGGCGGCCGCATCCGACTCTTTTTACGACGCCTTAATAACTCGAATTTGCTTTCGATAATTAGCGCACAGCATTTGGTGGTTTGGTTAGTGAAAATTTCTTCCATTGTCCGAAGGTTGGGTGCCAATCTTGAGTTGGCTAGCTTTTACTCCAAGGGAGTTGTCAAGGGCCAGGGCAAGAGGCTGCTAAAAGCTCTTTCCAGTGCGGCGAAGAAAGCGCGGTTCTTCCAAATAGTAACCGGCCGCTGGAAAGTGGCAAGGCTTGACGAGTTCCTTTTCTCGAAAACGCCGCTTGGCCCAGGCGGCAAGGAGTACTGGTTCATCCAGGTCGCGTCGACTTCCGGCGACAAGACCCAGCTCGTCCTCACGTTCGGCCGCTCGTTCTTCGGCGCGTGGGTAAACGGCCGGGCCGGCCACGGCGGGAAAGTCGCCGCGGTGGGCTGGTATTTCTCCGGCAAGAAAAAAGTTTTTGTCGAGGATTCAGTGCCGCTTGAAGCGCAGAAGGGTTCTCTCAAAACCCGTTCTTTCGAGTTTCGCGGCGCTTTTCCGCACTATGAGCTTTCGGCCGGCAGGGGCACGCAACTGCGGTTCTCAAAGCCCGCCAGCGGCGTTCCCTTCGAGGCGCTTGACGCGTCAGCCAATTCCTTGGGCCTGGGAATGCTCAACATCTACCTTGACGCGCGGGGAACGGTTGGCGGCAAGAAATTCTCGGGCCTTGCGTACTTGCAGAAGGTCGTAGTCACCGCGCCGTTTCTGCCATGGAACTGGGCGCGCCTCACTTTTCCCGACAAGTCAGTGCTAGACTTTTACGCCGTTCGGCCCGAGTCCCGGGACATCGGCACTTACCTGTTCCGCTCTGCGACCTACCGGCTTGCTTCCGGAAGGACGGTTAAGCTTGGCGAATGCCGGTTGCGCAGGCTGGCTGGCGATAGGTGGCTGCTTGAAGGAAAAGGCGTGACGGCTTACCTAAAGACTTACGCGTCCAAGCCGTTTCTCCTCAAGGGACGCGGCGAGTTCCACTACGACGAGTACATGGTCGAGTGCACGGACTTCGCCTACGGAAACATCAGCAAGCAATCAGGCATAGGCCTAGTTGAGGACGCCTACGGGTTCCTGCTATAAGCTTACCAAGTCAAGTCGCGCATAGCGACAATTTGCGGATATCGCATTTAGCGCTTCGCCTGCTTCCACAAGTACTCGAAGCTCTTGCGGTTGCTGTTTGTGACAAACTCGTTGGCTATGAGCACGACGTAGAACGGCTCTGACCATATGAAGAGTGCGGTCTTGTTGCCGTAAGTCCAGGTCGATATTCCTGAAATCAGCTCGTCGGGCAAAAACCGGCGCTCCTCGGTCTTGGCGACCTTGAACTTCTGGCCCTTGGGACACAAAAGCCGCCCCCGCAAGCCATTTTTCTCAACTTTCCTTAGCCACTGGAGCACGAACACTCCGACTTCGGAAAAGTACTTCTCGGCCTCGCCGATGAAAGTGTAGGGCTTGCCTTCCCTCAGCACGTCCCGCATGACCGTCTTTATTCCCTCCTTTCCGCGGTAGAGTTCGGTTCGTGCTTCCTCGAAGTTTTTTCCCTGCAGCGACTTTAGCGCCGCGACCTCGCCCCTGACTTCCTCGAGCCGCTCCTCCATTATTTCGGGAATGCGCTCCGGGCTGACGGCGTTGAAAAACTTGACTCCCTCCTGTACGCTCTCGCCGGCCAGTCCCTTGTCGCGAAGGCCCTCAAGCAGCCGATATACTGTCGTCCTGGCAGTTCCGAGCTCACTTGAAAGCGCGGTTGCTTTGGAACTGCCTTTTCTCAAGAGCAGGCGGTAGACGCGGACCTCGTCGTCACTCAAGCCGATTCTTTGCAGAGCCCCATCCGCCATGCACTTACTAGCGAACCGCGCCGATATTAATATTTGCTTGTTGTCCATGGTGGACAACACAAGCTTAACTTTCGCGGCGGGCATAATTACCTTACAAAAAGAGGTGGTTGGCTATGCCAAAAGGATTCAACCAAAAAGCAATCGACGGTTTCACGCAGTGGATGGAGGCCGTGCTAAGCGAGTCGGGAATGGAGAAGGCAGGGGCCGAAAAGGCGACTGAGGAAACGAGGAACCTCCTAGTCAACGGCTTTCCGCAAGTGCGCAAGTACGCCTGAGTGGTGCGGAGAAATGGATTGCTCCCTAGTTGCGCCCATAACGGCGGCGAACGTCCGGATAGGCAAGGAGTACAACCGCGCGGCACTAGAGGGGATGCTTAATTTCCTCGAGGCGTTGTACGAGGACTTGCTTGCCGACATCGACAAGGCCGGCCTGAGCCCCCGCGAGGCAATAGAAAGCGAGCTGGCAGAGATAAGGCGCCTTCGAAAGGCGTGGCTACGATAATAGGAATTCTAGTTTTAAACCTGTTATTCGATTGCTGGAGCCGGTTTCGCCTTTTCTTCAACCTGCGGCTGTGCGGGCGCTTCTGCTTGGGCCAGCGCCGCCTGCGTTTCCTGCGCTTTTGCCGGGTCGAGGACCTTGATGAAGACTTCGCCGAAGAAGTCGTTTTGCCACGCGTGGAGCTTCTCGTCCTGCACCAAGTGGAGGACGGGCAGCAGGTGGTAGACGACTTTTTCTCCCCGCGTTTTTGCCGAGTCCAGGTGCTTGAAGGCGTTTTCGACTTTCGCGCGGTTGCCGTTTAAGCTGGCCGTGTCGATTGCCGCAGCGTCGGCCTTGATGAGGTCGGAGAAGGCAAGCACGCCTTCGGTGTCCTTTAGCGAGTGGGCCTTGTGGTACACTGCGGCCATCAATTCGTTCATGTCGGTTTTCGGCAGGTCGAGGTTTAGCTCTTTTGGCGCTGCGAACTTGATTGCGGGCCGCTCGCCGTCCTTCATCACCTTCTCGACTGCGGTGATGAGCTCCTCGAGGGTGACGCCACGCCTGCGGGGGCGGTTGGGCCGGTAGACCAGATCGGGGAGTTCCTCGTCAATGAGCGCAGGCTCTTCGAAGTACTCTTCCTCGATGGGGTCGGCAAAAGAGATTGTTTCGGCCTTGTAGCGCAGGAGAAGCGCGCAGGCGAGGATGACGTTTGCCGGCACGCGCAGGTCCATTGACTGCAGCTGCCGCACGCGGACAAGGTATGCCTCGGCGACTGCGGAAATGTCGATGTCCCAGGGGTCCATTTGCTTGGATTGGACTAGTTCGATGAGAAACTCTTTCCAAGTGGGTTTGACCACTACGCTTAGCAGGTCCATTCTTCTTTCTCTGGTGGGTAAAGGAGTTTACGGTTCCCGGCTTTTTAAAAGCTTGCCGGGGGGTTTCCGTGCGCTTCCGTGCTAGTCTTTTTTAAGGCCCAATAGCGAAATGCTTGCGTTTGGCAATGAATCGAGTGAAGACCGGCGTGCCCGGCGTTGACGAGCTCATCGAGGGCGGCTTTCCGGAGGGCTCCACCATCCTGCTTAGCGGCGCGGCTGGCGCAGGCAAGAGCATCTTCTGCCTGCAGTACCTCTACTACGGCGCAAAGGAGCTTGGCGAGCCCGGCGTTTACATCACTCTTGAGGAGGGGCCGCACAACCTGTGGTGGAACATGCAGCGCTTCAAGTGGGACTTGCTGCCGCTCGAGCGGGACAATCTCCTCAAGATTTACAAGTTCGAGCCCGGCGAGGACATGCAGACCAACGCGAACGAGCAGATCAAGCGCATTGTCGAGAAAGTGAGGGAGATTGGCGCAAAGCGGCTCGTCATCGACAGCATCAGCGCGTTCAGCTACTGGTTTGTTGACGAGACCAAGACGCGCTACGTGATGTACAACCTCATCGAGGAATTGCGCAAGCTCAACTGCACCACGCTCATCACTTGCGAGACCAGGGGCGGAAAGGGAGATTTTTCGCAGTTTGGGGTGGAGGAATTCCTGTCAGACGGCCTGCTCATGCTGTACTTTTTCGCCCCGCAGAGGCTGTTTTTCGTGCGCAAAATGCGGGGCACGAACCATGACAAGAACATGCATGCACTCACGATTGATGACAACGGGCTGTCGGTAAATTCCAAGGAAGGCACCGAGTGGTCGTCGCTCAAGGAGTGAGCGCGCGGGGGAGTTTGGGGGTAATTGCGATGGCGAAGAAAAAGGGCGCGCAACCAAGCCAGCAAGGCGGGCCGAAGGTTACTGTAGTGAAGCGCAAGGGCAAGCTCCAGGCGTTTGACGGGAGGAAGCTCTTTGCCTCCGTCTACCACGCCTGCCGCGATGTCCACATGGAAGAGGAGGCGGCCGAAGTCCTGGCGGAAAAAGTGCTGGCGCGCGTTGAAGCGGGGATTGCCGGAAAGGAGAAAGTCGATTCAATGGAGCTCTTCCAGATGGTAATACGCGAGCTTTCTTCCCTTAACGGAGAGGCGGGCTACCGGTACGAGCACCCGCCCGACGCTTGACTTAAGCGGTTGCAAGCATATGGAACGCCATGGGCGGCCCGTCATGGCGCTTTTCAAGCCAAAGAAAGCCGGCTCTTGCGGGTTTTGTTAAATGCAGTCCGTTCTGGCCGCTGTAGTCGCGGCCCTGACCCTTGCGTACTACGCGCCTTCAGCCCATGCAATGCTGTGCGGCCGGGCAGGCGGCGAGATGCACTGGCCCTCTAGGCTCGCGATGTACGCCGCCTACGGGCTTTTCTTCGCCGCTTTGGCTTCGGGATTGCCGGCCTTTGGCCCTCCGGGCCCGCTCAATTACCTTGGCGCCATTCCTGCAATCGCCGGCGTCTGGCTCCACTACCTATCCGTGCGCGGCCTTGGCGGGTCCTACAGCGCCGGCATCGCGTTTTCAAAAAAGCCAAGGCTCGTGACTACCGGCGTTTACTCAATCGCCCGCCATCCGCTCTACTCGGCTGCGGCCCTGTTTTTCCTGGGCATGGCAATCCTGCTTCTAAGCCCGGTCTTGGCGGCTGCTTACGCCCTTGTCCTTGCTTACCTCGCCTACCGCGTGTCCGTGGAGGAAAGCGCGCTTAGGAAGAAATTCGGCAAAGCCTACGCGCAATACTCCGGCCGCGTGCCGGCAACAGTGTTCGGCTGGGCATTGCGAAGGTAGTTTTTCCAGGCGCTGCGAGCACAGCGCTTTTCCCCACAGCCGGCCTTTTAGCGTCAGTAGAGCTTGTCGGTCATCTTGTGCATGAACAGTTCTTCTGGAATGGCCACGTCACCGCTGACGACCGCGCCGATTTCGCAGTACGGCCACACGCGCGTGTCAGATAGCACTTTCGCGTAGGGGCAGACTAGGGACTTGTAGCCAAGGATGCAGTTGGGGCCGACTTGGGCGCCGCGGCCAACGCGGCCGCCGATGTCAATGACGCTGTCGAAGATTTTGGCGCCTTCGCCAATTTCACAATCGCGAAAGACGACGCTTCCGTGCACCGAAGCGCCCTTGCCCACGCGGCAGTTTTTCATCAAGTGCGTGCCGCCGCCCACGACGGCGCCGGCTTCAATCACGCATCCTTCCTCGATTATCGCCGGGCCCTTGATTGTCGCGTCGGGCGAAACGTGCGCCTTTGAAATGCAGACGTTGCCGGGCCGGTATATCGTGCAGTCTATTCCCTCAAGCGAGGTGGGTTCGGCGAAGTTCATCGCCTGCTTGTGCGCCTCGATGTAAGTTTTCGCGTTGTTAGTGTCGCCCCACATTCCCGCAAACGCGTGGCCGTAAAGAGGCAGTTCCGCCACAAAGTGCTGCCAGAGGTCCCCTAGCTTGTCCGCCTTCTTGCCCTGGGCCTTTAGCCGCTCGACATAGGCGGGCAGGTTCTCGCGGAGGAACGACTCTTCCAGGTAATAGGCGGCCGTGGCGACCTTGTTGGAGAAGACTTCATCGGGCTTCGGCTTTTCCACAAAGCGCACTAGCCTGCCGCTCGCGTCGACTTGCGCAATGCCGTATTGCGTAGCGTCGGCCGGGTCGGAGAGCGAGAAAAGGGCGATGCTTGCGGCGGCGCCGCGTTTTTTGTGCGCCTCGCGCATTGCCCTAACGTCAAGGCCGTAAAAAACGTTGTCACCACCGAGAATGACGCATTCGGCAGGCCCGCCGGTCTTCTCAAGCGCATAGCGGATGGCGCCGATTGCGCCAAGCTTGTCCTCGTCGTTCGCCGTCTTCTCGTAAGCATAGCTGATGCTGCATCCAAACCTGCTTCCGTCGCCAAAGTACTCTTCAATCACCCGCTGGTTGGTGTTGAGCGAAACGACTATGTCGGTGATGCCTGCACTAGAGCACACGCGAACGAGGTGCTCGAGCACCGGCTTTCCGGCAACCGGCACCATTGCCTTTGGAATGCGCAGGCTAAGCGGGAACAGCCGCGTGCCGTAACCGCCGGCGAGCAACAGCGCCTTTGTGCCGCTATGAGCCATTCAAGTCACACCTACTCTGATTAAAAACATGGAGTGATTTAAAGCGGTTATGGTGGACTATTTGCCCCCCTCCCACGTCTTTCGCGAGTACGACGTGCGCGGCCTGGCCGGAAAAGAGCTGACGCCGCGGGCTTACGGGCTCTTCGGCCGCGCTTTCGGCACTCTCCTGCGCGAGAAAAACTCGGGCCGCAAGCCCTCCTGTGCAGTCGGCCGCGACAACCGGGCTTCCTCGCGCACTTACGAGGCCGCTTTCGTCAAGGGCCTTCTCTCAACCGGCTGCGACGTCGTGCGCATCGGGCAAGTCACGACTCCAATGGCCTACTTTGCAAACGAATTTCTGCACACGACGGGCGCCGCGTCGGTGACCGCCAGCCACAACCCGCCACAGTACAACGGCCTGAAAATGCGCTTTGAGCTGCTTGCCGTCAGCGGCCTTGACTTAAAGGCGTTCGCGTTTCGCGGCAAGTTTGCCTCAGGCAAAGGAAAAGCCAGTTCCAAAAACCTTTTTGCCGATTACATCAAGGCCGTTTCCTCGGGCAACAAGCTCAAGCGCAAGCTCAAAGTGGTTGTAGACTGCGGCAACGGCACTGCCGGCCCGTTTGTCGTTCCGGCCCTGGCCGCAATCGGCGCGTCCGTCACGCCCCTCTTCTGCAAGCCCGACCCGCGGTTTCCCAACCACTCGCCAAACCCCGTGAAGCCCGAGAACTTCCCGTGGCTCGTTGCGCAAGTGAAAAAGCGGCGGGCGGACTTGGGCCTGATGCTTGACGGGGACGGCGACCGGGTTGCTGCTGTTGACCATTCCGGCAACATCATCTGGCCCGACATGCTGCTTCTGCTTTTCGCAAGGGCTGACCTTGCCCGGCGCAAGGGCGGCAAAATCGTTGTTGAAATAAAGTGTTCGCAGTCGGTCATTGACGACATTGGGTTAAAAGGCGGAAAGCCCGTTCTCAGCCGCACCGGGTATCCCAACGTCGAGAAGCTCATGCGCGAGGAGGGCGCCCGCGTTGGCGCAGAGATGAGCGGCCACTTTTACTTCATGGAGCGGCGCCAATGGTTAAGCGACGCGATTTACGCGTCCTGCCGTCTGTGCAAGCTGGTTGGCGATTCGGGAAAACCCATTTCGCAGCTCATTTCCGATGCGCCGAAATACTATTCCTCGCAGGAGTACCGCCCGCGCGTGAACGGGAAGGATGCTGAAGCCCGCAAGGAGCAAATAGTTGCCGAGCTCACCCGCCTCTTCAAGAAAACCCATCCCGTCATCGGCATTGACGGCGCCCGCGTGCTCTTTCCCGACGGCTGGGGCCTGGTGCGCTACAGCAAGAACGAGCCCGAGCTCTCGCTGCGCTTCGAGGGGAAGACGCCCGCGGCGCTGGCGCGCATCAAGGGCGTTTTTAGAAAAGCGCTCTTTCGCTACAAGGAAGTGAAGGCAGGCTTCTAGTTTTTCTTGACAAGCGGCAGGAGCGAGAACCCCAAAAGCGAGCTGAAGCCAAGGCTCGCGAGCCGGCCGAGGGGGAGTGCGGCGAACCATTGCGGGCGGGCCGCCCTTGCACT
>ORJL010774803.1_pt1 | contig 18143 bp, 14 predicted proteins | sample 1779941 | NCBI WGS metagenome assembly ORJL01 (sample SAMEA104232317, study PRJEB22302) | groundwater metagenome | biome: forest; feature: aquifer; material: groundwater | place: USA | collected 2011-08-07 | depth 5.8 m | reverse complement strand
CTGCAGGGCGTGCGTTTGGTGGAACCGACGCTTGGCGAGCGCATTGTCGTGATGGGACTTGGCATCATCGGCTTGCTCACCGTCCAACTCTTAAAAGCCAATGGCTGCCGCGTTCTGGGCTTTGACCCCAATCCGTCCCGCGTCGCCCTTGCTCGCCACCTCGGGGCCGATGTCGCTCTCAGCGAGGGCCTGCGCGAAGGCGTCGCGGGTTTCACGCAAGGCCGGGGCGCGGATGGCGTCATCGTCACGGCGTCGTCGAAATCGAGCGAGCCGATCAACACGGCGGCCGAGGTGAGTCGTTTGAAGGGACGCATCGTCGTTGTCGGAATGATCGGTATGACGATCGATCGCGAGCCGTTCTACAAGCGCGAACTCCAGCTCAAACTTTCGCTCTCCTATGGTCCCGGTCGTCACGATCCCGACTACGAAATCTTGGGCCACGACTATCCACTACCTTATGTGCGTTGGACCGAACAACGCAACATGGAGGCCTTTCTCGACCTTGTCGCGGAGGGCAAGGTCACGCCGAAAGCTCTGGTCACCCATCGGTTCGAGATCAAGAACGCGCACGAGGCCTATACCCTGATGGAGAGTGGAGAACAGCATCTGGCGATCTTGCTGACTTATCCAGAGGACAGCGCGCGCGAACTCAATCGGATCATTCGCCGTGCTCTGCCTCCGACCCGTCGTTCCGGAGGAAACAGAATAGCCTTCATCGGTCTCGGCAACTATGCCAAGGGTACGTTGCTTCCAGCGTTGCGCAAGGCTGGAGACGTGACGTTCACGACCGTCGTTACGTCAACCGGTATCAGTGCCAACCACTCGGCCGACAGATTCGGCTTTGAGGCGGCCGCCACCGATCCCGCTGTGGTGATGGCGGATGCGGCTACGGACACGGTCTTCATTGCGACCCGCCACGACTCCCACGCGCGGTTTGTAGCTGATGCCTTGCGTTCCGGTAAGCATGTCTTCTGCGAGAAGCCGCTCGCTCTTAACGATGACGAGCTTTTGGACGTTGTGACGGCAGCTCACGGCGCCTCTGGCGTTTTAACCGTCGGCTTCAACCGCCGCTTCGCGCCGTTGCTTGTCAAGGCCAAGACCGCGCTTGAGCCGCGCTCGGGGCCGCTTGTCATGCTCTATCGTATTAATGCTGGCGCCGTTCCTGCGGACAACTGGGTCCAGCGCGATGAAGGTGGTGGGCGGATCGTCGGCGAGGTTTGTCATTTCGTTGATGTGCTGACCTTTCTTGCGGGCAGTCTCCCAGTCGAAGTCCACGCGGTCGCAGCACGTAATCACGCGGATGCCGTCTCGATTCTGCTGCGATTTTCTGACGGCTCGACGGGGACAATTGTCTACTCCTCGCTCGGCGACCCGAGCGTGCCGAAGGAGTATTTAGAAGTGTTCGCGGATGATTGCGTCATCAAGCTTGAGGATTTTCGGCAACTCACGGTCTCGCGGCGCGGGAAGAGCACCACCAGCAAGGGCGCCCAAGACAAGGGTCAACAGCATCTCGTGGGTGCTTTTCTCGATGCCACTCGCGGCCTGCGGCCGCCACCGGTCCCGCTTGTCGATCTTGCTGCCGTGTCGCAGGCGACGTTTGCCATCGAGGAATCGCTGCGTATCGGAGCGCCGGTGCAACCAGGCGGGTCCGTGTAATGGAAATACGAAGGTCCGCATCTGGTACGGCCGGTGTCCCCGACATTCTTGGGAACAAATTATCGATTACAGTAATCATTCTCACCTTCAACGAGGAGATCCACATCGAGCGTTGCCTGACACGCATCGCGCCTCTCGTTGAACGCATCGTTGTTGTCGACAGCTTCTCGACGGACCGCACGGTGGAGATCGCGAAGCGGCTTGGCGCCGATGTTTGTCAGCGATCTTTCAAGCACCAGGCCGAACAATTCCAGTGGGCGCAGGAGAGTTGCGGAATATCCACCGACTGGGTGCTGCGACTCGACGCTGACGAGTATCTTGAGCCGGCTCTAATTCAGGAAATCCGCGAGCGGCTAGGCTCCCTGGCTGAAGAAATCACGGGCGTCGATTTCAAGCTTAAGGTCATCTTCAAGGGACACTGGATAAGATACGGCGGCTACTATTCAACTATCCTCACCCGCATGTGGCGCACCGGCGCAGGCCAATACGAGCAGCGTTGGATGGATGAGAAAATTGTGCTGACGCGTGGGCGATCGCAGCGTGTTGGTGATGGTGACCTGGTAGACGAAAACTTGAAAGATATTGGCTGGTGGACCGACAAACATAATCGCTATGCGACGCGGCAGATGGTTGATTTCATCAATCTGGAATACGGGCTGTTTGTATCCGACAATCGCAGCGCGCGCCAATCGAACCATCATAACTGGCTGAAGCGACTGTTGCGTAATCATGTGTTCGGACGCTCGCCGCTCTATTGGCGCAGTGCCCTGTATTTTATTTACCGCTACGTCATACGCTTGGGATTTCTTGATGGTCGTCGGGGCTTCGTCTGGCATTTCCTGCAGGGCTTCTGGTTCTTTGTGCTGATTGATGCCAAAATTGAAGAGGCGCGTGACTTCATCGAAGAGCATGGTTCCCCAGCATTCATGGAGCACCTCAAGACCCACTATAGCATCGAGCTGTGAATACGAGGCCATGCCTATCTCGCATTTTCATTCCACCCCTGAGCTCCCACGGCGCCCGGTCATACTCGCACTGATCGGTGCGTTCTGGCCTGGCCATGACGCCGCTGGACCTAACCAGAGTCTTGCCGCGCTTGCTCGCGCGCTCGGCAACGAATTTGAATTTAAGGTCCTTGCCAGGGATCGTCCATTCGCTGCGCGTGAGCCAGCGGCGCCGACCGGAGTGTGGGTCGATCGACAGTTTGCGAGGTTTCGCTACTGCCACGTGTTCGCTTTGGGAGCAAAGGACCTGAGTGAGATCTTGCGCTCGACGCCCCATGATGTGCTGATGATGAACGGCTTCTTCGATCGCGAGTTTACAATACCGGCGCTATTTCTGCGCAGGATGGGAAGGGTACCCCGCAAGCCGACGATTCTGTCGACGCGAGGCGAATTTGGGGAGGGCGCTATCGGCCTCAAGTCGAGCCGCAAGACGGCCTATCTCGGGCTGGCGCGGCGTCTGGGGCTGTTGAGCGACGTTTGGCTTCACGCCACCAGCCCGCAGGAAGCATCGGACGTGCATCGAGGGCTTCCGTGGTGCCGCGACATCCTCGTCGCTCCCAACATTAGCAGGCTTTCCGAGTTTCGAAGCCCCCGTTCGAGTGGCGGCGGAAGTGGCATCAAGCTTCTCTTCCTCGGTCGCATCACACGCGTTAAAAATCTCCATTTCGCGCTTGAGGCGCTGCGTAAGGTTAGAACCTCTGTTAGCTTCGACATTATCGGACCCGTCAACGACGCGGGTTACTGGCAAGAGTGCAAGCGCATAGTCGCGACGCTGCCGACGCACCTAACTGTGCGTCAACTGGGGCCCATATCCAACGCCGATGTTCCTCAGACAATGAGAGGATATGATCTCCTCTTCCTTCCGACCGCTGGCGAGAACTTTGGGCACTCAATCTTCGAAGCTCTTTCCAGCGGCGTTCCAGTTCTTATTAGTGATCAGACTCCATGGCGCGATCTCGAGAAAAAAGATGCCGGATGGGATCTGCCATTGGACGATATTCAGCGATTTTCGCGCGTGATTGATAGCTTTTCGAAGCTCGATTTCGCTGCCAGGGTGCACCTCGCGCGGGGGGCTCGTGCGCTCGCAGAGAAATGGGTGAAAGAAAGCGACGCGGTCGACCGGAACCGGGCAATGCTGCGGCAAGCGCTAGGCAGAACCGAAATATGCACATCTGTAGCCAGCGGGGAGGTTTGCCCGTGAACGGCAAGATTCGCCTCGCGATCGTCGTCACGCATCCGATTCAATACTACGTGCCTCTTTACCGGGCCCTTGCCCAAATCGGGGCCTTTGACGTCGTGGTCTTTTACGGTTCCCGCATCGGGCTCGAGAGCTTCCACGATATCGAAATGGGAGTCGAGATCAAATGGAAGATGGATCTGCTCGGCGGCTATCGCAGCGTGTTCTTGCCGGAGGCGGATCGCATCAAGACGGTAAGCTTCAGAAGCGTTAACAACCCAGGCGTGGGTGCCGCGCTCGCAGCTTTCAGACCGGACGTGATGCTAATCCACGGATATGCGGTGATCACGGTGCTGAAGGCTCTCGCCTGGGCGCGCGCCAGAGGCGTGCCGGCGATCATGACTTCCGATAGCTCCACCCACGTCAGCAGCGGGCGCTGGCGGCTGCATGTCAAGAAAATCACTGTGCCGCTCCTGTTCCGGCAGTTCTCTGCGTTCCTGACCATGAGTGACAAAAGCGAGGACTATCTGATGGCTTTTGGCGTACCGCGGGCCCTCATGTTCAGGTTGCCGATGCTGGTCGACGAGGTGTTCTGGAAAGTTCGCGAGAACCGTGCCAAGGAATGGGCGTCGATTCGCGGGTCGCTGGGGATCGGCGAGGACGAATTGACCGTGGCCTATGTCGGCAAACTCTATTCAGGAAAAAGAGTTTACGATCTCATTGAGGCGCTTGCTCGCATCAGATCGGAAGCAGCGGTGAGACCATCGCTACGGCTGTTGGTGGTGGGTGATGGGGGGCAGCGCAGGGAGCTTGAGAGACTAGCGAAAACGGCCAAGGTTCCGGCAAGTTTCGTCGGCTTCGTAAACGTCGATGAGGTTCCGGGGTACTATGCCGCCGCCGATATACTCGTGCATCCGGCCGAGCTCGAGCAGTATGGCATGGTGGCGCTTGAGGCAGCGATCGTTGGCGTTCCGCTGATCATGAGCGACCGGGTCGGCGCGGTCGGACCTTCAAGCATTGCGCGCAGCGGAGAGAACACAATCGTCTACCCGTGCGGGCATGTCTCGGCGCTTGCGGATTCCATCCGGAGCCTTGCGGACGACCCTTCGCTGCGCGCACGAATGGGCAACGCTTCGTTGCGAATCTCGGCCGAGCACGACGGCAAGAAGAGCGTGGCAGCGGTCCTTGCCGCTGCTCGCTACGCCCTTGTCCGAAGGACGGAGAGATCTCACGGGATTCAGGCGGACGATTCGACGGATTGAAAGCAGCGTTCATGCGCGGCATTGCAGGCTATAGGGTGGTCGAAGCTGCTGCTCGTGCAGGGTCGCCATGGAATTTTTCGAGTGACGTGAAATGAAGATTCTCTATATTGGCGCGCTCACCTTGGGCAGCACATCGCTGCAAAGATTGGAGGCACTCCGTTCTCTTGGCCACGAGGTCGTTGGTGTCGAGACAGTTGCCGCTCCCAAGCTATGGGACAGTATCGCGCCCGCTCGTCTGCTTTCGCGATTGGGCTACGTGTTAGATCCGGTTGACGTGAACCGCAAAGCGCTGGAACATGCTGCGGCCGATCAATTCGATATTGTGTGGGTGGATAAAGGCCGCATGGTGCGTCCATCGACACTGCAAGAAATCAAAAAGCGTCAGCCACGGTGCCGCCTTGTTTCTTACAGTCCTGATGACATGTTCAACCCACGGAACTCGTCCCTGCAGTACCGACGCTCCCTGCGTGAATACGATCTTCACGTCACCACCAAGAGCTACAACGCGCGCGAATTGCTGACAGCGGGTGCGCGGCAAACGCTGTTTGTCGGCAATGCATATGACCCAGCGACTCACCGGCCGATCGAGCTCTCTCACGCTGAGCAAAATATCTGGTCCGCCGACGTGAGCTTTGTCGGCGCCTTCGAGGCTGAGCGCTGTAGTATGCTGCGAGCCCTTGTTAGCAGCGGCGTACAGGTCGTAGTACGCTGTACGGGTTGGGACGCGCTTGTCGGGGTAGACAACAACTTGCGTGTTTACCCGGAGTTCCTCGTCGGAGAGGACTACGCGCGCGCGATTTGCGGTACAAAGGTGAACCTATGTTTTCTGCGAAAGGTAAATCGCGATCAGCAAACCACTCGGAGTGTCGAAATTCCCGCATGCGGTGGCTTTATGCTGGCCGAGCGAACGCCTGAACACCTTGAGCTGTTCGAGGAAGGTCGTGAGGCCGAGTATTTCTCGACCGTCGAAGAGCTGATCGAGAAGACAAAGTACTATTTGGCCCACGACAGCGAACGTTTGGAAATCGCGAAAAACGCGAGGGATCGTTGTCTGCGAAGCGGCTATAGTAATGCAGAGCGCCTGAAGGCTGTGTTTTCTACTCTTAAAGAGCTTGAATACTTCAACCGCCACAAAACCGGCAGCTTGCAGCCGCGAGAAGGTGCATCATGAACAGTTCAACTTATCCTGAATCGTTTTACGAGAAACCGGTGGGATCGCCTCCATCGGCGGAACGGATAGTATCACGCGCACTTAGGCCGTGGCGCCGTGTCATTCGACAATATCGAAGTTTGTTGGCCTTTGGAAAAGACCCGGAGATTCGATGAACACAAAGCCCCTATCGATCCCCGCTTTCGCCCGGCAGCGCTATTTGGTCACGGCGGAATCAATTGAGCTTGGGACGCTCTTGGCGCTTATCACCTTTTATGCCATCGGCGATTTCTTCTTCGAGGAATCTTACGACGTGATCAATCTGGTTGGCCCCGTGGCGCTCAGCGCCATCCTCGCATTCGGTATTTGGCATCAACTGCGAACCGATCCGGAGAATATCTGGACAGCACTCTTCGCATTCCGGGTGTCGACGCTGAGTTATTTCGGCCTCGGCTCCCTTGTACACATGTTTATCAGTCCAGAGGCGCGAGCATACATTGAGGCATTCTACGCGTTTTCCGACAGCGAGATTGCTCGCTTGAATCTTATTTTATCCTGCTGTGTCTTTCTCGTTCTCCTTTCGAGTCGGTCGGTTCAACTTCTTCTTGCTGGTCATAGTTCGCGTGCACCTGCACGGCGAAATGACGAAATGCGGGCAGCACGGATCAAAAACTATGGCATAGCGTTCTTTGTCATTGGAGCGTCGATTAAATACCTTTGGGTTTTCCCGTTCAACATGGGTTGGGTCACCTCCGCCGTTCCCGGCGCAATTGTCTCCCTCTCGGCCACATCACTCTGCGGTATCTATTTGCTGACCATCTGGAGCCTTTCGACGCGGCACGCGATGTTCCCCTTCGTATGTTTCATCGTGACGATCGAGATATTGATGGGATTGGTGCTCTTTTCGAAGACGGAAGCGCTGCTGCCCCTGTTGGTATTTCTTATGGCCTTGGTGATACAGAAACCAACGTATAAGCGCATGCTGTTTGCCGTTTGCATGGTGGGCGTGTTCATGAACATCATGCAACCACTAATCGGTTATAGCCGTGATCAGTTCTGGCTGCGCTCCAGCGGCTCAGGACAGATGGACGTATCAGACCGTCTGGAAATTCTTGGCTCCTATTTCGATACGTCGCGTGCAACTGTTGATGAATCGGCCGGGCTTACGAGCCCACTGATGCGTATGTCGTATGTCAACTCCGCGACGTTTGCGATTGCGATGTATGATCGCGGCTTTCCGGGTAACTCATTCCAAAACACGTTGAGCACTCTCGTCCCACGCATGTTGTGGGAAGACAAGCCAGTGTTCAACCAGGGCCAGGAATTCGCGGTCCTCGCCACGGGATATGAGGCGAACAATTCGGTCTCGCCGGGCTTATTTGCTGAGGCTTATTGGAATTTTGGTTGGCTAGGAATTCCGTTCGTCATGATCCCGCTCGGCGTGATTCTGGCACTATTGTCGAACTACAACCTGGTAATGCTGACTCGCGACGAGTGGCTTTTTCTTCCGATCTTGTTCATCAACATGCGTCTCGGGCTGAGCGTGGATGGTCAGTTCACAACCGCCGTTTTCGGCACTTGCGTTTTGGTTATAGTGTTGCATTATTGTGTACGGATTGTGCTTGCCTTAATGCAACGAATAGGACTTGAACCGCATCGGCGTTCCGAACGTTCACTAATTCGTCCGTAGTGGCCGTTCTGCGGGTGACAACTTACTTTGGCTGAAACGACGAGCATTTGGGCGATGTAATCGGGTCGGCACCCGGGGCGCAGCAGCCATTCAGGCCAGTCTCGCTAATATGGAAGAACCGTGATCGGTCGCAAGTTTAGGGGAGCGATAGCAATCGACGCCACCGAATGGCATTCCCGGATCGCTCTTCAGTTTGACGCACGGTATAAAAAATCGGCGGCTTTCAAGGAGCGTCTGGAGGTTTGGACGAGACTAATTGGAACGTATGCGCCTGCTGGCTGCACGGCCCTCGATGCAGGTTGTGGAAGCGGCGTGCTCTCCTTCGTTGCTGCCGAGCGTTGCCGATCGGTCCTGGGAATCGATGCGAGCCATGAAATGATAATGCTGTGCGAGAAAAAGCGACGCCAACAGCGCAGCATAAACACTGAGTTTCGCGAATTTCAGCTCAAAGATCTCACCGCTTTGGGCTGCGAACAGTTCGACGTTATTCTGTGTTCAAGCGTGCTTGAGTATGTCGAGGATTTTTGGTCAACCATTGACGCGATGTGCCTTAACCTCTCAGAGGGGGGAGTCTTGCTTTTTTCAGTTCCCAACAGGTCAAGCGTATACCGGAAATTAGAAAGGCTTTGCTTCAAATTGACGGGTCATCCCGCATATTTCGGATCGGTACGCTCCGGACCTTCGCGCCGTGCAATCGAGTCCGGATTGGCCAAGCGAGGTCTTCAGATAGTCGAGACAAACTATTACGCGGGAACTCCCCTGCTATCGCCACTAGCGCGAATGGCGAGACTAGCGCACTGGGCTGACAATCTCATAGTGTTTGTCTGCCGGATTGGCCAGTGAGTGCCAATCGGTTTGACGACGGATCTCTCAATCCCGAAGTTCGATTCGCACTTAACATGGATCGAGACTTCGGGAATTGCGGAACGTGTCGCGCGATGCTTGAGGCGAAACGTCGAATGAGATGGAACCCTAATCGTCCTTTCTATTGGGCTAGACACGCGCCGCGCGTGTTAAGAGCCTAAATATCCGGGGTGTTGGGGCTGGTGGCTAACTGACAGACAGCTGACGTAAGAACGCTGCCGGTGTTGAAATTCGAAATGATGCGCTAGCATGCCTCGGCGATTCGCTGCTCGCCGCAAAGAATCTCCCTGCGAGGCGCGGGACTTGCTCTGATTGGCCTCAAAGAGGGACTTGGTTTACATGAGAGAATGATGAGTTCCACCGACCGTGTCGCGCGGCGCATGTACCGCGATCCTAGGTACGATGGCACACGCCGTTTTTACGGGTGGATGCGTCAGCAAACGAATGAGGAGACGGTGCTACTTAATCTGGGAGCGGGACCCGCGACCGGAAGTCAAGTCCGATCGTTCAGGGGCGAAGTAGCGAAGGTTGTCGGAGCCGATGTTCATCCATGTGTACTTGAGAACGTGGAACTCGACGAGGCCGTCCTAATCAAGGACGACGTGGTGCCCTTTAGCGACGCGACCTTCGACGTGGTTTTTAGCGACTATGTGCTTGAGCATGTTGAGCGGCCCGATCCGTTTTTATGCGAGGCGCATCGCCTCCTGAAACCCGGCGGGAGCTTCTTCTTTCGCACCCCCAACATTTGGCACTATATCGGGCTTATCTCTTCAGTGACGCCCCATTGGTTTCACCGTGCTGTTGCAAATCGCGCTCGAGGACATGCAGATCAATCGCAAGAGCCTTGGCCGACCTTTTATCGGCTAAACACCTGTTCTCGTATTTCGCTATCCGCTCGCAAAGCTGGGTTTAGGCATATCGAATTGCAGATGGTAGAGACTGAACCCTCTTATCTTCGTTTCCACTTACTGCCATTTCTGTTGGGTGTCGGCTATGAGCGGCTCGTCAACAGCACCGAGGCGCTGGCAGGTTTGCGAGCCAATATTTTTGGGCGGCTCACGAGGTAAACGGTTCGGCGCCAAACTGCAATTCTTTTTGTCGGATTGTCGAAAGGTACGTTGCGGCTCTCACGACCCCGGAGGCAGCTTACGCGATCAGGTGAAGCCGTGACCGCGCGCAACTCATTCGACCTTGCGTGCGCGGGCATATCAGTTAATTCTTCAAAGTGGGTTGTTAGTTCGCAGGCAGTTCATGAAAAGCCAGAACATGGATGCGATCGTCGATCACAAACGCGGCGACATCAAGCCTCACACGAAGGCGCTACCAATATTCCTCGGTGCGGCGATCTTCGAAGCCGGGCAGGGCGGCATCGCGCGCGTCGCTCGCATGACCGCACAGACTTTGGTTGCCAACGGCTACGACCTCGAGACGCTGTCCCTCCTGGACGACCGGCCGGTCCGATTTGGAAGACACAAAATACATATGGCTCGGGGCAGTCGGCTGGCGTTCGCCGCACATTGTTATCTCGCTGCACTTAAAGCACAGCATTTTGTCTACGATACTGCTGGTGTCGCCCGCGCCCATGCGTCTTTAGGTAGATTGAGACGACCATATGCAGTCTGGATGCATGGCATTGAGGTCTGGCATGGGTTGAGGCGATCGGCGCAGGCCGCCCTTAAGGCCGCAGATCTTCGAATCGCTAATTCCAAATTCACGCTCAACAAGTATCGGGAACTCCATGGCGATCTAGCGAACGCGCAAATCTGTTGGCTCGCTACCGAGGAAGACGATCCTCCGGCTGCGATGCCGGACTTCTCGGGTCCGCCAACCGTCTTAATTCTTGGAACCATCGATGGTTCGCTGGCTTATAAGGGCCACACAGAGCTGGTGGCGTGCTGGCGTGCAGTTGCTTCAGCGGTGCCCGATGCTCGTCTTCTGATAGCCGGCGCAGGTTCAGGCCTGGGGAATTTGATCGCCCAAGCCAAAGCGTCAGGCGTGCCTAATAACATCGAGTTCACAGGGTTCGTACGTGAACAGGATCTGCCGTCGCTCTGGCGGCGCACCCACGTCTTTGCCATGCCTAGTCGCAATGAAGGTTTCGGAATCGTCTATGCCGAGGCGATGCGCCATAGTGTTCCTGTTATCGCTTCGGTGCACGATGCCGGGCACGAAATCAACATGCACGAGAGGACTGGCTTTAACGTCGATCTCGATCGGAGAGGCGAGCTCGCGGAGAGTCTGATCAGCCTATTGCGATCACCCGACCTCATAAGGAAAATGGGACAGGCCGGTCACGAACGCTGGCGCGAATATTTCCGCTTTTCGGCTTTTCATAAGCGCCTTGCGCCGATTATACAGGGGTTTGTCGGTGGCATGGATAGCCGCTCACCACTACGCCAGCTCACGAAGCCAGGGTGTGAGATCGCCGAGCTGACTGAAGAGGCAAGCGCTGACCGCTCAGATTTCAGATGACCAAGAAAATTATCTTCAATTTTTTTTCTCAAATAGCCGGCTTGCTGGTCTCGTTCCTGGATCGTCTCGTTCTCGTTGGGATACTTGTTCGCGTATGGGGGGTCGATGTTTATGCTGATTGGGTGAAATTATGCGCGTCAGCCGGCCTCATTAGCCTCTGTGAGCTTGGGATAGGAATCTATTTTGGAAACGCCTTGGCAATGGCGTTTGCAGAGCAAGACGAAGATTTGTTCAATAGAATCGTATCTACTAACTTAGTCATTTATCTTGTTATCGGCATAACATTGTTATTCGGCGCGACGTTTGTTTTTTTTGCGGACGTCGACCAATTGCTGTCCATTAGATCAACAAGCGATTCAGCGAAGATATTTTTCGTCTTGGCACTGGCAGAAATTTTCCATCTCACAAGGGGGGCGGTATCGCAAATCTATCGTGGGAGGGGAGAGTTCGCGCGAGGGGCGACCATCGATACTGGCGTTGCCGCTATCAAGATTGGCTTTGGCATTCTTGTTGCCAGCGTCAGCGGAACGCCGATGACAATGGCTCTGGTTTACGCTGCGTCCGCGCTTATCGGTGGTTGGGGCATTATGCTCTTTGATCTTCATCGCCGCTATCCGCATATTCAATTTGTTCTCTACCGCCCTCGTAGAAGTACAGGATCGGATATTTTTAAGAACGTCGGATGGTATGCCCTGGTGCAGGGCACCCCCTTGGCGTGGCTGCATGTTCCCATTCTGTTACTCGGTGCGTTCGGCTATGGTGGAGCGAGTCTCGTCAGCTATGTCGCTCAACGCACGATGGTGAATTTTGGACGATCAATTGTGACTATGCTCTCGATGGGAATGACCGTTGAACTAACAGGACATTTTCACAAAAGGCAGTTCATTGAGTTGGGCCGAATTATCAATGCGATGGGACGCATTATCGCATCCATCGTTGGAATCGTGATGTCGGCGATTTTTTGTTTTGGAAGTATTTTGCTCGCAGTTTGGACGGGCCGGTCGGATCTCTTTGATCCCGTCATTTTGTTTTGGATGTTGACACCGGCCATAATCGTGGCCCCGGCCTTGCCGCTCAGCGGCTTATGTATGTATGCGAATCGGCCTCAATTCCTGGCGGTCGCCTATGCTGTCCAACTTGGGATAGCTTTAATGCTCTCTTATCCGATGGTTGACAATTTTGGCGTTGCAGGCTTGGCAATAAGTTTGGTTGCCGGTGAAATATTGGGGATAGGGATCCTGCTGCCAGCACTTTTTGTTGGCAAAATTGATTTTAGATACCTGCCGCATGCTATCGAATGCATGCTTGTTTCGATTGCCGCCTGCTCTTGGGGTAGCCTGATCGCATGGCTTTTGCTCTCGACTTTCGGGTCACCTTCCGTCGCAAAGCTGAGTTTAGTCTTGGCGATTTGGACAGGTTTGGCTGTTCCTCCCGTGTTGTATATTTCTCTGCCGACGCCGCATCGCGCCCGCTTGCGAGCAGCTTTCTCGCGCTTTCTCCCGCGAGCCTGTTGACGAGACATCTTTGATGTCGGTGCGTCGACGCAAGCAAAAGGGCCGAGTCAGCTTTGAAAGTTCATCGATCTCGACACTCTCGGCGAGACTAAGCTGTTAGACCGGGCATAAGATCAGGTTGCCGTCGAAGGTCTTGAACGAGACCTCGTCCATTGCGCGTAGTTTTCTCACGTTGAGCATCGGCCAAGTCCTCGCGAAGCTGAACGCATCGTATCGCCCTGCTTTCAGGCTGTTGATTACGGATGCCAGTGTTGGAAAACTTTGCCGCGTCGTCTCTGAAATCTCCATCCATACGAGGGGACGCGAACGCGCGATGGTCTGCCTTAGTCCGGCAATCACCTCATCTTCGGCGCCCTGTACATCAATTTTCATGAAATCGATACGTTCGATGTGGAGCTCTTTCAGAACGTCATCACCTCGACGCACCGGGAGTCTTGCCGTTTCGCTTATTCCCTCGATCTTTTCCTTAAAGCTGCCCATGCCCATATTCCACGCGGGCGCGAGGTTGAAAACCAATTCCCGGTCGCAGTCCCATAGCCCGAAAGGATGCACGGCAACATTGTCCAACTTGTTCGCAGCAAGCTTGTGCCGGAGCTCTGTGAGAACATCTGGACTTGGCTCGAACGCGTGCACAAAGTGAAAAATTTGCGAAAATGCGAGAGTGTGATGGCCGATGTTGGCCCCGATATCAAGCGCGGTACCACCCGTGCGGCAACCCCACCAGCTGTGGACGAAATCGAGCTCTTCCTTTTCATAAGCATCGAAAAAAAACACCTGCCGATCGATGTGTTCACCCAGATGGCCCCGATACCTCATTCCGAAAAAATCGACCTCAAACGTGTAAGCCTCGCCGCCCGATCTCGGGCATGTCAATTCGGCGATACGTGGCCAGCCTCGCAACCATCTCAATGGACCGCCCCAGCGAGCGAGTTGAGCAAGTAGGGGCGGAGACTTTCTGGCAAGCGGCATTTTTTTTCAATCCAATCGTGCGGCGGCCGATATTGTGGGGAGCTTACAATACGGCATCGATTAGCGCACTACTCTTACTGAGTCAGAAAGTCGCGTTAGGGAGCGATGCTCGGCGAGCCGATGAGCGGACGACTGCCCGCGCACGCGCGCTTCGATGGCGTAGAGTTCGCCGATCCTGCGCAACGCCTCGGCTGCCACGGGCGAGCCGGTCGCCTCGACGACCTCGTAGAACTTGCGCCTCGTATGCGCCCAGCAGGCGGCGAGAATGATATCTCCATTGCCGGTCAGCCGCTCGAATCCCGCATAACCATCGACATGCAGGACGGCCTTGAAGTGCGCGAGATGCGCCACCGGACGTTCGGCCTTGCGATCCGGCGCGAACAGATAGACCGCCGCCGGTGGCGCTGGACCGCCCCATGGCCGTTGGTCGCGGCCATAGGCCCAGAGCCGTCCTGTTTTCGTTCGTCCGCGGCCAGGATCAAGCGCCGGGATCGGCGTGTCGTCGGCGAACAGATGGTCGGAAGCGAACACGTTTTCGCACAATCGTTCGTGCAGCGCTTCCAGCCACCAGCACGCGCCGCCAACCCATCCGGCCAGCGTCGAGCGTCCGAGATCGACGCCGTGCCGGCCAAAGATCTGCGACTGCCGATAAAGCGGCGTATGATCGCAATATTTGCTGACCAGCACCTGTGCGAGCAGGGCTGGTGTGGCCAATCCGCCGGCGATCAGCCGTTCCGGCGCCGCCGCTTGCGCGACCTTGTTGCAGCTGCGGCAAGCGTATTTCGGGCGAGTGATGCGCACGACGCGCAACTGCGCCGGCACCCAGTCCAGCATCTCGCTGACGCTTTCGCCGATGGCATGGAGCGCACCACCGCAACAGCCGCAGATGTCGCCGCCGACGTCGAGCCGAACGTCCTGGCGTGGCAGATGATCGGGCAGCGGTTTGCGTTTCGGACGTCCATCGTCGGTCTCGGTGATGACTATCGGACGGCTCTCCCGGATGCGGGCAATGTCGCCGTCGAGATCTTCAAGCGCGAGCGCCAGTTGATCGGCATCCAGGCGTTCGGAGCGACGCCCGAACTGTGCCCGCTGCAGCTTCTTGATAATGGACTGGAGGCGTTCGATCTCACCGTCGCGGCTGTCGACGACAACAGCCATCTCGCGTACCAGACGGTGCAACAGCGCCGTATCGGACGGCAGATTGTTGAGATCGATCTGCATGTGCAATTCTACTCGAATCCGCTGATTCGAGGAAGCAAGTTCGGTATATTCTATGCGGGTTTCTGCGTTGTTTCAGCCAGCAATTGCGGGCCTCCAGAAGCGCTCCGGTGCGCGCCAGTCGATGCCTTCGATCAGCATCGCGAGCTGCGCCGGAGACAAGGTGATGCTGCCTTCGTGCCCCACCATCCGCGGCCATACGAACCCGCCCTGATCGATCCGTTTGCTGAAGAGGCACAGCCCGTTCCCGTCCCAGAACAAAATCTTGATGATCCGCGCCCGCTTGCCCCGGAAGGCGAACAGATGACCCGAGAACGCGTCCTTCTTCAGCGTCTCCTGGACCAGCATCGCAAGCCCATCCATGCCCTTGGGCATGTCGGTGTAACCCAACGCCAGGTGCACCTTCACGCCGGCCGGAACGATCATCATCGGGTCGTCTCCCGGTCGGCGATGTGGCGCCGAACTGTTTCCGGATCGCTGCCTTCAGGCGCAAAGACCCGCCGGCCATCGCCCAGTTCGACCGCGGTCATCCCGTCGGCCGGCCGCAACAGATCGGGTAGAACGAGTGCGCCGGATTGCCCCTCGGCTATGTTCACAGCCATCAGCTTTGCGTGCTTGCCCTTCCCAAAACCAAGGTTGGCCCGCCACCGAAACAGCATGCTGGTGACGATCCCATGGTTGCGCGCAACCTGCGAGACGGTCGCGTTTGGCTTTTCTGTTTCCATCACGATCGCGCGCTTTTCATCGGCGGTGAAAGCGCGCCGCGGCTTGCGGTCCGATGGAGTCAGTTCGGCCGTCGGGGCCGTTGTCAAGACGTTCGTGATCGATCCGTCCTTAGCACGACCGTTAGCACCAGTGCTTATTTGGGGGCGAGCACTGGGATGAAGATGGGCTCGCCAGTCGATCTCCACCATACCGTCATCAAGGCGGTCGCGCCATTTCCTCAAGCTGGTCGGCGAAAGGCACAGTCCGGCAGCATACTCGCGAACGCTCATGCCGCTCCAATTCATCGCCTCGACATGCATCGCCCAGAACGCCTGAACCGCGCGCGAACGCGTATCGGTACTCACCCCAAAGCGCTGTCTCTGACGCCTCCTGGCGGCTTTCTCCCGTCGTTGCTGTCGTTCTTCCTGGCGCAGTTCAAGCAGATATTCCGCATGCTTACGGGCATCCTCCTTGCCGACAAGATGTTTCATCCAGCGATCAAAAATGTTCTTCGACAGCCCGTGCCGACGGCAATATTCAGTTCGGTTCAATTCGCTTCGCCGCCACGCCTCAACGTGCAGCGACCAGTACGGACTGTGTGCCTTTTCCCAGGACCGTCGAGCACCCACCGGAGAACCTCCCATGAACGAAGGAACCCGATTTGGAACGACAATGCACTCTCGGAAAATCGTGCAAGAACCGGACGCTTACGGGAGGGCAACGGATGGCAAGATAAAGCGAACTTTCGTTCGCGGCTCCCTCCGGTCGCAAGAGGTTGTCTGCACATTGTTTTTGCAGCGTGTAACAGAACTCTGCAAGGTGAAGGGGTGCCGCTCTCTTCACTTTCTACTTTATTTTCAATGCTAAAATGGGTGGCGCTCGCAATGTGCGGCGTTGGCGACTGCGCCGTTTTCACGCCGCAGCACGTAATTTCGCGCCACGCTACGATCGTCGCACGAAGGGTCTTGCAGCGGGATTTCTGTCCGTCGATTTCTAGCGGATGGCAACCGATGACTCCGATTTCCGCATTCGTCCAGGACGGTCGCGCAGCCGAGGCACGCGCGTCAATCCACGCACGCAATCCTTCCTGACCCAGGTCAAGGTCGCGGTCCGCAAGGCCGGCGGCAACCCCAATCGGATCAGCCGTTCGGAAGGTGGGGAAGGGAAGAGCAGCGGCCGGTTCAACGCGAGGGGCCGAGGCGTCGCGACGGCACTGACGCTGAGGGATCGGAGCGCGTGGAGCCGGGACGGGAGCGGGGCGCGCACACGGGCGCGACGGGTGGTGGTGAAGGCCCGCGTGGTGAAGCTCAACCCGCAGCGCGGAGCTGCCCGCGGGCGGCAGTTTGTCTGCGTCAAGGCGGTGGACGCGCATCTGCGTTACCTCGAGCGGGACGGCGTGACGAAGGATGGCGAGAAGGGCCAAGTCTATTCGGGCGAGCGCGACGTGGAGGATGGCCGCGCGTTTCTGGACCGGGGCCGCGAGGACCGGCACCAGTTCCGTTTCATCGTCTCGGCCGAGGAAGGGGTGGACCTGGCCGATCCGCGCGAGACCACCCGTGATCTGATGAAGCAGATGGAGGCCGACCTCGGGACCGAGCTCGACTGGATCGCGGTCGATCACCACAACACCGGCCACCCCCACACCCATATCCTCGTGCGTGGCATCACCGACGACGGCAAGATCCTCAACATCGCCGGCGACTATATCGCCTACGGCATTCGCGAACGGGCCAGCGAGATCGTCACGCTGGAACTGGGCCGCCAGACCGAGCTTGAGGTGACGAAGCAGCTTGAGCGGGAGGTGGACGCCGACCGCTTCACCCGGCTCGACCGGATGCTGATCGCCGAGCAGCAGGCGAGGGAGTTTTCCGACCTCCGTCCCGACCAGGACATGCGCGACACGTTCCGCCAGAACCGCGCCCTGCTGATCGAGCGGGCGCGCAAGCTGGAGCACATGGGGCTGGCGACTGAGATCGAGACTGGCAAATGGCTTGTATCGCCAAAGGCCGAACCGGTGCTGCGGGAGCTTGGCGAGCGCGGCGACATCATCAAGACCATGCATCGGGCACTGGAGCGCGAAGGGCTGGCGGAGGACCGCCCTCCCGCACGCTACGTCCTGCACCGCGAGAACGCGACCGAGCGCATCGTCGGCCGCGTGCTCGACAAAGGCCTTGGCGGCGACGAGATGGGCGAGCGGGTCCGGCTGGTGATCGACGGGGTGGACGGGCGGGTGCATCACATCGAAATGGATGCCGCCCACGCCGAAGACGTCGGCCGGGGGATGATCGTTATGGCCGGCTCCGCCCCTCCCGGGCCCCGCGCCGCAGACCACAACATCATGGATGTTGCAGGTCAAGAAGGCGTTTATCGCCCGTCCGAGCATCTGGAACGGGCACGAAGTGCTATCGACCTTATCGGCGGTGATCCCGAGGCCTTCGTCCGCTCCCATGTCCGCCGGCTGG
>ORJL011272555.1_pt1 | contig 18155 bp, 14 predicted proteins | sample 1779941 | NCBI WGS metagenome assembly ORJL01 (sample SAMEA104232317, study PRJEB22302) | groundwater metagenome | biome: forest; feature: aquifer; material: groundwater | place: USA | collected 2011-08-07 | depth 5.8 m | reverse complement strand
GGGGAGGGGGGCCGGCCGAGCCGCTGTTCGTCGCGGCTGGCGCGTTGCTCGCGCGGAAGAACATCGAGTGGCTGCTTCGCGTCATGCGTGCATGGGCCGAAGCCGGCAACCCGGGACTGCTCGTCGTCATCGGCGAGGGGCGGGAGCGCAGAAGGCTTCTTCGGTCGATCCACGAACAGGGACTGACCGACCGGGTCGCACTTTGGGGCGCGGTGGATGACGAGACACTGGTATCGGTGATCAGGGCCGCCGACGCATTCCTGTCATCGTCATTGATGGAGGGATTCGGCCTGGCCGTCGCCGAGGCCCTGGCCTGTGGCACTCCGACGCTCGTCTCCGATAGGGGTGCGCTTCCCGAAGTCGTTCGCCACGGCCGCACAGGCTTCGTTCTCCCACTCGATCGCGGGCTCGAGCCCTGGCTCGAGGCGATGCGCCAGGTTGTAACAGACCCTGACGCGAGGCGGACGATGGGAGCCGAGGCGGCCAGGGATGCGGCGGAGCGCTTCGACTGGGACCGTGCGGCCACCGAACTCACGCACGTCTATGAGCACGTGGTTCGGGCCGTTGAGGGGGAAGTTGCCATAGGAGTATGACAATACAGCTTGTTTTGGTCAGGCTGTACCGTGAAATCGTGACAGCTCTGCACAACCCGAGGCGGCTTCTCAAACTTGCTGATAAAGAAAAACGATCGGCGCTTTTCAGGGCGTTAAAAGAGCCGCCTATACGAAAAGTGACTGCAGACTGGCAAAGCTCCAGCGACCCGAGATTCCAAGTCAGATCTTATGAGACCTACGAACAGTACATCCAGCACCAAAAAGGCAAACTGGACAGACTCCTCAAGAATCAGGATACGTGGTTTCTTGAATACGATATTCAATACCAGATTGCATTGAAGGATCGGCTAACCAAGAAATGTTTCCTTCAACCTGGAATGAATGTCTTGTGTTTAGCTGCTCGTATTGGAACTGAAGTCAGGTCTTTCTTAGACTTAGGTTGCTTTGCGGTTGGTTTGGATTTGAATCCCGGGCCGGCAAATAAGTATGTCGTCGTCGGTGATTTTCACGACATTCAGTTTCCTACCGGATGTGCTGACGTCGTGTTCACGAATTCACTGGACCATGCTCTAGATATCGACCGGGTCATAGCTGAAATCAAACGTGTCCTGAAGCCGGGCGGATTTCTGATCATAGAAGCCATCCGCGGCAGCAATGAATCTGCATCGCCGGGATCTCACGAGAGCTTTTTTTGGTCAGACATTGACGCGCTCATAGATAGATTTGAGAACAGCTCTTTCAAGCCGGTCTATCGAGAATCGTTCGCGTTTCCTTGGAAGGGAGAACATGTGCGGCTTCAACAAGAGCTCTGCCAGACGTTTTCCGGACCACCTGAAGTCGAGGCTGAAAGGGGCGCACGATGAGAGTGTTCCTGGTCGAGCCGCCGATGCAGTCGATTATGCTGGCGCGCGCGGACTGGTTCCCGATGAGCCTCGCGTATCTGGCGGGAAGCGCGAGCCGAGAGGGACATGAGGTTCTGATTTACAACGGCGAGCACGATCCCCACCTCGACTACGTCAACCTGACCACATATTCCGCAAACTACTACCGGTATCTCGATGCGCTGAACGATCCCACACATGCCGCTTGGAAGAAGGTCGCCGCGGTAATGGCAGATTTCAGGCCGGACGTGATCGGCATCACGTCGTTCAGCGTGAAGTTCCCGGCAGCCACTCGAATTGCTGCAATCGCCAAGGACTACAACCCGAGGATGCCCGTAGTCATTGGGGGGCAGCACGCGACGATCATGACGGACGACGTCCTGGCCGATCGCAATATCGACTTTGTCGTGAAGGGCGAAGGTGAAGTGACGTTTGTGGAGTTCCTTCGGCAACTCGGTGGCGAGCAGAAGTGGGAGGGCCTGCCGGGTCTGTCGTTCAAGAAAGATGGCGGTGTCGCTCACAATCCTTCGCGTCCGCTTGTCTCAAACCTCGACGAGCTTGCATTTCCTGCGCGTGAGTGTCTTTACGACGTCGCAAACTACGCACCGCATGCCCTCGCTAAACTCTTCGCGTCTCGAGGCTGTCCGTACCAGTGCAACTATTGCGGCACGCAAAACATCTGGTCGTACAAGGTCAGACACCATTCGGCGTCACGGATTGTCGCCGAAATCGGACGTGTCAAGAAGGAGTATGGCGCGAAGTACTTCACATTTTTTGACGATGTCTTTGGCCTGGATAAGAAACAGGCCATGGAATTGACGAGCGAAATGATCAAGGCCAAGGTGAACGTCAGGTGGGACTGTCTGACGAGAGCAAACCTGGTGTCAGACGAGCTCCTAATCAATATGAAGAAGGCCGGCTGCGTGAAAATCGATATGGGGGTCGAGTCGGGCAGCGACAAGATCCTCAGAGACACCAAAAAGGGCCTGAACAAGAAGCAGATCCTGGAGGGCGCTCGGCTTATCAAGAAACACGGGATCCTGTTCTATACCTTTTTCATGATCGGTCTTCCCACCGAAACGGAAGACGATGTACGACAGACGTACGAGCTTCTCGAGGACTTGAAGCCCGATTGGGCCGGGATCAGTATTTTCACGCCGATACCGGGGACTGAGCAATGGAGCAATCTGGTGGCGCAGGGCAAGATACCCACGAAAGCGGACTTCGCCAAATTCTCACACCAGAGCCCTCATTCGAACTTCGCCTTCAACATGCTAAATCGGGAGGCGTTTCCGGCGCTGGCCCAGAAAACGATCGAATACATCCAGACCTACAACGGAAGTTACAAGCACCTGCTCAGGCGAGGCTTGTCACGCGGGTACCATCGTGATATCCGCCTGTTGTTTTCCGATCTCAAGCGTGTTGCGACGTGGAAGGGTTGGCTGCAGGCGTCCCACCAGGGATCTCACATGAGGTTCTACAAGAAGTCGCGCAGGGCCATGCTCGAGCGCGAATGACGGCAGGATTTCTTTCGGTTATGGGCGCGTTGTTCGGGGCCGTTGAGAGGGAAGCTGCCCGTGGCTGATCCCGAAGGTCTTCGCGGGCTGAAGGTTATGGTCGCGGCTGATTTCTTCCAGGAATGGCGCGGCAGCGCCTGGACCGAAGGGCTGCGTCAGCTTGGAGTTGAGACGGCGGAGTACAACTGGAGTGTCGACCATTCAGAGGGAACGGCCGGCTATCTCGAGCGGCGCGTCCTCCTGGGGCCTGGCATCGGTCGGATCAATCGCCGCATCATGGAATGTGTCGCGGAAGAAGCCCCGAACGTGTTGCTGATTTACGCCGGGCGTCTGATCTGGCCCGAGACCATCAAGGCGCTATCGAAGTTGTGCGTCGTCGCCGGGTACGACAACGATGACCCCTTCGGCCGCTGGGGCCTTCAGCCCTATTTCAGGCACTATCGCGGCGGGCTCGGCAACTACTCCTGCCACCATGTGTTTCGCGAGTTGAACGTCGCGGAGTACCAGCGTGCCGGCTGCGCGAGGGTCAAGCTTCTTCGTTCGTTCTATCTTCCATGGATTCACAAGCCGATTCCGCCTTCCGAGGACGACCGGCGGAATACCCCCTACGAGGTCGTTTTCGTCGGAAACGGCCAGCCTGGATCCCGGGTCGAGCATGTCACCGCTCTTGCGCGGGCAGGCGTTCGAGTGCAGATCCGTGGCGAGCCTCGCTATTGGCACAGGTACCTGCCCAAGGACGTCATTCGGAGACTTCCACCAATCCGCCCGGCGCGCGGCGCCGATTACGCCCGAATCATTGCGAAGGCGCCTGTCAGTCTGGCGTTCTTCAGCGACGGGAATCGCGATCAATACACCGTTCGAGCGTTCGAGATTCCCGCGTGCGGCGGGTTCATGCTTGCGCAGAGAACGCCGGTGATGCAGTGGCTCTTCGAGGAGGGTCAGGAAGCCGAATACTTCAGCACGTCGTCGGAGCTGATCGCGAAGATCCGCCACTATCTCGTCAACGACGACGCACGACGGAAAGTGGCGAGCGCTGGACGGCGGCGATGCGTTGCGGATGGGCACGACGTCGTCAATCGGATGCGACAGTGGCTCGCAGACCTGCGGGGATGGGGGCTGCTGCCCAGCTGACGGGCGCGGTTGCTGATTCAAGAACGACGATGTGCGGCTTCTGTGGAGTCTTTGAATACGGCAGCGGCCTGCGGGTCGACCGCGCGCAGCTCGAGCGCATGAACCGGACGCTCGTTCACCGGGGGCCTGACGACGAGGGGTATTTTGAGGCACCCGGCGTGGGTCTCGCGGTGCGACGTCTGAGCATCATCGACGTCGCCGGCGGGCATCAACCGATGTCGAACGAAGACCAAACGGTATCGATCGTGTTCAACGGGGAAATCTACAATTTCGAGAAGCTGCGACGAGATCTGGTTCAGCGCGGTCACGATCTCCGAACGCAAAGCGATACCGAGGTCATCCTGCATCTCTATGAGGATTACGGCGCAAATTGCGTGACCCACCTCGATGGGATGTTCGCGTTCGCCATCTTCGACGCTCGTGCTTCGGGCGGTGACAAGAGCGGCGCCGGCCGGCTGTTGCTCGCGCGCGATCGCCTCGGCAAGAAGCCGCTTTACTATGCAGATTTGGGCGGGACGCTGGTCTTCGGGTCCGAGATGAAGCCAATTCTGCAGGACCCGCGCGTCAGCCGCGATATCGATTTCGAGGCGCTGTATCACTATCTCTCATTGCTGGTTGTTCCAGCCCCGTACAGCATCCTCGCGAGCATCAGGAAGCTATTGCCAGCGCACGTTCTCGAAACTGATGCCGCAGGCGTTCGCTTCCACCGATACTGGAACTTCGGCGACTTCACAAAGCCCAGCCACATTTCCGAAGAGGACGCGCTGCCAGAGATCCGACGGTTGGTCTTCAAAGCGGTCGAGAAGCGGCTGGTGAGCGAGGTTCCGTTGGGTGCGTTTTTGAGCGGTGGTATCGACTCGAGTGTAGTCGTGGCCGTAATGAGCCGCCTGATGCCTCGACCGGTGAAGACTTTTTCGGTGGGCTTCCAAGACTCGCCCTCGCACACTGAACTTCCGCACGCGCGGATGGTAGCGGACGCGTATCGAACGGAGCACCATGAATTCCTGCTCAGCCCGGCCGAGGCGGAAGGCCATCTGCACGACCTGACTCGTTATGCCGACGAACCGCTAGCCATTTCTTCTGCGGTCCCCACCTATCTGTTGGCAAAGGCAGCGCGAAGCCACGTCACAGTGGTCCTTACGGGCGACGGAGGGGACGAAGTATTCGCTGGGTACGAGCACTACGTCTACGAGCGCTGGGCGGCGGCCTACCGACGATTTCCCGCGTTTATCGATCCTGCGGCGATCTGGTTGGCGGGGAAGACGGTTAACGGGGGGAGAATCGCGGCGTGGCAGAGCCGAGCGCTGCGCTTCATTCAAAATGCCCGAGGATCCCCGGGCGAGCGCCGACTTGGTTGGGCCAGCGGCTGGAGTGAAGAGGAAAAACGCTCGTTGCTGTCGCCCGATGCCTGCCAGGTTCTTCACCTGACCAGCCCCGTATTCCTAGAGGGCCGGATGTTGCACGGATGCGAATCGGTTGAGGCCCTCATGCAGATGGACACGCTTGTGGGGCTGCCGGACGAGATGCTGGCCAAGCTCGATCGAACCACGATGGGTGCATCAGTGGAGGGGAGATGTCCTTTGCTCGATATCGACTTGGTCGAATTCATGTCCGGCCTCGCATCTGATGTCAAGCTTCCGGGCGCAAGGCCCAAGCACCTCAAGGGCCTCTTACGTCGCGCAGTCGGCGACCTGTTGCCGCCAACCATTCTCAATCGACCGAAGCAAGGGTTCAACGTGCCTCTCGACACATGGTTCCGGGCAGCATCGCGCTCCTTTGTGGCCTCCACGCTCGCACCTGACAAGATTCGCCGCCGCGGCATTTTCGATGCGGCGGTTGTCAGCAATTGGCTCAGCCGCCATTGGGACGGGTCGGTCAACGCAAGCAATCGGATCTACGCACTTTTGGTCTTCGAAATCTGGGCCCAAGAGTACCTGCGCTAGCCGTACGGACGCGTCAAACGCCTGATCGATGCGAATCGTTATCAATGGGCTCGCTGCCAAGGGCGAGGGCGGCCTGACGTACCTCCTCAATCTGTTGCCCGAGCTGCCCGCCATCGCCTCTGACTGCAAAGTCGTCGTCTACGTCAATTCGAAAGCCGGGCGCACCGTCCATGCGAGGCTCAACGGCCGCCTCGATCACGTAACGATCAGAGAAGTGGCCGTCGAGTCGAGGTTGCGCCGACTGCTTTGGGAAGAGACGACGCTACCGAAAGTCTTGCGCGACGAACAGACAGACGTTCTGTTCGTCCCTTCGCCGGCGCTGCCTGGAAGATGCGGATGTGCATCCGTTATTGCCATCCGTAACATGGAAGCGTACTGCGAGGGAGCATTGGCAAGCCTGGGCCCGAGGGAACGCGCACATCATCATTACCGCCGCTGGTCGACCGATCGGGCGTTGCGCCAGGCGAATCGGGTGATCCTGGTCTCGGAAGCCACTGTGCCCTTACTTCGCCAACGCCACACTTGGAACCTGGACCGAACCGTCGTGGTTTATCACGGGCGGGACCGGCTATTCGAGCCCATGGCGCGCGGACCCGCGTGCGATCTTGTCAGAGAGCGTTTTGGCGTTTCAAAGCCGTTTGTTCTGTACATCTCAAAAACTCGACCGTATAAGCGGCATAAGGAACTCGTCGAAGCGATGGCGGAACTCTCTCGTAGAGGCAGGGGCGAGTTGCTCGTGATTGCCGGTGAATGCCAGCAACCCTATTACGGAGAAGTCTCGGCGCGAATCCGCACGCTTGGCCTGACCGATCGAGTGCATTGGCTTGGTGACGTCGAGCAGCGTCTATTGCCGGCCCTTTACAATGCCGCCGCGCTTCTCGCCTTTCCATCGACGTGCGAAGCCTGCCCGAACATACTGATTGAGGCGATGGCCTGCGGCCTTCCCATTCTCGCCTCGGACATCGCTGTGGTTCGAGAAATAACGGCCGGCGCCGCGATGTATCGTGACGCCACCGATCCTGCATCCCTCGCTGACGGTCTGGAGCTGCTTCTTTTGAACCCGGATCTGAGATCTGATTACCGGAGTCGAGCGCTTCGGCGAGCCGAAGATTTTTCGTGGCGCCGTACCGCCGAGCGCACGATGGAGGTCCTGCGACAAGCGGCCGCCGACGCGAATCGGTCACAGCCACTCTCGTGTTAGCCCGCGTGGGACCTACTGAACAAGCCGCTCGAAGGAGGAGGCGGCTGGACTCAGCGTGCCAAATCCTGATCCTCGCGGCGCTCACATGGGGAGTCCTGTCCTTTGGTGCCGTCTACCCCTGGGCATACTGGCCGCTACTTGTAGCTTGTTGGATTGTTGCCCTGCTGGTCGTTGCCGCCTCGCCCCCGGCCGCCGGAACCGGTGCTTCACTTGGGATTCTGGCCGCTGCACTCGCGATGGTGGCAGCGACGGTGTTGATACAAGTCGTGCCGCTGCACGCCCGATTACTTGCACGAATCAGTCCGCACACCGTCGACTTTCTGAGCGTGTACGATTTGCAGTACGCATCGTCGAGCGGAGTTATGACCGGACCGTCCCATCCGCTGTCGATCCTGCCTCGGGCCACGTGGCGCGGACTTGCCTTCTTCAGCTCGCTGGCAGCGCTTTTTCTGGCGACGGCTTCGTTGCTGTCGAGGACGACGCCCTCTCGGCTCGCCGGGTCACTTGTTGGTCTCGCCACGGCCATCGCACTCACAGGCATCATTCAGAAATCGATGGTCGCGGAGAAGATTTATGGCTTTTGGACACCTCAGTACCCCGGCAGCCCATTCGGCCCGTTCGTGAACCGGAACCATTTCGCGGGCTGGATGCTCATGGCCTGGCCTCTAGCCTTCGGATATCTCTGTGCCGTCATCGCCCGCGGCGCGGGTGATCGAGGCGGAGGATGGCGACAGGCGTTACTCTGGTTTTCGTCGCCTGACGCGAACAGACTCGTTCTTGTAGCCACGGCCGTCTTCGCCATGGCGGCATCTCTTGTGATGACTGCGTCCCGATCTGGCGCTGCGAGTTTCTTGGTCGTGCTGATTCTTATGAGCTGGTTTGTCGTGCGAGCGCAAGGTCGGATTTCCCGCAAGCTCATTGCAGCTGCCTACCTGCTGTTGCTCGGTTTCACCATCGTCGGGTGGGTAGGCATCACCGCTCTGCAGCGGCGCCTCGATGAACCCGCTTTGCCTGGGCTCGGCCGCCGCGGCGTCTGGCAGGATACACTCGCGATCGTTCGCGATTTTCCGATGACTGGGACGGGACTGAACACCTACGGCACCGCCATGGTGCGCTATCAAACTGTTGAGGTTGTCGAATACCATTACGCCGAAGCGCACAACGATTACCTTCAACTGGCGGCCGAAGGCGGCCTACTCGTGGGCATTCCGTCCCTCATCGTCCTCGGCGCCTTCGTGCTGACGGTCGGTCGCAGGTTTAAACAAGGCGCGGACGATTCTGAAACCTATTGGCTCAGAGCCGGCGCCGTCGGCGCGCTTGTCGGAATCGCGTGCCAAGAAGTGGTCGATTTCAGTCTCCAGATGCCTGGTAATGCAGCGCTGTTCGCCGTTGTTGCAGCGATTGCCGTTCATCGATCCAGTTTTGCTATGCAAGGGCCGAAGTTGAACCGGTCGATATGACGACAATGCGCTGTGGAATCAGCAGAATCGCCGAGACCGAGGGGCTCGAAGCCGCACTGAATGACGCCTTGTCGTGGGTTCAATGGGAGCGGCTCATTGGGGCTGACGCACGCATCTTTGTCAAACCTAACCTGACTTGGAAACTCCCAAGTCCCGGGGTCACGACCTCACCGGCATTTCTCGAGACACTGATTCGAACTCTCACCTCCAGATCGCGCCACGTCAGCATCGTCGAATCGGATGGAGGTTACGCCTCGTTTCGCGCAGAAGAATCGTTTCAAGGCCATGGTTTGCACGCGTTCGCCCAAAAATACGGCGTTAGCGTCATCAATCTCAGCCGACTCCCTTCCGAATCTGTGACGGTGGACATTGATGGGCCGGTCACAGTCAAACTGCCGTCGATACTTCTTCATGAAGCGGACGCCTTCATCACGGCGCCCGTACCCAAAATGCATGCGATGACACGTGTGAGCCTCGGTTTCAAGAACCAGTGGGGTTGTCAGCCGGATCCGATGCGCCTGCGGAATCATCCTGATTTCGACCGAAAAATTCTGGCGATCAATCAGATTCTTCGCCCGGCGCTGACTGTCTTCGATGGAACGTATTTCCTCGACTTGACGGGTCCGATGGTGGGCAAGCCCGTCAAGATGGATCTCATCATCGCAGCGGATCATGTCGGAGCCGGCACCCTTGCGTGCTGCGAGATCATGGGAATAGACCCATCGACCGCTCCCCACCTGCGTCTTGCCCAGCGATTGGGGATGATGCCTCATTCGGTCACCGAACTGGCCTGCAATCAAGCCCCCGCGTCCTTCAGACGACATCGATTTACGCTGACGCGTTCGCCGCTCAACTACGTGGCTCTCGCGGGTTTTCGCTCGCATTTGGGAATGCGATTGCTCTATGACTCCCCGACGGCGGAGCGGCTTCACGAGCTTTTGTACCTTTTGCGCAAGACCCCGTACATCGGCCGCTTTCTCCACGGTCCCCTCGGCCCGTCCGCTGCCGGCTGACGCCTTCTGAAATGCTTCAAGTCATCCAGAACTATCGGTCGGGCCACCTCGAGGTGGTCGAGGTGCCACGTCCTGCATCAAGCGCGGACCGGCTTCTCGTCCGATGCGTTGCGTCGGCGATCAGTGCTGGCACGGAGCGCCATCTTGTTGAAATGGGCGGCAAGAGTCTGCTCGGGAAAGCCATTGCGAGGCCAGACCTGGTCCGCCGCGTATTGGACAAAGTGAAAACGGACGGTGTCCTTGAAACCGTGCAACAAGTTCGGCAGCGCCTGGATTCCTGCGTGCCGCTCGGTCACAGCGCGGCGGGCATCGTCGTAGATGTCGGTAAAGCTGTGTCAGGCTTTCGTGTCGGGGATCGCGTGTCCTGCGCAGGGCAGGATGTGGCGGTGCACGCGGAGTTTCTCTCCGTTCCTCCGACGCTGGCCGTGCACGTGCCCGCAGATTTGCCGCTCGATCAAGCTGCGTTCGCCAACGTAGGTGCCATTCCGCTCCACGCGATTCGGCTGTCGGGTGCAGCGCCCGGCGAGTGGGTAGCCGTGATCGGCCTAGGACTCCTGGGTTTATTGGCCGTTCAAATCCTTCGAAACATCGGCTGTCGGGTCATTGCTCTCGATGTCGCGCCGGAAAAACTACCACTCGCGCAGGCACTTGGCGCAGAGGTGACCCTTGACGCCGGGACGCCCGCAACCCCGGCCTCGATTGAGGCAAGTACAGGGGGCCACGGCGTTGACGCCGTTTTAATCACGGCCGCGACACAGAGTAACGATCCGCTTGAGCTTGCAGCAAAAACCTGTCGTACAAAGGGTCGTATCGTCGCTGTGGGTCTGGTGGGCCTCGATGTTCCACGAGATTTGTTTTTTGAGCGTGAACTAGAACTCGTCGTCTCTCAGGCATCCGGACCGGGACTGTACGATCGCGCCCACCGCGAGCATGCCATCGAATATCCGTATCAACATGTTCGGTGGACGCATGCACGGAACATGGCCGAGATCCTGCGCCTGCTCGCCATTGGCGCTATCCGGTTGGGACCTCTCATTTCACATCGCTTCCCGATCGCGCAGGCTACTGAAGCCTTCGAAATACTCCGTTCAGAGCGACCGCACCAGACGAAGCCGATTGGCATTGTGCTGGAGTATGAATCTCGAACCGGAGCGGACTCAACAGTCGTTCGAGCAAATCGCCCGGCGGTCGGCGCTGTCAATGGAGCTATCGGCATCGGCCTGATAGGCGCAGGACTCTTTGCCAAGACGACGCTCTTGCCAGAGTTGCGCCGCATGAGAAACCTGCGTTTCGTCGGCGTCGCCACGGCCTCTGGTACAACCGCCCATTACGCCGCGCGCAACTTTGGCTTCGAGTACGCTACCTCAGACGTAAGACAATTGTTTGAGGATCCTGAAATCCAGTGCGTCATCATAGCCACTCGCCACGACAGCCATGCGCAATTGGTCGTATCCGCCCTCGGCGCTGGAAAGAATGTGTTCGTTGAAAAACCATTGGCAATGAGCATCGCGGAGCTCGAGGAGGTGGTCGCAGCCTGGCGCAGTGCTCCGGGAAGGCTAATGGTCGGATTCAATCGACGCCACTCCCCGCATGCGACCGAAGCTCGCCGGTTTCTTGCTGGCGCAGGAGGCCCACTGATTGTTCATTGCCGCGTCAACGCCGGCGCTGTTCCTCAGAACAGTTGGGTTAACGATCCGCTGTCGGGTGGGGACAGGATACGCGGAGAACTCTGTCATTTTGTCGATCTTGCGCAGTATCTGATCGGATCGCAGGCGCGTCGTGTTGAGGCCACAGCTCTGCCAGTTCGTTCTGGCGAGACGGCGATCGAGGACGTCACGGCGACGCTCCACTTCGGGGATGGGTCAGTTGCCAATATCGTTTACACGGCTTTGGGGCATCGCTCGCTTGCTCGAGAACGGATTGAAGCGTTTAGGGCGGGCAGCGCCGTTATCATCGACAACTTCCGGCTCACTCGGTTCTACGGAGTTGGTGTGCCGAACGCCAAGAGAACCTGGCGCCTTGATCGTGGGTACCGAACAGAACTCGAGAGCTGGTTTAGAGCACTCTCGGATGGTGGCGAAGCGCCAGTTCCGTTCGACGCGTACGCAGGTTCCACGCTCACGACGCTCGCGATCACGGAGGCCTTGAAGTCTGGCAGTGGGATAGATGTGGACCGCAATGTGATGGACCGCTGTTTCGCCGGTCGGTAGGGGTTTGATGCGGATTCTGATGTTTACCGATCGTTTTCCTCCCGAAATACGGTCCGCGGCGCATCTGTACCATGATCTTGCACGAGGACTGCAGAAGCGCGGACACGATGTCGCGGTCATCACGGCCGCACCGTTTCGGTACGTTGCGCGGGAGAGTCAAACAGCCTCTCAGCGTGGCTGGGACGATGTCGATGGAGTGCCGACCCTACGGGTAAAGAGTTTCCCGGCAGCCGGGTTCAATCCAATTCTGCGAGGCTTTGATCAACTCGCACTCGGCCTGAAGTTCGAGCGAGTGGCGCGCAAATGGCCTGATGCGGATGGCTTACTTGTCTATTCGCCACCACTCCCGCTGGCCAATGCGGCCATTCGCTACGCGCGCAGGTTCGGGAGCGCTGTCATCTTGAATGTTCAGGACATTTATCCTCAGACGGTCGTAGATCTCGGTTTGCTGAAAAATCGTGTAGCCATTCGTTTCGCTGAGCGACTCGAGCGGCGCGCCTATCAAAACGCCAGCCATATCGTTGTACATTCTTCTGGCAACAAAGAACTTCTCACCACCGCTCGGCACGTGGCGGCAAGTAAGGTGAGTGTGATTCACAACTGGGTAAGCGAAGTGCACCAGACCGCGGCGGACAGCGACGGTTTTCGGTCGGCGTTCGGGCTCTCAGATCAGTTCGTCGTGTCGTACGCTGGCGTCATGGGATACGCTCAGGACCTGTCGACTGTGATTAATGGCGCAACGCTTCTGCAGACAGACCCCGCAATCACGTTTTTGCTCGTTGGTGAGGGTGCCTTGGAACCGCGATGGAAGCAGATGGTGGCAGATCGCGGCCTTCGCAACGTGAGATTCCTGCCGATGCTTCAAAGGGAAGAATATTCGCGCCTGTTGAGCGCCTCAGACATCTGTTTGATTCCCCTTGATCCGACGCTTCGTACACCGGTTGTGCCAGGTAAGCTCCAGTCCATCATGGCGGCCGGGCGGCCCGCTCTTGCGATCGTGAATAACGGAAGCGAAACCTCAAAACTGCTGCAGACCAGCGGCGCGGGTGTTCAGGTGTCGCCGAATGACGCCGCCGCGCTCAGCGAGACAGTCGCATATCTGAAACGTGAGCCTGCGATCAGAGCGGAAATGGGGATTTGCGGGCGGCAGTTTGCCAGTGAGCATTTCTCGTTGGCCGGCGCGTTGGATGCATACGAAGCTCTGTTCACGAGACTCATCAGTGAATCCCGAGGGCGACTGAAACTAGAACCGACGCTACAGATCCAATGAACGAGAACATTTCAGTCGCCTATCAGGGAAAGCGTGTCGTAGTGACCGGCGGCGCCGGCGCAATCGGCAGCAATCTTTGCCGCGCTTTGCTCTCATCAGGTGCAAAGCGGGTCACGGTACTGGACGATTTATCTTCCGCGCAGCGGTGGAATCTGCCCGATGACGATCGCCTACATTTCATCCAGGGATCCGTCCTCGAAGACGACGATCTTGCTGCTGCCTTTAGGGATCAGCCTGACATCACGTACCATTTGGCCGCACTTTTCGCCAACCAAAACTCGATCGAACACCCCGAGCGAGACTTAATGGTTAACGGCCTCGGCACTCTCAAGACACTGCGACGAGCGCATTCGGCTGGAGTGGAACGTTTCGTCTATGCCTCCTCTGGCTGTTCTGTTTATGGAAAGTCCCCGTTGCCCTTACGGGAAGATTTTCTATCCATGGATTTGGACACACCTTATCAAATCACCAAAATGCTCGGCGAGCTTTATGGCAACTTCTTCCATCACTTTTACGGTTTGAAAGTTGTCCGGACCAGATTCTTTAACTCTTATGGTCCCGGCGAGGTGCCTGGACGTTACCGGAACGTGATCCCTAACTTCATTTGCTGGGCGATGCAGGGCCGTCCTTTGCCGATTACAGGCACTGGAGACGAAACACGAGATTGGACTTACGTTGAAGATATAGTGAACGGACTGTTACGCGCGGGGTGCGTAGACGCCGCGGTTGGTGACGCCTTCAATCTCGCTTCAGGCACTGAAACCAAGGTAAGCGATGTGGCTCGTTGGATTAATGAGGAAACCGGAAACACCGCAGGAGTGGAATACATTGACCGACGGAAATGGGATTCCAAAACCCGACTGCTCGCGTCGGTCGAAAAGGCAGGCGCGACGCTCGGCTATCGGCCTGTTACAGATTTCCGCACAGGTCTGAAGCGGACCGTTGATTGGTTCAGGAGTGATTGGGACAGAATCCGGGCCACAGCAGCTTTTTGACAATGCGGATTCTCATAATCATTGGAACGAGGCCGGAGGCCATCAAGATGGCGCCGGTGATCCGACAGCTGAAGCAGGCCGGGGACGGCGTCGAAACCTTCGTCTGTGCAACCGCACAGCATCGTCAGATGCTCGATCAGGTTCTCGTGTTGTTCGGGATTAGACCTGACATTGACTTGAACCTAATGGAGGAACGGCAGACGCTGGCGTCATTCACGGCGAGGGCCATAACGGCAGTTCATGGTGTTGTTGATACGATCCGACCGGACATTGTTCTGGTCCAAGGGGATACCACGACCGCGTTCGCCGCCGCTCTGGCCGCATTCTATCGTCAGGTTCCCGTCGGTCATGTCGAAGCTGGTCTGCGCACCTCCACCCAGTACTGTCCTTTCCCCGAGGAGATCAATCGTCGTTTGATTGGTTCTTTGGCGGCTTACCACTTCGCCCCAACTGAAAGCACCGCGGCGGCGCTGCTTCGTGAAGGTGTGGACAAGGAAACCATTTTCGTTACCGGCAACCCTGTGGTAGATGCTTTGAAATGGATCGTCGCGTTTGCGCCAAGCCCGGAAACGATCCGCTTTCTGGAATCGGTTGGCATCGTGGACGACCCAACGACATCGGCCTCGACGCGCACGATACTTGTGACCGCGCATCGGCGCGAAAATCACGGCGATGTTCTAGCAGAGATTTGCCTCGCGCTCAGATCGATCGTCGAGCGCAACGAGAACGTTCAGATCGTATATCCCGTACATCTGAATCCAGAGGTGCAAGACATCGTTGGGCCAACGCTCGGCGGTCGAAGCCGAATACATCTCGTCGCGCCGCTTCCTTACAGCTCGTTCGTCCATCTCATGCAGCGATCACATCTTGTGTTGACCGATTCGGGTGGTCTTCAAGAAGAGGCTCCAGCTCTCGGAAAACCTGTCCTGGTCATGCGGAGAGAGACGGAGCGTGTTGAAGGCTTGATCGCTGGTTCTGCCCGCCTTGTCGGGACGTCGTCCGCAGTGATCGTCGAAGAGGTCGAACGCCTACTTCGGGACGATGACGCGTATCAGGCGATGGCGACTTCCACAGCTCTTTACGGCGATGGCCACGCGGCCGAGCGAATATCGGCAATCACGCAAAGTCAACTTCGCCACCACGATGTACGCCACTCAACGATAGTCGCCACGTAAGATTTTGAATCGCACATCCGCCTACCAACAATTGCAGGTGTCGCCGCCGCCACTTCGATCCTGTCAAGCGAGTGGCATCGCCCCGGTACCGTTATCCAAGCGCGCTCTCGATGTGAGCCTTGCCAGCGGAATGTTGATTGTGTCCGCTCCAATCTGGCTCGCATGCGCCGCGGCTGTGAAGCTCTACGATGGCGGGTCCGTTCTGTATATTCAAAATCGCTCGGGACAAGGCGGCCGCGTTTTCTCGGCGTTTAAGTTCCGATCGATGGTCCCGGACGCCGAAGCGACCGTTGGGGCGCTGCAGGCGTCGGCGAACGATCCTCGTGTTACTCCAGTCGGCCGCGTGCTCCGAGCGACCGGCCTCGATGAACTGCCTCAGCTTGTCAACATTCTCATAGGCGACATGAGTTTCGTCGGTCCACGTGCGCTGAGGCCCGGAGAGATCGAAGTGAACGGGAGCGGATCGTTCGATGTCTTGGAGGACGTGCCTGGGTTCGCCGAGCGATCCCAGGTGCTGCCCGGACTGACGGGAATCGCCCAACTTTATGCGGCACGTGACGTACGCCGGCGGCAAAAATTCAGGTACGATCGCGTGTATCTCAGAGCGCAGGGTTTCTGGTTGGATGTGAGGTTGATACTGCTCTCCTTCTGGATCTCCTTCCGAGGCCGATGGGAGCACAGAGGCCCTAAGTTTTAGGCGACGAACCAGAGGTATGAACGTTTGACGCCGGAACCGATCGCAATTGTTGGGGCTTCAGCGGCTGGTCTGTACACAGCGGGCCTGCTCGCAGGTGCCGGCCGGAGCGTGCAGGTGATTGAGGGCGCCTCTTCTATCGAACCGAGGCCACGCACGCTCATCGTGACGGCTAATCTGAAAGACGTCGTGGGCAATGCCGTTGACAGCTCAATCGTAAACGAAGTCAGTAATTATGAGTTGTTCACCGATGGGCGGGTGGTCTCTGTCCGGTTGAATCGGCCTGATCTTGTGATCGAACGGTCTCTGCTGGTTCGGCATTTGCTTCAGCGAGCTGAAACCAGCGGCGCGAAACTACTCATGGGCCGTCGATTTGTGAAGCTGGAAGGCGATGATCACACCGCGCGCGTGGTTACAGTTCGACCAAACGGAGGTGGTGCGGAGACTATCGCGGCGCAGACGATTATCGGCGCTGATGGTGCTTTCAGTGCAGTCGCACGAGCCGCAGGATGGCCACAACAACCGACCGCACCGCTAGTCCAGGCAATCGTTAAGCTGCCGACACATCTCAAGCCCGATACAGCCCGTGTGTGGTTCTTGCCCGGTGAAACGCCATATTTTTTTTGGCTGATACCGGAGTCTCCGAGCCGGGCCGCAGTCGGTCTCATTGGCGACGATCCTCGCGATATCCGACTGCGGCTCGAACGATTCCTCGAGAGGCAGCGCCTCTTGCCATTGGAGTTTCAAGCCGCACGCATTCCGCTGTACACGGGCTGGGTGCCGCATCACAAACGTTTGTATAGTGCGGATGTGTACCTCGTCGGCGATGCCGCTGGTCACGTGAAAGTGACGACCGTCGGCGGCATCGTTACTGGTTTCAGAGGTGCCCAGGCTGTCGCACACGCAATTGAAAACGGCGGGCGCAGTGAACAACTACGGGCGCTTCGACGCGAGCTCGACCTACACTTGGTGATGCGAAAAGCGCTGCATGGCTTCAATCAGAATGACTACAGCAACCTCTTCGATCTCCTCGGGGTTCGCGGTACACGGCTCATCGGTAAATACACGCGCGACGAAGCGGCCCGAGTCATTTTTAATGTGTGCATGGCTAGGCCACAGTTGTTGCTCTTGGGATTACGAAGGTGGCTGCTCGCGGATTTTCCGCGGCGAAGTCCGCATGTGCAGCTGAATTGAAAAGGCCAGACTGTGCTGAGCCGCAACTTGGCAAAATCGCCAGGCCGTTCGGTGTCGCCGGACGATCATGAAGCCAAGCGACTTACAACTCCGGCCAATAGAGGCTCCGTGAATGCGCCGATGTCCAAAATGCAATTCTGATGATATCCATCGGTCCCGTCCAAAATCGATGTGGGAAGAATGGCGCAAAGAGGTCACGGGTAAACAGCCATATCGATGCCAGTCGTGCGGATGGCGTGGGTGGGATTTTAGCTTCGGACCGCAGTTCGATTATCACGATGTCGAATCAGCGGCGCGAGCTCTAGCGCCAGACCCGCCCAATTTGAAGGGAACGGCACTGGCACACAGCGAAGTGAAGGCGCCGGAACTTAATCTCACCGATCTCGATACGCTGGCTCCGATCCGTCCCAAGGAAGAATCAGAGGACGAAGGCTCCTGATTGTGCCATTACGCATTGCCTTCGACCTCGACGGCGTCCTCGCCGACATGGAATCGGAACTGGTCCGCCAGGCCGAAGCCGTCTTCGGCGAAGCGATGACGCGCCGGCTCCAGGAAGGCGGCATCGCAAACGCAAACGGCGCAGCAGCCCTGCCGGAGAGGAAGGCGGATCCAGACTCGGGGAGCCGCATAGCCGCCGAAAAGATCGCCGATACCACCCCGCCGCTGTTGAAGCTGAAGATGACGTCGCGCCAGCAGCGAAAGCTGTGGCACCACGTCGAGACAATCGAGAACTTCTGGGAGACGCTCGAGGAGCTCGAGCCCGGCGTCATTCGGCAAGTCGCAGGCCTTGCGAGCGACCGGCGCTGGGAGATCATCTTCCTCACGAAGCGGCCGGAAAGCGCCGGCGCGACGGCGCAGGTGCAGACGCAGCGCTGGCTCGAGTCGAAAGGGTTCAAGCTGCCGAGCGTGTTCGTCGT
>ORJL011073732.1_pt1 | contig 18161 bp, 15 predicted proteins | sample 1779941 | NCBI WGS metagenome assembly ORJL01 (sample SAMEA104232317, study PRJEB22302) | groundwater metagenome | biome: forest; feature: aquifer; material: groundwater | place: USA | collected 2011-08-07 | depth 5.8 m | reverse complement strand
TACTCCTCCTAAAATAATACCTAAACGCTGGTTCATAAATTAAATAATCAATTAAGAATCTGAAGATTTCTTTTGGATAAAATTTTTATAGGCTTGTTCATCTCCGTATGGCAAAAATCGTGAGTGGTGCGGAGAAGGTTTAAAATCTTTCTGACCCTCGTGTTTAATACTGCACCAATATTTTTCTGTTTCAGCGGCAATGGTGGACGCGTAATAGAGTAATCCATTTGCGTATCCACAATAATCACAATTAAATTTATCGATCAAGTTTAAATACTTCAGTTTATGCCTATCCAATTTTATATAATTCGATCGCTTTACATAGGGAATGCCGTATAACGGAAAGCATATTCGATGGTACAATTCCATAAAAATATCAAGAATAACCAATGGCACCATCATAAGATAAATAAAAAGCCCAGCCGTATAATGCTGTAATACTCTATTTTGTCGTTTATATTCCATACATGTAAGTAGCCAGTTAACCAATTTTAAGATAAAAAAAGAAAAAAATCAAAAGCTATAGTCACCTACTATAAAAGCAACAATCCACCGGTACACAGCATCAAAATGGATAGTATGCGCTGCACATATGTTTTTTTGCCGATATGTTCATGTGAAAATTTCGGCAAGAATCTTAAAAATAACACTGAGTAAAAAAATACCAACAATGGATGGAATGAAGCAACGCTCGTTACTAATACAACCGGCGCAAGAAGTATTGCGTACTTATAACACAGGGTGCTGACAATATTAATACATTCATTAAGAATATTCAAACTGATACTTACATGTGTTGATTTGTGTAAACTCAAAAAAAACTCATTACGGTATTTTTTTATAAAAAGGAAACACGATAACCCTACCAAAATATCACCCCAATACCCCCAAAAAGCCGCCTTCCAGAAACTTGTTTCAAGCATAACGTTTTTAAAAAGGACGGTTGCAAATGCGATCAAGCACGAAGAAAGAAGCATAAAAAATAACAAGTGGTATTTAATATGTTTTTTATGCTGTTGGAAATTTGACGTTAGAATAATGGCGCCTGCGATTACAAAAAACATGCCGATTAATTGATGAAGCGTTACTGTTTCACCAAGTATAAAAAAACCAAGAATAAAGGCACATAACGGAACGGTTTGAAATAATGGCGCCACGAGCGACGCATCATCGCGCTTGAGCGCATACAAATAAAAAATATATCCGATAAGCATTATGACATTACTTACCATGACTAAAAGCGCATGCGATAAGCTAATATCAACGATTTCGGGATGGAAAAATAAAATTACAGGCAAGACAAAAAAATCAATTATTGAAGATATAATTAAAAGCGCACCAATCCCACCGCCGTGCCTGCTCACTAAAAATTTATCTATGTGATTCGTGAGCGCAAAAAGAGTTGTTGACGCAAAAGAAAATAGAAACCACATATAAATATAACTTGTAACTTGTAACTTGTAACTTGTAACTTGTAAATTATATCAATAGGACATAAGAAAGACAACGAGATTATGATATACTTAATTCATGTATCGACTTACATCAATTCTAAAAAAAGAACTACGCCCCTATCTTCTGGCAATGGGAGGTGTTATTGTCTTGATCATTTGCAGTGTTGCGTTTGAGGCATTTGCGCCCTGGCCGTTTAAAATTCTTATCGATAATGTACTTGGTGATACTCCACTTGACCCAAGTTCACCGATTGAAAACGCGCTTTTGTTTCTCACATCCCGTGAAGCTCTCGGATTTTTTACCGTCATTCTTTTTTTTGCCGCTAGCCTTTTTTCTTCGCTCTTTGATTATCTTGTTGATATTTCCACTAAAAAATTAATACGAAGAATTGTACAAGGATTTGCAGAGAAAACATTTCAAAACCTGGAACAATTTGCGATTGGTTTTTTTCGCAAACAACAAATTGGCGATTATATTTATCGGTTAAGCTACGATACTTCCGCACTTGGTGATTTTTTAGAATTAGGATTGTTCCCCCTCCTTGTAAATACTTTCTATTTAGTAATCACACTTACGATTCTTTTTGTTATTAGCCCACCCCTTACGCTTCTGGCGCTCACCATGATCCCGCCCCTTATCATTATTTTAGCCATTTTCAATAAAAAAATTGGAAAAGCATCGAAATATTCCGAACAAAAAAATAGCTCCCTTTTTTCTTTTATTGAAGAAACATTGATCCAACTTAAAATCATTCAAGCATTTAACCGACAGGCGGGTAAATTCCATGAATTCAAAACTCGTGAACATAATGCGCTATCAGGAGAATTGACTCTTTTTGGGCTGGGGTATCTTCAAAATTTACTTATTGGTATTGTAGTTGCGGTTGGCTATTCACTGGTTATTGCTTATGGCATTCATGCGGTATTTTTACAAGAAATAAGCACTGGTCTTTTGGTCGTATTTTTATTTTATCTTGATAATTTAACAAATCCCCTCATGTCAATCATGGGTGCGGCTAGCGATTTACGTGAAAATTATGTGAAAGTATCGCGGGTACGAGAATTTTACAATCCAAAATTTCATGTGCATGATTTGGGAACCATGCGCGACCCAATGGTAAACCAAGAAATTTCTTTTTCCCGTGTTACCGTAAAGGGAGATGGCGGAAGTACTATCTTGCACAATGCAACACTTCACATTCCTCATAACAAAATAACAGTGATTGTGGGAGTGAGTGGAAGCGGAAAATCAACACTCATTTCTCTTATATTACGCTTTTTGGAGCCAAGTAGCGGCACACTTAAAATAGGTACGGAAAACATTTCCTCATATTCAATAGAATATTTACGAAACTGTATTGCCTATGTTCCCCAGGAAATTGTGTTGTTTAATGATACGATTCGAAATAACATTACTTTTAAAGACCCTTCCCCTTCCCTCGCTGCGCTTAAAAAAGCAAGTAAATTAGCAGTTGCCGATACCTTTATTAAGCGGCTTCCCGGAGGGTATGATTTTATGGTTGGCGAAGAAGGTTTGAATCTTTCAGGGGGCCAACGGCAGCGCCTCATGCTTGCACGCGCGTTCCTTAAAACAGAAAGTAAAATTTTAATTATGGATGAACCACTTTCTTCGCTTGATGTAAAAACAAGTACAACACTCATGCAAAATATTATCGCCTTTTCAAAAAATAAAACGACTATTATTATCTCCAATGTATTAAGTGTTATTTCACTTGCCGATCATGTCGTAGTTATTAATGAAGGAAAAATTATTCATCAAGGAAAAGGGCGTGCGCTTGTTGAGCAAAAAAAACTTGCCCACCTTCTTAAGACTTCCTAGTTCCCTGTTGACATAATTCACTTTTTCATTTTATTACAGATGGTATACTTAAATAATAGTTAAGAACTCAAATGGGTTAAATTTTTTTTAAGTATTCATTTTTGGTGGGAGGTGATTTCAATGGCAATGAAAAAAAAGGCAGCTGCAAAAGCAAAACCAAAAGCAAAAGCAGTCAAAAGACCAGGAAAAAAGAAAAAATAATATTTCTGACAGAAAACCCCGCACTAACTTAAAACTAGACCATGTAGTTTTAGATTAGTGCGGGGTAAATGAAAAATCCGTTTTAAAACGGATTTTTCTTAATTATTAAAATAAAGTGTAAACGAATTGCGATCTTCCATCAGGTGGAAGTGTTTTAAAATCTTTCTTTTTAAGAAAGAAACGTGCGTTGTTAAATTTTTCGGAGAACACGAGTATTTCGAAATTTTCTTCAAAATACGCTAAGTATCATCGTACACAGAACGAATAAGTGTTTGTATTGAATGCGTAAGACTCGTTTTTGTTTTTATAACTAGACTTTTCATACGCATGTTCGTTCTTATGTGAATTATGAAGGATCAAAAACCTGTGAACGGGTCGACTACTTCCGTCCCTGTATATATATAAACGATTTGACGAAGTAAAGGTGTCGGCGTATGCTAAAAGGATGCCATCGGATGATCTCACCCTCATACAAGAGGCTCAAAAAGACCCTGCGGCCTTCCAAGCTCTTTACCAGAAATATACTGATAAAATCTACTCATATATATGGTATCGAGTAGGACATCAAAAGGAAGTAGCAGAGGATCTTATGCAAGAAACGTTTATCAAAGCGTTTCAGCGTCTCTGCGTGTACAAAGAACATGGGTATAGTTATGGAACCTTTTTATTGAAAATTGCCCATAATACACTTATAGATTACTACCGTTCCCATAAGGTTGTTTCACTTGATGAAATTGGAGATATTCCCGAAGAGATATCTCAACATCTTGAAAAAAAACTTGAGGCAGAGCAACTCTGGCGCGCACTGCATGCACTGCATGCGCACGAACGAGATGCGCTTCTTATGCACTACCAAGATGACATGCCCATAAAAGAAATGGCGCTCATTTTAGGAAAATCTCAAAATGCGATTAAACTTCTTTTGTCGCGCACACGAAAAAAACTTTCACATATAAAATACGTGGAAGAGTTATCAAAATTCAAGCGAAAGAAATCTCCCAAAAAAGCAAAACCGAAATTCAGTTAACCAGTTGGCAAGTTAGCAAGTTAAAAACCATCCGTTAGGATGGTTTTTCTTTGAGTTTTTTTACTTACTACCACCGCCTTTGGCGGGGCAAGCTTACTTACTGACTTTAAATACAAAACTCGGCATAAAACTCGAACTGCCATATCCGTCAGAAGTGCTTACATAAAATACGCCATCTTGGTCAAGCGCAATACCTTGAAGATCTTGATAATTCCTATGAAATTTCAATACTTTTTCTTTTTTGCCCCCGGGAGCAATTTTAAATACTGTTCCTAATTTTGTATCCGTAACGTAAAACGATCCATTGCGATCACTTACAATACTTTCTGGCTTAGGAAATATTTCTAGTACTGTTAAATCCTTTCCAAAATCAATTTCAAACAAGGCACCACTTACATCATCGGTCACAAATAATTTTTTTGTTAGAGGATCGTAGGCAATATCTTCGGGGGCTTTAAATTGAGGATGCTGCGGTTTCCATATCACGGGCTCCTTTCCTTTTTGCAGTTTGGTAATACTTTTTTCACTTTCATCAACAACATACAGTATATCTCCCACCGCAATAAGCCCTTCAGGCTGCATAAGGCCGTTTTTCCGTGTCCATAGGGGTACATATCCCGCATCGCTTGTGTACGAAAAAATAATTCCTAGTTCCGGGTCTGAAACATAGATTGCATTACTTGTTGCAGTTACGCTATCAGCATTTTTTATTTTTTTATCGGAATCAGGAATTTTTGTTAGTTCATTATTGTACCACTGGTAAATTCCCCTACTTCCCTCATCTGCAATTAGTACACCCCAGGAAGGATGATAAAAAAGATCATCCACATGAAAAAGCCCGTCATGAGCAGATGCAATTTGTGAAACCTTTGCCGAAACTGGAAAGGCTACCGGACTTTGTGGTGCAATAAGGGGAAATGAAAGAATAACTCCTAATCCATAGAGACATCCAATAACGCCTGCCCCTAAGTGAAAAACTTTTTTTGAAATACGAGGTGTAAATAAAGGCTGTCCGAATTTTTTTCCTTCCACAACAGCAAAGGCGGTAAGCGCCATAAAAAAACTGAATGCCGCCAAATATTCAAATACTTCTTCAAGCCCATTGAGGGAATTTTTTACCGACCACAAGCCATACCAAAGATCGGATATGATAAATGATTCCCAGCGAGAAAGCTCAAATGCGCCTTTTCTCAATATCTCAAGCGCATTTACATCAAACGTATCAAGTGCTGTCGAAAGAGCGTAGATGCCAATCCCGCTAAATAAAAAAAAGAAAAATAATGGATATTTTTCCTTATTATTCTTATACCAGTGCCAAAAACAAAAAATAACAAAAATACCTACAAGCGCATAGCCAACCGTAATATAATCGGTAAATACGTGAGAAATCCCCGTTGTTTTTTCAACCGATAGCCCGAATTTCTCATGAATTTGAAATAATTCATCGAAACCGACAAACAAAAAAGCTGCACCAAATAAAAAAAGAATGGCGCGCATTGCATGGGTCTGTATTTTTCTAAATACAACAAGAGACCAAAAGGAAACAAGAGAAGCTGCAAAAAGTGAAAAAGCGGTTGTATATCGTATCCATGAATATTCTTCAAACAAACGATGATGCCGATCAAATGCAAAAACACCTACAAGTAACAAAAACCAAATGCAATAGGCGAAATAAAAAAAATTCCATTCTTTTTTCTCGGATCTGGCAAGTGCTATCCCGCATACCACAAGAGCAAGAAGAAAAAATGAAAAAAAATAAACCCGCAATGCGCTTTCAAAAGAAAGTGTGATACCCGGTATTTGTTCAAGCGCCGTAAGAATTCCTGGTGTTGAAAAATCAACAACTAACTCAATTCCCAAAAGAACAAGAATACCAATACCAATTCTTTGAAGTAAGATATTTTTTTTCATATGAGTCTGTAGCAAAATAGCTTCCCGGGCATTTCTGATTCAATTTTTTTTCAAAAAGGATGATGAATGCGGAAGAATATACTCATATTCTGACAAGTTCAGCGCCTTTTTGAGGAAAAATTGGGCAGAAAGGAGCCGGTCTTAGAAGTCCGCCAGAGGCGGATCCGCCTTTGGCGGAAAAGTAACACCTGATATTTTCTACAGGCTCATATCCTCTTATAAAAACATTCGTTCAAGATAGGTAAGTAAAATCCACGTAACGACAATTCCCAAAAACAAAAAACTTGTTTCTACAATTGCAAAATGTTCTCTTCGCTCATGGTGAATTTCTGGTATAAGGTCTGATAGCGCGATATAAATAAAGAATCCGGCCGTTAATGCAAGGAAAATGTGAGTAACTTGTTCAATTTGCTGTCCAAGTGAAAATGCCAAAAGTGCCCCCAGAAGTGCTGAAAGAGAACTTAGGACATTAATAATAATCACCCGTTTTTTCGAGAGGCCTTCTTTCAGGAGTAATCCAAAATCTCCAATCTCTTGGGGAATTTCATGCGCAGCAACAGCAACCGTTGTCACAATTCCCAAAGGAATGTTGATTAAAAATGCAGCCGCAATTGCAATACCATCGATAAAATTATGGACCGTATCACCTAAAATAATGAGGGGAACAATCGGCTTACTATCCGTATCAGGGTGAAGATGGCGATGATGAAACCAATTAACAAAACGTTCGAGTAAAAAAAAGAAAAGAATGCCTATTAAAACCCACCCGAAAATATCCGTGCCAAACCCCGCATCAAACGCTTCAGGCAGTAAATCTAAAAATGCCGTTGCAAGCAATACCCCCGCAGCAAATGCAACAAGAATATGTGAAATTTTCGAAAGATTTTTTGTCCATGAGAAAAGCAGAAGCGCGCCCGCGAGCGAGCCAATACTTCCTAGTAACGTTGCAATCATGATGTACCAAAACAAGTCCATACTATAAAATTCAGTCAATTATAAACTACACTTTCAGGTTAACTTAAATTCCATTCGGATGCAAGTAAGCCCATGATAATCTCGTCATAATATTTTTTCTTGTAGCATACCTGTTCACGCAAAATGCCTTCTTGTATAAATCCTAGTTTGTGATAAAGGAATAGCGCGCGGGTATTATAAGCATATACGCCCAGCCATACTTTATGCATACGTAATTTCTTAAATGCGTACTGAATCATAAGACGCGAACTTTGCGTGCCAAATCCCCGTCCCCAATATTCTTTTTCACCGATTAAAAGCGCAAGTTCCGCATGTCGATCTTGAAAATTTATTTTTAACGAAATACACCCGATTGAAATATGTTCTTGCGTAGTAACCATCAAATGAAGCTCTTCTTTTTTTTCAGGCAATGATGTTATCCATGTTTCGATATCTTGTTTTCGTAACATTTTTCTTAACACATGATCATTTATCTCACGATCCAAAAACCACGCGGTCAACCGCGCGGCGTCATCAAATATAACGGAACGAAGAGTAACTTTTTCTCCTTTAATAATCATAAAACTAAAAAGAGAGTAGGAATCTACTCTCATTACTGTATCAAACTTGTTTGGCAATTACTATCTATGTGCAACTATTAAATTTGGAAATTTTTCTTGTATACGCGTGATAACATCGGGAACAGAAAATGACAGATCTTGGTACATAATTTGATCGAGTGTTTTTTTGTATTGAGTTTCTTGAATGTAATATCTTTCGCCGTCTCGCAAGTATCCTGCCATGCTCAAAAAATCATCCGATGTATGCACGCCCGGCATGACGGTTGTTCGAAACTCATGATTTACGCCGGAATCTTGGATAAGCAGTAATGTTTCTTGGCAAACCGTAAGGGAATCATTTTTGAATGAACGAACAATTGTTTCGTATTTTTCCCAAGGGGATTTTATATCCATTGCAATATAATCCAAAAGATTATGTTCTAAAAGACGCGCGACAACCGCCGGTCGTATGCCATTCGTATCAAGCTTTACCTTAAATCCCAATTCTTTGATCTTTTCAATAAAAGGGTGCAACCCAAGGTGTATTGTTGGCTCTCCGCCGGTAATACATACGCCTTCGAGTATTTTTTTGTTTTGCACGAGATAATCAAAAACTCCCTGTTCATCAATTTTTGAAGGTGCAAACCCAATGAGGTCGGGATTATGGCAATAGGCACATCTAAAAATACACCCTTGCGTAAATACGATTGAACATATTGTTTCAGGAAAATCAACAAGGCTTAATTTTTGAAATCCACCAATCGGTAATGACATAATCCATTAACATTTAAAAATCAGCAGTGTCCAGGCCGCGCACAACCGCCACCACCTCGCGTTCTTGGAGTAATGGTACTAATTGATGCACTTCATTTTCAGGAACAACATATTCTAACCGATCTTTATATTCGCTTTGTTTTGCCTTATGCCAATGATTTATGGGTCTAAAATATCCAACTACTCGTGACCATATTTCACACGCCTGTTCACACGTTGGACATTCTTGTACCTCTCCTGTTAAATACCCATGGGAGGCGCATACGCTAAATGTCGGGGTAATTGTGAAATAGGGCAAACGATAATTTTCAGCTACTTTTTTTACGAATTTCATGCACGTTTTCCAGTCACGAACCTGCTCGCCCAAGAAAAGATGTAATACCGTGCCGCCGGTATATTTTGCCTGAAGCTCATCCTGATGGGAAAGTGCCTCAAGCGGATCATCGGTATAACATACCGGCAAATGGCTTGAGTTCGTATAATAAGGCGTTGCTCCAGCTTCCCCGGCTTGAATAATGCCTGGAAAACGAACCGCATCTTCTTTTGAAAAACGATAGGTAACGCCTTCTGCGGGCGTCGCTTCCAGATTATACATATTGCCGGTTTCTTCCTGATAATTTTGCAGTCTGTCACGCATAAAATCCAATACTTCCAGGGCAAATGTTTTTCCCTCTTCAGTTGCAAGATCACAGTTTAAAAAATTGCGGCATGCCTCATTCATGCCATTGAGCCCAATGGTTGCAAAGTGATTATGAAGACTTTTTAAATAGCGTCGTGTAAAAGGAAGGAGTCCTTGATCAATATTGCGCTGTACTACCTTACGTTTAATTTCAAGCGATGTTTTTGCCAAATCCATTAATGTTCCAAGGCGGTCAAAAAAATCTTTTTTCGATTTTGCTAAAAACCCAATACGGGGGAGATTAATAGTCACCACGCCAACACTACCCGTCATTTCCGCAGATCCGAATAATCCCCCACCTCGCATGCGAAGCTCGCGCAAATCAAGCTGCAAGCGGCAACACATACTTCGTACATCGCTTGGGTCTAAATCTGAATTGATAAAATTCTGAAAATAGGGAATTCCATATTTAGCCGTCATTTCAAAAAGCGCCCGTGCGTTTTGGCTCTCCCAATCAAAATCTTTCGTAATGTTATAGGTGGGAATAGGAAAGGTGAAAATTCTCCCGTGCCAATCCCCTGCAGTCATAACATCAATAAAAACCTTGTTAATCATATCCATTTCCTTTTGGCATTCCCCGTAGGTAAATGGTTGCTCAACCCCGCCAATGATCGGGTGCTTCTCACGCATATCAACGGGGCATACCCAATCAAGCGTAATATTGGTAAAGGGAGTTTGCGTGCCCCATCGAGATGGAACGTTCAAATTAAACACAAATTGTTGAATGGACTGCTTTACCCTTTTTTCATCGAGGTTATCTATTTTTATAAATGGTGCCAAATACGTATCAAAAGAGGAAAATGCCTGTGCCCCTGCCCACTCGTTTTGGAGTACGCCTAAAAAATTTACCATTTGCGCAACGGCGGTTTCCAAATGCTTGGGCGGTGCGGACTCTACCTTGCACGCAACCCCATTTAAACCCTCTTCTAAAAGCTGTCGAATACTCCACCCGGCACAATACCCTGAAAAAAAGCCCAGATCATGAATATGAAAATCCCCTTCCGTATGTGCGTTTGCGATTTCTTTAGGATAAATGTAACTCAACCAATAATTCGCAACCACTTTTTCTGAGGTACTCATAATGAGGCCTCCGATGGAATACCCGATATTCGCATTTTCATTTACGCGCCAATCGATCTGGTTGGTATACTCATTAATAGTATGTTCTACATCAATAATGCACTTTTCGGTATCACGAACCTGCGCGCGTTTTTCACGATAGACGATGTATGCCCGCGCCGTCTTATAATATCCTGCGTTCATAAGCGCAAATTCTACCAAATCCTGGATATCCTCAACTGCGATGCCTTCACCGAATTTCTTTGCCTTAAAAATGTAATTACATACGGCTGCAGTTATTTTACGTAACTCGATTGCTTCGAACTCATTAGTTGCCTCTCGAGCCTTTGCAATTGCCTCGTAAATACGTTCTTTTTCAAATGGAGTCGTGGATCCATCTCGCTTGTGCACATTCATGGTGGTGGGCATAGATTACCTTTTTAAAAATAAAAACTCATGCCTCGTGGGCGTGAGCTTCTAAGAGCTTCTTTTGATAAAATGTATTATGCTGCTAATTTTTCCTGGGGGCGAAAACGAACCTTATTTGGACAGTTTTTTATCGCGCACAAATAATCATCGAGTTCACTTTTTTTAAAGAGAGAAATTTCATGACATCGCTTACATTTAATTTCAACATCTCCCTCAATAATAATGCCCTTGAAAAGCAGCTTCTTACAGGTTAAGCAGTGATAATCACGATACGGTACGGTCATATTTCATGGAATTCAATTCGTGCCATAATGGGTAGTATACCACCCTCCACTCATTCCCCCAAATCGTTATATTTAAAATAAAAAAACAGAAATTCATAAAAATTCACTAACTTTATGCACAGGGCAAAATACTATTTTAAAATACGTTTTGTTTCGATCTTATATTCCTCTACATTCGGTTGGTCAAACGCATTCACATTCAATAACTCGCCCAAAAACATGACTTCCATCATTTTAAACTGCATGAATTCCCCTAATGATTTTGGCGAAATATCATCTAATATAATCTCGCAAAAAGGTATCTTCTTTTTTTGATACGTTCTTTTAATACCACTTAAAATTGCACTCATTATTTCAGTGCTTGTTTTTCCATAAATACTATCCACAAGTCCATTAAATACTCCTTTTTTTGGAACAGATACACTTTTTGTATCATTCCCTACCGAAACAAAAGTGGTCATTTTATCACGGGGCCCTGCAAGATATAACTGGCCCATTGAGTGAAGATCGGTTGAGCCAATGGAAACGGTTGGCATAATGCCACAATGTACCACTTTACCATCACGGTCAAATTCTTTTCCGATGCTTTCAGCCAGAAGTTGGCGATACCATTTGCCAAGTGATTCAAGGGAAGGCGCAAAAAGAAACATGTCAGAAATTGTTCTTTGTTCTAAGCTTAATAAAAATTGAACGAGTGCGGATTGAAGTGCAGGGTTTTTTTCACTTTTCATTGATAAGCACTGCTCTCTCATAGCTCGCGCACCATTAAGTAGTTCTTTACAATCAACCCCAAGGAGTATCAAGGGGAAAAGACCTACGGGGGAAAATACTGAATATCTCCCTCCGACTTCTTTGGGTATAAAAAGTAAGTGAATCCCCTTTTGTGACGCATGCAGTGCCAATTTTGAACCCTCATCAGTAATAACTACGTATCGGTTCAAATACGTGTTCCATTTCTTTCTTAAAAAGCTAGACAAAATTTCAAAATTAGCAATTGATTCGGTTGTGCCACCGGACTTACTAATACATACCATAAGTACCTCGTCAGGCGAATTGATTTCTTTTTTAAAAAAAATACCAAGACTGACTAGCATCTGTGTATCAACCGTATCCAAGCATAGCAGTTTAGGAAAACGATGCAGTTCAAGGGATTCATATTGGCCCACAAGTGCATCATAAATCGCCTTCGTGCCCAAATTAGAACCTCCAATACCTATCACCACAATATATTTTAGATTTTTTGTTCTCACTTGATACACAACTCTTTTAACTTCCTCCATTTTGACTAAATCAGACGAGAGGTTAATCGAGCTTTCCAAAAAATGATACCCGCCTTCTTTACATTTTTGAGAAAGTTTTTGTATATACACATTTAATTTTTTGCTTTCTTGTACAAGAAGTTTTTCGTCTAACAGCCACGTTTTTTTATAAAGAAATTTCATGTTTTTATTTTGAAATAGTATTATATAAAAAGTATACCATAGCCTTGACTTTTCAGATATATAGATGTATATTTTTTCACCAGACTCAACTTACATGCACATGTTTACGTATCTGTTTTGAAACGTATGAAAAAATTCCTGTAAGAATAAACGAGGCGCCGAGCAATTCAAAAAATTCTTCAAATAACAATAATGTATGATAAAGCTTCATCGGTTGAGAACCTGTCACTAAAATGATACCTTCATAGTATTCTAATCCGAGCGCAGCTATAAAAAAACAGAGACCCAACCCAATGCCGAGTGTTTGCATTCTTGATGCTTTACAGATATCTCGAGCTACAAAATAGAGCATATAGGCACCTATCAAAAGAAATGGCGCAAAATAAATAAGCCAATTAAATGATTCTCCCCAAAATCCACCCAAAGAAAATACTTTATTTAACATAACTCCAAGCCGTTCATGGATTTCAAATAAATCATCGACTGCAAAATAGATACAACCCGCACCCAGCAAGGCCCAGGGGGTAATACGTCTCCAGGTGCTTTTTAACGCATATAAAAGAATTGTATGCAAAGACGCAAAAATTCCTATAAACAAAAATTGAGTACTTGAAATAATTGCATTAAAACTTCGCTCTTTATCAATATTAAATAATGCAATTGTGCCCCCATAGCGAAGATGGAAATACACAACCAAAACATCAAGTGCAATTAAACCAACGGTTATGAGGATTTCTTTTGATATTTTAGGCATACTTTTTTTAGCATATCAAATTTGTGACATAAAGAAAAGGAAGGATTCCAGCCTTCCTTTTTTTGGAGTATAAAAAATGGATATACTACCCATTTATCAATCTTTTTTTATCTTCAAGCGCTTCTCCCCTTTTGGTTGGTCATCTTCTTTTTTTAAATTCACCAGCTCATTTCCTTTTAGTTCCAAAATTTCACCTGTTTTATCCTTTTGACCCTTTTGCTTGTCTGAATCTTCACTTAGTTCCTTTTTTTCTTCTTTCATTTCAACTTTTATTTCTTTCTCTTCCTTCTTTGTATCTTCTTTGGCGTTTTTTAGATCTTTATCTTCCTTTTCTGTTTTAATCTCACCTGGTGTTTCAGACGGCTGGGGGCCGAGTTCTTTTTCTGTATCAAGATAAACCTTTGCTTCTTGCGCAACATGAAGAGCTTGAGAAAAATCTGCGAAAGCTTGCTCATACTCTCCATTTGTAAATTTAGTCTTTCCTTCCGTTTGTAATTTTTTTAAAAATTCAAGTTGCATTACTACTCGCTGGGCATCTTGCGCAGCCACGTTATTATTCTTTTTCTCTACATACGATTCAACAGATGAAATAACATTCATGCTTGCGATAAGTTTTCCTTGTGCAGCTTCTTTCATGTGCCCTTGGTTTTTTAAATTCTCCTTTTCTAAATCCTCCGCATCAATACGCACCTTTGCCATTGCCTCGCTTTCAAAGGTAACGAGTTCTTTTAAGTCTTCGATATGCGCGCGCTCAGAAGCTTTTTTTGTGCGAGAAAGTTCAAACAAGCGAACGGCATGTACGCGCAATGGCAATTCTGATTTCGTACTTACTTCTGCGGCGCTTTGTGCTTTTCCTTTCAGTATTAAGTCTTTTGTGATCTCGCGAATTTTAAGGCTTTGCGCATGAATATTACTTTCAAGTTCTACACGCATATCGGTAGTAAGCGCATTGCGTTTTGTCAGTATCCCTGCTTCAACAAGCCTTCTATTCAAACGTTGGGCTTCCCACATGGCACGCTCTTCGGGAGATGTAGTAAATCCTGAGCGCAACTCTTCAATGACGCGTATTTTTACCGGATACAACAACTCACCGGGAAGCGACTGTTCAGTCGCAGAAGAAATACTAACCCCAGTAAACACCGCTAGTAATAATCCTATACCAACGGGGGTACTTATTTTTTTTCCAAATAAAAGCAGCGAATGAACCGAGTTTGTAAACCTTTCAAAAACTGAAGTTGACTCTAGAGAATCATTTGCATGTTCTAAAGGATGGCTCGCCATTACTTCTTGTAATTTTTTACGCAAAAGTACGCGATCCTCATCACAAAGACGAACACCGCGTGCTTGCTTGAAAATATTATGTAATCTTTTCATACCCTTGTTCTTCCAGTTTTTTACGAAATTTTTTGAGTGCCCGATGAAGCCGTACAGATATAACATTTTCGGATTCACCGGTGATATCTGCGATTTCTCGAGGAGACAGTTCATTAATGTACCGAAGGACTATTGCTTCTCGATCCTTTTCATCAAGAAGCGTGTTAAGGAGCAGTGCAACATCATGCGCGTCTATTATTTCATCAAAGGACCGCTTTTTTTCTTCGGCGACATTAAACCCATGTTCCTCTTCCAGCGTGTCTAAGGAAAGCGGGACCGGCTTTTGTGAACGCCTGATTATGCAATGAAGTGCGACTTTATAGAGAAAGGCGCGCCCATACTCAATAACATACCCCTTTAAAAGATACTGCCAGGTGCGGGTAAACGTTTCTTGCACTAAATCCTTTGCGACTTCGCGGTCATGGACTTTGAAATAACAATATCGATAAAGAGCATCCCCGTAATCATCGTACCACTGTAAGAATTGCTGTTCGACGTTTTGCTGCGACATATGTTAAGAGTCCAGTGAGAAGTTTTTATTACATCTTACTGTACCCCTTTCTGATTAATAAATCAAGGGTAAGATTGGGAATCCTTTGGGTTCTTTTAGTACATACCATAACAAGAGCGAAAAACGCTCTTATCTAAAGGTCGATATACCAAAGAGCCAAGATCTCAAGATTATCATTCTTTAACTACCTAACTATATGTTATACGTATCCAAAAAATTACTTGCAGCTGAAACAATTGTCTCGCTCGCAATGCTATTTTCAACCCCAGCGCTCGCACAAACAACCGAGCATGAAGGCTCGATGACCGGAGTTATTACCGTGATAAGCGGCACAACCTTGACGCTTCGTGGAGATACCGGCGGCCTCTATACTGTTTTGGTACCGAGTGCTCGATTTGAAAGTGATGATGGGTACCCACTCACTTTTTCGGGACTGCGAGTCGGCGACCGCATCCGCGCAAGTGGCACTTTTACCGGAAATGGAACAGGTACAACCGTAACGAACCTTTCACTCACCACCTCAACCATTGAAGGACGAGTTGAAACAGTTTCACAGAGTCAATTTACTATCCTCCTTGATGAATTTTCTCCTGTCTCTGTTGCAGTAAGCCCACAAACCATCTATGAAAAAGATTTTTCAGCCGCAACATTTGCCGATATTAAACCTGGATCAACCGTGGTACTCACTGGTCCCTATGGATGGCAAGGTGGTGTTATGTATCCCGTACACGTACGAATTCAGGGAGACTTAGAAGCACGCATGAGTGAAGGAAAAGTTGTCGGCCCACTCACAAATACCGGCTTTATTCTTCGGACAAAAGGCGGAGAAGATCTTTCAATTTCGTTTTCATCTCTCACTATTTTTATCAAGGATGGCGAGGTGGGAAATTCATTTCTTCTTGATACAGGATTAACTGTTCAGGTAAGCGGCGTATGGAACCGATTAACAGGAACACTTTCTGCAAATACCGTGGAACTTTTTAGCCAGAAAAATATTACCGTGAAGGGCCGCTTAACGGCAAAAAGTGGAACAACCTACACGGTCATCGGAAATGATGTAAACGAAACAGTATATACGGTTCAAACTTCATCAGCGGCTCTGGTTAAAAATAACATGAAACCAGCAAAACGCGGTGATATCAAAATTGGCCACACGCTTCAAGTAAAGGGAACCTATACCACTGATGCAACAGTAATCACTGCGACTCGCATAAAAGACATGTCATTAAAACGTTAATAAAAAATATATGATGACTATTTCACGTATTCCCCTTATCCTAACTTCGCTTTTTCTCGCAACTGCTTTGCCGCTCACTCTCCTTGCTCAAGACACACCTTCATCTCCAGAAAAAGGCTCATTGGTGGGTACTATTACTGCAACAAGTGGATCAAGCCTTATTGTACATGCTGATGATGGCGGCGTATATACGGTAAGTACCCTACAAGCAAAACTAGAAAACAAAGATGGAATCTCAATTAATCTTTCTGACCTTAAAATTGGCGATCGCGTACGGTTAAATGGAAGCATTGCCGGCACACTTTCAGCTGATCTTGTTCGAAATATTTCACTGGAAACAAAATCGTTTGAAGGGCGTATTGAAGCACTTGGCTCCGGAAGCTTTACTCTTATTACGCGTGATCTTGATTTTCTGACCGTAAATGTGAGCGGCGCAACAAAGTACTTCAGGGATGATAAGGAAACCGGATTTTTTGAACTTCGCGCAGGCACGCTGGTAAAGGTAACAGGGATTTATAACCCGACCGCAAAAACCGTTGCTGCTTCCGAGATGAAAATACGAGGCGAAACAGAAGCTCGTACATTTCTTGGACGTGCAACAAGTGAGGTAAAAGATGGCAGCTTTTTACTTGTCGTTCGCGGACTCGACTTGAAAACCGTTTTTGTATCTTCATCTACGATCTACCTCAAAAATGGAAATACTACTGCAAGTTCAGATGTTAAATTCGGAACACTCGTGCGCGTAAGCGGCATGTGGAACCGCCTCAATGACACCATAACTGCAAATACCGTTGAAATTCTTGAAGGCACCGAGCATGTGATATTACGCGGCAGAATCACGGGAAACACCGGAGGGATCATAACAATTTCCATTAATGGGAATGGCAGTTTTAGCGTCGACACCTCTCGTGCGAAACTCGTTCGAAGTACCGGTGGGCGAATTAAAGCAAGTGACCTCAAAATCGGACATACGGTAGAAGTAAAGGGAAACCATGCAACTGATTCACTCTTTGTGAGCGCAGATGCAATTAAGGATCTCTCACTCAAGAAAGAAAAGAAGGAAAAAAAAGAAAATAAAAAGAAAAACAAGAAAAATGATGATTAAGTGAAGTTCTGGGGGATACTAAAAAACCAGGTGAATAATCACCTGGTTTTTTTACTAACGACTATTTGAACGGTATTGATTATTTGATTCACTTATTTCACTTAGGGTATTATCCGGATCAAGTGTCACGAGTACTTTTTTCCCATTACGCGGAGGGTTCGAAATAAATTGTTTATATTCCCTATCAAGTTCTCTCGTTTCAACACGTTGTGTTTCACCTCTCAAAAGATTTGATAATGTAAACTTTTTTACACCAGCTATTAATTTATTGTTATTTCGCATCCATTGTAATTTAACAGTATATTCAGAAATATCTAGTGACCCTTCATTTTTTACATCAAATGTAAGATTATCACTTGTAAGCCGTGGGTGTGAAATGACAAGTTCCGGCTGGGGAGGACCTACTACCAGTTCATTATCCAACACATTCGTCTCTTGATAATATCCTGCTATTTCTGAGGTAGTGGAACTCGCATTCCATGTTACTTTAAGTTTTAATGCGTTAACTGCGTCAGATGGAATTTGGGTAAACAGATATTGTTTAACGCTTTGTGGGAGCGTGCTAT